>CETV01271243.1_pt1 | contig 19577 bp, 16 predicted proteins | sample 531451 | NCBI WGS metagenome assembly CETV01 (sample SAMEA2623155, study PRJEB7988) | marine metagenome | isolation source: saline water (ENVO:00002010), including | reverse complement strand
CATGATCAACACACAAGAACAGTCCGGAAAACCCGGGACAGGTCAGTCGACGAGGTTGTCGGCCTTCACCGACAGCCGGTTGAGCTGGTTCTTGAGTTGATTCCGGAGGAGCTGTTGCGCCCCTGCTTGATCTTCGAGCGCAGCGTCGATCATCTGCTCGACGGCCGCAGTGAACTCTGGGTCGAGCTGAATCGTGCGGTAGTGCTCAATCACGGCGTCCTCGACCAAACCGAACGGAAGGTGGCGCGAGTCGCACTGGCCTTCTTGGCGGGCGCGGCAGAAGAAGTAGAAGTACTCCTGCTGCGACCGTCCGAGCGTTCGCTGGATGATCATGCGGCTGTCGCTAACACCGCGCATGGCGCGGCATTCTCCGCACCACAGGCTTCCCTTGAGGTAGTGCGGATGCACTCGCTTCCGTTCACCGGCGCGGCCGGTGGTGATGAGCATGTCCTGGACTTTGTCGAACAGCGCTCGGTCGATCAGCGGCGGCTGTCTGCCTTGGTAGACCTCTCCCTTGTAGACCACATCTCCGACGTAGTAGCGGTCGCGGAGCAGCCTCGACATTTTGGAAGTGGAGACTGGGCCAGCAGGGCGATGAGATGTTGCGCGGGTGGTCAGACCTCGATCGGTGAGTTCTTCAACGATGTCTTCCATCGTGTACTCGCCGGAGGCGTACAACTCGAAAGCGAGCTTCACAAAGGGGGCGCGCTCTTCATCAATGCCGACCGCGCGGATCTCGCGGCCTTCGATGCGGTCGATTGTGTTGAGGTACCCGATGGGGGCGCGGCCGATAGTCCCGCCGTTCATCGCCTTCTGCGCCATCTTGTAGGAGATGTCGGCGCCGTCCTCGCGCGAGCGGTACTCGTTGAAGGCGGCGAGGATGCCATGCATGAGTTGCCCGACTGGCGTCGCATCGATCTGCTCGGTCGCTGAGACGAGGGTGACGTTGCGCTTTTGCAGGTCGGCCATGACGACGGCGTCGTCGATACGGTTGCGGGCGAAACGAGAAAGCTTATAGACGATGACGTAGTCAACGTCGCGGTCTCGGCGGATGCGTTCCAGCATCTGCTGAAACGCAACTCTCTTGGTCATCTCGGTGGCGGACTGGCCAGGCTCGACGTACTCGCCGACGATGGTGAGCCCAAGTTGCTCTGCCTTTCGCACGCAGGAGATGCGCTGCGCCGGGATGGATATGCCCTCGGGGTCGTAATCGGTCTCGACTTGCCCTCGGCTGGAGACTCTGAGGTAGGTCACTGCTCGTGTTCCTGGCGGTGCGGTCACGCCACTGAGAAGGTCAGTGAGTTGAGAGCCGGCGGTCTCATCGTCAATCTCGACGACCATCGGCATTGCCGGTGGTGATGTGGTGCTAAATGCTGGTGGTGATGCGGTGCTCTTCGCGCTCATTGTTGGCCCTCCTTCGGCTAGGTCCTCCGGATTAACGCTCTTCTCGGCCGGGAAGTCCAGCGGATCGGCGCCTTCCACGGCGTCTTCAGCGCCGCCCACCGGGGTCGGGTGCATGTTGCGGTTTTCACCTCGTTCGCTACGCGACGAAGGCATGAATGCGACCTTCCTCTTCCACGAGGTCGTAGATCGTGCGGAGCCGCTCCATCAGCGGTGCGTAGTTCCACTCGAGGGTTTCGAAGTCGATGCCGTGGTCGATGCACCAGTCAGCGAGGCTGTTTTCCCAGTCCTCAAGTGGGCTGAGCGCGCGGAGCGCCTCTTCTTCGTTCTCGAAGGTTCCGGCGAAGGCTTCACGAAAGCTTTCAATGATGTTTTCGGTCGCAGCGTTGACGTTAGGGAGGGAGAGAAAGGCCTGCAGCGCCCGGTCGTCTGGCAGCCGCAGCTCCGTCAGCGTCTCAATAAGTTGGTCGATATGTCCGCTGTCCCAGCTGGCCGGGACATTGACGATGAAGCGGCCACCGCTGACAGTGATGCTCGTGCGAACGAGTAGTTGGTCGAGTTTCGGAGGCAGGTGCTCGTTCATGAATCGTCTTCCGGAGCCTGTGTTCTCGCGCTGGACGAGGTACGTGCCGAGCCAGTCGATGAGTTCCTTTGTGAGGGCGTCTGCGCGTTCATCGGAGTAGAGGCGCAGGTAGTCATCGCGGAGCGTCAGGTACTGGCCTTCGCCGGTTCGTCCGAAGTCGGCCAGAGCGCTCTCGCGCCCGAGGGCACGTCCGAGCACGTGGGCGATGCAGCGCGCCGTCCCCAGTTCGATTTCGCTCTGTTCGGCGCGGGCCGTAGCGATGCCATCGGCGATGATCTGCCCGAAGCGCCCGTGCGCTACTTCGAGGCGTCGCCAGTCGGGATATCCGTATTCTGGTACGGGTCGTGCTTCGGGGGTGGGGCGTGGAGCCTGCTCGCTCATGATTGTTTCTCCGAGGCGATCAGGATGTAGCGGCCGAGCGCGTCGATCCAGCCTTCGCGTTCGAACGGCAGCCGGAGGTCGTTGAGTTCAGTCAATGCCTGTTGCCGGTCGAGGCGGCCGGTGGCGGCGAAGCGTTCGAGGGCGGTGCCGTCGCCGGTGTGCAGGCTCGCCGCGATGAGTCGGGCAAGCGTCTCGCTGCGAGCTTCAGGGTCCAGCGCAAGCCCGAGCTCGATGAGTTGTCGAGCGCGTTCCGTGTTGTCCGGCGCAGTGGCGGTGATGGTTGATGAGTTCATGTGAATCCTCCTTTCGGATTAGGTGGTGGCTGCCTCGTACGGGGCAAGGTGCTGAAGTGTCTGCTCGGGGGTGATGGTCCAGAACAGGTCGGATTGCAGGGTGCTGTCGCCGGCGATCGCGGTGCGGATCTTGGTCGCCCGGACGGCGTCAGGGACGATCCAGATGACTGCCGGGAACAGTCCCCGCGTGGCTTCCTCAGTCCCGGTGTTCTTGTAGCGCTGGTAGATCCGGCACTTGCGAAGTACGGCGGGGAGGTGTTCTGTGCCTCGGTCGACCTCCACGAATGAGTGGGTCTCCGTCGTCTCGTTCGCGGTGACGATCAGGAGGTCGGGCTTGAGGGTGACGAGGGTATTGGTGGTGCCGGTGAAGCTGCGCCAGCAGGCCGACTCCAGGTCGAGTTCGAGAAGATCGAACCGTCCCGCCTCCGCTTGCTCGATGACCGAGATGGCGATATCGGCGACGGCCAGTTGGTGGTCGACGAACGTGAGCCCGGGTTCGTCATAGCGCCGACGAATGGGGTCGCCTCGACGAGCGCGGAGGTAGCGATCTCCTGCGGGGCCGAGCTGCCAGATGGCGAGGGCGGAGCCGTGCTTGATGCCGCCGATGCGTCGCTCGAGTCGCGCGATGGCACCGAGCTGCTCGAGGCGGCCGAGTACCCGCGTCGTGCCGCGTGTGGCGCTGCTGGTGGTCGCGTGCGCCCCGAGCGGTGCTGAGGGGAAACGTAGGCGCTGAAGCTGCCGAGTCGTCAGCAAGCGGAAGCGTTCCAGATCCTCCAGCAGTCTGATGTCTCGGTCGGTGAGGTGGCCGTCGATGGGGCTGGTAGAGGTCGGCTTCATGACTGCCCTCCTGGCCTCGACCGCTGGGGAATGTCCGCTGCAATGCAGCGGGAGTCCCCGCCTGAAAGGGGCTGGAATCGGCTGAACAGGGGGCCAACTGGAGGTGGGTGCTCGTCGTGAAGCGAACACCGACGGGAACACTGAATCGAACATCTAGACGTGCTCCTCAAGGTGTTGCGAGCGCTCATGATCGCCTCGCCTTCTGGTGCGACGAGCGTTCCGATGCCGCACCGGGAGATGACTCGTCGGTGGGTGTCGACGACTGCGTGGCCGGCGAGAGTGCGCCGTAGCGGGCACGACTGAGCTCGCGAATCTGTTGCCGCTTTCCGATACGAGGTGCGGGGGCAATCGTGCGTGCCGAGCACCATCCGGTCGGAACGCCTCCGGCGATCAGGTGCGCGTAGATCTCGAACCGTGGCAACGCCTGGAAATCATCCGCGGTGAGATGTGGGGCTTGTCGGGCGAGGTCTCTCGCGTCGGCGTCCTGCAACGCGAAGGCGATCTTGCTGCGTGCGTTGACGTCGAAGTCGTCCCGCATCGAAGGTGGGAGTTGCCGACGATGCTGATGCGCGACCGTGAGACCGACGCCGTAGGAGCGAAACACACCCATGGCATCACCGACGGGCGTAGGGAGATGTAGGTAGTTCTGGACTTCGTCGATGAACACGAACCCGGGGCGCTCCTCCGGGTGCTTCTCTGTTGCGCGCTCGATCGTGGCCATGAAGATCTCGGCCACGATGAGGCTGCCGAGCAGCTTGGAGGCGCCGCTTCCGACGAGCGCTTCGTTCAGCGGTACGAGGATCGTCTTTCGTTCGCGGAACACGTCTCGTAGACGGAATCTTGGACGTGCTTGGCCGAGCACCGCCACGAGGGGCTTTCGCATCAGGAGCTTGCGAAGCTTGTTCAGGGGTGCGGCGATCATGGCCGCGCGTTGCCCTGGGCGGAGGTCGTCGAACTCGGCCCAGAACGCTGCCAGGGTCGGGTCGTCCTGTACTGCGGCAACCACGGGCCGGCGAAACGCTGCATCTGTGAGCAGCGTCGGCAGATCGATCAGCGTGTACGGCTCGGCACGCTTCTGCCCTGCCCGGGCGAGTGACAGCAGCGAACCGTGGATCAGGTATTCGGTGCGTGGCCCCCAGCCGTCGTCGAAGGTGGCGGCGAGGGCGGCGAGGATGCCGTCGACGACGATGTCTGGATCGCGGTCGCCGACGTCGAGCGGGTTGAACCCCACCGGGGCAGCGGCGTCGGAGGCGTCGAGGACGATGACGTGCTCTGCTTCATCGGGTCGCAGGGCGTTCAAGACGGAGTCGACGAGTTGCTGCTTGGGTTCGACAACGATGCAGGCGCGTCCGGCTCGGATGTCGGAGAGGATCAGGTGCTCCAGCAGGGTCGACTTTCCGGAACCTGTGGGGCCGATCGTGACCATGTGCTGTAGGCGGCTTCTCGGGTCGATCCCTATCAGGCGCTCAGGCCCAGGGGCGGTGCCGACGGCGAAGACCGAATCGGTGCGACTGACGATCTCGGGCACGGCAAGCAACCTCGGGTGTATGCCGGGGATGCCAGGGTAGTCGCGGTCTCCGATGGGTAGTCCGAGCAGCGGCACCAGCTCGACGGCGGAGAGGTTGAGGCCGGCCCGCGCAACCGCGTTCCGCCACCTATTTGCGGTGTCGTGGTTCAGGCTGAGTCGGACGCCTTTGCTTTCGACAAGCTGGAGCGCGCCGAAGACCTCCCAGACGAGGGAGGAGGTGCGCTTGTGGGAATCGGCGGAGACACCGATGCGCAGTGTCGTTACCAGCCGGGCTACGCCTGCGTGTTCCTCCATGCGCTTACGGATATCGCCGGAGGGTGGGCGAAGACCGTCAAGCATCGCCGAGGGAAACTGCTGGAACGGATCCACCGCCCGCGCTGGCAACGGTCGCGCGCTCTGCGTCCGTCCGAGCACAAGCTGCAAAGCCACATGCTCCGTGCCTCGGCGTGCAGCGAGTCCCTGGTAGATCGCGCCGACCACCAGTTCCGGGTCAACGGGGGCAAGTGGAAGTGCGGAGGGGTGGGCCACGACCCGGCTCACAGCGGCGACGTCGGCCCGCACAGCGGCTTCGAATTCGATCCCGGGCACCAGGCCGCGAAGGAGCCGCTTCAGCCGCTGAACGGCCGTTGGTGCGCACCCCAGGAGGCTGTCTATCCCGTCGGAGTTGGCGTGGAGCTCGAAGACGAGCGGGCGCGGCACGTCCGAGCCCATCAGCCGAGACAGCAGTTCATTGACCGTTGACGACGCGAGTGGGCGCGGCACGTGTAGACGCGTGAAGACGAGATCAGGCATGATGCCCGCCTGGCTCGACGTCACCCTGAGACAGAGCGTTATCGCAGGCCTCCCGCTGGGCGCGGGCTTCCGCTTCACGGCGTGCCTGCTCGAGACCAGCGCTCGTGATGATTTTTGCGACCTGCTCGGGGCGCAGATCATGGTTGAGTTCCGAGAACACCCAGACACGGCGATCTGACGCCTTCCGAGAGCGACGCGGAGTTCGGCGATTCGTCATGACGAACCTCCCTTCTGTGTTGCTTCCTTTCGCTCCTCGGTCAGATAGGCAGAGAGGGGGGTTCTTGCAGATTCTCGCCAGTTATGAACTAGGACGCGCATGATGTCAAGCGGAATTGCGTCGTGTAGCAAATTCCACAACGACATGACAGGGGTGAACGTGGTTGTGCTTAGAAGCGGCGACCCCACCAGTAGCGCCAGGCCGCGACGCCGAGACACAAGACGGCAACGGCGACGCCGATGAGCAGCACCCAGCCCCAGAACTGGGCCAGCAGGTCGATCGCCAGCCACAGCGCGAAGACCCCGCCAAGGATGAGCAGACAGGCGCGGAAGAAGCGCGAGGTGACCGGGGGAGGCGTATCGCGAGACATCACTCATCACCCGCTCCCGCTTGCGTCGGCCTCGGAGTCGTGAAGTCGGACGGCACCGGATAGCCCGGGATGGAGATGTCCGAATCGATCTCGTTCCCCCACACCGACCAATCCGCATGGCTGTTCGGACGCTGCCGTGCAAACAATTCGAGGTACGGCCCGTCAAGGACGCGCTCGATCAGCGGGATCATCTCCTCAGGCTTGTGGGAATGGTCCTGCCTCGGGAACAGCAGCGTCGAGCGTTGCCCGCGAAACTTGAACGGCGCCTTGCCGCGGACGCCGTGCAGCAGGATCTCGTGGGAGCCGCGGAAGTAGTTACCGAGCCCCATGTAGTACTTGTCCCAGACGGCGTTCGTCTTATAGGTGAAGCCCCAGGCCTCCATGACGTGCAGGGCGTCCGGCAGAGCGGCGTTCGTCGTCCACAGCAGCAACGTCGAATCGTCCTCCATGAAGTCCGCGATCGGCATCGCGACGATGTCATCGATGGACATGAGGTCGTAGTGATTGATCGCGCCGCGCGCGCCAGCCTGTGCGTGCGGCCATGGCGGGTCCGCGTAGCAAACCTTGTGCTTCTTCGGCCCGGACGTGGCGGGCGCCTTGGTGGGTGTCTTGGTCATGTGAAGGAACTCCGTTCTCCTGCCCGCAAATCAGCGGGCGTGGCGACGACTGGTTATGCGCTCCTCGCGCGGAGCTGTCAATCGTCCGATCGGGTACGTTGCGAAAACCACAACGGAAGAGCGGTGACGGGGCGGCCGCGATGGCCACCCCGCCACACGCGAGCTACTTGTCGCCTTCCGGCGCCTTGCCGGAGGCCAGGAATGACTCGCGGATCAGCGCCTTCCGCGCCTCGTGCGCGTCACCACCAAGCTGTGCCGCGAGCGTGAGGATCGTGGAGCGAAGCTCCATCGCCTGCCGATCGAGGTCTGCCTCAATGCGGACGATGCGACGCTGACGACGTTCGGCGAGCCAGCCCATCAGCACCTCAACACCCCGCCACACGGCGAAGACCAGCAGGCAGATGCCCGCGTAGACGACGACGGCCAGTTCGAGGCTCACGACTCACCACCGCGTGATCGACTGCGCAGCGCCCATGGCGTAGGCGTCGACGATGTGCTTGTAGCGGGCTTCCCCGAGCGGCGCGACCTGAATGAGGTGCTGCTCGAGGGCGGTCAGCGCCCCCACGTTCTGCAGCGCAGTGTTCGTCAGGAACGCTCGCCCCTGCTCGCGCACCTCCGCCACGACGGCCTGGGCCTGCACTCTCTCGACCTCGCGGCCCGTCTGGCGCTGCATCGAGCCACTCATCTGCGCGAGCCCGTTCGAGCTGAACGCACCGCCGAGCGGTGCGAGTTCGGTCTTCGTGCTGAACATGGTGATCCTCTTCTCTTCTGGGTCGGAGCCAGCGGATTGGCTGGCGATCACGACTCTCCAGGCGAACGGTGGGCGTCCGAGAGGTCAGTACGTGGGCATCTGGTGGGTACGCTGGATCTCACGAAAGGGGCGAGCTTGGAGACGCAGGTCACACCGCCGCCCGTCGATGTCATTGCTCGATCTCTTCGGAAGATCGTTGCGCGCGGACTTCCCGTACTCCCGGATATGGATGACCCTGTCCTCTTGGAGCTCCGTGGTGTTGTTGCCCGGGCGATCGACCCATCCGACCGGCTCGGGAGAATCAAGGCACTCGATGAGCTACTCGGTCGGCTGCTCGTCCACTACCCAGACGACGCCCTCGGCGAGTCGGCACGGATCCTCTTCGCGCTGGCGCCAGGGTTTCGCGGCTCCACGCTCACGGCCCGTCGGGAAGCGGCAGCCGGGGCGGCAGAGCGTGAAGCAGACCACTTCCGCAAACGCATAGAACCCGAGATCCTCAAAGGTCTCGCATGGCAACTGCACCGCGACTCGCAGAACTACACACCCAGAGAACGTGCGGTGCCGCCACCACTAGAAGCGAGCGGCGACACACCGACGATCCGCGTCGGCGACATCACCGGCAAGGAAGCGTCCGAGCATCAGGAGCTTCTCTCTCGTCTCTGGGCCCACGTGTACGGGCTGAGAGCCGAAATACTCCGCGTCGAACGGCTGAAGACATGGCCGCACGATCCAACCGAACCCAGCACGAGCGAACGCATCCTCGCTGAAGCGATCGCGGAGCGCGACCGCGAGGTCGCGACCGTCAGGAGGGCTATTCGCACTTACATCGACCGCTACGGGCAACGGATCACGCACGGAGACGCCGAGTTCAACGCCGAGAGCCTGCTGCGGCTCGCCGGATGGGCGGGGCAGTAGCGGCGCTTCGTAGAGCGGCACGGAGTCGCCTGGGACTACGTCGATGCTTTCGAGCTGACGCGGTCGCGGAGGATGTCCACGATGTTCTCGCGGTAGCGATCCTTGATCCGGTGCTTGACGCCCTGCTTCATCTCGGTCAGGAGCTTCTTCACGGACTCGCCGTGGCGGAAGCTGCCACCGGCCGCGAAGTAGGCGCTCAGCCAAGCATCGACATCGAGCGGATAGCCCGCTGCGGTGAACGCTCGAACGAGTTGCACGACGGCGTCCTTGCCGTGACCCGTAGAGAGTCCGTTGTACTCCTCATCGACCATCGACTTGCTTGCCTCGACCATCACTGGATCCGGTGCGGGCAGCGCTTCGCGGGTGTGAAGGTTGATCGCACCGAGGCCATCGAGCCAGGTGCGCACAACCTCACGCGGCGACCAGACCATGACGAACACCTTCGCGACCCGATCGTGGCTCACCGCGCTGCGCAACGCGTCAAGATCCTCCTGGTCGTGCGGGTGCAGAATCACGACCGCGTGATCGAGCACCTTGTCCTGGCCCGCAAGGTTCGCCAGCTCTCCGATGTTGAACACGCGACGATCCGCGGCTTCGGGCGCAATGTACCTGGCGGTCTCCAGGTCGGCTGATCGGTCCTTCTGGAACGTGCCCGCGTTCTTGACCCCGAAGAGATATGGCGGCTCGCCTATCCAGTCCCGAATGACAGCGCTCTGCTCTCGCATTGCGGTGCCGTTCTGGGCCCAGTCTTCTCGAACCATATAGGCGAGCTCTGTCATGGAGACATCGTGGCAGCGGCCTCCGACATCTTCCGCTCTCATCGGCCGTTGCGGAATTGACAACGTGCCCGATCGGAAGATTGACGGCTGGGATCCACGGCCCATAATCATCCTCGCTCCTCGTCGGCTTGCGGTCTCCGTGATGAACCACCCTGGTTCGTCGGCCGCTCCCGATGAGGAGGCTCACGATGAGTGAGAACACACCCGCTGATGTGCCCGCCACGGCACTCGGCCCGATCCGCCCGCTCAGCGTGCGGATCACCGACGGGCTGCGAGCCCAGCTGGAGGTATTCGCCCAGCTCAACGACCGCAGCGTCACCGAAGAGATCCGGCTCGCACTCGAGGCCTGGGTCGAGACCAGCAAGTCCGACCCCAAGGTGCTCGAGCGTGCCGAGACGGTGCGAGCGGAGATCGAGCGCGAAGCGGAAACCAAGCGCAGCGCAATCGCCGCCATCTTCGGCGCGGACGCATCGGCGTCGAAGGGCGCTCGCGTCAAGCAGGCTCCTGCCTGAAGCAGGGCGGCTGTCTCCGGGATTGTGAGTCCTGCGCTCACTCCCGGGGCAGCCGCCCCATCTCACCTCCGTCAAGAGATGAGGGCTTCACCAAAATCCCTGATCATGCGATAATCAAGACAGATTCGGGATCTGGGTCGAGTTCTTATGCTCCCAACCGCATCAATGTCCGGCGCCTCGCCAAGCGCGTCTCTCCCTACCTGTCGGGGGTCGTCGCTACGGTGAGACTCAGACTTGCTCACAACTAAATCGCGCATTGCCGCGCAGGAGACGAGAAATGCCACCCACGACCAAAGAAGGACAACGCGCCGAGCTGCACAAGATGATCTGGCGCATTGCGAATGATCTGCGCGGATCAGTCGACGGGTGGGACTTCAAGAGCTACGTGCTCGGGATGCTCTTCTACCGGTTCATCTCCGAGAACCTGACTGCCTACATCAACAAGGGCGAGCACGAGGCCGGCGAAGCGACGTTCAACTACGCAGCGCTCCCTGACGCCCAGGCCGAGTTCGGGCGCAAGGAGACGGTCGCTGAGAAGGGTTTCTACGTTCTGCCTTCGGAGCTCTTCCAGAACGTCCGCAAGCGCGCCGCAAACGACCCCAACCTGAACGAGACGCTGGAGCGGGTCTTCAAGAACATCGAAGGGTCGGCGGTCGGCTCTGACAGCGAAGACGACCTCAAGGGGCTCTTCGACGACCTCGATATCAATAGCTCGAAGCTGGGCAACACGGTCGCGAAGCGCAACGAGAAGCTCGTCAAGCTGCTTGAAGCAATCGGAGATCTTCCGCTCGGTAACTTCGAGGACAACTCGATCGACCTCTTCGGCGACGCCTACGAGTACCTCATGCAGATGTATGCCTCGCAGGCCGGCAAGTCTGGTGGGGAGTACTACACACCTCAGGAAGTTTCTGAGGTGCTCGCCCGCATTACGGTGATGGGCAAGAAGCGCATCAACAAGGTCTACGACCCCGCAGCCGGTTCCGGCTCCCTCCTGCTCAAGTTCGCGAAGGTGCTCGGCAAAGAGAACGTCGGCGGCTTCTACGGGCAGGAGATCAACCTGACCACCTACAACCTCGCGCGGATCAACATGTTCCTACACGACGTGAACTACGAGAAGTTCGACATCGCCCACGGAGATACGCTCACCGACCCGCAGCACTGGGACGACGAGCCGTTCGAGGCGATCGTCTCCAACCCGCCCTACTCCATCAAGTGGGAGGGTGACGCCAACCCGCTCCTGATCAACGATGAGCGGTTCGCCCCAGCAGGTGTCCTCGCGCCGAAGTCGAAGGCAGACCTCGCCTTCACGATGCACATCCTCAGCTGGCTCGCCGTCAACGGCACGGCCGCCATAGTCGAATTCCCGGGTGTGCTCTACCGCGGCGGCGCGGAGCAGAAGATCCGCAAGTACCTGATCGACAACAACTATGTCGACGCCGTGATCCAGCTGCCGCCGGACTTGTTCTTCGGCACCACTATCGGCACGTGCATCATCGTGCTCAAGAAGTCCAAGACCGACAATGCCGTTCTCTTCGTGGACGCCTCAGACGAGTTCAAGCGCGTCGGCAACAAAAACAAGCTCACCCCGGACAACCAGCAGAACATTCTGCTGGCCCTCGAGAACCGGAAGGATGAGGACCACTTCGTCAAGCTGGTCTCGAATGAGGAGATTGCTGCGAACGGCTACAACATTGCGGTGTCGTCGTACGTTGAACGCGAGGATACTCGCGAGGTTGTCGACATCGCGGCGCTGAATGCTGAAATCGCCGAGATCGTTGCGCGACAGGCCGAACTGCGGACCGAGATAGATGAGATCGTCGCAGATTTGGAGGGCTCCAGGTGAGCCGTGTTGACGAGCTGATTGCCCAGTTCGCGCCGCATGGGGTGAAGTCGCGCCCACTTGCATCGCTCGGAACGCGAAACAAGGGAACCTCGATCACGGCTGCAAAGATGAAGACGCTCGCTCTTGTCCCGGGGCCGCTCCGGGTGTTCGCAGGAGGACAGACGATTGCGGACGTCGCGGAAGATGCGGTTCCTGCAAAAGATGTGGTGCGGGTTCCGAGCATCATCGTCAAATCACGCGGACATATCGGTTTCGTCTATTACGAGAAGCCCTTCACGCACAAATCAGAGTTGTGGTCGTACTCGATCGACGACGCGGAGGTCGACCAGAAGTTCGTGTACTACTACCTGATGACGCAGGTCCGTGGTCTGCAAGAATTGGCGCGGGCAACGTCTGTCAAGCTGCCGCAACTTGGGGTCAGAGACACCGACGAGCTTCGGATTCCAATACCGCCCCTAGAGGTGCAGCGCGAGATTGTGGAAATACTGGACCGGTTCACTCGGCTGGAAGCGGAGCTGGAAGCGGAGCTGGAAGGCCGTCGCCGCCAGTACGAGCACTATCGCCACATTGCGATGTCATTTGACGAATCGATCCCACGCGTATCACTTGGTGATATTGCTGAAGTCCGCAGCGGCTGGGGATTCCCGAACGCGCACCAGGGTCAAGTAGAGGGCGAGTACCCCTTCTACAAGGTCAGCGACATGAATCTGCTCGGGAACGAGACCGTGATGAGCGTTGCCAATCATTACGTCTCTGCTGAAGTGGCGAAGAAGTTGGGAGTGCGTCTTGCGCCCGCGGGGACTGTCATCTTCCCCAAGATTGGTGCGGCTGTCGCAACGAACAAGAAGCGTGTGCTTTCCGTTCCCTCTGCCTACGACAACAACGTGATGGGCCTAGTGCCTAACGAGCGGGTGACCTCAAGGTTCCTCTACCACTGGATGCAGACGTTTGATCTAAGCAGTCTGGCAAACGACTCGGGTGCTGTGCCGTCAATCCGTAAGTCCGAGGCAGAGCAAGTCCTTGTTCCGCTTCCCGACCTGGATGTGCAGCGCAGCGTGGCCGATCTTCTCGACAAGTTCGACGCTCTAGTAAACGACCTGAGTGTCGGCCTTCCTGCCGAACTGAACGCGCGCCGGAAGCAGTACGAGTACTACCGCGACAAGCTGCTCACCTTCGAGGAGGCCGCCGCATGAGTGACGCTTCTCCTCGAAAGTACGAACCGATCGCTGTCTCGGCCGAGTCCACCGTCGTCGCGGAGTACATTCCAGACGCGCACGCGTCCGCCGCGTACCAGTCGGAGTCGGCGCTTGAGCAGGAGTTGATCCGTCTCCTGCAGTCGCAGGCCTACGAGTATCTGCCGATCACGTCCGAGGCTCACCTGGTCGCGAATCTTCGTGCCCAGCTCGAAGCGTTGAACCACATCACCTTCTCGGAGGCTGAGTGGTCGGACTTCTTCGAGAACAAGATCGCCGGGAAGAACGACGGCATCGTCGAGAAGACCGTGCGCATCCAGGAAGACCACGTCCAGATTCTGAAGCGCGACGACGGTTCAACGAAGAACATCACGCTGCTCGACAAGCAGAACATCCACAACAACCGCCTCCAGGTCGTCAACCAGTACGAGATCGGCCAGGGCGAAGGCGGCGCGAAGTACGCCAACCGCTACGACGTGACAGTGCTCGTCAACGGCCTCCCGATGGTTCACATTGAGCTCAAGCGTCGCGGTGTCGACATCCGTGAGGCGTTCAATCAGATCGACCGCTACCAGCGCGACAGCTTCTGGGCTGGCTCCGGTCTCTTCGAGTACGTGCAGCTCTTCGTGATCAGCAACGGCACGCTGACGAAGTACTACTCCAACACCACCCGCAACCAGCACCTCAAAGAAGGGCAGAAGCCCGGCAAAGGACGCAAGACGTCCAACAGCTTTGAGTTCACGTCGTGGTGGGCGGACGCGCAGAACAAGCCGATCCAAGACCTGACCTCATTTGCGAAGACGTTCTTCGCCAAGCACACGCTGCTCAACATCCTCACCCGCTATTGTGTGCTCACCGCCGACCGTCTGCTGCTGGTGATGCGCCCGTACCAGATCGTCGCGACCGAGCGGATCCTGCAGCGCATCGACATCTCCACGAACTACAAGCAGCTCGGCACCGTCGCTGCGGGCGGCTACGTCTGGCACACGACAGGCTCCGGCAAGACCCTCACGAGCTTCAAGACGGCGCAGCTCGCGTCGAAGCTCCCGAGTGTCGACAAGGTGCTGTTCGTGGTCGACCGTAAAGACCTCGACTACCAGACGATGCGAGAGTATGACCGCTTCGAGAAGGGCGCCGCGAACTCCAACACCTCGACGTCGGTGCTGAAGAAGCAGCTGGAGAACTCCAGCGCGCGGATCATCATCACGACGATCCAGAAGCTGTCGACGTTCATCAAGGCGAACAAGGGCCATGACGTCTACGACGGCCACATGGTCGTCATCTTCGACGAGTGTCACCGCTCGCAGTTCGGCGACATGCATACCGACATCACGAAGGCGTTCAAGCGTTACAACCTGTTCGGCTTCACCGGCACCCCGATCTTCGCCGCCAACGCGGGCGCTGGCGGGAACCCGCAGCTGAAGACCACCGAGCAGGCGTTCGGCGAGAAGCTGCACACCTACACGATCGTGGATGCGATCACTGACAAGAACGTGCTGCCGTTCCGCATCGATTACGTCAACACCATCAAGGTCGGCAACCCCGACGACAAGCAGGTCTCTGCCATCGATAGGGAGAATGCGCTGCTTGCGCCGGAGCGCATCAGCCAGATTGTGAAGTACACGCTCGATCACTTCGACCAGAAGACGAAACGCTCTTCGAGCTACGAGCACTCTGTCGTCACGAACGTCGTCGAGTCAACGCGCGGCCGACGTCAGGCCGAGGCTGTTCGGGAACGCAAGCGCGTGCGCGGCTTCAACGCCATCTTCGCTACCGCGTCCATCGATGCGGCCCGGCGCTACTACAACCACTTCCAGCTCCAGCAGGAGCAGCTCCCACCGGATCGACGGTTGAAGATCGGCATCATCTTCTCCTACGGCGCGAACGACGCCAGCGATGACGGCATCCTCGATGATGAGGCGTTCGACACCGACGCGCTCAGCATGGACGCGCGCAGCTTCCTCGAAGACGCGATCCAGGATTACAACGGCCTCTTCGGCACGAGCTACGACACCAGCGCTGACAAGTTCCAGAACTACTACAAGGACCTTTCGCAGCGATTGAAGAACCGGGAGCTCGACCTCGCGATCGTCGTCAACATGTTCCTCACCGGCTTCGACGCGACGACCCTCAACACGCTGTTCGTCGACAAGAACCTTCGCGCCCACGGACTGATCCAGGCGTACTCACGCACGAACCGCATCCTCAACTCTGTGAAGACGTACGGCAACATCGTTGCCTTCCGTGACCTCGAGGACGAGACGAACGCGGCGCTCGAACTCTTCGGCAACAAGGACGCCCGCGGCGTTGTGCTCCTCAAGCCGTACGGTGACTACTACGGCGAGTATGCGGACAAGGTTGGCGAGCTACTCGCCAACTTCCCGCTCGGTCAGCAGATCATCGGAGAGTCGGCACAGAAAGACTTCATCCAACTGCTCGGCCAGATCTTGCGGCTCGAGAACATCCTGACCTCGTTCGACGACTTCGCTGGCAACGAGATCCTCACCGCTCGGCAAAGTCAGGACTACCGCAGCATCTACCTCGACCTCTACGCCGAGTTCCGCAAGGACAAAGACGCCGACAAGGAACTCATCAACGACGACATCGTGTTCGAGATCGAGCTGATCAAGCAGGTTGAGATCAACGTCGACTACATCCTCATGCTGGTCGCGAAGTACCGCGAGCAGTTCGGCGATGGAGACGACAAAGAGATCCGCGCCGAGATCTCCCGTGCCGTCGATGCGAGCCCGACGCTGCGCAACAAGAAGGACCTCATCGAAGCGTTCGTCGACTCGGTCTCGGTTGACGGAGCGATCGACGAAGAGTGGCAGGCGTTCATCGCAGTTAAACGCGAGGCCGAACTTGAAGCCATCATCACGGATGAGCACCTCCGTGCTGACGCCACGCGCGAGTATGTCGCGACAGCGTTCCGAGACGGCACACTTCGTACCACCGGCACCGCGATCACGAAGGTGCTTCCGCCGGCATCGCGCTTCGCGAGCGATGGCGGCCATGGCGAGAAGAAACAGCGCGTGATCGAAAAGCTCGGTGCGTTCTTCGAGCGCTTCTTTGGCCTGAGCGCCGGGGGAGACAGCTAATGCCCTCTCGGGAGCCCGGAGTGGCCGAGCGGCAAGGTCATTCGCCCTTGCCGCCGCTTCTGGCGCTCACTCCCAAGTACGAGGAGGGTAGTCACAAAGTCTACGTCGATGCGATTGAAGGCGGGCTCAATGGTCCGGGTTCTGGCGACGTAAAGAACATCGCGCTCACCGGTGGCTATGGCGTCGGAAAGAGCAGCGTGCTTCAGAAGGTCGCCGAGAAACATAAGGACAAGGTCGTTCAGGTGTCGCTGTCCACTCTCGGATTCGAGGGGGGCCCGGGCGAGCCCGGCGGTGAGTCCAAGACCAACCAGATTCAGAAGGAGATCGTCAAGCAACTCCTGTACCAGGAGGAGCCAGTCAAGATGCCTGGCTCTCGGTTCCGACGGATCGGCCGCTTCAAGAAGTTACGCGCCATCAGCATCGCTGCATTGTTGGCAGTAGTCGTTGTTGTCGTCTTCTACCTGTCCGGTTGGACGGCACAGCTGGCTGCGCTCGTCCCAGCCGCCGATCTGGGGCTGTGGAACTACGTCGTTCTCTGGGCGCTGTTCACAGCGGGGGGCTTCGCGACACTCGCTCTACTTCACAACCGCTTCCAGATCAGACAGGTGAAGGTGGCGGACGCCGACATCTCCCTGGCCGAGGACGCTTCCTCATACTTCGACCAGTACCTCGATGAGATCGTCTACTTCTTCGACATCACCAAGCGCGACATCGTCATCTTTGAGGACATCGACCGCTTCGGGGACGCCCACATCTTCGAGACGTTGCGAGCTCTGAACACGCTGCTCAACGGGGCCGGGCAGCTCAAGAACCGGCGCATTCGATTCATCTACGCCATCAAGGACAGCATTTTCGTCCAGATCGGCAAGCTTGCCACTGAGGACGAAGACGAGGAATCGGGCGAGGAAGGGGCTGAACCGGCCGACGATCTGGTGACGGCCGAAGTCGAGCGGGCGAACCGAACCAAGTTCTTCGACCTGGTGATTCCTGTCGTTCCATTCATCACGCATCGCAACGCCCGAAACCTGATGGACGAGGTACTGGAAGGGATCAATGGCACGATCTCGTCGGGCCTGATCGATCTGGCGGCCCGACACGTGACTGACATGCGGCTGATCAAGAACGTCCGCAACGAGTTCATCATCTTCAAGGACAAGGTCTTCCAAACTGATGATGGTGGTGAGCTCGCCCTCAGCGACGATGGCCTCTTCGCCATGATGCTTTACAAGAGCACCCACCTCGCCGACTTCGAGAAGATCAAGACGGGCAGCAGCAAGCTCGATGATCTTTACAAGGCGCACGGGCAGATCGTGTCAACCGCCATCAGTGCGCTCAACCAGGAAGCGCGGACTGTACGCGGCCAACTCACGCATCTCGCCACCGTAGACACCCGCAGTCGGGAGTTGGCCGACAAGCTCGCGGCCTATGCAGATCGCATCGGCCGCCACCTCGGTATGGCCGGCGCCACGACAGTCAACGTCTCGTTCCTAGGTCAACCCCAGTCCGTCGACGACCTACGGGCTCCAGCTTTCTGGCGTGCCTTTGCGGATGGGGGTGGGCAGATCGATGTCAGCTTCGTGCGAGGCGGCGCTCAGCGAGCACAGATTTCGATCAGCAGAGAAGACGCGGCCGCCGAGTTCGGGGATGATCTCACTTCGGCCGCTCACTGGGACGCCGCCAACCGCGCTTCACTCGAGGAGCGGCTCACCGAGATCGCCAAGGAGCGAAGCGAGCTCGAGCACTCCGACATGGCGTTCCTCTACGAGCACGACGACTATGTCGACGAAGCTGTAAAGTCCTTCCGGGAGCTTGCCGAGGCGCTGGAATCAGACCTGGCTCGACAACTCCTCGAGGGCGGCTACATCGGTCGAGATTTCACCCTCTACACGTCGAGCTACTACTCGGGCCGAATCAGCACCCAAGCTCAGAACTTCCTGATGCACAGCGTCGACCGCGGTGTCATGGACGTCAACTACCGGCTCGCCGCCGCAGATGTCGCAGCCATAGTCCAAGACCGTGGTGACGCGGTCCTGCGTGAACACGGGATGTACAACATCAGCGTGGTCGATCATCTGCTCGCCCCGAAAGCCGACGACGAGGAGTCGGACGCATTCGACGAGCGGAGGCGGCAGGGAACCGTCCTGGTGCGCTCCCTCATGGCCAACGGTGACGACGAGAGGACGTTCTTCGACGCTTACTTTCTCGCCGGAGAACAACGAGATGCACTCGTCCGCAAGCTCGCTGAACGCTGGGCGGGCGTGTTCAACCTCGTGATCAGCCGCTCCGACATCGACGAAGATGAGCGGGTCGCACTCTTCGACTCGGCGCTCGAGTCCATGATCGACGGGATCAAGTACCAGGTAGCCGGCAACGAGTTCCGACCGTTTGTCGAGCAGAACTTCGCAAAAATGCCCGTTCTGACTTCGAATTCCACCAGTGCCGATATCGCCGATCGTGTCGCTACAAAGCTCGCCGAAGCAGATGTCCGACTGACGAGCCTCAAGCCGCTCGGTAAGGAGTCACGGCGCGCGGCGGTCGAGGTCGATGCGTACGAGATCAACCGAGAGAACCTAGCGCTCGCCAACGGCAGCGACGCCTTGGCATTGGATGAACTGCGTTCGAGTAACAAAGCGGTTTACGACTACGTTCTCACCGACGTCGGCGCCTATCTTCTCGCCCTCGATGAAAAGAGCAAGAAGTCGCTGACGATCACTGGCACGAACGAGCTGGCCGCGATCGTCGTGGATCTGGTCGACTCGGATCTCGACCGGTTGGCCGAGATTCTCGATCGTGCGGCCAAGGGTGCGTCGGTCGAGTCTCTCGCCACCGTGCCCGCCGGGGCGTGGCCGACGCTCGCAGACCACAAGGGCTTCCCGGTCGACGTCGCGAATGTGACGGCCTACATTTCGACTATCGGTGAGATAGACGAGCATCTGGCGGGTGCCCTCATCGAGGCCAAGTCGATCGATACTACGGAAGAGTCAGACCAGGATGCGCTTATCGAACTTGCCAGGCAGCTTCTAAGCGCCCGTGACACGATCCCTGACCCAGCCACGCGTGTTGACCTTGTCGTGAGCCTTGGACTCGAGGATTTCTTGCCGCTCGCCTCAGTGCCCGCCGAGAAAGGCAAGCTCTTCGGTCTCTTGATAGAGCACGAAGTGATTGATGACGATGTCGACACCTTCGGCCTGGCCTTAGTCCAGGATTGGGCGACACGAGAGTTTGCGATCAGCAAGGCCACGAACTTCCCCGCCTACGTGACTACGACCGAACTTCCGACCTCTGAGGTGGCGCCTCTCATGCGGAGTGCGCTCGTCTCGGACGTAGTCAAAGATCTAGTCCTCGAGCGAGCCGACGATTTCGTAGCAACCGACGATCGAACAGCTCTGACCGGGCTTGCCGAGTACGCGACTAAGAAGGGTGGGCTGACCCCGTTTGATAGGTCCAGTCGTTGTGTGAGTCGTCTT
>CETV01036510.1_pt1 | contig 19778 bp, 17 predicted proteins | sample 531451 | NCBI WGS metagenome assembly CETV01 (sample SAMEA2623155, study PRJEB7988) | marine metagenome | isolation source: saline water (ENVO:00002010), including | reverse complement strand
GAAAGATTGTCTCTTTATAAAAAAAATGTTGAGTTTATCGGCACAGGTCAAACAGGAATTCTACTTTCAAAAGGTGTCGCCATTGACGCGGTTATCGCTGATTTTATGACTGGAGAGGTTGAACATCTAATCGATAAATACACCAAAAGTGATACAGACTTAGTAGTGGTCGAAGGTCAAGGCTCAATCACTAATTATGCATATTCTGGTGTAACCTTAGGCCTTTTACATGGTTGTATGCCTGACTATCTGGTACTTACGCATGATGTAAGTAGAACTGAAGATGTAATGGGACATATAATACCTGATTTAGGTGATTTTATGAAGATGCATATAGATTTAATGGCACCTTTTAGAGATACTTTGTTTCTAGGAATAAATTTGTTGACATTTGCACTAAGTGAGGATGAAGCCATGGAACAGTTGCGTTATTATAAAACAAAATATAATCTACCTACTACGGATTTGATTAGATTCGGTGATTCCGATTTTATAGATGCTATAAAAAATGTAATAGAATAATGAAGATAAAGTTTTCTACGTATAGAATAAAACTCAATCACTCTTTTGGCATCTCTCGTAGCTCACATGACTATTATGATATAGTTTACTTCTATCTTGTTGATGAAAATATTGTTGGGAGAGGCGAAGCAGCGCCTTCAAACAGATATAATGAGTCAACTGATTATATCCTTTCTGTATTAAAAAATGGTGTCTCATTACCAGAAAATTTCGAGGACAATAAAGATCTCTGGAGGCGCATAAAACCTCAGCTAATGGGTATCCATGCCCTGGAGGCAGCGGTAAACATGGCTATTTGGGATTGGTGGGGTCAAAAAGAGAACAAAGCGGTTTATGATATTCTAAATCTTGATGTAAGAACACTACCTAGGACAAGCTATACTATAGCTATAGGTGATATGAAAGAGCTAGATGAAAAAATAGAATTATCGTCGCCATATAGTATCTTAAAAGTGAAGCTCGGCACACAAAAAAATGATAAAGAAATAATTCGGAAGATTCGCCTAAAAACTGATAAAGTAATACGTGTTGATGCCAACGAGGGTTGGGATTTTGATATGGCTAAAGAGATGTCGTACTGGCTCGCAGATAGAAATGTTGAGTTTATTGAGCAACCATTTTCTGCTAATAATCTTAAAGACACGGCTTCATTAAGAGGTATATCGCCGTTGCCACTTTACGCAGATGAAAACAGTATCTCTTCAACAGATATATCAGAGATTAAAGGTGTCTTTGATGGAATTAATATCAAGCTGATGAAGTGCGGTGGCATTGATGAGGCTCTAATGATGATTAACATTGCAAAAAGCTTACAGATGAAAATAATGCTCGGATGTATGATAGAATCATCTGTCGGTATCACGGCAGCAGCACAATTAGCTGGTGAGGTAGACGCAGTTGATCTAGATGGAAACCTTCTAATAAACAATGACCCGTATACAGGGGTGACAATTGTTGACGGCAGGCTTAAACTGTCATCAAAAAATATTGGCATGGGTCTATCATTGATTGATCAAAGAGAAGGACTATTATAGGTATGAAAATTATTGGAATAGAACACATAGGTATAGCGGTTGAAGATTTGAATGCTAGCTCCTCATTCTGGGGGGATATTCTGCGTATTGTGCGCACCCACACTGAGAGAGTTGAGACAGAAGGTGTGAATACTACAATATATGATACTGGTAAGGGAAAAATTGAACTACTTGATTCTTTAGATGAAAATTCCCCAATCCATAAATTTCTTCAAAAAAGAGGCCCTGGAATACATCATATTTGTCTTGAGGTAGATGATATAAGTAATGCAATAAAAGAACTTAAAGATTTAAATATAGAAATTTTAAATGATAAACCTCATATAGGTGCAGAGGGATATAAAATTGTATTTATTCATCCTAGGTCTACTGACGGTGTTCTCGTTGAGCTAGCAGAAAAACCGGCTTAATATAATTATTTATAATTTTTCTTTTAAAACAGCATACGTGACTTTTAATGGATAACAATCATCTTCAATTAAAATCGCTGCCGGCCTTGCCCGGTGTATACCAGTTTAAAAATAAAGATGATAAAATTATTTATATTGGTAAGGCAAAGAACCTTAGAAATAGGGTTCGGTCTTATTTTCAAAATAAAAAACATCAGTCATCCAAAACTATTGCTATGATGAAAAACGTCCATAATCTAGACTGGATCGTTGTAGATAATGAGGTCGAGGCACTGCTTACTGAGGCAAGCCTGATTAAGGAATATATCCCGAGATATAACGTACTCATGAAAGATGATAAGTCTTATCCGTACATACAAATCACAAACGAACCTTTTCCGCAGGTTTTACTGACAAGAAGGATCAAAAAGGATGATTCAAAGTATTATGGTCCTTTTACTGATTCACATCGTTTGCGAACTATACTCAAAGTTTTGCACAAAGTTTTTCCGATCAGAAGTTGCAGTTATTATTTAGATGATAAAGTAATATTAAAGAAAAAGGTTTCACTGTGTTTAGACTATCATATAAAGAGGTGTGAAGGTCCTTGTCAAGGCTTAGTATCAGCAGAAGATTATGAGAATATGATAAATCATGTAGAATCTTTCATGAAAGGTGATACAAATAAAATTGAAAAATATATAGAATCAAAAATGCTAATTGCATCAAAAAATATTTTATATGAGGACGCAGCAGTTTATAGAGATCAGCTGAATTCTGTACGTGGGTTTAGGTCGAAAAAAAGCCAAACTAGTACAACCTCCAAAGACAGAGATATTTTTGCGCTTGCAAGCAAGGATGATATAGGCATAATGGTAATTATCAGAATAAGAAATGGTTTTATTTATAGCAGGGAAAAAATAGCGTTAAAAAATCTATTTGGTACTGACTCGGATACCTTTAAAACTGTTATTACTCGCTTCTATATGGGAAGTAACCTTATCCCATCTTTTATATCACTGCCTGCAAAACCTACTAATCATACTGATTTGTTATCATTGTTAGATAAAGAGAAAGGATCCAAAGTTAGGTTTGAATACCCGAAAATAGGTGAAAAAGCAAAAGAACTACGCATTACTTTGAAAAATGCTGAGCTACTACTAAATGAGTGGATAATAAAAAGGATCAAACATAAAGAGCAAACTCCTAAAATATTAATGCGGCTGAAAGATGATCTAAACCTGCAGGTTCCACCAAAAAAAATAGAAGCTTTTGATATATCTCACTTAGGAGGGACAAATACTGTTGCATCAATGGTGTCATTTATTAATGGTAAACCGCGTAAAACTAATTATAGAAGATTTAATATAAAGTCGATAAACAATATTGATGATTTTGCATCTGTTCGAGAGGTGGTTTATAGAAGATATCATCGTTTAAAAAAGGATAACTCCTCATTTCCTGATTTAATATTAGTTGATGGTGGAAAGGGTCAGTTAAATATGGCAACAAGTGCTCTAAGGGCTCTTGGCTTGGACTATATCCCGGTAATTGGCTTAGCAAAAAGACTTGAAGAGGTATTTGTACCTGGTAATCCTGATGCTCAGGTTATCCACAGAGACTCTTCAGGATTAATATTACTTAGAAGAATTAGAGATGAAGCTCATAGATTTGCTATATCGTTTCAACGCACTAAAAGAAGTAAGTCTATGTTAGATTCTCCTTTACTTGCGATAAGAGGGATAGGCCATAAAAAGTTAGAAAAACTATTTACCGAGTTTGATGGACCAAAAGAATTGGCCTGCCAGTCACCTGATACTATCTGCAACAAGATTGGAGTTTCACAGAATATTAGTAAAGAAATCATTAAAGTTTCAAAAACCTTAGCAAATTAATAGAAAGAAGATAGTATATAAAATATTTAGTATTTTATAGATAATTAATTATTTAGTCTGCCATTGACGATTCTCTTAAAATATGTGTAAATTAGCCATTATGGCAGATTTTAATATTGTCTCAAACTTTACACCTAAGGGGGATCAGCCTACTGCAATCTCTGAGATTATAAAATCAATAAATAACGGTGATGATTATACTACTCTTTTAGGTGTCACTGGTTCAGGTAAAACGTTTACTATGGCCAATGTAATTGAGTCCGTGCAGAGACCAACACTTGTAATGTCCCATAATAAAACGTTAGCTGCTCAGTTATATGGTGAATTAAAACAATTATTCCCAAATAATGCAGTTGAATTTTTTATCAGTTATTATGATTACTATCAGCCTGAAGCATACCTACCTGTTACAGATACTTATATTGAAAAAGATGCATCTATAAATGATGAAATTGATAAGTTGAGGCTAAAGACTACCAGCTCTCTTATGGCAAGAAAAGATGTTATTGTAGTCTCATCAGTATCTTGTATTTATGGATTGGGAGCGCCCGATGAATATATTAAAGGCTCGGTTAAGGTAAATGTAGGAGAATCATTAGACAGAAGGAAATTATTATCTGATCTTGTACATATTCACTATTCAAGAAATGATCAGGTTCTAGAACGAGGAAATGTTCGTGTTCTAGGAGACATTATTGAAATTTTCCCTGCATATGAAGATCTTTGTGTCCGTATAGAACTCTTTGGAACTAAGATAGATAAAATATGTAAGTTTGATTATCTTACTGGTGATATTAAAGAAGAGCTTGATACCTTTGTTATTTTTCCCGCAAAGCACTTTATTGCAGACAAAGAAAAAACTCTAAAAGTAATTGAGCATATTAAGGCTGAACTCAGTGATCGACTTGATTTACTACGATCTAATAATAAGCTTTTAGAAGCCCAGCGTTTAGAACAGCGTACTAACTTTGATATTGAGATGATGATAGAGCTTGGGTATTGCTCAGGAATAGAAAATTATTCAAGGTTTTTTTCCGGCAGAGGCAAAGGAGAGAAGCCGTTTACTTTAATTGATTTCTTCCCTGATAATTATTTAACTATACTAGATGAGTCTCATGCTACTTTGCCTCAAATAAGAGCCATGTATAAGGGTGATCGATCTAGGAAAGAGTCTTTGGTTGAACATGGTTTCAGGCTTCCTAGTGCACTCGATAACAGGCCCCTTAAATACGAAGAATTTATACAAGCACAAAATCAAATTATTTTCATGTCTGCAACACCATCTGATACAGAATTAGAGTTTTGCAGAGGTGCTGTGGTTGAGCAATTATTAAGGCCAACAGGGTTATTAGATCCTATTGTTGAGGTTAGGAATACTACAGGCCAGATTGATAATTTAATAGGTGAAATAAGAAAAAGAGTAAAGAATCAAGAACGAGTTTTGGTTACAACACTAACGAAACGTATGGCAGAGGATTTAACTGACTATTTAAGTGGCCTAAGTATTAGAGTGCGTTATCTTCATTCTGATATAATTAGCCTAGAGCGTGTAAAAATTTTAAGAGGCCTTAGGATAGGTAGTTTTGATGTCTTAATTGGCATTAACCTATTAAGAGAGGGTTTAGATCTCCCCGAAGTAAGTTTGGTTGCTGTTATCGATGCTGATAAGGAAGGTTTTTTAAGGTCAAAAAGTTCATTGTTGCAGGTTGCTGGCCGAGCAGCAAGAAATGTGGATGGTACCGTTATTTTGTATGGAGATAAAATAACAGGGGCAATGAAAAATCTTATTGATGAAACATCGAGGAGAAGAGAGCTACAAAATAGATACAATCTTAAAAATAATATAACACCACAGAGCATAAGGAAATCGGTTGATGAAATTATGCTCACAACCTCAGTCGCCGGCTCAGCAGATGAAGAACCTTTTGCTATTTCAGAAGAAATTAATTTTAATAAGATGAATGAGGATGAAAGAGAGATGATATTACTAGAATTGAGAAAAGAAATGATACAATCTGCAGAGAGACTAGAGTTTGAAAAAGCTGCGAAAATCAGAGATGAGATAGATAACATAGAGCAAAATATAGAATCGGTGGTTTCATGAAAATATTAGTAGTAGGTGGTGCTGGGTATATTGGTTCTCACGTTACATTGGAAGCCATTAATCATGGATATGAGGTCACTGTTTTTGATGATTTATCAAGTGGCTTTAAAGATAATATTAATGCTTCTGCTGCCTTTTTTCAAGGTTCCACCTTATCTGATACTGATTTATCAAGAGTAATGAAAAACTGTCATTTTGATGCGGTTATTCATTTAGCCGCTAACAAAGCTGCCGGTGAGTCAATGGACAATCCTTCAGAATATGCTAAGAATAATATTATTGGTGGGATTAATCTTATAAGGGCATGTGAGGAGTATGGTATAAATAAATTTATTTTTTCTTCAAGTGCTGCCGTCTATGGTGCCCCAGAGTATAACCCTATTGATGAATTACACCCTTTGGCTCCCTCTAATTTTTATGGATATACTAAGCTTGCTATTGAAAATAACCTGCAATGGTTTAGTAGATTAAAAGGATTGCGATACGCTGCACTTCGGTATTTTAATGCTGCGGGATATGATATAAACCAAAGAATAATAGGCAAAGAGATAAATCCTCAAAATTTAATACCCATTGTTATGGAAGTAGCATCAGGAACCCGAAAAAAACTAAGTGTCTTTGGTAATGATTATTCTACTAAAGATGGGACCGGTATCCGCGATTATATTCATGTTAGTGACTTAGCATGTGGACATATAATGGCGCTCAATTATTTGATAAAGCATGAGAAAGATTTAACTGTTAATCTAGGTACGGGTGATGGCCACTCCGTGCTTGATATTATAAGTATGGCTAGAAAGGTAAGCAATAAAAAAATAGAATACGAGTTTACCGGTCGAAGAGATGGTGACCCTGGTAAAGTAATCGCAGCGGGAGATAATGCAAAAAAACTGATCAATTGGGACCCGAAATATTCAGAGCTACATACAATAATTAGTTCGACCTGGAATATCTACAATCAATAACCATATAGGAGTAGTTTAATGAAAATAGATATACAACGTTTGCAGAAACAATCTGGTATAATCGGTACCTCTGAAAAAATAATAGAGGTTCTTGGAATGATTGCGCAAGTTGCGCCTGTAGATATTTCAGTACTTATAACTGGTGAATCAGGTACTGGTAAAGAAGTTATGGCTCGTGCAATTCATAAACACAGTAAACGTTCTAATAGTCTTATGGTAACTGTTAATTGCGGTGCCATACCTGAGGGTATTATTGAAAGTGAACTTTTTGGTCATAAAAAAGGTTCTTTTACTGGTGCGTCTGAAAATAGAAAAGGATATTTTGAAGAGGCTAACAAAGGAACAATATTTTTAGATGAAATAGGGGAGGCTCCTTTAGAAACTCAGGTTAAGTTATTAAGAGTTCTAGAGACAGGAGAATACATGCGGGTAGGAGAATCTAAGGTCCGGTACACGGATGTACGTGTTTTAGCAGCTACCAATAAAAATTTGATAGAGTTAGTCAAAAAAAATCAATTTCGACAAGATCTTTACTATCGACTAAAAACTGTAATGGTTCAGGTTCCCCCATTAAGAGATAGAGTGGAAGATATTAATCCATTGGTTGAAAGATTTGCATTGGAGTTTACTAGGTCCAATGAAATATCGTACCGAGGATTCATGCCTGATGCAATACGAATAATGAAACAATATAACTGGCCTGGTAATATTAGAGAGTTAAAGAATTTTGTTGAAATGATTATGGTATTTGAAAAAGGAGAGCGTATTACTGTTGATATGGTAAATCGTGAGTTAAATGATGTGTTATCAGATTCGGTTCCTGATAACTATCATCTTCCAATTGCAGTAAATAGTTCCTCTCAGCAAGCAGAGATAGATATAATTCTAAGACAGTTATTCTTATTAAGACAAGACACAGAACTAATAAGGAATTTACTAGCAGTCGATAAAGATAATAATGTATTACGAGTAAAACCAATAGTGTCAAATGATAATGTACAGATAATTAGTTCTATACCAGATTCAACGATGGAGGTTACAGAGGATGGACAACCGTTAATTCGGGACGATGCAATAGGTGAAATACGCATGAAAGATCTAGAAAAAGAGGCAATCACCAGAACACTACGTTATTTTAATAATAACAGAAGAAAAACCGCTAGATCTTTAGGTGTAAGCGAGAGAACCTTATATAGAAAGATTGAAGACTATAACTTAGAACCAAAAATTAAACGGAATAATGGATGATACGTTTTAGTAAAATTATTATATCAAATTTCTTTTTTTTAGTCATAGCCTGGTCATGTGGATTTTATTCATTATCTGGTTCATTACCGCCTCATATAAGGACAATATCTATTCCAATGGTTGAAAACGAAACAGCTGAATTTGGTATAGCAGAGAATATATCCGATGGAATACAAAGTAGGTTCAATGATGAAGGTATCCTTAAAATAATTAATGATAATGCTGACTCTGTTTTACGTGGTACCGTAAAAAAAGTAACCGATGGACCTTATACATTTAACAAAAACGAATCAGTTTCCGAGTACCGCTATAAAATTGATATAAATATTGAGTGGTATGATAACAAGAATGAAAAAACATTACTAAAAGGGAATTATTCTGGCTGGGGAGCCTATGGCTTGAGTGGTGACATAGGTACCGATGGGATTGATAATGATAATGATGGAAAAATTGATTCTGAAGATGACAATGAATTTGGCGAACCAAGGTTATTCGCTGCGAAAGTTGCAGTACAAAAAATTGCAGAAGATATTATTAATGATATTATGACTACCTGGTAGAGAGGAAAAATAAATGAAAACTGTTACAATAAACAAATTAGGCCAATATGTTGATCAAGATGTAGAACTAAAAGGCTGGGTTTATAACAGGCGCAGTGTTGGTAAGATATGGTTTTTAATACTTAGAGATGGGACTGCCTTGTTACAGTGTGTTGTTGTTGATGGAGAATCTGATGCAGATACTTTTAATCTTGAGAAACAACTAAATCAGGAAGATTCAGTTCTTGTAACCGGTATAGTAAAAAAAGAACCACGAGCAGTTGGCGGCTATGAGTTAGGTGTGAAGAAAATTAGTGTTGTTAATCATACCGCTGATGAATATCCAATATCTAAAAAAGATCATGGAACTGACTTTTTAATGTCAAACAGACATCTGTGGTTAAGATCAAAGCGACAGAATGCTATAATGAAAATAAGACACCAAATAATCAAAGCTATTCGAGATTATTTTGATAAAAATGATTTCATTTTGATCGATTCTCCTATATTTACTGGGAATGTAGTTGAAGGAACTACCACACTTTTTAAGCTTGACTATTTTGAAAAACAAGCATACCTAACTCAAAGTGGTCAGCTATACCAGGAAGCAGGTGCAATGGCTTTTGGCAAAACTTATTGCTTTGGGCCTTGTTTTAGAGCTGAAAAATCAAAAACCAGAAGACATTTAACAGAATTCTGGATGGTTGAGCCCGAGATTGCATATTGTGATCTTGAACAGAATATGGATTGGATGGAAGGCTTAGTAGTTTATATTATTGATGAGATTCTTAAGAGAAGTATATCTGAGCTAAACGATTTGGATCGCGATATTTCAAACCTAGAGACTATGGCATCACCATTTCCTAGGATAACATATGATGAAGCGGCAGAAATATTAAAAAATAACGGTGTGGACTTTAAATATGGTAAGGATTTAGGTGGAAAAGATGAAACAATAATCTCAAACCAGTTTAATAAACCTGTTATGATACATCGTTGGCCAGCGGACACAAAAGCATTCTATATGAAACGTGATGGAAATAATAATGATTTGGCACTTGGAGTTGATATGATTGCACCTGAAGGCTATGGTGAGATTATAGGTGGTGGACAGCGTGAAGATAATCTGGACATATTGATTGAGAGAATTAGGCATCATGATCTACCGCTAAAACCGTTTGAATGGTATCTTGATCTTCGAAAATATGGTTCAGTACCTCATTCAGGTTTTGGTCTCGGTTTAGAGCGCGTGGTAGCATGGGTATGCGGTACTAAACATATACGAGAAACGATCCCTTTTCCAAGAACCATGGCCAGGCTTGAGCCTTGATGAATTATAGAGCAAGAATATCTGTTTTTGGTGGTCGTAAGGTAACTGAAAAAATTTACGATCAGGCATGTAGGCTTGGAAAATTACTAAATAGTAATAATTATCTAGTATATTGTGGAGGGGGAGAGGGCGTAATGGAAGCCATAGCAAAAGGTGTTTCTCATGGTGGCGGTACCTGCGTTGGAATACTTAAGGGTATATCAACTGATGAAATGAACCCATACATAGATATACCTATTGCAACGAATATGGGGATTACCAGAAACGCATTACTAGCATATAGTTGCGATGCTTCAGTTGCAATAAGTGGAAATTATGGTACCCTAAGTGAGATTGCCTATGCATTGCAATTAAATAAAACTGTTATTGGACTAGAAACATGGGACATAGATGGAGTACAAAATATGGATAGTGAGGCTAAAGTGATTCATAAACTGAATAGGATGTTTAAATAGATATATCTGATGAGAGTTTTAAAAGCCAAAGTCTATGGCAAAGTGCAAGGAGTATGGTTTAGAAAATTTACACAAGAGAGTGCACGAGAAATTGGAATTGTCGGCATGGTAAAAAATTTAGATGATGGAACCGTATCAGTAAATGCATCTGGTAAAATTGAAAATCTTAGAAAATTTAAACAATGGTTAAAAACTGGATCACCCAACTCAAGAGTTGATAAAATAAATTATTCATGGGAAGATTCACCCGTTGAATATTTAACATTTGAAATACTATATTAATGAAAATTGCGCTCTGCCAGATTAATCCTATAGTTGGATCATTAAATTCAAACACTGATCTAATAGAAAAAAACTATAGTAACGCTGTTAACCAAGGAGCAGACCTAATTATTTTTCCTGAGATGTCTATAATTGGCTATCCTCCTCAGGATTTATTATGGCAAAAATATTTTATCACAGAGAGTTACCAAGCTCTTGAAAGACTTTCAAAAAAATGTACTGTTCCAATGATTGTTGGATATGTTAGATCAGAAAAAAATAAATTATTTAATAGTGCTGCTCTATGTCAAGGAGGTAAGATAATAGATAGCTATGATAAAATCTTACTACCTACCTATGATGTGTTTGATGAGCACCGGTATTTTACTCCAGGTAAGCAACCAGGGGTATGGCAAATTAATGTTCAAGGGAAAATATTTAATCTAGGCATTCAAATATGTGAAGATTTGTGGGACTCGGACTATGACATAAAGGTTGCTAAGGAGCAGAAAAAAAATGGGGCTGATATTATAGTCAATATATCGGCATCACCATATAGCAAGAATATGCTAAAAGATCGTGTAAATCTGATACAAAGTAAGATTAAAGAAACTGGGATTCCCATTTTATATTGCAATCTTGTTGGTGCACAAGATGAATTGGTTTTTGATGGTTGCTCAATTGGGTTTGATGATTTAGGAAATTGTTTTGGTCAGGCTGAATCATTTAAAGAAGATATACTCATAATTGATTATAATGATAAAAAAACCATAGATATTGGTTACAAAACAAGAAATGAAAATGTATTTGATGCGTTATGTTTAGGCATAAAAGATTATTTTCATAAAACTGGAAACACTGAAGCTGTTGTTGGACTATCTGGAGGTATTGATAGTGCTGTAGTGGCTACCTTAGCATGTTATGCTCTAGGTAGAAAAAATGTACACGGAATCTCGATGCCATCTAGATTTAGCAGTGACCACAGTAAAGAAGATGCGAAACAATTAGCAAAGAACTTAGGAATTGATTTTAATTCAATATCAATTCAAGATGCTGTGGACACTATGGAAGATATATTACTACCTCAATTCACAGGTCTTGAAAGAGACACAACAGAGGAAAATATTCAAGCCAGAATTAGAGGAAATATTCTTATGGCCTTATCCAATAAATTCGGTTGGTTGGTGCTTTCTACGGGAAATAAAACAGAATTAGCTTTAGGCTATTGTACACTTTATGGAGACATGAGTGGTGGGTTATCTGTGATCTCAGATTTAAATAAGACTAATGTTTATTCTTTAGCTAATTGGATAAATGAGTTTAAGTCGAAAGTTATTCCACATAATACTATTACTAAACCTCCCTCTGCGGAGCTGGCGCCTGACCAGATAGACCCATTTGACTACGATATAATTTCACCTATCGTTGACGCTATTATTGAAAAAGGAAAGACCATTAAAGATCTAATTAATAATGGTTATGAGGAAACGATGATCTCGGATGTATATAATAAAATAATTAAAAATGAATTTAAGCGTAGACAAGCACCTTTAGGCATAAGAATATCTAAAAAAGCTTTTGGAAATGGAAGGCGGTTTCCTATCGTAAATCATTTTAAGGGGGAAAAGAAATGAGAAAAATATTAGTTATCTGGTTAATCTGTATAATAAATATTCATAGTGAAACTCCAAGCGGTAAACTTCCTGCAGATTTTTGGCTAGGCCTTTCAGAGTTGGAAAAAGTATCCTTTGTCAATGGAGCATATGGAGCAATTAGTCTATTAAAGAAAAATCATAAGAATGAGGTAAAAAAACAATACTTACACGATAAAAACTGGATACAGCCTTATTATATTGATAGGTTTTACGATATTGCTGACGAATATTTGTCGGAGGAAGCTGGATACAATCTAAAAATTATAGTCCTACATATGGATGCTTTGTATACAAACTCTGATAATCATAAGATACCAGTTTTAGAGGCTATGAGAGTGGTATCGCTGATGCAGGATGGCTTACGTGATAAAGCTAATCTTAGGCTGCTTCAGTTTCAAAGAAAATATTGATTTTTAACTTATTCAATGAGAATGGGTCTAAGATTATAACCAGAATATTAAGGATTAAAGATGCGATATATAAAAATTATATTATTTTTGGCTGTTTCGATGTCTTTTTTATTTCCACATCATGGTAGACGTAAGGCATGGAAACATAAAAAAAGGCACCATATCAGAAAGGTGCATAAGAAACCAAAATTTAATATACGTCTTGGATATAATTATATATGGCCAACATGGAGGTGGAATTATCAGTGGTGTCATCGTCATAACAACAGAGATGTCGTAGTTGTTCATAATAGCAATGGTTCTAATAAAGAAGAAAGCTACAGCGTTGATGAAATCATCGCGCAAATTGAAAAATTAGCTATCCTTAAAGAAAAAGGTATAATCAGTGAAAAAGAATATGAAAAAAAGAAGAAAGACCTATTAAAGCGTATATAAGTAAAAGGTTTTACCATTTTATGGCTTCAACATCTTTTTTTTCTGATATTATTAAAAAAATAATTTATATTTAAATTTATTTTCATAATAATTCTGCGTCTCAGCTCCGTAATTTTAAGGGATGAATAAAGTTTTATTAAGAAATTTTTCAATTATAGCTCATATCGATCATGGTAAATCCACTTTAGCGGATAGACTGTTAGAAGAAACTAAGACCTTGTCAGCGAAGCAGATGAAAAATCAGGTCTTAGACAGTATGGACCTTGAGAGAGAGCGAGGGATAACGATTAAAAGTCACCCAATTCAAATGCATTATAAACATAAGGATGATAAGTCATATATATTTAATCTGATTGACACACCGGGACATGTCGACTTTACCTATGAAGTAAGTAGGTCTTTGGCTGCTTGCGAGGGTGCTTTATTACTTGTAGATGCTGCGCAGGGGGTTGAGGCCCAGACAGTATCCAATGCATATTTGGCAATAGAAAATGATTTGGCAATAATTCCAGTCATTAATAAAGTTGATCTTCCATCGGCAATGATAGAAGATGTAAAACAACAAATTATTGAACTAATTGGATGTGTTGAGGATGATATTATACTAGCAAGTGCAAAAAGTGGTCAAGGTATTGACTTAATCTTTGATGCAATAATAAATCGAATACCACCGCCCGCTGATAATGATAAGGTGCCAACACGGGCATTAATATTTGATTCTACCTATGATAATTATAGAGGTGTAATTCCATATGTTAGGGTGTACGATGGAGTTATCAAAAAGGGCATGTCAGCAAAATTCCATGCGCATAGTGAAATATATGAAATCACTGAAGTAGGGCATTTTGTTCTGAAAATGGTTGAGACAGAAGAGTTAAAATCAGGTGATGTAGGCTACGTTGTAGCAAGCATCCGCGATATGGCTCATATACAGCCAGGTGATACAATCACTGTAAGCCAAGATCCTTGTTTGAAACCATTACCAGGTTACAAAAAGATTAAACCTATGGTTTTCTCGGGCCTATATCCTGCAGATGGTGATGACTATGATCAGCTTCGAGTTGCCCTTGAAAAACTGAAACTTAATGATGCTTCATTAGAGTTTACCCCAGAAACTAGTGAGGCACTTGGATTTGGATTTAGGTGTGGTTTTCTAGGACTATTGCACATGGAGATTATACAAGAAAGACTTGAAAGAGAATTTGACTTGAATCTTATAACCACAATGCCAAATGTTATTTACGAAATCCTGCTTAGAAATGGTACTAACATAAAGGTTAATACACCTTCACAGATGCCAAGCTCAGGTGATATCGATAAGATATTAGAGCCAATGGTTTCGGCAGAGATACTAGCACCCAAAGAATACATCGGTGCGATAATGACCTTATGTCAAAAAAAACGAGGTATCTATAAAAATACAAATTATTTATCTCCTGAAAAGGCTCAGATATATTATGACCTCCCGCTAGGGGAGATTATATTTGATTTTTATGATAAGCTAAAGTCATTATCTAGAGGCTATGCATCATTAGACTATGATTTTAAAGAATTTGCTCCGGCTGATCTTAAAAAGCTTGAAATCCTAATGCATGGTGATGCGGTAGATGCGCTTTCATCAATATGTTATTCTGATGATGCCTATCACAGAGGTGTCGCTATGTGTAGTAAGCTAAAAGAGCTCATACCCAGGCAGATGTTTGAGGTTGCAATTCAGGCATCATTAAACGGCAGGATTATTGCTAGGACCACGGTAAAGGCCTTAAGAAAGAACGTAACAGCAAAATGTTATGGTGGAGATATTACCAGGAAGAGAAAGCTCTGGGAAAAACAAAAAAAAGGCAAAAAAAGGATGAAAATGATTGGGAAGATTGAAATTCCTCAAGAAGCATTATTAGCAGCATTGCAAATAGGCGAAGAGTGATATTTTTTATTTAGTTAGATGTCTTATCTGTTACAAACCCGGTCATCGTTTTACTCATTTTTATTTACAATCCCTCTTTTTTTTATTTATGAAATAGGTATTCTTTTCTTATCCAAAGATGATATACTAGTAGTTAGGAACGGTGCTGACTTTCTAATGAGATCAATCCTTGAGTCGTTTGGTATATTTGGCTTGTATGGATTAGGGGCAATTTTTTTAGTTGGTTTTATTGTCACATTTATATTTTTTTTAAAGGAAAAAAATAATAACAATATTCGAGCAGACTATTTATTCATAATGATATTTGAGAGTGTATGCTGGGCTCTTGTTCTTTATTTTTTGTTATCAAAATTTATGTTGGTCCTAATGAACCCGATTGGAAAAACAATTACACAGAAGGTCACCCTAGCAGTAGGAGCCGGTATCTATGAAGAATTTTTGTTTAGAGTTATGTTGATTTCGGGTTTAACTGGAATAATTGGTTTTGTGTTTTTATGGAGGGAAAGAGCCAGAAAAACAGCAGCGTTAATTATTGCAGCAGGGATATTTTCCGCTTTTCATTTCGTGGGTGAGTATGGAGATTACTTTTCAATAGAATTATTCCTCTTACGATTTTTCGCCGGCACTATACTCGGTGCTTTATACCTTGCAAGAGGATTTGGAATAACGGCATATGCTCATAGTATCTATGATTTAATAGTGCTGATTCAGATCACAATCCACACACCACTATAAAACAACAAATAGTAGATATAGCAGGTTTTACTCCGCCAATAAATTAGATTAGTTATTCATAATTATATCTTCTAACGCGGAACTATTAATGATACTCTTAGTATTATTAGTTATAACTATTTTTACAAAGATAGGGAGAAATAAAATTCCTACATTCAATATACTCTAAATCAAGAAAATTTATTATTTAAGATAAAAAACTAAATAATGCTTCCTGTAATACTCGAAATCGGTCCCATAAAAATTTATTCATTTGGGTTAATGCTAGTAACAGCATTTTACACTTGTTATTTCCTGCTCTATTCAGAAATGAAGAGATTGAAGTATGATACTGAGATTGCATCCGATATTATTTTTTGGGCCGCTGTAGGCGGAGTACTAGGTGCAAAAGTATATTATCTTCTAGAGAATCTTAATAGAACTTTGAGTGATCCGATAGGTATGATATTTAGTGGATCAGGATTAGTGTTTTTAGGAGGACTGATTGGGAGCACATTATGTGTATCAATGGTCTTGAATAAGCGCAAACTTTCATGGTTTGTGTTCGCTGATATCATTGCACCTCTAATAATGATAGGCTATGCAATAGGTAGGATCGGTTGTTTCCTTGTCGGCGATGATTATGGATTACCGAGCACACTTCCTTGGGCAGTCTCTTTTCCGGATGGATTACCGCCAACCACGGCTTCGTCTTTTGCTTATTTTTATCCATGGGTAGATATTTCTGAATTTAAATCTGAACTAATTACTGTACATCCTACCCAATTGTATGAATCATTCGCTGGATTCTTAATGTTTCTATTATTATGGAACCTTAGAAATAAAATAAATAAACCAGGTAGTTTATTTTTTATTTATCTAATTATTGCGGGTATTGAAAGGTTTTTAATCGAGTTTATAAGGACTAATGATAAATACGCGCTCGATATATTTAGTGGTGCGCAAATAATAAGTATTATTATGATATTTATAGGTAGCTATTTTCTATTATCTCCCATAACACAAACTAGTGGTGATAAAAATCCATAGACTAATATTGTATATTTTTATTCTGGGTTGTGCTCTGAGATCTCAGTCTGTTTTAAAAATAATTGAATATAAAACATTCCCGTCTGAGTTGGAAATTTTAGATATAAAGCCTGATATTTTCGAATGGGGTGTTGCTGGAAGCTTTTTGTTATTGGATAAGATGGATCACCAGCTTGTAAGTATCAGTTCATTAAATGATTTGCAGCTAGTAGGCGGATTTGGTAGAAAAACTGTTTCATTTTCTGAACCAATTTGGATGGGAGTTGCTCCGGATGGAATTTTTTTGATCGATCGATTAGATAATAAGGTTGTTTTATTAGACTATCGTTTAATATATATGAATGAGATCAGTCTAGAGCCTAGAATATATCCTGAACTTGCTGCTATTGATAAATGGGGCACTGTTTACATGTATTCTTCGCAGTATCACAGCATTTTTTCTTTTAAGCAGAGAAAGATGGGAAAAATCCCACATATTGATTTAAAAAGGTACGATAATATTGATTATTGTATCTCTCAAATTGTTATTAATCAAGAGGGCAATATTGGTTTACTAGGATGTGATAATAGCGTTCATATATTTTCAAGACATGGAGAGTATAAGAATTCATACTATCCTGATATAGTGTCTGCTGAATTTCTAGTGCCATTAAGAAATGACTGGCTTGTATTTAATAAGAATGGAGAAGGGTTATCTTTGTTTTTAAATAATATGCTAGAAATACCTGAGGTTAGTATTCCGATATTAGATATAAAAAGTATGAACAGATCTGTAGCTGTATTATCAAAAGACCATATTTTGATTTTAAATGCACAGTTTCAATAGTTGGATAACTTTTATAGGGCTAATTATGGTCCATTTATTGTTTTCACAAACTATATCTGTTCAGGATACTTTACGTTTGCAAAAGAATAAAAATCGATATAATCTAACAAATAATTTTATTCCTCCAGTATCAATACAAATTACAATTAATGGTAAACTGACAAATGCTGATAGCATTGATCATATTAATGGAATTGTGTACTGGGAAAATAATTATGAAAAACCCGTGAATGCAGTTATCTCATATAGTGCAATTGAGAAAGATCTTCCTATATCAATCGGTCCTAATTGGAAAAACCTTCCACCATTAGACTCACTAATCTACAAAAGTAAGGTTCTGGATAATTCATTTCATCAAAAGACGAATATACAGGACCATGATTTATATACTTCTGGAACCTTTAATAGGCAGATCAATCTTTCTACCCAGGGTATGTCTGAGTTTTCTGGTGGTCTTCATTTAAATATAAGTGGTGAGTTGGACAACAATATTATGCTCAGTGCTGTATTAAGCGACCAAGATATGATTATACAGCCTGATGGGAATACTCGAAATCTGGAAGACCTAGAACAAGTATACATTACAATTCAACATCCCAATTTTTCTTTAGACGCTGGCGATATTGAATATAAAAATGAAACTGATAAACTAATTAATATAAAGCGTAAAGTAATTGGTATAAACAATAACTTTAAATATAATAATGTTACAGGAAATGCTCTTATTGCCTCAACTAGGGGAAAGTATATGTCTCTAGATGTAGATGGTTTAGATGGCGTTCAGGGGCCATATAGGCTAACATCAAATGAAAGTAGTAAAGATATATCTTTAATCTCTGGTTCAGAGAAGGTTTGGCTTGATGGGGAGATGATGATTAGGGGTGCAAATTATGATTATGTCATTGACTATTCGTTAGCTGAGATTACTTTCACACCAAAACATCTTATCCATTTTGACTCAGATATCTTTGTAGAGTATGAATATATTGATGGTCAATATTCTCAAAAAATTATGAGTGGCTCCTATAAAACAAATATATCAGAAAACTTTAACATTATTGCTGGTGCTATAAGAGAAAAAGATAATACTAATAATTTGTCTGCTGAGGGTGATCTGTATCAAAATATTGCAGAAGGAGGTGCTAGTACACTATATATTAATGGTGCCGTTGAAGATTCTTCTGGAAGTTACTATCTTGATGGTGATGTGTATAGATATGATCCTGATTATTTACAGACTGACTATGAGCGATATAGAGTAGCCTTTACCTATGATGCAATGGGAGAATATGAGAGGATAATATCGAACACTGGAAAAGTTTATTATCAATACTTTGATCACGGTAATAGTGTAGTAAACAAGGACCTGTATAGTCCATATCAAAAGATAAATGCTCCTAGAGCAAAAGATTTGGTCTATGTCAAAGCCAACTATCACCTTGGTGATAAACTTTCCATTTCAACCCTTTTTTCTAGGTCTGACCTTGATAATAATATTTTATCTGATTTAACTGCATCTGATAAAGGTGGATTATATGAGGTTAGTTTTAGGATAGACTCAATAGAAGCTGGTAGGATAACATATGGTATATCGGGAAGTAATCTGGTTAGAGAAAAAAATTATTCATCTTTTGGACTAGATCGTAGCGTTCGTTTTAAACGTTTTTGGGACTTAGATAGCATTGGTCCGTTAAACGAGCGGGAGTCTGCATTAAGATTTTTTATTGATATTGATAAGCTAAGTAATTCATCTATTGAGTTTTCTAGTCTAAATATAGGGACACTTGAAAAAGGTAGGTTTAAAATAGATAATATGATCGATGATGGAATATTTCAGGGCACAAGCCTCATACATCAACAAGTAACTTCCTTGTCTGGAATATACAAATTCACTGATGCCATCATAAAATTACAATCCGGATATGTGAGTCCATTCTTTCATTTTCAGGAAGAAAATAAGCCTAGATTTTCGCGTTATTCTGTTATTGGAGGAGGAGTTGGGTACCAGAAAGAAAAGAAATC
>CETV01052971.1_pt1 | contig 19827 bp, 17 predicted proteins | sample 531451 | NCBI WGS metagenome assembly CETV01 (sample SAMEA2623155, study PRJEB7988) | marine metagenome | isolation source: saline water (ENVO:00002010), including | reverse complement strand
GAACGTATCTTCGCTTTAATCTTTATTTCTTTAATTGAATTATTTCCTAATTTTTCATCCCCAATCCAGTTCATATCTCTTATCTTGATGTTTCTTTTCTTTAGATCTTCTTTAGACCCAACCACTACATTTTGATTTTCTGCATCAATCTTCACTACATATAGGGGATCACATGAAGAGATACCTAATCCCTTCCTCTGCCCTATGGTAAAATTAACTATACCTTCATGATTACCTAGAACATTTCCAATGGTATCTAATAATAACCCTGGTTTTAGGTTATCCGGATTAATCTTTTTAAGAACCTCAGAATATTTCCCATTTGGTACAAAACAAATGTCTTGGCTATCCGGTTTATCCGAAACTGTAAGACCAATTTCTCTTGCAATCTCTCTTATTTCATCTTTTTTAAAAGACCCAAGAGGAAAACGTAAAAAATCAAGTTGTTCTTTGGTAGTTTTGAATAAAAAATAACTTTGATCTTTTTCAATATCTTTTGCCCTAAACATTTGTCTTCCATTCTTACCTTCATTGGTGAGAATGTAATGACCTGTAACTAAGGCATCGGCCCCTAGGTCTTTAGCTGTTTTGTATAGGTCATCAAATTTCACTTTTTCATTACACAATACACAAGGAATAGGAGTTTCACCAATCCGATACGAATTAGCAAAATCATCTATAACCTTTCTTTTAAATAAGTCTTGATAATCAAGAACATAGTGTGGGATGCCAAGATCAGAAGCTACCTCTCTGGCATCGTATATATCTTGACCAGAACAACAACTTCCTTTTTTATTAACCGCAGCGCCGTGATTATATAATTGAAGCGTTATTCCAATAACGGAATAACCTGAAGCTTTGACTAAAGCAGCCGAGGTAGATGAGTCCACTCCTCCAGACATTGCAACCACTACCTTCGACTTTTCAGGTCCTTTAGGTAAATCAAGATTAATTTTAGGTATCATTCCATTCCTATTATTTTTTTCCTTATAGAACAATATAGTCTTATCTTTCAATCGATATATGAAAAAGAACAAAAGTTTATTTTATGTTAAACCGCCTTTAAAATTGATACTATCTTTTTATGTCTGAAAAAACTCCAATTATTAAGGGCCTTGTTTCCCTTGCACACAAAGCTGGAAAGGAAGTTATGAACATATATGAAGGAGAAATTCAAACTCAACTTAAAGAAGATAGGTCTCCCTTAACCCAGGCTGACATCAAGGCCGATAATATAATATTGGCGGGCCTTTGCGAGGATTACCCAAAAATTCCTACCATATCTGAAGAGTCTTATAAAATAGGAAAAATTCCTAATCTTGAAGATTCTTTTTTCTTGGTTGATCCAATAGATGGAACCAATGAATTCATAAATAAAAACGATGAATTCACAATAAATATTGCCTTCATAAAAAATAAAATACCCAAAGCAGGAGTGATTTATGCTCCCGCAAAGAAGAAGATGTATTATTCAGGTTTAGAAAATAAAGCTTATGAAATTGAATGTAGTCATGACGTTGAAGAAGTTCCATTCCAAAATAAAAGGCAAATATCTGTTAGTCCCGTATCTAAAAACCCTTTAACAGTTACCATAAGCCGGTCACATAATAATGAAAAGACAGACGAATTTCTAAAAAATTATAATATTAAAAATACTATTATAACGGGATCCTCCATCAAATTTTGTCTCATTGCTTCTGGTTTAGCGGAGTTATATCCACGTTTGGGTCCAACACGTGAATGGGACGTTGCAGCAGGTCACGCTATACTCAAGGCTGCTGGTGGAAATGTTAGAATGATGGATAAATCCGAACTTCAATATGGAAAAGAAGAAGAAGATTTTTTAAACCCAGATTTTATTGCAACAAATTTTTAAGTCATATAGTATTTTTAGGCTGGTTACATGGGAGAATTGAATTGAAATTAAGAAACTACTTTCTAATCTTTATTATCATTCTGATAGGAATTTTTATTTTTCAGAATCTTACAATAGATGAAACTGAGACTGAAAATAATTTCGTCGAAACAAGTGATTCAATATTAGAAACATCCATTGAAATTAGTGAAGAAGTTAAATTTGCTAATATAACTCAAGATAGAATCGTTAATGCTGATAACGAACCAGCTAATTGGTTATCTTACGGAAGAAATTACGAAGAACAGAGATTCTCTCCTCTAACAAAGATAAACAAAGAAACAATAAAAGATCTTGAATTGGCCTGGTCCTTTGATATGAACAGTTCAAGAGCCCTTGAATCTACACCTATAGTTGAAAATGGGGTCATGTTCCTTACCAGCGAATGGAGTATTGTGTACGCTATAGATGCTCGAACGGGCACTGAGATTTGGAGCTATGATCCTGAAGTTCCAAAAGATTGGGGAAGAAAGGCCTGCTGTGATGTTGTAAATAGAGGTGTAGCGGTTTGGAAAGGTCATGTTTTCTCTGCTACTTTGGATGGGAGATTAATAAAGCTTGACGCCAAAACAGGTGAGCTTGTTTGGGAAATCAATACTATAATCGATCGATCGAGTGATTATACCATAACAGGTGCACCAAGAATTTCTAATAATAAAGTCTTTATAGGTAACGGGGGAGCGGAATATGGTGTAAGGGGTTATGTTTCGGCTTATGATACTGAAACAAGTGAGTTGGTTTGGAGGTTTTATACTGTACCAGGAAATCCTTCACTTCCCTTTGAGCATCCTGAAATGGAGTTGGCTGCAGAAACATGGAAAGGCGGTGAATGGTGGAAAATAGGTGGAGGAGGAACAGTTTGGAACTCGATTGTTTATGATCCAGATTTTAATCAATTGTATCTAGGAGTTGGGAATGGTTCTCCTTGGACTAGAGTAATTAGATCTCCTGGTGGAGGTGATAATCTTTTCCTTTCGTCAATAGTCGCTCTTGATGCAGATACAGGCAAAATGAAATGGTATTACCAGACAACTCCTGGTGATAATTGGGATTACACAGCTGTTCAAGATATGATGTTAGCTGATATGGAGGTAGATGGAATTAAGAGAAAAATTCTTATGCAAGCCCCCAAAAATGGTTTCTTTTATGTGTTGGATAGAAAAGACGGTAAATTATTGAGAGCCCACAATTATGTTTCAGTCAATTGGGCCACCCATGTCGATATGGAAACCGGAAGACCTATTGAAAATATGGAAAAAGATTACCTTAAAGAAAAACAGGTGATAATCCCAGGACCACTAGGAGGTCACAACTGGCAAGCTATGTCGTATGATCCCAACTTAGGTCTGGTTTATATTCCTGCTCTTGAAGCTCCGTTGGTTTTTAAAATGACAGAAGAGTGGCAGAAGACTGGTAAACTCAAATACGAACCAAGAACCTGGAATCTTGGAATTGAATTAGCAAAATATATAGAACTTGCTCTTGATACTCCTGAATTGCCAGCTCCCCATGGATTTCTAAAAGCTTTTGATCCTTTAACTGGTAAAACTAGATGGGTGATAGATCATCCCAATCATTGGAATGGAGGAACTTTGGCTACTAAATCTGGAATTGTTTTTCAGGGAAATGGTATGGGAACTTTTGATGCATATGATTCTGAAACCGGTCAACTGTTATGGTCTAAAAATATCCAAACAAGCATTATTGCACCACCTGTTACTTTTGAAGTAGACGGAGAACAGTACCTAGCTATTTTGGCTGGAACTGGAGGTGCAGATACTTTTGGTGGAGATCAACTTGGATTATCAACGGATTATATGGCATCCCTAAAGTATGGAAACTTAGGTAGGTTGCTCGCTTTTAAATTGGGAGGAACTGCAAAATTACCGAAACTTGAATTAATTGATAGGACTATTCCTGAACAACCGATTTTGATATCAACCGATTACGATATTCAAAGAGGTACAGAATTATATGGGCAATATTGTGCTATGTGTCATGGATCTGCGGTAAGAGCGGGTTCTAATATTCCTGATCTAAGAATGATGAGTGAGGAAAGTCATAAACTTTTTAAGGAAATTGTTTATAACGGGATGTTAAAAGAAAACGGCATGTCGTCATTTTCTGATGTTTTATCGGAAAAAGATGTAGAAAGTATTTACCATTATATTATTAATATCGCGACGTCTGACAGAGTAGTTCAAATAGAATCCGGCGAATAATTTATATGGTAAAAGAAAATGCGACATCCTAGTTTTGGTAGAAACTTAGCCACTTTTATAAACCTTACATTAATTCTAACGCTCGCAATTTCTGTCTTCTACAAAACTTCAATGATAACCAGTCCTAAGATTATGAAAGAGATATCCATACCTGAGAAAGAGTTAGACAAGCAACTAAATAAGGTCGGAAATATTGATACAAACAGAATAATAAATGCTGACAGTGAGCCTGGTAATTGGCTTTCTCATGGAAGAAATTATGAAGAACAACGATATTCTCATCTAGATCAGATTAATCAGCAAACAGTTAAAGATCTTGAGCTTGAGTGGTCGTTAGAGATGGGGACTACTCGAGGTCTAGAGGCTACTCCTATAGTGGATAATGGGATTATGTTTGTGACTAGCGCATGGAGCGTCGTTCATGCTGTAGATGCACGTACCGGTAAAGAATTATGGGTTTATGATCCTGAAGTTCCAAGGAATTGGGCAAGAAAGGTGTGTTGCGACGTAGTAAATAGAGGTGCAGCATTATGGAAAGGTAAAGTTTATTTTGGAACTATTGACGGAAGATTAATTAGTTTGGAAGCAAAGACTGGTGAAGTAATTTGGGAAATTAATACCTTAATTGATAGTTCAAAAGATTACACAATTACAGGTGCCCCCAGAGTAGCAAATAATAAAGTCTTCATTGGAAACGGTGGGGCAGATATGGGTGGTGTACGAGGTTATGTATCAGCATATGATACAGACACAGGACAATTGGTATGGAGATTTTATACTGTTCCTGGCGACCCCTCTCTTCCCTTTGAACATCCAGAGTTGGTAGAAGCAGCAAAGACTTGGAATGGTCAATGGTGGACAATGGGAGGAGGTGGAACAGTCTGGAATTCGATAGTCTACGATCCCAAATTTAATCAAATATACATTGGAACTGGGAACGGATCTCCTTGGAATCAGCAAATACGTTCGCCTGGAGGTGGTGACAATTTATTCCTTTCCTCAATTGTTGCGCTTGATGCTGATAATGGAAAAATGAATTGGCACTACCAAACTACCCCGGAAGAGAGATGGGATTATACAGCTACACAAGACATTATGTTGAGCGAAATGGAAATAGACGGAGAAAATAGAAAGGTTCTTATGCAAGCACCAAAAAATGGTTTCTTTTATGTTCTTGATCGCGAAACCGGAGAATTATTAAGGGCAAATAATTTCGTTCACACGAATTGGGCAACACATGTTGATATGGAAACTGGAAGACCTGTTCTAAATCCTAATAAAGATTATTACGAAAAAGCGGTATGGATCGTTCCGGGAACTTATGGAGCTCACGGATGGCAAGCAATGTCGTACGACCCCAAACAGAATTTAGTCTTTATACCAACAATGGAAGTTCCTGCTGTCCATAGAGTCAAAAAAACCTTTGCTGAAACTGGATTGTACAAAATGTTACCAGAGACGGTAAATACTGGAACTGAATTCAATTTATTTGATACTGTTCCAGATATGGTTGAGGGTGAACTAATGCCCTCGATTACCGGAGAGCTAAAAGCCTTTGACCCGATAACTGGTGAAACCAAATGGTCTGTTAAACATCAACAGTTCTGGAATGGCGGTCCATTAACTACTGCTGGTGGATTAGTATTTCAAGGCAATGGATCAGGATTTTTGGAAGCCTATAATGTAGAAAATGGTGAAGTTATCTGGTCAAAAAATGTCAGAATTGGAATTATGGCACCGCCTGTAACTTATTTAATAGACGGTGAGCAATATATATCAGTTCTCGCTGGAGACGGTGGAGCAAGCAACTTCCTTGGAGATAACCTTGGAGAATGGGAAGGAAAAGTAGCATCCATAAAATACGGCAATGACGGAAGGTTGCTTACTTTCAAGTTAAATGGGAAATCTGAAATAGAAGAGATACCAGAAAAAATCCTAAAGATACCGGAACAACCAATAATTAATGCAAGTATGGAAGATGTAAGAGCAGGAGAAGATATTTATGCTAATTATTGCGCCATTTGTCATGGCGCTGGAGTGCACGGAAGAACGATCTCGGATTTGAGGTTAATGAGTCATGATACACACGAATTATTTAACGAAATAGTTCTTTATGGATTATTCGAGGAAAACGGTATGAAAGGATTTTCGGATATATTGACAGAAAAAAGTGCTTTCCAAGTTTACTCTTTTATTGTAGACACTGCGACAAAAGAAAGATTGGCTCAACAAAATAATTAACAATTACTTAGGTGGCAGACTGGGTTTAGCAATTTCATTAAATTCTAGATCTATGTCACCTGAAAGGGAATTATAGATATCAAAGTTCTTATCCATTTGAGGAATTTCTTCGCCTTCATAAGACTTAAGTTCGAGATAAGTAAAACGCGCAGATATTGGCGTGCCTTTCTTTACTTTTTCCATAGCATCTTCTAATTTTTCGTTAATAAGTGAATCATAAGGTATTTGTAATAATCTTGGTTCTGAAAGGATTAAACCTTGTTCACTAATCATCTGAACAAGAATATAAATTTTTCCTTTACTAGTAGTGCTCTTATCGGGATCTTCAGTTTTATGCCATAATAGTTGGAACGATTTATTATTTTTTAATATATCATCATTTTTGTATGGTCTTCCCTGCAAATCCTGAATGGCTTCATAGAAAATAATAAAGAATAACAAAGAACCTATAACGAAGAACGTCTTGAGAGTAACGGAAAATCTAGTAAAAAAATTCAAGCTTAATAACAGTGCAAATAATGCGGCATAAGAAATTCCTAAAATTACTGGAATTGATAACATTATTTTAATACTCCAGATTTAGTTATCAGTAATTTTTGTGAATAGTTTAAATCCTCAACATTTCCTTTCTCGTCCAAAAAGAAACGGACAGCGGTCAATTCGTCACCGGTTTCTTTAAGAAAATGATTGCCAAAATACACTGTGTCAACTTCAGGATTAATCTTCTCAACCTTGACTTTGGTTTTTAAAGGAACTGAAAAATGTGCCTTATAATGCAACAGATTAACGACATATTCTCCAGCCATAAAACCTCGTATGGTAACGATCTCTTGATTAGCAGGGTTCTCAACATTCACACCGTCAATTATTAATCTATCGGCTAAGGTTCCTCTATCATCTCTATCTAGGTGCATCAAACCTGCTTGCTGGTTCTGAAAATATACAACATTTCCCCTAGGATCTTCCACTATTAGGTCAATATCGTCAGGATGATAATCCTCCCATTCTACAGATATTAGAAATTCTGCCTTTGATTCAATATTACCACCTTCTAGGGGTTTCTGAATAAGCGCAAAAGAAATAAAGAACATAAATGCAAAACCAAGCAATGCATTAAAAAGAAGATCGGTAAATGCATCTCCACTATTGTCTTCAGTAACTATTAGTTTGTTATTCAACATTTTTATCTAGATAAAAAGTTATGTCGTTAAGTAGTGAAGAAACCCTAACAGATAGAATATGAAATTGAATACGAGTGAGAGTACTTCCAATAAGACCAGTTAGAGTCGTATATAAGGCCACAGCCATACCTGAGCTCATGCCTGCTAATGCTAATTTCAAAGAGTCTGGGCTAGTATCATTTAATTCAGCAATAGGTTGTAACATTAAGATAAAACCTATGATTGTTCCCAAAAGACCTAATTTTAGAGAAATATCTGCAGCCATCCATCCATAGCTTAATTTTTTCGAATATTCTGCCTCAAAGGCTTTTAAGAGAATATCTTTTTCCTCACCTTTCTCTAGGGCCATAAAGTATTTAGAAATTGAAAGTTTACTATTTATAAAAGAATTGACGTTGAAAGAATCTCTTTCTTTTGAGATTTCATTTGATAAAAATAGCCAGTACGAAGTTGAAATTATCCATAGAAAACCAATAACCTTGGAAATGTGACTTTTATCACCTTCCATAACAATAGAAATCAATCCCCGGTCATTAAGAAGCCAAATACCAAAGATTATTAGCATGAGTAGTAACAAAGATTTAAGTAGCCCAATGGATCTAAAAGATTGTTTTGTTGACATAGTTTCTTGCCTTTAGTGTATTTTTAACGATATTTTATTATCCCTTTGATATATTAAGGTCGCGAATATAGCTTATAATTGTTATTATAACGTCTATGGGGGCAAAAATGGAAGAGAAGACTCTAATAGAAAACGGAAATGTTATTGATGGAACAGGTTCCAATATAAAAAAAGAATCTATTCTTATTGAAAAGAGTAATATTTTAGCAACAGGCAAGGAAGCTGATGAGTTGGGTTCGGGAAATGATGTAAGAAGAGTTGATGCTAGCGGTAAAACAGTTATGCCAGGATTGATAGATTCGCATTGCCATATAACTTTTGATGAGCCCTCTTCAAATGATGAATTGTTCTTTCATAGAAGAGAAGGTTTAGCGGCAATAGTAGCTGCTTGGAATGTAAGAAAAGTTCTTCTTGCGGGAGTCACAGGATTTTTGGATGCTGACAGTCTCTTTGAAACCGGTATTGATCTTAGAGATGCAATAAACGGTGGTTATGTTGAGGGACCTAGAATGTCAACTGGAGGTAATGCTCTATTAACGTCAGTTGGCGGGACAGCAGGAAGATTACTTCCTGATGACGGTCTTAGAGGATATGCTAAAGTTGTACATAATAATGATGAAATTTCTAAAGAAGTAAGGAAGCAAATAAAGCACGGTGTTGATTGGATCAAGATCCATGTAACTGGCCTAGTTCCAAATCAAAAAGAGGCAGGAGAGATTTCTGTATGGTCTTATGAAGAACTTAAACTGGTCTGTGATATCTCTCACGATCTTGGTGTCCAAGTAGTAGGTCATTGCAGAAACGCCAAAAGTGTGACCGATAGCGTAAGAGCAGGAATGGATATGATACTTCATGCTACCTATATGGATGATGAAGCTATAGATTATGTCTGCTCTAATAAGACACCTCTTGTACCAACTTTCACCTTCCAAGCTAATTTGGCTGATTACGGAAAAGCGGTAGGAGCATCTGAAGAATATCGAGAAATTTTTAAGAGAGAAATAGACGAAAATTGTGAAATCTTAAAAAAAGTTCATGAGTCTGGGGTACCACTTCTATGCGGAACTGAAAGTGGGTTTTCTCTAACCCCATACGGAGAATGGCATCACCGAGAATTAGAGGTATTTTCAAATAACATCGGAATGACCAATCTTGAAACTATTGTTTGTGCAACCAAAAATGGAGCTTTGGCTTTACGAAGAGAAGGTGAGGTAGGGACCTTAGAAAAAGGCATGCTAGCGGATATTCTAGTTGTTGATGGTAATCCTCTGGAAGATATTACTGTATTAGGAGATAAATCCAAATTAGAATACATCTTTTTGGATGGTAAAGAGATAGATCAATCAATCCAACCATCTCAAGTAAACCCTGTTTCAGGTTGGAGATTATCTCCTTATTCAAACAATATCCTTACCCAAGAGGTATCTAAAGAAAAACTCTAGAAAATGAAAGAATTTACTTTCACAAAATACGAAGAAGCTGTGAAGACACTTAGAAATAATGATCTTATGCAGGCCTTATACGATGAAGGTGAAGTAATAATGGATAAAGTTCTAGTTTGCCTTCATGGAGAAGAACATAAACAGAGAAGAAAATTAGAGAACAAGATATTTACTAGAGATACATTTAAATTGTACGAAGACAAAATTTTCCCAAAAACTATTGAAGAAACGTTAGAGCCTTTCAAAAGAACAGGGAAACTAGATTTAGTAGATTTTGGGTTTAGAGTTTTGTTAAATCTCACTGCGGATTTTTCAGGTATTGATAGACCTGAAAAATCCGAAGGGGAAACCGAGATGCTTCTCGGAATGTTGAAGACATTTGCCTCAGGAGCGACTCTAGCTCATTCAACTCGTGACCATGATGAAGTTAAATTAGAGGTAAAAAAAGCTCTTGAAGAATTTGATGTAAGATTTTTAGGTCCTTCAATTGAAACACGAAAATTATTAATCAATAATAATGATGACCCCAACGATTTACCGAAAGATATATTAACAATTCTTTTGTTGAATGAGGATAAATTGAGTCTACCCCATGATGTCCTTATGAGAGAAGTCGCTTTTTATTTGCTCGCTGGCGCTCAGACATCTATTCATTCTCTAGTACATGCTTTTCATGAAATCATGGAGTGGATAAATAAGTATCCTGATGAAAAAAACAACATCTACAAAAATCCGATCTTTTTACAAAGATGCGTGCATGAAAGCACCAGGCTTCATCCTTCAAGTCCTGTTGCATGGAGGAAACCAATATGTCCCGTAAGTCTACCCAATGATCAAGATGCAAAAGAAGGGGATAAAGTCATTATTGACCTTTATAATTCAAATAGGGATAAAGAAATCTTCGGAAAAGATGCAAGGGAATTTAATCCAAAGAGAAAAACTCCGGATGGACAAAATATTTATGGACTATCATTTGGTTTAGGAATGCACTCATGTATAGGAAGAAACTTGGCCGCAGGAATTGTCGCTAAAGAAGATACTGACCCAAATAATCATCAATATGGAACGGTTACAATGATAATGAGAGTTTTACTTAGTTATAACGCTCTTCCAAACCCAGACGACTCACCAAAAATGGATGAAAAGACCAAAAGACCTAATTGGGGTTATTATCCAATATTAATTGACGCTGCGGGCTAAAATAGTGACAACATTTAAGACCTCGAACTACGAAATTATCAAAAAAGCTCTTGTTAATAGAGATCTCAAACAAGCCCTGTATGATGAAGGTAAAGTTATTATGGAAGGAGTCCTCTTAACACTCCATGGACAAGAACATCACCAAAGAAGAAAACTAGAACATAAAGTATTTCAAAGAGACTTTTTTAAGTATTATGAGCACGAGCTTTTTCCAAAAACCTTAAATGAGACCATATCGCCTTTTCTACGGAAAGGCTCAGCAGATCTTCTTGATTTTGGATACCGAATAACAATGAATCTTACTGCAGACTTCGCAGGGATAGATCGATTTAAAAAAACTCCTGAAGAGACCGAAAATTTATTAACTCTTGTAAAAATTTTTAGTCAGGGTGCCACATTGGTTCATTCTAAGAGACCGCATGACGAAGTTAATATGGAAGTTACGGAAGCCTTAGAAGTATTTGAAGAAAAATTTTTAATACCCTCTAAAAACAGAAGATTAAAAATTTTAAAACAATTTAATGAGAACATACTTAATGAGAATGATCTTCCTCGGGATGTGTTAACTGTACTGCTCAGAAATGTAGATGGAATTAATTTGGATGATGACCTTATTAAGAGGGAGATAGCTTTTTATCTTCAGGCTGGTTCTCATAGCACAGCCAATTCAATGGTTCATGCCCTGCATGAGATTTTTGAATGGATGGAAAAACATTCAGAAGATAAAGAAAAAATCTACAACGACCCGATCTTTTTACAAAGGTGCGTGCATGAAAGCATGAGATTGCACCCCGCCAGTCCCGTTGCATGGAGAAAACCTACATGCCCTCTTGAGCTTGATAAAGAAATCAAAATGAATCAGGGTGATCTTCTTATCATGGATTTGCATAATGCCAACAGAGATAAAGAAATTTTTGGAAATGATGCAGAGGAATTTAATCCGTATAGAGAACTAGATCCAAATCAAAGCATATGGGGACTAACTTTTGGCATAGGACTACATTTATGTTTTGGTAGAGATCTAGATGGAGGATTAATAGCGGATGAAAAGACTAAACCTGAAAAACACCAATATGGAATAGTCACATTACTTGTTAGAAAACTTTTTGAAAACAAAGTAAGGTTAGACCCTGATAACAAACCTTTAAAGGACATGAATACCGAAAGACCAAACTGGGGAAATTATCCAGTTCTATTTGGAGAGAAAAAGTGAAACATGCGATAGTAACCGGCGCTGGCAAAGGTATAGGAAAAGAAATATCTGAACATTTAAATAAAAATGGATATAGGGTGGGCATGATTGATATCGATGATGAAGCTCTAGAAAACAATAGTAAAATTTACAAAAACACCGTAGCAATTAAAGGGGATGTTACGGATGAAGAATCTATTAAAAAAGCCTTTGAAAAATTTGGAGAAACCCCAGATTTGCTGGTGAATAACGCTGGCATCGTAATTTTTGGAACTTTAGAAGAGCAAGGTGTTCAAGATTTCAAAAAAAGTATAGATATTAGTCTAGTAGGATCCTACATAACCTCACTAACAGCAATAAATAGTATGATAAAGAAGGGCTCTGGATCTATTATAAATATGTCATCAATAAACGGTATCCATCCAGGACCTGGAACAGGGGGTTACCCTGCAGCTAAAGCAGGAATTATATCTTTAACTCAACAAATGGCCATTGAATGGGGACATTATGGAATTAGGGTAAATTCAATATCACCAGGTTTTATCGATGCTGGTATGTCTAAACCTATTTATGCCGATCCAAAAGTTAGGGAGTTAAGAGGAAAATCGGTTCCAACAAAAAGACTGGGTGAGGCTAAAGATATTGCAAATGCGGTTTTGTTTCTTGCCTCCGAACAAGCCTCGTATATAAACGGTCACAATTTAGTAGTAGATGGAGGAGTTATAAACAGCATTATTGCTCAACTTCCGCGTGAATAATGAAAAAAAACTTAATTATCTCGGGGGGTATATTTCACCCTTTTGAAGACTCCTCAAAAACATTATCGACAATCCTCGATGATATTGGTTATGAATCTTTAATAACTATGGATATCGAGGGAGCATTTAAAAATTTGGAAGATTATGATTTGCTAACAATTAATGCTCTTAGGTGGAGAATGTTAAATCATGAGAAATATTTACCTTATATAGATGAATGGGCGTTCAGCTTATCAGATGACGGAAGGAAACATTTGGATAATTACATTAAAAACGGAGGATCCATGATAGCTCTTCATACCTCTTCAATATGTTTTGATGATTGGGATGGGTGGTCAAAAGTTTTAGGTGGTAAATGGAATTGGGATAGGACTTTCCATCCACCTTTAGGGCCTATAAAAGTAACGCCCATAGCAAACCATTTTGTAACAGATAATATTCAATCCTTTACTCTAAATGATGAGGTCTATCACAATCTTGAGCTTGAGCCGGAATCAAAACCTTTTTTGATAGGGTACACTGAAGAAACAAAAGAAGAGCATATAATTGCCTGGAGTTACGAATATCATCAAGGAAGAGTAATATATAATGCACTCGGACATGACTCGGACTCTTTAGTAAATGAGGAATTATCAGAAATAATTAAAAGGTCTGTACTATGGGTAAGTGGAGATAGTGATGCTTGATATAAAGTCAATGTCTATGATAATAACTGGAGGGTGCACCGGTCTGGGTTATGGTATGGCAAAACAGTTTTCTGAAAAAGGAGCAAGGATAACTATTTGCGGAAGAAGACCAGAAAAAGTTGAAGAGGCCGGCGCTAGTCTTGGAAAAAATGTAAGGGCCATAGTGGCTGATGTTACAAAAGAAGACGACCGTAACAAGATAGTTAAGGAAGCAATAAATCACGGAAAAAAAATTGATGTTTTAGTGAATAATGCAGGAAATATGTACCGCGGTAAGATTGATGAGCTCCAAGAAGATAAGCTTATGGAAATCTTTAATTCCAACGTTGTTGCTGGAATGATGCTTTTAGGTAAAGTAAAAAATTATCTGAAGGAGTCCAAAGGCGTTAATATTTTTATCGGATCTGTTCATAACAGAAGAGCTTTTCCTGGTGCTTCACCCTATGCAGCAACAAAAGGAGCTTTGGAAACCTTAACAAAAGTTCTTGCTGCCGAACTTGGTGAAGATAAGATTAGAGTGAATTGCGTAGTACCAGGAGCAATCTTTACTGAGATCAATCAAAGAGCGGGAATATACGATGATGAAACCGCAAAAAAAAGGCTGGATTCCATGGCTCGAATTCATGCTATGGGCAGAATTGGAAAACCCCATGAAATAGCTGAAGCAGTTGAATATTTAATATGCGCCGAATGGACAACAGGAGCGGTATTGGATGTTGATGGTGGATTAGGGCTTGGAATTACTGAAGACTAACTATATTGGAAGTCCAGATACTCCGCCATCAACAGCTATTGATTGTCCGGTAATATAGCTTGATTTATCAGAGGATAAAAAAGCCACTAGTGCTGCTAATTCCTCTGCTTTCCCTACTCTTTTCGCTGGAATGTCACTTGCTATGGAGTTAATAATTTCTTCTTCGGTTTTTTTTGACGCTTCAGCCTGATGCTTAATTATTCCATCCACTCTTTCCGTATGAGTAAATCCAGGACATACATTATTTATTAAAACATTGTGTTCCGCTAATTGATTTGAAAGGGTTTTCGACCAACCATGTACTGACATTCTAACTCCATTAGAAAGGATTAAATTGTCTATAGGTTGTTTTGCTGAAATTGAGCTAATGTTAGTTATTCTACCCCATCTATTTTTTTTCATAGAGGGTATAACTTTTCTAGTCACTCGAACAGCAGACAGAAAAGTTGATTCAAAAGTTTTCACCCAGTCACTATCATCCAATTCATCAAAATAGCCAGCCTTGGGACCTCCGGTATTGTTAACCAAAATATCAATATTGCCGAGTTCTTTTTCTACATGACTAACAAGATTATCTATATCTTCTTTATTGCTTAGGTCAGCCTGTATACAAAAAACATCTGAATTGGTGAGTTCTTTTATATCATTTGCTGCCTTCTTTATTTTTTCTTCATCCCTTGAACAAATAGCTAATTTGACTCCTTCTTTTGCTAACTCTATTGCTGAAGCCTTCCCTAGACCTTGACTTGCAGCAGTTACCAATGCCACCTTATTATTAATTCCTAAGTCCATTTTATCACCAAAAAAAATTTACTGTTATTAATATATAATGCATCATAAATGAATTAATGTTTTATTTGTATGGTTTTATTATTATTTAAGAAAAGGTAGCAAGAATGTCTGATCAGGGAATGGGTAAGTCAGTTCTAAGGAAAGAGGATCATCGTTTCATAACTGGTCAAGGAACTTACACTGATGACATAAAACAACCAAACCAATTATATGCATACTTTTTAAGATCTCCTGTTGCTCATGCTATTTTGAAATCTATAAGCACCAAAAAAGCCGAGGTGAGCAAGGGTGTTGTAGCTGTTTATACTGGAAAGGATACTGATGCAGCTCTTCCTTGTGGTTGGGAAACCCCAACTAAAGCAGGCACGCCTCCAATGGCAGAACCTCCATGGCCCATTTTTGCTCAAGAAAAAATAAGGTTTGTCGGAGAGTTATTGGCAGTTGTAATTGCTGAAAACGTTAATCAAGCAAAAGATGCATGTGAGTTAATAGAATATGATTATGATGAACTTGAAGCAGTTGTTTCACCTTTAAAATCCCAACAAGATGGGGCTCCACAAATATGGGAGGGCATCGCCAATAATCAATGCTTCGATTGGGAGCTAGGTGATAAAGAGGCAACTGAAAAAGCCTTTAGAGAAGCTAAACATCATGTAAAAATTGAACTGACCAATAATAGGCTTGTACCAAACGCCATGGAACCCAGATCCTACATTGGAATGTATGACAAGGGTAAAGATGAGTACACGCTTTATACTACAACTCAACTACCCCATATTATTCGAATGCTAGTATGTGGGGTTCTTGGTTTGGAAGAACAAAAAGTCCGAGTGATTTCTCTAGATGTTGGTGGTGGTTTTGGGTCAAAAGCCTTCCATTACGCAGAAGAGTCCGCGGTTACTTGGATTGCAGGAAAATTAGCACGTCCTATAAAGTGGACATCTGAAAGAAGTGAAGCCTTTATTAGCGATAGACATGGTAGGGATCATATAACAACAGCAGAAGTAGCTATGGATTCTGATGGAAATTTCTTGGCTATGAGAGTGGATACTCTAGCTGCCCTCGGTGGATATTTGTCAGGATCTGGTCCCGCTATTCCAACTTTTTTCTATGGTCCACTAATACCTGGTCCTTATAAGACCCCTAATATTTACTGCAACGTAAAAGGTATATTCACAAATACGGTTCCGGTGGATGCCTACAGAGGCGCAGGCAGGCCTGAAGCTACCTATGTCACTGAGAGGTTAGTTGAGGCTGCAGCCAGAACTATAGGTATTGATGCAATAGAATTGCGCAAAAAGAATTTTATCCAACCTGATCAATTTCCCTACGCTTCGCCTGGAACGCTAACATACGACAGCGGTGACTATCAAGCTACCCTTGATTCAGCTCTTCAGGCAATTGATTATAAGAATTTCGAAAAAAGAAAAGAGAAGTCACGAAATATAGGAAAATACAGGGGTCTTGGCATCTCATGCTATATTGAAGCGTGTGGTGTTGCCCCATCAAAGGTAACGCTTGAAGCTGGCGGAAGAGGTGGATATTACGAATCCGCAACAGTAAGAGTAAATCCAACTGGATCCGTTAGCGTCTTTATTGGCTCCCACTCCCATGGTCAGGGTCATGAAACAGTTTTTGCTCAAATAGTCCATGAGAAACTGGGTGTACCCTTTGAGTCAGTTGATATCGTTCATGGGGATACAGGGCGAATTCCTTTTGGAGTGGGTACAGTTGGGTCTAGGTCGTTGGCAGTGGGTGGGCCGGCATTAGTTAAATCCTTGGATAAAATTATCAATAAAGGCAAGGACATTGCTGCTCATTTACTTGAATCATCGGTAGATGAAATTATTTTTGAAAATGGTGAATTTTCAATTGAGAATTCCAATAAATTTGTTGCTTTAAGCGATGTTATTGGGGCCGCTTACGTTCCTGGAAATTATCCAATTGAAAGACTTGAACCGGGGCTTGAGGAAACATCTTTTTATGACCCTCCCAACCTAACTTTCCCCGCAGGCGCCCATATATGTGAAGTTGAAATTGACCCAGAAACGGGACAAACCAAGATAGAAAATTATTGTGTTTCCGATGACTTCGGTATCGTAATAAATCCTATGATAGTAGAAGGACAAGTTCATGGCGGGGTTGCCCAGGGTATAGGGCAAGCAATGTTGGAGAATTGTGTTTATGAAGAGAAAACTGCTCAACTCCTTAATGGCTCTTTCATGGATTATACCATGCCAAGGGCTGATAGTGTGCCTCATATGACAGTAAAAACAGAAGTCACACCATGTGTACATGGCTTGGGAGTCAAGGGTTGTGGTGAAGCTGGCGCAATTGCTGCCCCTCCAGCAGTTATCCATGCAATAATAGATGCTCTTAAAGATTTAGGAGTTAAAGATTTCGAAATGCCGGCTACCCCAGATAAGGTTTGGAAAGCCATTCAATTAAGTCAGAATAACTAAGGTTGTAACACCGCCAAAAAAACAATAATTATCATTATAATAGTGGGCACCTCATTAATGATCCTGAAAAATCTTGATGAATATTTATTTGCATCTGCAGAAAAATCTCTAAGACGTTGACCCAGAAAAATGTGAAAGAATGTCATTAAAATTACAAGTGCTATTTTAACCAATAACCAGGTCTCTATTCCCGAATAATGAAACAAAATTAAACCTGTAATCCAAACTAATGCCACCGAAGGATTCATGATAAATCTGTAGAGCTTTCTTTCCATAACCTTAAAGGTGTTGCTGGTGTTTTGTTCAATTTCTTTATCCGAATGATAAACAAATAATCTCGGAAGATATAACAATCCTGCCATCCAGGCTATTACCGAAATTATGTGGATGGCTTTAATCCATAAAAACATATCTAATCCCACTTCGCTTCGGGTGGCATGGACATTAGGATCGCCTCGGTATTGCCTCCGGTTTTCAACCCAAATTGGGTACCGCGATCCCAAAGCAAATTAAATTCTACGTATCTCCCTCTTTTTAACAACTGTAGATTTTTTTCATTCTCATCCCAGCCAATATCTTTTCTTTTCTTAATTATGCTGGGAACTACTTTTAGAAAAGCCATTCCTACTTCTTTGACAAATTCAAAATCCTTTTTCCAATCTCCAGTATTCATGTGGTCAAAAAATATACCCCCCTTTCCTCTTTCCTCATTTCTATGTGGAAGGAAGAAATATTTCTCACATTGCTTCCTAAAATTCTGATAATAAGACTTGTCATGATTATTGCATGCGTCTCTAAAAGTATTATGAAATTCCTCAATATCATCGTCATTTATTATGGTAGGAGTTAGATCTGCTCCCCCGCCAAACCATTGCTCACCAGTAATAATAAACCTTGTATTAAAATGAAAGGCTGGAATATATGGTGAGTGCATATGGGCAACAATGCTAATTCCACTGGCCCAATAATTTGGGCTATTTTCAGTCCCCGAAACATTTCCCTTAAATTCTTCTTTAAAAATGCCATTTACGGTTGAGATATTAACGCCTACCTTCTCAAAAACAGAGCCTTTCATAACACTCATCTCACCGCCACCTTCACCAGAATGACTCCATTTTTTTCTAACAAATTTTTCTCCATCAATGGCTTCAAATTGAGAGCAAAAATTATCCCTTAATTCTCTAAACCACTCACTTGCTAATTGTTTTTTATTTTCTTGATCCAAAACCTTTTCCTTTATTTCAGTTATCTGAAAACTTCCCTTATTTTTTTAATAAAGAAATGCACATTCTCCTCTGGTGTTGTTTTAAGAACTCCATGCCCCAAGCCACACACCCACCCGGTTCTTTCTTCCTCCGATATAGATTCAACTTGCCCTATATATTCGTCAAAATCTCTTTTAAAATCATCAAGAGGTTTTGAAAGGATCTCCGGGCTAAAGTTCCCCTGTATAAATCCTGTATTGGTATTATTTAACCAATATGAGAGTGTTTTGTTTTGATCAACTCCGATCCCAGCTAATTTTGTTTCCGAATTATTCATTTCTTGCATAAAAAATTCACTCTCAAAGGGATGTTTTGAGAAATACCCAACTTTCCCATCATGTGGCTCGATTAAATGCTTGTATATATCTCTTGAGTAGATCTCATAAGCCTCTTTATCAGAAATGCTACCGGCAGAAGTGTCAAATATCATAATTATTTCCGCTCCCGAATTGAGCTGTAAAGAAATATTCTTTTTTATCAGAGGAAATATTTTCTCATAAAGAGTTTTGTTAAGAAATTCGTTATGAAACCCTTCTTCATAAAATTCACCTTTATTAATGCCAACAGCGTATGACAAAATAGTCCAAGGTCCACCCACAAAACCAATTAAACTTTTTTTGTTATCTAGTAGGTCGCGTGTCTGATGTATTGCCTCACCTTGAAATTCCATATGTCTTATTGCTTCTTCGGGTGAAGTTAGCTCTTGATAATTGTCAGACTTTAAAAAGTTCTTAAAGATTGGACCAGGATTGAACTCTAATTTCATACCTAATGCTTCCAAAGGAAAAAGAATATCGCTAAAGAGTATAGCAACATCAAAATCAAACTCGTTTATTGGACCTAAAGCAGTTTCTGCAGCGAGTTTAGGAGTTTTACAAAGTTCTTCAAAAGAATGTCTTTTCTTGAGGGTTTGGTAATGCGAATGATACCTTCCTGCCTGCCTCATAAACCAAATAGGAGGTGTCTTTTGAGGAATCCTACTAACAGCATTTGTAAATAATTGATTAGACATATAAATAATTCCTTAATTATTAATCAGATTCTTTGTAACCTCATCATATGAAAGAAAAATTGTAATTTTATCTTCTTTAATCT
>CETV01052224.1_pt1 | contig 19991 bp, 16 predicted proteins | sample 531451 | NCBI WGS metagenome assembly CETV01 (sample SAMEA2623155, study PRJEB7988) | marine metagenome | isolation source: saline water (ENVO:00002010), including | reverse complement strand
TTTTTTCATTAATAATTTCATTAAAAGGTACAATTGAAATAAAATTATATAAAAGAAGATAATAGCATCCTAAATACTTGTATTATATAAACCATTACAATATATTCGGATATAATTATCCTAATAAATAAAGAGGTGTATATGTTATTTTGTAAAGATTGTGACTGTGACTGTGATTGTAAAGACTGTAATTGTGATGATTGTAACTGTGATTGCTCTGATTGCAATTGCAAGTAAAATCATAATAATCAGATAGTCTAAAAGATAGAATTTTATTATAAAATGATATCATTCTTGATGCATGAAGGGTGCTACAATACCTTCCTAGGTGACTCCAGAGTGGCCATGGTAATAATATATTATAATTACCATTCTTGCCCACCCTTCATGCATCGATATGATGTTAAAATAATTGCAAAGATAGTGGGGTTACACAATCCAGATTCATTTATTAAAGGAACTAATTGTGAATAATAAATGGCATCAAGCTTTTATTTTAATTCCACTATTTTTATTATTGATCATTTTTTCTGCATTTGTACCTATGGAAAAAAATAAATCAGGTGAAACTTTATACAACTTATATTGTGCTTCCTGTCATGGTGTCAGCGGTGATGGAGATGGGGAACTAGCATATTTAGTTTATCCAAAGCCAAGAGATTTTACGACAGGAAAATATAAAATAAAGTCAACCCTACCTGGGAATCCACCTACCAATCAAGACTTATTCAATACTATTAATAAAGGAATGCCTGGAACGGCTATGCCTGCATTCAATTTTCTAAAAGATAATGAAATAAAGTCATTAGTTGATTTCGTAAAAAAATTCAGTTCACTCAATAATCAAAATGTAAAACAAATACCCATCCTGTCTGACCTGGCTCCTACGCAAGAATTAATTGATTTAGGAAAATTAATTTATAATGAAACGGGCTGCAACATGTGTCACGGTGAAAGTGGTAAAGGTGATGGACCTTCATCTAACAAATTAACTGATTCCAGGGGGTACCCCATCGTTCCAAAAGACTTTACTACTGGAGTGTATGTAGGCGGAGCCACAAAGCGAGATCTATATTTACGATTTATGTCGGGTATCGATGGAACCCCAATGCCTTCATATGGTAATCTATCTGATTTATTGGGGCGTCCCAAGGATGAAGGAAATAAGTTAGCTTGGGCTTTAGTCCATTATGTAAAAAGTTTAGAAAGTAAAAAAATCGATAAATTCGATGATCAGTTACATAATGGGAGAATAACTGCAACAAAAACAAAGAGATTTATTCAACCTAAACAATTCTTAGATGTAAATAATAATTTGTGGTCAAGCGGAGCCTCACACTTAATCCCCATTTCACGATTGTGGCAAAGTAGCAAGGTTAATTATCAAATGATAAATGTGAAGGTATTATACAATTCAAAATATATTGCTGCAAAAATGGAATGGAAGGATGAATCTCAGAATCAAGGTTTATACCGAGTTCAAGATTTTCAAGATGGTGCAGCTATGCAATTTTCAATTGATGGGAGTGAGGGGTTTCATGGGATGGGGTCAAAAGAACACCCCACAGATATATGGTTTTGGAAAGCTGAATGGCAAAGTAAAAAGAATGTTTATTCTGATATTTTGCGTGCTTATCCTAATCGAGTTAGTGATTCTAACGCAAAAACTTATCCTCAATTGATGAATGACAATGCATATCAAGCGGGTCGGGATGCTAATAATATTAATTCAGTGGATACTAAAGAATCACCAATCGAAAATGTGATGGCAGTAGGGCCTCAAACTGTAAAATCTTTACCGGGAAATGAACAAACAGTTATGGGGAGCGGGATTTGGGACGGAGAAAAGTGGCAGGTTGTATTTGTTAGAAAATTACGATCTGATTCTAAACAAAAAGTCGATTTTTCAATAGGCCAATCTTTTCCTATTGCCTTTGCCATTTGGAATGGCGACGAAAAGGATCGAAACGGTCAGAAAATGGTTTCAACGTGGTATCAATTAGATTTAAAGGATTAGTATGAAAGAAAATCATTTAGTAGACAATAATATCAGTGGTAAGAAACAAAAATCCAGAATTAGTCGCAGAGATTTTTTAAAGGTGGGAACCACTGGATTAGGAAGTGCATGTGTTTTTTGGTCAATGCCCGCTAGTATGTATTACCTCAAAGGAATCAATGGTATTGATAATCCTCTGTCTCATTATCCAAATAGAGGGTGGGAAAAGATCTACCGCAACCAATATAAGTTTGATGATAGTTTCACTTTTATTTGTTCTCCAAATTGCACACATGAGTGCCGGATGCGGGGCTTTAGTCGAAATGGGGTTATGATTCGGACAGAACAAAATTACGATTCACATAAAATTAAAGATCTTTATGGTAACCAGTGTACCCACGCTTGGAATCCACGGGGATGTTCGAACGGATTTACATTCCATCGACGTATTTACGGAAGTTACCGCTTGAAATACCCGTTGGTTAGAAAGGGATGGAAGCAGTGGGCAGATGATGGTTTTCCTTATCTTACTCCAACCAATCGAGAAAAGTATAAATTTAATTCGAGAGGAAAAGATACTCTAGTAAAGATATCTTGGGATAAAATTGAAAATTACATCGCTAATGGGCTCATCAATATTTCTAAAACTTATAGTGGTGATATTGGTAAAAAGCGCTTATTAGATCAAGGATATCCTGAAGAAATGCTTACTCATTGGGAAGGAGCTGGTACTCGAACAATTAAGCTGCGGGGAGGTATGGGCCTTTTGGGTGTTATTGGAAAATATGGTGCCTATAGATTCAGTAATACATTAGCATTGGTGGATCAACATGTAAGGGGTGTAGATAAAAAAGAAGCTAAAGCGGGCAGGAATTGGTCTAACTATACGTGGCATGGGGATCAGGCTCCTGGATTTCCTTTCGTTCATGGACTTCAAGCATCGGATGTCGATATGAATGAAATGCGTTATAGCAAATTACTTGTTTCCATTGGAAAAAATCTTGTTGAAAACAAGCGAGCGGACAATCATTTTGCTGCTGAAATCATGGAGCGGGGGGGAAAATTAGTAAATATTTCTCCAGAATATGGTCCTTCATCATCTAAGGCAGATTACTGGTTAACGATCCGCCCTAATACTGATACAGCCTTGCTTTTAGGGATTTCTAAGATCATCATGGATAACAATTGGCACGATAAAAAATTCCTTAAGGAATTTTCTGATTTTCCACTTTTGATAAGGAAAGACACTCTAAAACGGTTAAAGCCTGAAGATTTTATCGAGGGTTACAAAAACCGATTATCAAAAAATGGGCCTAGTTTCACAGTCCATGGGATGAAAAAAGAACAATATGAAAAAATTGGTGATTTTACAGTTTTTGACAAAAAATCAAAATCTGTTCAATCTATTACACGTGAAGATATAGGTGAAGTTTTGAAACGAAAGAAAATTGATCCTGCATTGGATTGGAATGGGACAATTAAAGATAAAAATGGAAACTCAATAGCAGTATGCACAATTTTCTGGGCTTACAAAAATATCCACCTTAAAGATTATGACTTGGATACGGTGGTAGAAATAACCCATTCTAATAAAGAATTAATTCAGCAGCTAGCTAGAGACCTTTCAACGATAAAGCCAGCGGCAATTCATATAGGTGAAGGATTGAACCATTGGTTTCATGCAGTAGAAAATAATCGTGCATGTTATCTGCCAGTAATTCTTACTGGAAACATTGGTAAACGAGGAGCCGGATGTCAAACTTGGGCTGGCAATTATAAGGCGGGACTTTTTCAAGGCTCAGATGAAGTGGGCCCCGGTTTTAAGGGGTGGGTAGCAGAAGATCCCTTTGAACCTAATTTGGACCCGAAAGCTAAAGCAAAAGATTTAAAAATTAAAGGGTATGCACGAGGTGAGGAACCATCATATTGGAATGTGGGAGATTTCCCATTGCTAGTTGATACACCTTTATCGGGGAAAAAATCGTTTACCGGCAAGACCCATATGCCAACACCCACAAAAGCAATATGGCATAACAATGTTAACTTATTGAACAATGCTAAATACCACTATGAAATGGTTAAAAACACCAATCCTGGAATTGAAATGATCATTAGTCAGGATATTGAAATGACAGCAACGTGCGAATATGCTGATATCGTTTTACCAGCAAATAGCTGGGCAGAGCAACAGACTTATGAATTAACGGCATCTTGCTCGAATCCTTTTTTACAAATATGGAATGGTGGCCTAAAACCCGTTTTTGATTCAAAGGATGATGTTACTATATGGGCTAGTGTTGCAAAACAATTGGGGGAGATACTCAAAGATAAACGATTTGAAGCGTACTGGAAATTTGTATTAGAAGGCAAAACAGAAGTCTATATTGATCGGTTATTAGATGGTAGTAATACGACACTTGGTTATACTACAAAAGATATCATGGATGGTAAATATGGTGAACCTGGATCAGCACTTGTATTATTCCGCACTTATCCTCGAATTCCCTTCTATGAGCAGATTAAGGATAACACTCCATTTTTTACGCCAACAGGAAGATTGCAAACTTACAATGACGAACCAGAGGTAATTGAATATGGAGAGAATTTTATCGTTCACCGCGAAGGACCAGAGGCAACCCCGTATTTACCTAATGTAATTGTATCAAATAATCCTCTTATAAGACCCGAAGATTATGGAATTTCACTCGATGCTACATCTGCAGAAGATCGACAAGTTAGGAACGTGAAACTTCCATGGAAAAAAGTGAAAAAAACAAAAAATTTTCTATGGGAAAATGGCTTCTCTTTTTATTGTCTTACTCCTAAAACTCGTCATGCTACTCATTCAAGCTGGCAAACAGTTGATTGGCATTTTATTTGGTCTAATCCATTTGGTGATCCCTACCGTAATGATAAACGGGCGCCAGGTGTTGGTGACCATACCATGTATATGAATTCAGAAGCTGCCAAAGATTTAGGTATTGAAGATGGTGATTATGTGTATGTGGATGCGGATCCTCAAAATCGTCCTTATAGAAATTTTGATATGAATGATCCATTCTATAAGGTTGCACGTTTAAAATTACGTTGTCGTTATAACCCCTCCTATCCTTATCATGTAATAATGATCAAGCACGGAGCTTGTATGGCGACAGAAAAATCTGTTTTAGCTCATGAATCTCGATCAGATGGAAGGGCACTATCTAAGGATACAGGATATCAAGCAAGTTATCGCTATGGTTCGCACCAATCATTGACCTATGGATGGCAGATGCCTATGCAGCAGTTGGATAGCCTTTTTCATAAAGCCAAAGCAAAAATGGGATTTTTATTTGGGTATGAGGCGGACAATCATGCCATAAACACAGTTCCTAAAGAAACGTTGGTTAAAATTACTTTTGCTGAAAAGGGAGGCTTGAAAGGAAAAGGAAAAATTGATGTTGTTAAAACTGGATTTACTCCATCCAATGAGAATGAGTTAATGAAAGATTATTTGGCAGGAAACCTAACATCAATTGGAGAAGATGAATGGTAAAAGATTTTGATAAAGAAGATCCCTTTGAAATAAAGCCAATAGAAATACCGGGTGGAAATATTTCATTGCAGGCACAGGTGATGGCTGAAGAGTTTAGGGACATGGGAGTATCACAAGATGAATTATTAAAATTATTTACGAACCCTCTTTATGGAGGTTTGCACATGGCTTATGTTCAATTAGGCATGCCTGAGATAGAGAAAATTATCGATCAGGTATATGCAAATATACAAATAATAAACATCCAAGGATCCTAAATGGCAAAAGTATATAATTGGCAAATAAACCGGGAAATGAAATATCCATACGAAGGAAAATTTCCTGAACGGCAGTTTGCAGCTGTATTCAATATCAATCGTTGCATTGGTTGCCAGACGTGTACAATGGCCTGCAAAAGTACATGGACCTATTCAAAGGGACAGGAACTAATGTGGTGGAATAATGTGGAAACCAAACCATATGGTGGATACCCGCAATTTTGGGATATCAAACTATTGAACCTGCTTAAAGATGCTCATTACCGGCAAGATAGAATGATGACTTGGAATAATGATGGAACATATGATGGAATGACGATTTTTGAGGCGTCAGAAAAAGAGAAAACCAAAAATGGTCAATCTAGAGTGTTGGGTTATTTACCCGATGATAAAGAATGGCTTAAACCCAATATTGGTGAAGATATTTCACCGCCGAATACTACAAAAAAAGATAGCCAAGGTTATATCGATGAACCAGTCAGGTTACCAGAGCATAAAAGTTATTTTTTCTATCTCCAAAGACTTTGTAATCACTGTAGTTATCCTGCTTGTTTAGCTGCTTGTCCACGAAAAGCTATCTACAAGCGAGATGAGGATGGGGTAGTGCTTATCGATCAGGAACGTTGCCGTGGTTATCGAAAATGCGTAGAAGCTTGTCCTTATAAAAAAGCCATGTATAATGGTCAGACAAAAATTTCAGAAAAATGTATTGCTTGTTATCCCCGTTTAGAAGGTCAGGACAATGATATTACCCCTGATGGGGTACCAGTTGAAACACGCTGCATGTCTTCTTGTGTAGGGAAAATTCGTATGCAGGGTTTAGTGAAAATCAATAGGGATGGATTATGGAATAAGGATGAAGAAAATCCACTGTATTGGATGGTACAAAAAGAAAAAGTGGCTTTACCCATCTACCCCCAGTTTGGAACTGAGCCAAATATATTTTACATCCCTCCACGGTGGGCACCAAGATCATATTTAACACAAATGTTCGGTCCAGGTGTAGAACAAGCCATTGACAGATATACAGCACCGTCACGTGAATTAATGGCAATATTACAATTGTTCAGAGCTCAGCGAGAAGTGATTTACAAATATAGTATTAAAAAAGGCCCAAAGATTTATGAAAAAATTGTGACCTTAGCAGATGGTTCACAAACTTCATTGAATATTTTTAATGATACAGTGATCGGTTATAATGAGAAAGGGAGCGAATGTGTCAGGACTACAGTAGAAGAGCCCATGTATGAAAGACCCAATAACCATTTTAATTCAATTTGATCATGGAAGCTAATCATGCATCAGAAAAAATTGTTGAAGCTAGGTCAACCCTTTATGGTGCAGTATCTTCTCTTTTTTCAGATCCTGGTTGTGAAAAGTTTAGCATGTTATTGACGCCGATAATTCAGGGGGGAATTTTGGATGCTTGTTTTCAACTAGATGAGGATGAGAGCTTGAAGAAATCCAAATTATCTAATTCATTTCAAAAACTTCTAATTAAACTAGATAAATCAAACATGGAAAAAATTAGCGGTGAATATGTAAATGTATTTGGTCACACTTTATCGAAAAAAACTGCACCTTATGCGTTAGAGCACTTAAAAAATTCCGACGTGTTTTTTCGGACACAGAAACTGGCTGATTTAAATGCCTTTTATAGAGCATTTGCAATGGAAGTTGAATCTATTGAAAGGGCAGACCATATTGCGACACAAACTGAATTTTTATCGTTCATATTGCTAAAGGAGTTACTAGCAATTGAAAAAGATTTAAATGATGAAAAAGAGGTTTGCGAAAAAGCAATCCTTGATTTTCAAAAAGATCATTTTTTAGAATGGACAATAATATTTTCTGAAAATTTATCAACATATGTTGATGGTGACTTTTATCCAGATGCAGGAAAGTTTTTATATGAATTTCTTAGAAAAGAAAAATCACAATAAGGAGGAAAGTGATGTTAAATAATCCCCAGTCAATTAATCAATTATTTCCTAATCAAATAAAACAAAAAGACTCTATTATTCATTCAATTGGGGATGATGTTTTTTTTCAACTTGTAGATGAACATATTGATAGATTAAAGAGAATGGTAAATTTTGATATAAGTGAAAGTATTATTGTTGAACTAGCTGAGGTTTCGTTAGGAACACTAATAAACTCAAATTCATTACTTTCTGAGGATATTTTTATTAAACCACATAAAGCAAATTATAAAAGGTATCTGTTATATTCTGACCCAGATCATGGTTTTATAGTAATGGCAGTTGTTTGGGCACCTGGTGCCTCAACCCCTATTCATGATCACGGAACTTGGGGGGTGGTAGGTGTTTTAAAAGGCTCTTTATCTATAACAAACTACAAATGGGTTAAGAATTTATCACACCCCAATAATAAATCTATTGTTGAATGCGATTCAATTTCTGCAAAAGAGGGGCAAACAACTTTCGTTTTACCTCCAGATAAAGATATTCATATGGTAGGGAATCCTAACACTACATATTCAGTTAGTATTCATACATATGGCAAGGAGCTAAAAAGATATAATGTATATGATATCGAAAATAATAAAATAGAAAAGATTGAATTATCATATGATGACTTGGAAAGAAAAATGAATATTTAATCGGGTGTTTAATGTCATTAATCTTTTAAGACAAGAAGATATTAATATTCAAAATTATTTTGATTTAATGGTTTAATCGATGGTAATCTCAAGGCCCGTGTTATATTCTAAATCCGCAGAGTACGCCATACAGGCTATGATTTATTTAACTGAAAATAAATTTGATTCTCCAACTATGATTCATAAGATTGCAAGTTCATATGGAATCCCATCACAATTTTTATCTAAGATTATGCAATCTTTAGTTAAACATAGATTGATTCATGCGACTAGAGGGAGAACTGGAGGAGTTACATTGGCTAAGTCTCCCGAAAAAATTTATTTAAATGATATTGTTGTTTGTATTGATGGTCCTATTCTTGAAAATCCACAATGTGTAATTGGTTTGAATTTATGTTCTGATGAAGTTCCATGCCCTCTACATGACCAATGGAAACCTATTAAAGAAAAAATGAGACAAATGCTAGAGAATGAATCTCTAAAGCACTTAGCTGATAGAGTAATTGCTAAGCGGGAAAAAATGAATCGTAAAAGTAAATGAAATATTTTGTCATCATATTAATGAGGAATTATATTCCAATGCTTTTTTTATCATTCTATCCATATAATAATAAAATAAAACAAATTTTCATTTTAGAATAATTAGGAATACTTAATGAGCTCTGATCATCATAAGCAAAGTTTTTGGACAAAGTACGTTTTTTCTACTGATCATAAGATCATTGGTATCCAATATGGCATTACATCTTTAGTATGGTTATTGTTTGGGTTTGGGCTAATGATGATAATGCGATATCAATTAGCTTACCCCGAGAGCCCAATTCCTATTGTTGGTAGTTTAATTGGTGATGGTGGAATTTTACCTTCTGAGATGTATAATTCATTGGGTGCTATGCATGGAACTATAATGATCTTTTTGGGTGTAGTCCCATTAGCATTTGGTGCCTTTGGCAACTATTTTCTTCCACTACAAATAGGTGCTATCGATATGGCTTTTCCAAAATTAAATGCTACATCCTATTGGATGTATTTTTTGGGATCTGTAATTATGGCTATTGGTTTTTTTGTACCTGGTGGTGCAGCAAATTCAGGATGGACTTCTTATCCGCCATTAGCAGATATTGCAACAACGGGCCAAACAGTTTGGTTATTTGGTATGGTACTGCTGATCACATCCTCTTTATTAGGATCAATTAATATATTGGCAACTGTTATTCAGTTAAGAACAGAAGGTATGACTTGGATGAAATTACCTATCTTTGTTTGGACTCAGTTCATAACTGCTTTTCTTTTGTTGCTAGCGTTTCCCCCACTTGAAGCTGCAGGTGTATTGCAGTTAATGGATAGATTGGCCGGAACGAGTTTTTTTATGCCTAGTGGATTGGTAGTTTCAGGTGAAGTTTTGACAAATGCTGGAGGTGGTAGTCCTTTATTATGGCAACACTTATTTTGGTTTTTAGCACATCCTGAGGTTTATGTATTAATCTTACCAGCTTTTGGTATTGTTACTGAAATTATAGCTAATAATACTCGCAAACCTATTCAGGGTTATAAATCATTAGTCTATGCGATGGTCTTTTTAGGATTTATGTCTTTCATTGTTTGGGCACACCATATGTATCTAACAGGAATGGGAACAAGTATTGGTGCATTTTTTCAAACAACAACCATGATTATTTCTATTCCGTCTGTCGTTATTCTAACAGCACTATTACTTTCATTATGGGGAGGGTCAATCAGGTTTAATACACCTATGTTATTTGCTTTAGGATTTTTGCCTATGTTTGGCATTGGTGGTTTAACTGGATTGCCACTAGGTTTAGCCGCAGCGGATATTCATCTTCATGATACCTATTATGTTATTGGTCACTTTCATTATGTAGTTGCACCTGGAACTATATTTGCTCTTTTTGCTGGTATATACTATTGGTTTCCAAAGATAACAGGTAAACGTACTAATGAAACATTGGGTAAATTGCATTTCTTTTTCTCATTTATATTTATGAATGGTGTTTTTATGCCGATGTTCATTCAGGGACTAGCTGGAGTCTCTCGTCGCTTATGGGATGGTGGAGAAATCTATGCTCATGCAGCTGACGTTCTTTACCTTAATGAGGTTATGTCAGTATCTGCCTGGCTACTTGGTCTATCACAATTATTTTTTATTGTAAATATGATTATAAGTCTTAAGGGTAAGAAAACAGGTGAGGTTAATCCTTGGGGTGCGACCACACTGGAGTGGACAGATACAACTTCACCGCCATTGGGACATGGTAACTTTGAAAAAGTTCCCACTGTATATCGTGGTCCATATGAATACAGTGTTCCTGGTTCAAAAGAAGATTTTACACCACAAAGCAAGAAGGGCTAAAATTTATGGATATTCCATTTACCGTAAAGAATCGACCTGATACAGGGTTATATAATGGTAAACTCGGTGTCTGGCTATTTTTAGCATCAGAAGTTATGCTATTTGGTGGATTATTTTCCGCCTACGTCTTTTTAAGAACTGGGGTTGATACATGGCCAGTTGGTGCTGATATTCTGAATGTTCCACTTGCTACACTAAACACCATGTTTTTGATTACTTCTTCAGTGACAATGGTTATGAGCTGGGCATCTTTAAAATTAAATGATTTTAGTAAGTTTAAACTTTATGCTGGTTTAACATTATTATTGGCCTGTGCATTTTTAGTAGTTAAATATTTTGAGTACACAGCCAAGTTTGATCACCATCTTTATCCAAGTACAAACAACTTTTTGGGTATATACTTTACAATGACTGGATTACATGTTTTGCATGTTATTGGAGGTATCATTGTTATCTTTTTCTTCTGGATGCCAGGGGCTAAAATGTGGAAAAGTGACCCAGAAAGATTTGTTAATCGCATTGAAATAGTTGGACTATATTGGCACTTTGTAGATTTAGTCTGGATATTTTTGTTTCCCGTGCTCTATCTATTATGAGGATCATTGTATGACACCTGAAGAAGTAAAACATCATATAAAAACCTATGTGCTAGTTTTTGTTGCGTTAGCCTGCCTAACGGTGATAACCGTGGGCATCTCTTACCTAGACCTTGGCGTACGTACAGCAATCATATTTGCATTAATTGTTGCAAGTATAAAAGGTTCACTGGTAGCATGTTATTTCATGCATTTGATTGATGAAAAGGTCGCAATCTATTGGACTTTACTTGTAACCGTAGCCATGTTTATGGTTCTCATGTTTGTACCATTAGGGACAATGCTAAATCATACGCAGATGTAATCAAATGTCAATAAAATCATTCCATATTCTATTTATTATTCTATCCATTATAATCAGTTTTTGGCTTAGTCTATGGGGGTTAAATCAATCTCTAACAATCAGTGTGGCTGCATTACTAGTTGGAGTTGGTCTAATGATCTATGGTTTTCAAGTAATAAAAAAATTCAAAACTATATCATGAAAAAAAGTACTTTATTTACAAGTGTTATTATCGCGATTATTATTTTTCCGCAGATCGCACTTGCTTGTGCAACTTGTTACGGAAACTCAGATTCAGCAGCTGTGGAAGGTATGAATAAAGCAATTTTTACGATGCTGGGAATAACTGGCGGTGTTCTAAGTGGTGTTGGATCCTCAATCTATGTATTAATTCGCCGTGCAAAGAAACATGCAAATTCATTACCAAATCAAAAAGATACAATTAGGAGGTAAATTTAGGTGTTAGAATTACTTCAAAAGCTAGGACTCCCAAAAGTATCTGCCTCAACCCAAGGACCAGCAATCGACCATGTTATTTCACTTACGCATTGGCTAATGCTTATTTTATTTGTTGGATGGGGAATCTTTTTTATTTATACCCTTATTCGATTTAGAGCTTCTAAAAATACTAAGGCGGAATACAGTGGAGTGAAAAACCATTATTCATCATATTTGGAAGCAGGTGTAGCTGTAATTGAAGTTGCATTACTTTTTGGGTTTGCTTTCCCGATTTGGGCAAGCCGTGTAAATGATGTTCCGATAGATAAGGAAGCTGTTCAAATTAGGGTAGTAGGACAGCAATTTGCCTGGAATATTCATTACCCTGGCCCTGATGGAGTATTTGGAAATTCCTCTGTTGATTTAGTAGACGAAGCGGAAAATCCCATTGGACTAGATCGCTCAGATGATTTTGCAAAAGATGACGTAGTCACAGTTAATCAACTCCACATACCTGTAAATACACCCATAAATATCTCACTTTCAACTAAAGATGTAATCCATAGTTTTTCTCTTACTGAGTTAAGAGTTAAACAAGATGCTATTCCAGGTATGGAAATACCTGTTTGGTTTGAAGCTACTATGACAACCGAGGAATTCCTGAAGACTACAATAGGTACCGGTAGAGAAGGGAAAGGCTTTGAAATCGCTTGCGCACAACTCTGTGGTCTGGGTCATTATCGAATGAAAGGTTTTTTGACAGTTCATAATGATGAAGGGTATTCAGCTTGGCTACAAAAAGAGCTAGAATATTTAGAAGAAGAGGAAGATGATGATTGGGGAGATGATGAATGGTAAAACTTTTAAATGGAAAAATAATTTAATCAACCCCTATTAAACTGTAGGGGTTTTTTATTACTATTACTAAAATCTTATAGTATGAATTTATTATCAACTAGTTGGTTGCAACGACTAACCAAAACAACAGTGTTTTGCACATTTTTTTTAATATTTGCAGGTGCATTGGTTAAAAGTCATGAAGTTGGTTTATCAGTTCCAGATTGGCCTACAACTTATGGTAAACAAATGTTTGCTTTTCCTTTATCTGAAATGGTTGGCGGGATTTTCTATGAACATGGCCATAGAATGGTTGCTACTTTTGTTGGATTTATTACATTGATTCAGGCCATTTGCATGGGTTTTTCAAATCAGCCAAAATGGGTCAAGAAAGTTTCTTACACATCTTTGTTACTTGTAATAGTTCAAGGTATTTTTGGAGGCATTACTGTTCTCTTTTTTCTTCCTCCAGCAATATCAATAATTCACGGAGTATTAGCGCAAACCTTTTTTATTTTAACAATAGTCATTGCTTATAGTATATCAAATGAACGTTCTCAAAGAATAGATAGTGATCAATCCTTAGAAATAAGGAAATTTTCTTTTGTCATTATGGGCATGGTTTATTTTCAATTGATCTTAGGGGCGTTAATGCGTCACACCGGTTCTGGTATGGCAATCCCAGATTTTCCAACAATGGGAGGTATGTGGATTCCTACATTCTCTGAACGAATGATTAATAATATTAATGTTATGCTATTTGATATGGATATTGATATGATTAATAGATATCAGGTGATTATTCATTTTGCACATAGATTAGGTGCAATAATTATTTCGGGGACAGTTGGATATTTTTTATATCAACATGGCAATATAATCAAAAAAAATCAAATCATTCATCAAACCATCATTTGGATTACAATAATTTTATTAATTCAGTTAACCTTAGGGGCGTTCACTATTTTATCTGAACGGTCACCTTACATAACGAGTTTTCATGTTGTAACGGGAGCAGCATTTCTCGGCTTTTGTACGTTACTTGTTTTGAGAAGCAATCCTATTAGATGGATAGATTGGAAATCATGAGATTAAAAAAAGAAAAGGCCAGGTCTCTATTTAGAATTTTTTTGGAATTAAGTAAACCAAATATCTTATCGTTGGTTCTGGTAGCAACATTTTTAGGTTATTATCTTGGCAATATGGGTATTGGTTCCATAGAAATATTGCTGTATACCCTTATTGGTACAGCAATGACAGCCGCAGGGTCAGGAACTTTGAACCATTATCTTGAAAGGGAGGCTGACGGATATATGGTACGCACTCAGAATAGACCTTTACCTGCGAAACTTATTTCCCCATATGTAGCTCTTATCTATGGCATACTTATGACTATTGGTGGAAGTATTTTGTTATTATTAAAAGTAAATATGCTTACTGGGTTTTTAGCTTTATTGACTGCATTTCTTTATGCGTTGGTTTATACACCCCTAAAAAAGATTACATGGTTAAATACATCTATAGGCTCAATTCCTGGCGCGTTACCAATAATTGGAGGTTGGACTGCTGCAAGAGGAGAAATTAATGCAATGGCATGGGTATTATTTGGGATTATGTATCTTTGGCAGCATCCTCACTTTTATGCTATCGCATGGATATGTAAAGATGATTATAAGAAAGCTAATTATAAAATGCTGCCGGTGATTGACCCTAATGGAGATAGAACAATGCGTCAGATTTTTTGGCATCTTCTTTTAATGATTCCAATTTCATTATTACCGGTAATGATTGGCTCTATGGGAATAATTTATCTATTGGGCGTTACAATTATAACTTCTGCTTTTCTTTTTTCAGCAATTCCACTAGCAAAAAATCACACAGTTAAAAATGCATTATTATTATTGAAGGCCTCAGTTTTTTATTTACCAGCATTACTTTTGATAATTATTATTGATATAAATATATGATCAACAGAAAAATACGATTTACTTTATACATTATAGTTGCAATTACATTATTCGGCACCTATATGATGAAGGACTCTAAGAATGATTACCAATTACCTAAACTTGGATCAATACCATCATTTGAATTCACAGATAGCGACGGGAATTTAATTTCTAAAAAGGAGTTAACAGGAAAAGTTTGGGTAGCAGACTTTATTTTTACTACCTGTACGATGGCATGCCCAGTTATGACTGGGAATATGAATTTAATCCATAAAGCTTTTAAGAATAATGATAAGGTTAGAATTGTATCAATTTCAGTTTACCCTGAATATGATACCCCAGAAATTTTAAAAGAATATGCATCAAGATATAATGCGAATACTAATAGATGGCATTTTCTTACTGGACCTGAAGAAAATGTAAAACTTGTAATAAAAAATGGATTCAAAATGGGAGATTATGAAGATATTATTTTTCATAGTGAAAAGTTCGCATTGGTTGATCAGAATGGAAATATTCGCGGATATTATAACGGTATGAAAACTGATGATATTAAAACTTTAAAAAAAGATATTAGGGTTTTGTTAAATGGAGAATATTGATGAATAAAGATAGCTTTTGGATCCGAATTATTTATATAGTTTCTATTATTATTTCTGCGACTGTTGCATTCTTGATCTTGGGACCAAGGCCCGAAGGTATTGAGGGGGCAATTGATGTTTCAACATTGCCTTTAGTTAATGCTACATTAAACACTATTACGACGATATTATTGATTTATGGCTATATATTAATTCGACAAAAGAAACGACGATTACATAAAAATGTTATGTTGACTTCTTTTGGTATTTCGGGTGCTTTTTTAGTAAGCTATGTGATTTATCATTGGTTTAAATCGGGTCCCAAAGAATATTTGGGAAATTATTCAGAACTCTACTTTTTTATTCTTATAACCCATATTGTTTTAGCAGCAATTATTATTCCTTTAGCATTATTAACACTTTATCGTGGGTGGTCAGAAAATTTACTTAAACATCGTAGGATTGCAAAAATTACATTGCCAATTTGGTTATATGTATCTGTAACTGGTGTAATTATATATTTGATGCTGTATTAAAGGTGTTTGACTAAGCCTCCAAATTTTTGATTTATTTCAAATCCAACTTTATAAAAAAGTTCTGATTTAAAGAATCCAACAGTGAGGTATTTATATTTTTTTATTTTCAATCTTTGATAAAGTTCTTCAATTAGCTTAATACTTAAATGTTTTTTTTGAAAATCTTTAGAAATGGCTATCTTTTCGAGATGAGCAATTCCGTGCGAAGTTTTTTTCCAAAAAACACCCCCTACTAAATTATTTTTCTGATCAAAAGTAAGAAGGAATTGGTGATGAGATTCAAATTTTACATCTAATTTTTCTTCTAATAGTAATCTATGAAATCTCGCAATTTCTTTTGGATGAAATGCAGGTCTAATTGTAAATAGTTTTCCAGATGAATCTTTTGTGTTTATAGCTAATTCTAGAAGTCCTTTATCACCAATATCTCTTGTTATTAATTCAGCGTAATCAGCGGCATCTACATGTTCAAATACAAGACGGGTAAGAAAGTATTTTTCTGCTTTACTTAATTCAATTTCCTCGTGTATTTGATGTAGATATGTCTCTAAAATATCATCTGTGATTGAACCGGATCTCATTAGAATCATTAACTGATTTAGTTTATTTTTCAGATCATTATTTGAATCTTTGAATACTGTCATAAGAAAAAATCGGAGTCTAGTTTCGGGGTATTGTTCAATCAATGATTGTAGGTTATAATCTTTATAAAGATCCAATATGATCTCACCTCGAGCTTCATATGTTGCGTCGTTATTAAGATCAAGCCATCTTTGATATCTTAATGATGCAAAAACGACCTGCTTTCGTAATAAGCCAAATTCTTTCACATCTTTAATAAATAAATTCACTCGTTTTTTAGTTAGTCCTAATTCCTGGTTTTGATTTTTTAAGTTATTTAGCAATCTAAATCCCTTTGTTGTACCAAATATTTCTAATACAACTGTAAATAAAATTTCCCATTCAGCCATCTTTATTAGACCTGGGAATTGGTCTTCAGTATCTAGAATCAATTTTTTGTAAAGTGTGATCAATACATCAGATAGTTCAGTTGTTTTTGATCGGCCAGAGATTGAAATAAGACGAGTACCCGTATAATAATCAAATTGAGGAATAATAAGATTTTGAGTAGACGAATCTTTAATCATACGTGTTTGACTTGATCGTTTCCAAAATTCTAAATAGGCAGCAACACTATTCCATATAAAATGAAGCCAGCGCATTTGCCAGCGATCTTGAAACTCTTTAGAAGAGATTTCTTTTTGTTTTCTAGTTAGATATTGGAAAACTGTCTCGCTAGAGATGTATTCCTCAGAAAAAGTTTTATATTCGGGCCAAAATGATCCAAAATCTTCAACAAGTTTTTCTGAATGGACATCAGCATTAAGCATTATAAGCCAATTTGTTTCAAGACTGAATCTTGTCTTATTTAGTGCATGATTTACATTTATTACGAAATTATAGGCTTTTTTATCTTTGAGTTGGACAAGTACTCTAATTACATATTTCCCGTGACCTTCTCCTATTAGGGTACACCAGATACCATTTTCTAAAATATCTTTTAATTGGATAAGATCGCCTTTTGAAAAAATAAAAATTGATTCACATATTACAGAACTTTCGCTGATAATTTTTTTCAATGTTTTCACAAGATCTGCAGATATATTTTTGTCAAACTGCAAAACTCTTTCCCAATTAAAACCTTCAATGCTTGAGTCTATCTCAATAAATTTTCTAAAATTCTTATTTAGTTTAGTAAGGCTTCTACGGGTAACCTTTTTAATCTCAAGATTGTTAGTTTCATTAATCCATAAAGTCAATTCACCTCTAATAGTTGAAAAGTATTTGGGATTTTTTATTCCCAATTCAGTGAGAAAAACCACCAGTAATTCTATTGTTAAATTTTCTCCCTTTTTTATCCTAGTACTTGAACGTAAATCAGTCAAATATAAGATTATTGATTGCAAATGATGATCCTCAATAAGGCTCATATCTATACTATTTATTATTTTTTGATTTTTTGATTTTTTAAATAGGTCAATAAACATTTCTCCACTTATATGTGGGATTAGTATATCAAGAGCTAGAATCCAATTATTTTGATCTGGGTGATATTGAATCCTAAGTAATTGTTCTTGAATGATAGATTTATATTTTGGATAGGATAGACCTATTTTTAAATATTTTAACGCTTCTTGAATATTCTTTTTCTTTTTATGTAATAGATCAATACTGGCTTGATGTAATAATGAAATATTATACTCGTCAGTTATATATGTTTTTGGTTTTAATGGATGAATATTCTTGTTGAAGGGGAGCTTAGACGAATCTAATACAATAGTATGGTAATCTTCGAAAGAAATGACCCTGAAAACAACCTCACCTGTAAATTCAATAAGTGATTTGTTTCCAATCCAAAGAGTAGGATCTCTTAGTATTTTTTCTAAATCAATTATTGTTTCTGATGTTTTATAAATATAGTCACCAATTATTAGAGATTTTGTCGTCCATTCTAGTCTTAATCCTTCTTTAAGCTCATATTCTCTGATTTTCTTCCCGTCCCAATTAATATCTCTACGAGTTATACTTTTTTCTCTTAATAGCCAATTAGGGATCCGTATTTCGTGATTGGCTTTAATTAAACTAATATGACTCTTTTCGTACATTGGATCAATAATATCAGAAAAATTTTCAAGTATCTTCTTACGCTTAAAAGTGTTCTTTGATGTAATCTCATTTTTATCTTTAACAAAATCTCTTTGAATAATAGCGTAATTCACAATCCGTTCATATGACGGTAAAAAGGAATTAACAGAAAAGACTAGCGAGCTGAAATATGTCCGAATTTCTTTTTGTGACATATCATCTAAATCTATAATATCATTTCTTAAATCTGGATAGATTAGTACAGTATTAAATTCTTTACCATCTCCAATAAGAAAAACTGATTTGATTGCTTCAAAATCTTGAAAAAGATTTTCTATTTTTTGAGGTGAAATTGTTTGCCCACGACTATTTTTATATATCTCTTTTTTTCTATCAACTATAAAATAATGACTTTTCTTCTTACGAAAAATATCTCCAGTGTGAAACCATCCGTCCGTAAATGAACCTTTGATTTCTTCCTTATAATACCCGGACGATACATAAGGTCCTCTCATTAGCAACTCATTGTCTTCAGCAAGTTTAAGTTCAATCCCTGGTAATGGTTTACCTACTGAATCAGTATAATAATCTGATGGCGGTGTCATAGTTATCCCTCCAGTAGCTTCCGTCATGCCATACCCACTTAATAGGTTTATCCCATTATCGTTAAAGAATCTGAAAAGATCCGGATCAAGATATCCTGCAGCTGACAACCCCCATTTAAGGTTGCCCCCAGTCACTGAACGTGTGATTTTATTAATTTCATTATCATTAGATTTTTCTATATCAATTGACGCTTCTATTTGTTCATAAATTTGAATCCAGCGCTTTGGAATCGATATAAAGATTGATGGTTTGCTTAATTCAAAATCTTTTAACAGGTTTTTAAATGAAGTGGTCTCAGTAAATGTATATGTTGTTCCCCAAAAAATAGAACCCATCATTTCAAACCAACGTCCAAATGTATGATAAAGAGGAAGGTAGCACAGAAAACTATCATCAGGACCTATATCTGGCAATGCAAGTGCGCGTGCAAAACGTTTTGAAATAATATTTGTTTGATTAAAAATAATTCCTTTTGGGTTATCAGTAGTTCCTGAAGTATACATTACACTACTTAATTCATTTAGGTCATGTAATAAAGGTTTTTGAATTGAAATATTATCACACTGACTAAGAAACTGATCCCATGCTTGATCATTATCAATATCTATAATCATAACATCATTTTTCTTTTTATTTATATCTCTAATTGATAATTCAGTTATACTTGAATCAAGAAATAGATGAGTTATATCAGCGTGCTTTATAACGTACTCAAAATGATCAGATGATAAATTCAT
>CETV01079479.1_pt1 | contig 20078 bp, 15 predicted proteins | sample 531451 | NCBI WGS metagenome assembly CETV01 (sample SAMEA2623155, study PRJEB7988) | marine metagenome | isolation source: saline water (ENVO:00002010), including | reverse complement strand
GTTGATGGAAATTCCGTTGAAGTCTCATCATTATTTAAAGAATCCGTAACATTGGTATTAATCTTGGCTTCTATGCTTATTGGGTTAATCGTTTATGATTTAAATCAAAACATTGTTAAAACACGAGGAAATAATTTAGAAATAGTTCATTAATGATTTTAATCGAATGAAATACGTAACTAAAGCACTTGTTTTTTTTTCATTAACTGTACTGATGTTTGTTTTAAGCATTGAAGCTATTAAAGCATCAAGAGATCAATTAAGATTGGTCAATGCAAAATCCCTATCAAAATCTATTCAGCATTACTATTTATTAAATGGTGCTTATCCTGCATCAACAGTCAATAACAATGTTAGCGACTTTTTATACACTGAAAAATTATTAACTAAAGCCGTTCGGGACCCAGCATATACTAGTGCCACCTTATCAATGAGTCATTATTATTTTATGATTGCTAATATTTATAATAAAAATCTATCAGCATTGTCAAATTTTGATTCGCAAGAAATCAAAGGAATGATAAAAAGAAAATTAAATTATTATTTGAATCTTGATAATAATACCAACATTACAACTGCGGATTCATCTAACAATCATAGAAAACAAGATCTTAATAACTGGCCGGATGAATCCACACCTTCAGATATCACAATTCATGAGAAAAATAATAAATATGGAGAAACTAACACTAAGTTTGATTCTAATGGTATTCCACTAGAGTGTGTTATTGCTTATAAATCTGACAATCAAACGAATTCATATGAAATTAGTGTTTATTTGGAAAGTAGATTTTTTAAAGAAAAAATGAAGTGGGATGGCGGAAATGATAGCAGTCGATTTGAAGTTGGAAATGATTTAAGATTAAATACAGAACTAGTTGTTACAGATGATGGCATAAATGTATTATCTGAAAATGTATCCATTATTAAATAAATTTGCATTAAAGTTAAATGGCAATTAAAAAACCACAAATTATAACTATAGTATGCAATAAAGGTGGCGTTGGAAGATCAACAACCTGCATTAACTTTGCATGGAGCCTAGCGCGCAAACGTAAAAAAGTTCTTGTTTGCGACCTTGATGCACAGGCAAACTCATCATCTACATTAGCAGAAAACTATAATGGAGATGTTGTTGAAAACGGGAGAAACGTTACAAATCTATTAAAATCTTCAGGTGATGGTGCTTCTGATTACATCGTTGACACCCGAAATCCAAAAATAAAACTATTAGCATCCACTCTGATGCTTGATAGCACTGAGGGCGAAATGAAGTCACTGTTGGATATTAATATTTTTAGGCTTTTTAATCATTTTTTTAATAGAAAATTAAAGTCTAGCTTTGATTATATAATTTTTGATACACCCCCACAAAAATCATCAATACTAACATTAAATGCCTTATTAACAAGTGACTGGTACTGGTATATTTTGAGCGCTGAAGACCAGTGGTCTCTAGATGCTCGAATAGTTATAAAAAAAATAATTGATGATGTTAAAAAATTGAATCCTAAAATAGATGCTTTACCTGTATTATTAACAAAATATGTAAATAATTCTCCACAGTCTGAAGAAATGAAAAAAGTAGCAGCTAAAGCATTTAGTTCTGGAATTTTTAGAACTTCAATACCTTATTCAAACATTATAGCAAAATCTCATAGCAATCGTCAAACTGTAGATGAGTATTCACCTAATCATCCAATTTCAATGAGCTATGATAAAGTTGCTTTAGCTGTTGGAAGATTTATTAGTAGTCATTAATCCAAATGATAATTCAATAATGAGCAAAGAAAAAAAAGGACACGTAGATCTTGATTCGGTTCATGATAAGTTAGCTGATAAATATAAAATCGATAAGAATATAGATTCTAAAGTCAGCACCTCAATAAAAGATTTCAAAAGTGTATCGGACACAATAAAGAAATTTGAAAAAATAATAGATAAAGGACAAAAACTTGCTGAGCGGGATGATGATTATAATAATTACCTGATATCAATTAAAAACAATCTCGATGAACAAAAGTTTCAACTTTTTCAGCTAAGATTGTCAAATGGAGAATCGAATATCATTAATTTGCTATTAAACATACATGATGATTCAACTGCAAATGATTTTATAGTTTTAGAAAGAGAAATAAAAAAATATGAAAATTTAATTAAATCGCTCGAAGATGAAGCAGAATTATCAGAACAATATAAATTATTATGGGAAGAACATAACAATAATACAGCAGGTTATTTTGATGAACTCCAAACAAAAAAGATTCATTGTTCGGTGGTTGCTAGTAAAAAGCGCGTTGAAACAGCCAAAGTAGAATATGAAAGTAAATTAAATAAGGCAGCAAATTCATTGATAACAGCTGATGTTACTTCAACAAAAAAATTATTAAAAAAATTAGAATTAATTATTGATGAAGCTGACTTAACTGGGAAAAAAGATGAAAAATATGGCCAATATTTAGATTATCAAAAATCAAAAACATCTGAACATAAAAGAGAGATCGAAGATGTTCAACTTAAAATTGATATTGAAAGGCACCGCAAAATTGTAGAAGAAACTCAACCTTCAGTAAAAAAAGGTTTAGATAAACTAAAGAAAGAATCGGAATTAGATAAGGAACGACAAACCGCAAGTCAAACGTCTGAAGAAGAAAGTTTATATGAGTATATTAATCGACGCGCTGAGGATGACGCAACAAATATTGAATCTGATGAAAATGACTTGTGGGATAACGTAGAAGATAAAGAAAAAGATGGCTTCGAAGAAATTCCATGGGATGATAAAAAAGATCAAGATGTAGAAAAAGATGAGGATAAAGTTGATAAAGAAGAAAAAGTCAAAATTGACAATATTGAACCAGTATATGAGCCATCTGAATCTTTATCTCCTATATTTAAAACTGGAATTGGTGTAATTCTACAGACAAGCGTTATAATCGCACTTATTTATTTTTCTTCAAATAATTATATATTATTAAGGGGGTTAAAATATCAACTACCAATAAAAGAACAAAAATTGGCCTTGATTACAAGCAATGCTATTGGTGAGCGGTTGATAAAAACTAAAGCATTTGATGAACATTTTTCAAAGAAAGGAATTTTTATAACTAAGTTACTATCTTCAGTAATCCCTGATGTTGCAAAGATTGATCGTTTAGTCCTTAATCAACCTAACAAAAATGGTCCTTTTATTTTATCTTTATATGGGAAAATTGGCATAGCCGGAACAAGCGGTAGACGCACATTAACTAAAATGTTAACTGATTTAAAAAAACAAAGCTTGATTAAAGATGCCTTACTAATAAATCAACAGCCAGGTAAACAAAACAGGCTTTTATTTACTATTGATATAACCATATGAAAACATCTATATATAATCTAGGAGCTACTGTAGTATTAATTGTTGGGATTTACTATTACAACATTGTATCGATGGATGAACAAAAAGAAACCAATGAAAAAATTAATATTATCAATGGAAAGCTTGAGCTATTTGAGAAAACCAACGATCCAATGTCGAGCTTATTGGATCAATATAGTAAGTATATCAAAAACATATCAAAACTTGCATCATATTATGAGAATGAAAATGAATTCATTGCTTCATTAAATGAAATAAAAAATATTTGTGAAAAAAACAATGTTAAACTTGATGAACTAAACCCAACAATATTAAATACACTTGATATCCCTCAAGATGCTATTTCAGATCTAAGTATTGAAATAGAAAGACATTCTATCCAATTATCTATTAGAGGTTCCTTTTTAAATATAGGTAAAGCTTTAGGCAATCTATATTTAAAAAACTATCTCGTTAATACAATGGAAATAAATTCAGTAAATAATAATAAGGTTGATGCCTCTTTGTCATTGTTAGTTTATCGATCTAAACCGCATATAAATAAGGGTGGTTTTTTAATTGACATAGAGAAAACAATCAGTGCAATTCCCAAAGTACCCAACGAAACATTCTCAAATAATATAAAATGGAAAAATGATATTTTTTCTGAATCAAGATTGTTGAACAAAAAAGGTTCTCGTAATGATCAACCATCTTTTAAAAAAGAATATTTACTTACACGGATAACATTATCAAAACCAAGATCTGCTATAATAAATAATAAACTATATAATATTGGCTCACAGATTGGAGACTATACCATAAGCAGGATTGAAGAAAGCATTGTGGTTTTATCGGGGAACCGAAGAAGTATCATACTTGAATTAGAAGTGAATGAAGATCAATCAGTTTATTCTTTACAAGGATTTAAAAAAGCTTTTTCTGATGCGCGCAATAATAATCAACCTACATTTATATATAAAGGAAAGTTATATAGTACACGCTTAGATAATTAATGCGTATTAATGCAGTAGTTGCAATACTTTTAGCATTCATTTACTTCTTTAATTAATTTTAGGGCTTATATTCTTAAAAACAATTAAATATCATTATAAATAACAGAGGGTAAATATAATATGAAACTAAGATCAGACATTAATGCCAGAACCGCTCTAGTATATGGCGGGGCAGCTTTCTTATTGGTTATCGTTGGATTTAGATCAATCTTTGCTACACTTGACCCAGATCATATAGGCATAATGACGTATTTGTCGATTGGTGCTTTAATTTTAGAGTTTTGTTTATTGATTCTATATGCGCAAAGCATTTATAATTTGGGCTCTGACGATGGTCACGAGGGTGCATCAGGCGGTGAGGCTGCAAAAGCAGTATCAAATATGGATAAAGATGCGGTGGCTTCATTGGCTAGTGCTGTTAATGGATTAAAAACAGAATTGAAAGGACACAACGAAAGAATGGAGGCTCTTAGTTCTGGTGTTACTAGACTTGTTAAGGGTACTGTACAAAAAGAAATCCACAATGAAGTTAGTAGAATACTGACAAAAGCAATAAAAGAATAGATTATGGGTGTGAAAAAAGTTGAAGTCTATTTTTTAATCAACCTTGGTGCAATATTGAGTTTGTTTGCAATCGAAGGCGAACTTGGCGAATATATGCGGAGACAAGACGATATATTGCTTGAAGTAGCTAAGGATAAGCTTGAATCTATGGTAACAATTGATAACATAAATTCACTGCATTCTGATTCATTATACAAATTTACGTTTGATCTACAAGGTGAATACGAAAAAAATTCTGTTCAAGTAAAAACTAAGTTTACTCTAAACGATACAAGTGTAAACGATGTGGAATATGATGTAATGGCTGACGCCTTGCTTATTGATGGCAGCTATGTTGCAGAGTTGCCTTTATCTAAATTTGATGTTTACCAAGATAAACGATTTGATGTTGAGCTAAATATCGGATTTACACCTAATATTTCACAACAAACACTTGATAATTGGGAGGTTATTTTTGGTAGTGATAAAATTGCAACCAAAATAGAAAAAAATATTTCCGATAAAGTTAGTCGCGAAGGATCCTTTACGGTGATGCGCGGTTTAGATGCCCCAATTATACCTGTACCAATGGAAGGACAAAAAACTGACTTTTTTGTTATTTTTGATAAAAAAAGATACACTGTATTAAAAGGTTTGGTCTGGGAGATCCCTGTAACTGTTGGTGGTGTTTTTTCAAACAAAGATTTTGAAGTTTCGGTTACTGGCGGTAACGATATGATATCTAGTTTATCCCAAGGCACTCCAAGGACTACATTAGTTGGTGTTGCTGCAAACAATGGCGGTTCTATAGAAGTTACTGGCGTACGTAAGCGAGATAGTAAAGTAGTAACTGCAAAAACTAAAATTGCTGTGATAGAGCCACAATGGGCATCTCCTCCAGATATGTCCGAGATTTATACTGGTGAGAAATATAAATTTGATCTTCGTGTAAAATCATTATCTAGAGATAGAGTGTCTGTTAGACTTTCCGGATCACTACAGAAAACTCCCAAGAATGTTGATAACTCAGAAATCAGTATAGGTCCATATAAAAAAACGGGTAACCTAAAACTGGAAACATTAGTTGATGGTACTGTTCTAAAGAACCTAACATATTCAATAGATGTAAAAAAACTGCCACCACCTTCAATTACATATAAACGTAGACCAGGGACAAATGAGCTAACACTTGAAGTTATTACTTATGGGAAAAATAATTCTGTTGATAAAGTTTTCCCAATTGGAGGGATAAGTGGTAAACCTTTTGAAACTGATAGTAAAAAGTATGGGAATAGAAAAATAACTCGATATCGACTTGAGATTTCTAGGCCAGCTTTTGGCAGCATACAATCTGTTAAAATAAAAATAAAAGATAGTAATGGTTTAATGAAGGACTCAGAAAATGAATTTGAATATTTTGAATAATCGTCATTTGTACCTATTGCGAGTGGTTTTATTAATTGGTTTCTTGTTTGCTCAAGAAAACCTGATTAGCTGGGAAGTTGGTGATCCAACACTAAATAGAAAATTTATTGAAACATATCTTAACAAGATAATTGCAAACGATAAATTTGATGACAATAGCATCCAAGCATCAGACGTTATAATGCTCCAAATGGAAAATACCGAAAAAGGATTGGTCTTGAAAAGATTAAGAGCAAAAAATTATGATTCCGGGGAATTCCGTCGATTTATGATGGATCAAGTGAAACTTATGGATCCAAAACTTATGGATGAACTAATAAAACGAAAATATAAATGGGGTGAGGTTTCAAAAAGAGAATTGTCAGAATTAGAATCGTATAGTACTGTTGATAACATTTTACAGGAAAGGAGTTTTAAGCGTGCGCGGGATGCTTTCTGGTGGTCAACCTCTCAACTTGAAATAGCAACAACAGGTAGTGCATTTATTCGAGGACGATCTAGCAGTCAGGCGTTTAGGATGGAAATGGGGCTTCAAGATTTGGGTCTACATCGTCAAATATTTAAAAATTTACTATTAGGTATTTCAAATGATATTTCTAGTGCCTATGTGCTTATACCCAGTGGCAGCAGAAGTGTCAGTAGTGTTGGAGGAAAAACAGTACCTGATGGCCACGCTCTTTCTGGAACTTATGGAGTAGGATTTAAATTTGATACACACTCAATTGGTGGCCAAGTAAATTATATGGATGCCTCAAATACCTTTAAAAACAAGGGTATGTTAGAGAAACAAGCAGCACACATTGTATTACCAACAGCAAGTGGCCTCATTTACTGGAGTAATACCTTTGGATTAAATAGAAATATACCTACATCAATGGGCAAAGAAATGTCTACTCGAAAAACCGAAATCCGTAAGGCAAAAAAAGAAGTCGATAAAAAAAGGATTTGGAAAACAAAAAACAATGAAAGTTACGAAGGTAGTCTTATTTCAACAGAAAATAATAAAATCGCAATTATTGTTGAGAGAAATGATAAGGCTCATAAGCAGGCAGAAAAGGGACGCTTATGGACAACGAAAGATGATAAATCAATTCGCGCATCAGTAGTTACTGTAAATAAAAAAGAGGTTACACTCTTGCGTCAGAGTGACGATAAGCGTATAACAACTAAAATTTCTAACTTAAGTGAGTACGATCAAGAATTTATAGAAAGCCTAATTTGGGATGGTGAAACTGAAAAAATAATTGATTTTGATGACCTAAGTAGCGAAGATAAAAGACTAATTAGGTTGATCAAACAGGAAATTTCAGAAACAAAAAATTCCAAGGGTATGAAAGTTAGCAAACCCTTTGCATCATTAAGGTTAAAGGTTGGTTTATCGCTTGTTGAATTTATACATGGATCTATTGATCACAATCAAAATGCAAGCGATAAACAAAACTTAGATATATCGGATCGTATCAATAACGTGGATGCTTTAGGTGTTTTTATAAAAGCTGAGGTTGTTACTGATAATAAAAAATCGAAAGGTTATTTTCAAATCAATACTTCCGTACCTGGCTTAACTAGCTTAGCTCTAGGTATAGAGCATAATGTTTGGGGCATGTTTAATATAGGATCTAACTTTGTTTACATTCCAAAAAGTAGTGGCATAGAATTCCAAGCTCGCCAATCTAGCAAATCAAAAGCATGGACTTGGTATCCAGCCACTGAGGACGGCGCCTTTTTACCTGAATTATACTTCTCAATTCACTTTTAACTAAAATAATACAAATGAATAAACATCAAATATCGATTTTATTAATATTTTCAATAATTATTTCTTTTACAGGGCTTGGTGCACAATCATTAAGTGCTGTAAATGATAATGTAAGAGTTAAGGAAGATACTCCTCAATTAATTGACGTTCTAAAAAATGATAAAGTTTCTAATAAACAAAATCTTGAAATAACTATAATTCAAAATCCCACTAGAGGAACATCAGTTTTAAGGGGTAATAATATTTATTATACTCCCAATGAAAATCAAAATGGAATTGATGAATTAGTCTATATAGTCGATACGGGCTTCTCAATTGATACAGCTACAGTTATTATTAAAATAACAGAATTGAATGATCCCCCATCAAAAGTTGAATTGCTAAGAAATAGCGTTTCCGAGAATATCTTGACCAATACAAAAGTTGGAGAATTATCAACAATTGATCCGGATGGAAACGATGAGTTCAAATATAAATTAGTAAATAGAGGTCAAAACGATAACAGCTTATTTAACTTGAAAAATGGCGTGATATATACTGATAAAAGTTTTGATTATGAGAAAAAGAAATCATATCAAATACAAATCCAAAGTAAAGATAGAAATAATGCGTCCGTGATTAGTACGATTAAAATTGATATTACAGATGTTAATGAGGCACCCTATTTTAAGGGAGTAAAAGATCAGAAATTTACTTTTCCCGAACAGTCAGGTAAGTTACTTGGTGTATTAGATGTGGTAGATCCGGATGAAGACCAAGAAGAGGCTAGGTTTAAAATTGTTGGTGGAGCTGATCAGCGTAGCTTTAAAATAACACAGTTGGGCGAGTTATCTTTTGTTAGAGAGCCTGATTACGAAAAACCGTTAGATCAGAATGGCGACAATACATATATAGTGAATTATATGGTAATAGATTCAAAAAATAAAAACCTATCAACAATGGGGTCAGCTCAAATCACAGTCAAAGATGCTGAAGAAAAACCTATAGAAAGCCTGGACAAAAGGAAATTTATTGCATGGTCTGTTGATCACATGCCTTATCATATTCTCATGGAAGATGCAATAATCGATTATAATGATCTTAACTCAGGAGAATACTCTAAGTTTGTTAAACAAAAAAAGAAGGCATCCGAAAATACATTATGGCTACCTGAATTAAAGCCTGATGATGAATTAATTATCGTTCAAAAGAAAGCAAATAACGAAGAAATTCATGAAATCTGGTATGGTAATGGATTAACCTATAATATTATTAAAAGAGATCAGGTTGATTGGGTATTAAGCCAAGATATACAACAAGTATTAATTGAAAGAGATCAATATCTTACTAGTGCATCACAAACCGTTTTTTATGAAAGCGAAGATGAACGTTTATTGGCAAGCTTTAGCTCTAAGTTTGCAGTTTGGGATAAACAAAACTTTATTATCAGCAGTGATAGATTGTTTCTCAAATCAAATGTCCTACAATATGGTGCAAATTTTTCTACAGGGAACTCAATAATTGGATTACCTGGTTCGCTCTATGGTGCTATATCTATTGGAGCCGTAACTAAGAATTCTGAAATTGGTGTTCGGTTGCCAGCAAAAATGAATCTATTATCTACGAATAGCCTTGATAAACCAAATTATCTTGGTGGTGATTATATGGGGTTATATTCAAAGGCAAGTATTGATAATATGTTTTCAACGCGGGCTGCTTTTCATGCACAATTAGGGTTTTCCTTTTATCCAAGATCTGATGCAGACGTGATTGATGATATTTCAGATTTTAAGAAATACGGTATTGTTGATTCCGTTAATAAATATGTAAATATTTTAGATATGTATGCATTGATGGCAACCACATTTGAACTTCCTATTGCTATACCTTATGTCGCTAAAGTCAATGCATCCCCAGGTATAAGTTATATGAAAATTGCGCATAGATCACTAAAGGTTGATGAAGATAAAAAATCATACTATAAAAGAAATTTTTTCGAATATGATGATGAAACAAAAAAATATAAAAGATATGAAGATGGAAAATCATCAACTAGAAATTTTGGTGTTTATGCAAGGTTTGATTTTCTTGGTGAAATAGGTCAAAAACCAGATTTTATAGAACGCGTTAGCTTTTTCAATTTTGTACGAATTTCAAAAGTGCCATTTTTTGAATATTCTTTTCAATGGATATCAAGTTTAAATACTTTATCCACATTGACAATAAATGTTAATGACAATGTATCTTTTTCTGTTACAAATTATAGTACAGCTTCTAGTCTTAAAGGGGACTGGTTGCCGAAGAAAAATATTTGGTTAGGTTTTAGATATACTGGTGAATTTTAGAGGAATAAGAAAATGAAATTATTTATTTTTATTATTTTTATTATAGGTTCGGTTAATACTCAATCCCTATCAATTTCTGCTGACACTGCTATTGTTACATTTCATTCTACTTTAATTAGAAACAAAAAAGTTGAATATACCGCTACAACCGGTACTCAACCAGTTTGGAACGATAAGGGTATCTCAGTTGCCGCTGTCCATTATACTTATTATGAACGTCAATATGTGAAAGACCAATCTAATCGACCTATATTAATTTCTTTTAATGGCGGACCAGGGTCAGGATCAGTGTGGATGCATTTAGCATATACTGGACCTATGATACTAAAGGTTGATGATGAGGGTTTTCCTGTCCAACCATACGGAGTTAAAAAGAATCCATATTCTATTTTAGATGTAACGGATATAGTATTTGTGAACCCTGTTAATACAGGTTACTCAAGAATAATAGATGAAGACGTAAAAAAGGAAACCTTTTTTGGTGTTAATGCAGATATCAAATATTTAGCCGCGTGGATTAATACATTTATTCAACGTATAAATCGTTGGGAGTCTCCAAAATATCTTATTGGAGAAAGCTATGGAACAACGCGTGTATCTGGCCTTGCACATGCATTACAAAATCGACAATGGATGTATTTAAATGGGGTAATATTAGTTTCACCAACAGAATTAGGTATCGATTCTGGTAGCGGTAGGCGCGCTGGTCCACTTGGTGCTTCTCTAAGATTACCATATTTTACTGCAGCTGCTTGGTATCACAAAAAGCTTCCTAAGGATTTGCAGTCAAAAGACCTGTTGGAGGTTTTAAGTTTATCTGAAGCCTATGCGGTCGATGAATTAATGCCAGTAATAGCAAAAGGTGGATATGTATCAAGTGAAAGTAGAAATAAAGCTGCCGAGCAAATGGCAAAATACTCTGGAATTTCAAAAGAGGCTATTCTATCCTATAATTTAGATGTACCCACATCATTTTATTGGAAAGAATTATTAAGAGAAGAAGGGTTTACTATCGGAAGATTAGATTCGCGTTATAAAGGAATTGATAAAACAAAGGGTGGGGTTAGTCCTGATTTCAATTCTGAATTGACTTCGTGGCTTCATTCATTTACCCCAGCAATAAATTACTATTATAAAAATATTCTAAAATTTGAAACTGATGTAAAGTATAACATGTTTGGACCTGTGCGTCCTTGGGACAGCTCAAATAACAATACGGGTGAAAATCTTAGACAAGCAATGGCACAAAACCCCTATCTACACACAATGATTCAATCGGGATATTATGATGGTGCAACAAAATACTTTGATGCTAAATATACAATGTGGCGTCTAGATCCCAGCGGTCGCATGAAAGACAGATTGATTTTCAAAGGGTATCGGAGTGGTCATATGATGTATCTTAGAAAAGAAGATTTAAAAAATTCTAACGAAGATATTAGAGCATTCATTAGATACTCAACACCCAAAAAAGGCGAAGCTGCTAAATACTAATTTTTTGTGCAGGCTCTTTCACCAAAAGATTATGGTCTAAATGCAAAAGTCAGACTAATACAATCTGAAGATCATATTGGAATTGTTATAGATAGAAAAAGCAGAATCATAATGAAGGATGGTATCAGAATTTTAGATCAAGCTGAAAAGATTAGAAAAACTACAAATAATGTAATTCGTTTATACACTTCGGCTCCCGTTTGTAGTAAAACAAAAGTATATCTCAATAAGAACAATATATTAATTAAACCCATTTAAATTTGCTTGAATTACGTTGGTATTTCTACTCTTTTCATTATAGTGGTATAATAATAATTAGTGTTAAATTTCTAGTTAATTATTTTAGATAAATAAATGAGTAAATATCCAGGTATAGAAACCACAGCGGACGGTGCAGCAAGTGTTGTTTGGGTTGAAACAAGCATTACACAAGGGGCCTGCGCATTCCCAATTACCTCCTCAACTACTATGGGTTCGGGATACCAAGCTGTTGTTGCTAATGGTGGAACGAATATTTGGGGCGAAAATATGTCATTTATAGAATCTGAATCAGAACATAGTTCGGCTACTTCTTGTGAGGGTTTTGCTGTAGCTGGTGGCAGAATAACAAACTTTACTTCTGGGCAAGGTCTTGTTTTAATGAAGGAAGTCTTATATACAATTTCAGGTAAGCGTTTGCCTGTTGTTTTTCATATCGGCGCCAGAGCATTAACGTCACATTCCTTAAATGTCCATGCTGGTCACGATGATGTTATGGCTGTTTCTGATTGTGGGTGGGGAATGTTGTTTGCCCGAAATTCTCAAGAGGCTGGCGATCTTGCGTTGATAGCTCGGAGAGCTGCTGAGGATTCTCATACTCCGTTTTTAAACATAATGGATGGTTTTATAACAACACACACTATTGAAAATGTATATCTACCTGAAAAAGAATTAATGGAGTTATATGTTGGCAAACCCCAAGATAAATTGGTAAATCTAATGGATCCATATCACCCAGTTATGTCAGGTGTTGTACAAAACCAAGATTCTTATATGAAAGGCAAAATTGCTCAAAGAGCATATACAGATCTCGCAGAAAAACACCTTTTAAATGCAATGGATGAATTCACTAAACTAACAGGAAGAAAATATGGTCTGATTTCAAAATACAAAATGGAGGATGCAGAGTATGCAATTGTCGGTATGGGCTCCATGATTGAAACGGCTGAAGATGCAGTTGATCGTCTAAGAAAAGAAAAGGGCATCAAAGCAGGCGTAGTCCATATAACATCATTTAGGCCATTCCCAAATAATCAAATAGTTGATGCGCTAAAAAATTTAAAAGCAATGACCATTATAGAAAGAATGGATAATCCACTAGCTGCTAGCAATCCACTTACATTAGAAATAAAATCATCGTTTATCGATTATATGGATAAAAACTCAAGTCAAAAACCGCCGGTTATATTTTCAGGAGCAGCAGGACTAGGTTCACGAGATGTTCGACCAGATGATATAATTCAAACATTTGAAAACATGTTAAAAACAAAAAAGAAGTTTTTTGTATTAGGCATTGACCATGAAACAGCACTTAAACAAAGAAAAGCTACCGATATTAGACCTAAGGGAACTTTTGCTATGCGTGGTCACTCAGTAGGTGGGTATGGATCTGTAACAACAAATAAAATAATTGCTACCATAGTTGCGGATCTTTTTAATATGAATGTTCAAGCATACCCTAAGTATGGCTCAGAAAAAAAGGGGTTACCTACTACATATTATTTAACAGTTAGTCATGAAAAAATTAAAACCCACAATGAATTAGAGTTTGTTGAATTTGTTCCTCTTAATGATGTTAACGCTTTTAATTTAGAAAACCCGCTAAAGGGTTTACAAAATAAGGGGTCCATTTTTATTCAAACGCAAAAAACAAATCAACAGGAAATTTTGGATGCTATCCCAAAGTGGGCACAGAAGATAATAAATGATAAACAAATTACTGTTTATGCTCTTGATACAGTTAATATTGCAAAAGATGTTTCTTCTCAGGCAGATTTAATTCAAAGAATGCAAGGGATTGTCCTGTTGGGAATTTTTCTGAAGGCTACACCTTTTTTCAAACAATCAGGTATTTCCAAAACAAAATTGATGTCATCTGTTAAAACCTCACTAAATAAATATTTTGGCAAACGAGGAAGTCAAGTAGTACAAGATAATTTAATTGCTGTAAAGCGAGGGTTTAATGAGGTTTTCGAAGTAAATACAAAAACAATTAAAAAAATGAAAAAATTAGCATGAGTAAAGTTATTTCCAAACCAAATAAGAAGACTGCGTTTGATATACTAGACGTAGAAGATTTTAATGAAAGAATCGTTGGAGCATATAATAATGGTACAGCAGAAGAAGGTCTCCCGGCAGATATATCAACAGCAAGAAGTTTAATTCCTGCAGGAACTGGAGTGTTGCGCGATTTTAGTTATATAGCCCCAGATATTCCAGAGTTTACTTCGGAAAATTGTGTTGCTTGTATGGAGTGTGTAACTCAATGTCCAGACACTGCAATACTTGGTAAAGCTGTACCTGAGTCAAAATTAAATGACACATTCGATAAATTAGAAAAGGGTGAATTAACAGGCTGGCTTTCTGATCAATGGGCAGACACTAATAAGTTTTCTAAAGTGCCTGAAAAACAAGGTAAGGAGCCTGCTAAGTTTGGTATTTTCATTGATCCAACAAAATGTAAAGGCTGCGCTGAGTGCGTAGATGCTTGTGGCGATCACGATGCACTATCAATGATAACAAAAAAAGATGGAACCATGCCAATTTATCAAAAGGGATTTGATTTTTTTAATTCACTGGGTGAAACGCCCTCCGAATATATTAATGAAAAGGCTCTCGTAGATATGATGCTTGCAAGTGATGCAATGTTATATGCAGGGGGTGCTGGATCTTGCATGGGCTGTGGTGAAGCTAGTGCATTACGCATGATGCTTGCTGCCACAGGGTTTGTATACGGAAAAGAAAATATTGGTATAGTAGCTGCGACTGGATGCAATACAGTATATGGATCCACATATCCTTATAATCCATATCTTGTACCATGGACAAATTCACTTTTTGAAAATGCTCCAGCTGATGCGATGGGGGTCCGCACTAGATGGGATCAATTGGGGTGGGGGGAAAAGAAACTTTGGGTTATTGGTGGCGATGGAGCAATGGCTGATATTGGATTCCAATCATTATCAAGAATGTTAGCATCTGGAATGGATATCAATGTATTGATACTTGATACTCAGGTTTACTCTAATACCGGCGGCCAGGCTTCTACAACAACATATGGTGGACAAGAAGCAAAAATGGCTGTGGTGGGAAAGGATATTCAAGGAAAAACAGAAAGACGAAAAGAAATAGCCAATCTTTGCATGATGCACTCAGATACATTTGTCGCACAAACAACCTGTGCGCATACAAATCACTTTTATAAATCAGTTATGGCTGCAAATGAATATAATGGCCCAGCCGTTATAAATGTATTTACAACCTGCCAACCTGAACATGGTGTTGCTGATGATATGGCTATGCATCAAGCAAAACTTGCAGCAGATTCTCGGGCATTTCCTGTATTTGTATACGATCCAACAAAAGGTGAACGAATATCTGAAAGGATGTCATTACAAGGAAATCCGGCAAAAAATAAGGACTGGTACATAAATCCAAAAACAAAAGAACAAACTGATTTTATTACATTTGCAAGAACCGAAGGTAGGTTTGCAAAACATTTTGACAAAAATGGTAAAGCAAGTGAAATGATGAAAGAAACACAAGAAGATCGTTTGGCTAATTGGCATCTTTTACAAGAACTTGCTGGTATTATTTAAGTTATAAATTTTTGAAAAATCAATAAATCGCTGAAAGATAAAAAGTACTTGAAGTTGGAATAGTTTACCTCAGTGCTGCCAATATAATATACTCTCTATTGTAATAGGAGATGATGACGAAGATATAGGATTAACTATTGACTTAAATCTATCACTTGGAGAAACATTTGCAAGGCACCCGAAATATTTCAATAAACTATAGCTAATCTATATGACCCAAAAGAATAAATTTAAAGGTTTTGCTTTTATCAAAACATCCAAAGGCATTGATGAGTTTATTTTAACCAAAAATGGGTTAAAAGTTCTACTGTTAGAAGACCATACGGCTCCCGTTACAACAGTGATGGTTACATATCATGTAGGTTCACGGAATGAAGCAATCGGATATACTGGTTCAACACACTTGTTAGAGCATTTAATGTTTAAAGGTTCAAAAAACTATAATAAAGAAAAAGGAACTGCAATATGGACTGAGCTACAAAGCATTGGTGCTCAAATAAATGCAACAACGTGGAATGATAGGACAAATTATTTTGAAGTTGTTCCCACTGAACATTTAGAAAAAGGTATAGCTATAGAATCTGATAGAATGAGACATGCTTTCCTAAGAGACGAAGATCGCCAACCAGAGATGACTGTTGTAAGAAATGAATTTGAAAGAGGGGAAAATAGCCCTTTTGATGTCCTAGATAAAAATATATGGGCAACTGCTTATCAAGCACATCCCTATCATCATTCTACAATTGGATGGAGATCGGATATTGAAAATGTCAGCACTGAAAAATTAAAAGAATTTTATAATACTTATTATTGGCCAAACAATGCTACAGTAACAATTATTGGTGATATTAAGAAGGGCTCGACTTTAAAACTTATCAATAAATATTTTGGTACCCATTCAAAAAGCAAACATGAAATTCCAATTATGTATACTGAAGAGCCCGAGCAAGAAGGGCCAAGACGTGTAAGCGTAAATCGAAATGGGCAAACAGATATAGTAGCAATTGCTCATAAGTCGCCACCAGGATTAAATAAAGATACTTATGCATTGCACCTACTAAGTAAAATTTTAAGCGACGGGAAGTCTAGCAGATTACATAAAGCACTTATTGATCCTGGATTGGCAACATCGCTTTTTATGTATGATTTTCCATTTAAAGATAATGGATTGTTTATAACATATGCGTTTTTAACTCCAAATAAAAGCCATGATGAAATAGAAAAAATAATATTACATGAATATGACAATATTATCAATAAAGGTATAGATAAGAGTGAACTTGAGCGTGCGAATGCACAAATACGTGCAACAGTCGCATTTAGCAGAGATGGATCATACGCTGTCGCGAGTGCTATTAATGAAGCCATAGCAATTGGTGATTGGACTTTTTATACTACTTTCATGGATAAAATAGAAAGAGTAAAAGAAAAAGATATACAATTAATAGCTAAAAAATATTTAATAAACAAAACAAGCACGACAGGTTGGTTTATCTCTAGACAGGTTGAGGAAAATTAAATTGGGTTTCTTTAATAAACAGGTTAGGGAAAACAATCTATCACATGGAATTAACACCTATGTTTTGCCTACCTCGGTTAAAGATATTGTAACAATTTCAGGTAGTTTTTTAGGAGGAACACTCTATAGCCCCACCAATAATCCACAAATATCAACTTTAACTGCAGCTATGTTAGATAAGGGCACAACTAACCAAAATAAATATGAAATTAGTGATGCTTTAGATTCAGTTGGGGCTGAACTCAGATTTGGGAATACTAGACATCATATTTATTTTACAGGTCATTGTTTAACCAACAATATTAATATGGTAATTGACATATTAACTGAACAACTAAGAGCCCCAGCATTCATTGATGATGAAATAAATAAATTAAAAACAAGGATGCTTGGGAAATTAGATCAATCGCTAGAAGATACAAAAAAACAGGCTCTGATCTCATTTCTAAGATCATTATATCCAAAAAATCACCCTAACTATCGGTATAAAACATCAGAAACTATTTCATTCATTAAAAATATCAATCAAACGGATTTACAATCATTTCATGATTTAACATATGGTTTAAATACAATGAATATTGCAATTGCTGGTGATGTTGACCCTGAATCTTTCAATGATCATATTATTAATAAGTTTGGTGATTGGAAAAAACAATCCTTAAATGAAATTGATGCAAAAATCAAATCTAAATTACCAGTTAACAATGTTGAAAAAATAAATATTGAAGATAAAACTAGTGCAGATATGTACTTGGGGCAACCTATTGGCATAGATCGTGACCATGATGATTATTATCCACTTATGTTAGGTGTATATATTCTTGGTGGGAATTTTTCAGCACGGTTAATGCAAACTGTTCGTGATGAACAAGGATTAACATATGGAATAGGATCGTCAATAGGCGGTTCTAGTTTTGGTGCTGACGGTTATTGGAGTACGTGGGGGACCTTTTCACCAGATTTAATTGAAAAGGGTCAACGTTCAACATTGGATCAAATAAACAAATGGTATGAAAATGGAGTTCATGAAGATGAGCTTAATTCAAAAAAATCTACAATTACAGGCTCATATAAAGTAGCACTAGACACAACTAGTGGTCTTGTTTCTAAAATTTTATCTAATGCGGAAAGAGGCAGGCCAGTATCTTATTTGGATGAATATGTTGGCATAATAAATAATATATCCCTAGATCAAATAAACAATGCAATATCAAAATATATAGATCCTAATAAACTAACAATTGTTTGTGCTGGTTCCTTTAATAATAAATAGTGGATATTATTTTAATCGCAGCTATTACGCAAGACGGGTATATTGCTCGTCATTCAAATGAAACCATTACTTGGTCAAGAGATTTACCTCTATTTAAAAAACAAACGATGGGTTACCCAGTTATTATGGGCTCAAATACCTATAATTCTATACAAAACGAATTAAAGGGTAGGGAAATAATCAAATTTAATCGGAATAAAAAACCGATTGATATTTTAAATAGCTTATCTTCGAGCAAATGTTTTATCGCTGGGGGTGGAATAACAAATAAATATTTTTCCCCTCACTTAAGCCACATATTTTTAACTCCTCATCCAATTATTTTTGGTGGAGGTATTAAATTATTTCAAGGGGAAATAGAAGAAAGGAATTTATTACTAGAAAATTCAGTTATAGTAAATAAACAAGAAAATATTATTCAATATCAGTATAAAATAATCAACTAAGAATTTCTATCATGATGCTCGCTTAGCTTTAACAATCGCGGCCTTTATTTTACCTCTTAATACTCTATTGTCTAATGCATTAATCTCATCCATGTTGCCCTCAAGTCCAGCAGCCACTAACCTTTCAATTAAATCTGAATCCGCTTCCTGTTCTCCATTATCAGGGTTTTCAATATTAGAATCAGGTTTAGCCGGATTTTCAGTTTTTAGTGATTGATCCTCTGTAGCTTGTGGCATAGCAGGTCGCTCCATCGACCCGCGTTTGATTTTAACTAATAAGGCTTTTGCTTTTCCTCTTGTTGGTTTATCACTAATTGAATTAATTGGTTCATCATCACCATCTATCGCTTTATTTACTACATATGAAACAAGGTCATCCTTGTTTGGGAATTCAGGCAAGCTCCCTGTTTGGCTCTCAATGTTGTTCTTAGTTCCAGTATCTTTCGATACTGACGCTCCTTCAGCTGGTTCCTCAGATAAAGCTTTGACTAAATGGTCAGGCATCACATTGCCCTTGCGCTTTGTTTGTACAAGCATTGCTTTTGCCATACCGCGAGTTGGCTTGTCTGGTATAGAATTTACTAAATCCATATTCCCATCTAATCCTGCTTGAACAGCCCTGGCAATAATTGCTTCGCGACTATACTGTGGTCCGGTATCTGCAGCTGATTCAGACTGATCTGATGAATCTTGTTTATCCTCAGGAATTAAATACCCTAAATTATCTAATATTTTAGATTTATTATTTGAAAATCCCCATATGCTCATCCAAGAGAATAAACCTGTGCTTGTTCTTCGGCATGTCACTGATGTGCCTTCGGGTATCGGTTCCAAATCGAAAACAATTTGCTCTTTGTGAACTGGGTTAAACCGCACCTCGAATGATAATTTTTTATTTTTTTCTACAGAAGTTATCCGACCTTGATATAATGGTGATAATGTATTTGGTCTTAATCGAATTAAGGCTCCTGGAGCAAGTTCAAATTTATCAAATGAATACTTATGAACATATCGATCCGAACTTACAACAGGCAATATTCTTAAAACTCCTGGGAACCAAAAGTTGTAATCTGATAGAT
>CETV01042300.1_pt1 | contig 20181 bp, 18 predicted proteins | sample 531451 | NCBI WGS metagenome assembly CETV01 (sample SAMEA2623155, study PRJEB7988) | marine metagenome | isolation source: saline water (ENVO:00002010), including | reverse complement strand
GATGTCGATCAACCAAGAAATTTAGCTAAATCTGTTACTGTGGAGTAGTTCTCAACAGTGAATTAGGGGGAAGTAACTATGGTAAAAATATATTTAAATAAGGAAATATAGTGGAGGCTTTTTTTATGATAATATTATTTTTATTATTAATTTTTTCACCTCTTATTCTTGGTAGTATTTTTTTAGGATGGCAAAAAGGAATAAAAGTTAAACATAAACAGTCTGAAATAGAGGAGAATTGTTTTATTGGTTATTCTTGGACATATTTTTTCTTTGGTTTTTTTGTTCCTATTTTTAGAGGTGAAATCGCGATAGGTATTTTTCATCTTATCTTTAGTATTGTAACCTTTGGATTATTCCAACTTGTTATGCCTTTTCTTTACAACAAACAAGCTTCAGTAAGGCTTTTGGTAAATGGTTGGGAGTTGAATGACACTGAAGAAAACAATTTATTTGCAAGCGCTAAAATAGGAATATCTAAGTAAAAAATATAAAGTTAATAAGGATAATTATCTAGGAGGTTTGCCATTGAGATAATCATGAAGGGTCTCATGGAAATATCTGACACGTGTTTCCTGAGCGGCAAGATAAGGTTCTTGATAGCCTTTTGATCGTAATCCAAGCCTTGCTCCATTTGTAAGTTGCCAATCTTGATAGACCACATGATCCCAAAGATCTTCGACACCTTTTCCATCATCATATTCACGATAATCTAATTCAACTTCTTGAAGTTTAATAGCATTCACCTTGGTACGAGAAACAAATATTTCTAAGTTATTTTTAGAAACATTTTGTCCTGTCTTTCCAATTCCTTTTGCAGCACCACCAATAGAATATCCCATATCCCACAAGTCAAAAAAACATTTTTCAGGGTCGGTAGGATGAGGAAACCAATTTAAAAGAAGACAACCATCAGCTTGTACACCCATTGCAATATTAGGGAAAATAAATTGAAATGGACTTTCTGTTAATTCTTCATCGGAAAGATTCTCATAATGCAAATAGCCTTTTTCTTTCCATAGTTTCTTTTTTGCTTTCTTTAAATCTAACCATCCCTGCATTGTCATTGTTTCATAATCTGGATATTGATTTGGATCAATTCCCCAATCTTCAAGAACCATCTTAAACGGATGATCATCTCCTTCTTTAACTCTATCCCTTAAAGAAGGTCGACCCATTTGTATTATTCTAGCATGCCCTTTTGGAAAAATCTCATATCTTGAAGTAAAATGATCTTGATCAATTACCGCAGGAACTTGAGGGTGAACAAAACGAGTGTGGTAGGATTCATTAAAGTTATCACAAAAGAATTTCCAGTTTACATCGAGTTCAATCCTTACCCACTGAGCTCTTATTTGGTCTTTAAAATTATGATTTTTATAAATTTTAGGTAAAGGATCTAGATAATCTAAAAGTTCAGGGGCTTCTTCATCCATAGTATAAAAAATAAAACCATCCCAAGTATCAACCCTTACTTCTACTAGTTTTTTCTTACCAACGGGGCTTCCCTGAGGATAATCATCTTCATCCGGACATCCTATCACTTCTCCATTTAATCCAAATTGCCAGTCATGGTAAGGACAACGAAATGAATCTTGAGAGCTATTACACTCAACAAGTCTTTGACCTCTGTGAGCGCAACTATTATAGAATCCTCTTATAGAACCATCCTCTTGTCTTACTATAATTACGGACTCTTTCATTAGATCATGAACTAAATAATCACCGGGTTCTTTAATCTGAACTTCTCTACCTGCTATAAGCCAGACTTTTGTCCACATGTGCTCCCATTCTTTCGCCATAAAATCTTTACAAAAGTAGCGATCATTTGTTATTGGATCGCCTCTAAGATTGCTAGAATCCTTACCATCCGTTGCTATTGGGTCTTTGATAATTTTATCCATCATCCTCTCAAAATAAAAAAAATTATGTTATATGAAAGCAATCGTACATTATTTTTGTTGATTTCAAAATTAAAATTTCGGAGAATAAACTTCTAATGAGCGTTAAGTTAAATAATCACGCATATCCCATTGCAACCGCTGTTAGTATATTATTTCTTTTGATTTATGCCTTTCTTGGTTTTTTAGGTATTACTCTTGGTCTTGAAACCAATGAAAGTGTAGGAGATATATCTCGTTGGTGCGAAAGAGTTAGCGGGGGAATATTTCGTGAACCCTCAAACGCAATCAGTAATATTGGATTTATGATCTCCGGTTTGTTGATGTTTAAAGTTTTATCAAAAGATAAAGAAATTGGATTAAAATTAAATCAATTTCACGGAATTACACCAATAGCAATCTTATATGCTAGCGCTGTTATCTATTTAGGTCCTGGTTCTATGCTAATGCATGGAACACATACTGAATGGGGTGAATGGGCGGATAATCTTAGTATGATTATGTATATAATTATTCCTTGGCTCCTTAATGTTAAAGATATGGGTCGTTGGTCAGTAAAACGCTTCTTTTTTGTGTATAGTTCTATTGTTATAGTCTACGCTATTTCGAGGTGGTTTTTTGGTTCTGGTCTAGGTATAAACCTTGACTTGTTTGGTGTGTCTATCAGTTTATGGATAATTTCGGAAATCCTTTATCGTTTTTGGACGCCCTTCCTTAGATGGATATCCGGCCTTTTAGGTTTCGTCGTTGCTGCTATTTTCGGAATCATGCCGACAGAAATATTCTTAAATCTACATGAATATTGGTGGATAATATTATTCTGGCTTCCTGCGGTTCTTTCTTATAGAGCGCCAAACAATAAAAGGACTTATAGCCCATGGTTTTTTGCAGGCATGCTCACTTATCTTCTTGCCTTTATTATATGGTTGCAAGGCTACCCAAATTCTCCTTATTGTAACCCAGATTCATTTATTCAACCTCATGCGATTTGGCATCTAGTTACCGCTTTATCGACATGGTGTTTCTTTAAATTCCTTAGAACAGAAGAAAAAATTAAAAATATATAAAAAAAACTTTCTTTATTAATAATAATTGCTGTAAATATGTTGAAAAAGAGAGGTTTTAAAGATGTCTGATACAGGAATTTCTTCTATTGCTAACTATATACCGAGACTAAGATTGCAAAGGAAGGCAATAGCAGAATCAAATGCCTGGATGGCGCCTAATCTTGTCGGAAAAGGGAAGGGGGCTAAAGCTATCTCTAATTGGGATGAAGACAGCGTTACTATGTCAGTTGAAGCTGCTAGACGTATATTAGGGCCAGAAGACGATAGATCACATATTGATTCATTATTTTTTGCTTCAACGACTATGCCTTATTCTGATCGCTTAAATTCTGGAATTATAAGAGCAGCACTAACTTTGGAAGAAACTACTCAATGTACCGATGTTTCATCATCAATAAAATCAGGAACTACAGCCCTAATAAATGCTTTTAACTCAGTTAATTCTGGTAAAAATTCTTATTCTCTAGTTGCCGCTTCGGACAAAAGAAAAGCAAGGGTTGCAAGCTCTCAGGAATTAAATTTTGGTGATGCAGCTACTGCAATATCTATAAGTAAAGAAAATGTTATAGCTAAATTTATAGATAGTGCCTCCCTATCAATTGATTTTATAGATCATTTTAGAGGCCCTAATGAGGAATTCGATTATAATTGGGAAGAGAGGTGGATTAGGGATGAAGGTTATTTAAAGATAATTCCCAAATTAATTAATAATTTACTTCAAGATAATAATATAAGTCCTTCAGATATAAGTAGATTTATACTTCCATGTATATTTCCACGAGTTCCACAAACAATAGCTAAAAAAACTGGGATAAACCCAGATTGTATCGTTGATAATCTTGCTGTAAGTGTTGGAGATACTGGCTCTTGTCATCCTTTAATAATGCTTACTTCAGTTCTTGAAAATAGCACTCCAGGTGAAAAAATTTTAGTTTGCTCTTTTGGTGGTGGTGGTGATGCAATTCTTCTGGAAACAACTAATTTAATAACAGATTTTACAAACATTGAGACAACCATTGATTTAATTAATAATGGAGTCGATGAAGATAACTATATGAAATATTTAACTTTTAATGATCTTGTAAAATGGGAAAAAGGAATGCGTGCTGAAATTGATAGAAAAACCGCTCTTACAACATTATATAGGCATAATGATGCCATTATTGGATTAGTGGGTGGTAAGTGTTCAAAAACTGGAACAATTCAATTTCCTGCTTCTAGGATATCAGTTAGTCCTAATAGCCCAGATTTGGATACTCAAGAACCGTATAAATTTGCTGAAAAGAAGGCTAATATACTTTCGTGGTCTGCTGACTATCTTTCATTCTCAATTAATCCACCTAATTATTATGGTATCGTTTCCTTTGAGGAGGGTGGAAGAATTATGATGGATTTTACGGATGTAGGGGAAGGTGACGTAGAATCAGGAAAAGACGTTAAAATGGTTTTCCGTATTAAGGCTTTTGACGAGGTCAGGGGTTTTACAAGGTATTTTTGGAAAGCTGTACCTATTTAATTTAATTTGTGTTATTTAATTATTACTACTCTAATGGAGAAATAAATGGCTTCAGGAATCAAAGATAAAGTTGCGATAATCGGAATGGGATGCTCTAAGTTTGGTGAAAGATGGGACACAAGCCCAGATGATCTAATGGTGGAAGCCTATGTAGAAGCCATGGGGGATGCTGGAATAGAACCAAATCAACTAGACGCAGCTTGGTTTTCTCATCATATAGATGATATCGGATCTGGAAAGGGCGGAACTCCAATGTCGATTGCTCTTAGATTGCCAAATATTTCAGTCACAAGAGTCGAAAACTATTGTGCTTCGGGCTCTGAGGCTTTTAGAGGAGCAGTATATGCTGTAGCTGCAGGTGCTGCAGATATTGCTATAGCTTTAGGAATGGAAAAACTAAAAGATACCGGTTATGGCGGTTTACCAGCAGCAAATTATGGAACACTGGGCCCTCAAATCGGTCCTTCTGGATCAGCACCAGGTAATTTTGCACAACTTGCCTCTGCCTATACAGCAAAACATGGTGTCTCAGCTGAAGATTTAAAGAGAGCTATTGCTCATGTTTCTGTAAAAAGCCATGCAAATGGAGCATTAAATCCTAAAGCTCATTTGCAAAAAGAAGTTACAGAAGAACAAGTTATGAACGCCCCTATGATAGCAGAGCCTTTGGGTTTATTTGATTGTTGTGGGGTATCTGATGGAGCTGCGGCCGCAATAGTGACTACTCCTGAGATTGCAAAGAGTCTTGGTAAGAAAGATCTTATTAGTGTTAAAGCCTTACAGTTATCTGTTTCAAATGGTTTAGAGTCTCAACATAATAGCTGGGACGGTTCTTATTTTCATACTGTAAGAGTAGCAGCAAAAAAAGCGTATGCAGAGGCAGGCATTACAAATCCAAGAAAAGAAATCTCAATGATGGAGGTGCATGACTGTTTTTCTATTACTGAACTTGTTACCATGGAAGACTTATTCATCTCTGAAGAAGGAAATGCCGTAAATGATGTCATGGATGGATTTTATGATTCTGATGGTCAACTTCCCTGCCAGATAGATGGAGGATTAAAGTGTTTTGGTCATCCTATTGGTGCGTCAGGTTTACGTATGCTGTATGAAATGTACCTACAACTTCAAGGTAAGGCTGACAAGAGACAATTGAGCAGCCCCTCTGTGGGGTTAACTCATAATCTTGGAGGACAGCCAGCCAATAATGTTTGCTCAGTTGCTATAATCGGATCTCTTTAAGACTCACTATCATTCGGATAATTGTCTTCTTTTCCTTTAAGATAACCAGAATAATGAGGTTGATCTATGCTTAGCTTTGCCATTGTAGTTCTTATAAGGTGATCTTTTAAAGAATCATCATTAATATTAATTTCACCATTTCTGATTTTCTCAGATAACAATTTATTTAATTCTTTAATGTTATCATCTTTACTAAGAATATTTTTTAATCTTGCCACTTCTTTCTCGTCGTAATCTCTTAGTAACATAATTTCTCTTAACACAATTCCTAAAGTATTTTTCGCCACATGGGCATGAAATTTATCATGTCCTTCAAGTTTGGGTATGACACTATTTTCAATAAATTCTATTACAGCTTGCAAAAGCTCTTCTATGGAAGGCTCACTTTTCATAATTTAGTCTATTAATAAAAGTCGTATTAAGTCAATTTCAGTTTCGGATGACCTCCTACCTATGGAGACCCTATCTATTGATTTATCAAAGCCGGACCTATAAATTTCTATCATGTTCAAGCACATAACGCCCCATTTCAGAGTTCCTAAAATTTCCCAATATTTTGCTCTTTCTCTATCCAGTTTTTTACCTGATGATTTTTCATAAGCTATGTACATATCTTCACGACTCCCAAAGCCTCCAACGGGTAAATTAATATTGTTATAACGCCAACTGTTGACACAAATCCACGATAAATCTTCGTAAGGATCCCCTAAATGAAAAATCTCCCAATCCAAGACTCCAGAGATTCCATCTTTAGGATGGATAATTAGGTTTCCGTTTCTAAAATCTCCGTGGACCAAGGTTAGTTCATCTTGATAAGGAATATTTTTTCTTAACCATTTGAATGCTAAATCAAAAACAGGGATGGGGCTATCATGTTTAAAATAAATTTCTTCATATTTATTAATTTCATTATCGGCAGTCGAAGTGGGAATATCTATTAAATTATCAATAGGAATTTGATGAATCATGGATAAGATTTCACCGCATTGTCTTGCTAGAGTTGCTTTTATATCCTTTAAACTGTGATCCCTTACAATCCTATTACCAACAGTTAATCCTTCTAAATATTCCATAAAGAACCCTTTGCCAATGCCATAAGATTCATCGATTATGTGATAAATTTTTGGCACAGGCACACCATGCTTATAGGCAAGATTCATAATCTTTGCTTCATTATTAATGCCTATGAAGTTAGAAACAGTACTATCTTTTATCTTTCCGTCTGGAGTTCTACGAAACACTAAAAATCTATCTTCATTATTTGTTTTTAATACTAACAACCATGATTCATTGCTAGAGCCTCCCGATAGCCGTCTTAGTTCCTTAATTTCAACAAAATTAGGTTCAAACAGGGGAATTATTTCTTTTAGTTTTTTCTTAAGTTGAGACATTTTTTATATATATTTTTATAAAATCTATTATCTATAAATATTTTTATGCTACAACATAATCATGCCAAAAAATAATAAAGTGAATATCAATATTAAACCTCCTTTATTTCAAAGATTAAGAAATTATTTTCTAACAGGTTTAGTTGCTGCCGCTCCAGTAGCTATCACTATATGGGTTGCAATGTGGTTTGTACAAGTTGTTGATTCTTGGTTTGCTCCATTCATACCTAATTATTTAAGAGAATTACCTTTTAGTCTTCCAGGGCTCGGATTAATAGCTGCTCTTTTAATTCTAACAACATTAGGGTTTTTAACAGCTAATTTTTTTGGTCGCGCGATTATAGGATATGGTGAGAGTCTAGTAGAAAGATTACCTTTTATAAGAAATATATATAGTACTATTAAACAAATTTTTGAAACTGTAGCAACTCAATCTAATAAAAATTTCCAAAGCGTAGTTCTATTTGAATATCCTAGAAAAGACATATGGGCTATTGGATTCGTAACCACTGAAGCAAAAGGTGAAATTTCTGAAAAAAAGGGTGGTAATTTATTATGTATATTTGCTCCAACAACGCCTAATCCTACATCTGGATATTTATTATTTGTTCCAAAAGAAGATACAGTTGCGCTTGATATGTCAGTAGAAGAAGCAGCAAAATTAATTATTTCAGCCGGATTAGTAATTCCCGAAAAAGATTAACCAGCCTCTAGGTATTTTATAGCCCTGTCTTGATTAAACAAATGAAGTAACAATTTAAAATTTTCTGCGCTACTTCCACCATCAAGCAAACCTTTGCTTACTATGTAATTAGCATTTTTATTGGCAAGTTCTAGAAGATTTCGGTCTGTATTTAAATTTGCTATTTTAAATATATGGAAACCAGACTGTCTTGTTCCTAAGATTTCTCCGGCCCCTCTTAAAATTAAATCTTCCTCGGCTATCACAAATCCATCATTTGTCTCACGAAGAGTTTCAATTCGTTTTTTTGCATTTATTCCCAAAGGTGTCTGATATAAAAGTAAGCAGCTAGATTTATTTATACTCCTACCAACTCTACCTCTTAATTGATGCAACTGCGAAAGACCAAATCTTTCTGCATGTTCAATGATCATAACTGTAGCCTCAGGCACATCTATACCAACCTCTATAACGGTAGTGGCAACTAGGATTCTTTTATTACCAAATTTAAACTCACTCATTATTTTTTCACGCTCTTCTGATGGTATACGCCCGTGAATTAATAAAACATTATCTCCATAAACATCCTTTAAAGATAGATACCTGTCTTCTGCAGCCGCTAAATCAATTTTTTCGGATTCTTCTATTAAAGGACAAACCCAATAAGCTTTTCCGTTGTTTTTAAAAATTTTCTCGAGAGATTTAATCGTTTTACCAACGTTAGTTATAGGTTTAGCAGCAGTCTCTATTATTTGAATTCCATGAGGTTTTTCAACTATTTTAGAAACAGACATTGACCCATAAGCAGTTAATTCAAGAGTTCTCGGTATAGGGGTAGCGGTCATCAATAGTATATCTGGCGGTTTTTTTTGATTTTTTGATGTTAATGATAATCTTTGATGGACTCCAAATCTATGTTGTTCATCTATCACAACAAACCCCAGATCTTTAAAAACTACTTTTTCTTGAAAGAGGGCGTGAGTACCGATAACAATATCTAAATTTCCATTTCTCAATTCACTGTAAATTTCTTCTTTTTCAGCATTTCTTGTTTTACCAGTTATAATTTTAAGGCTTACATCATTAACGGAGCAATAATTTTTTAATGTCTCATAATGTTGAGAAGCCAATAACTCTGTTGGAGCCATAAAAGCGCATTGCTTTTTTGCATTAACCGCATGCATTAAAGTAAGAAATGCAACTATAGTTTTTCCTGAACCAACATCGCCTTGCAATAGTCTTAACATTCTTTCGGGTTGTGTCATATCATCAGTAATCTCATCAACACACATTTTCTGAGAATTAGTTAGTTCAAAGGGCAATTGATTGATGATTTGTGAAATGGAAGAGCTGTTACTTTTAATTGAGTGTCCCTGAATTTTAGAAAAATTCTTTGATATAAGACTTAATGAAATTTGATTTGCTAAAAGCTCATCATAAGCTAAGCGCTGTCTAGATAAATTATCATGAGAAATATCTAAGCTATCTCCTGGATAGTGAACATTTTTTATAGCTTCATTAAAAGAAGGCCAGTTCATTTTTTTTAATAGATTTTTATCATTCCACTCTTGAATATCTGGAATTAAATTCAAAATTTCTAATACATTGCGCCTTATAACTTTATTCGATACTCCCTGAGTTAGTCTATAGACAGGTTCAAATTTAGGTAATTTTTTGCTTTCCTCAGCGGGAAATATATAATCTGGATGGATAATTTGCTTTGTATTTTTGTATACATCAATTTTTCCGCTAACTATAATTTCTTTTCCTATAGGAAGTAATTCTTCCAAGTAGTCCCTTCTTGCGTTAAACCAAATCAAATCAATATCTGAAGTTTCATCAGAGCAATGTACCTTATAAGGCATATTTTTTCTTCGCGAGGGAAGATGTTTATTTACTATTAAATTGAATGTAACGATACGACCTTTTTCTGCCTCAACAACATTTGGGCAATAAGCCCTATTAATAACATCAGTAGGTAAATGCCATAACAGGTCGATAACATTTTCCCCAATTAAATATTTAAGTTTATTTTTTAATCGTGGGCCAATACCTTTAAGGGTATCTAATGGTTTAAATAGCTGATATAGGGTTTCAGGTCTCATGGATATTATAAATATAACATATGATAAAAAAAATGGATGCTTATAGAAAAAAAATAATATTTCGTTCTAATCATCGGGGCATTAAAGAAATGGATTTAATTCTAGGTAATTACGCAAAAAATAATGTCGAGAGAATGAACGATAAAGAATTGAAAATGTTTGATGATCTAATTGATATACCTGATCCAGAGCTTTATGAGTGGTTTTCTAATAGAGGGACTGCATATATACCAAATAAGTTTAAAGATTTAGTAAATGACATTTTGTTAAAAATTGTAAAATAAAACAAATAATGAAGGGTATAATAAATAAAAACTTAGAAGGAATTGTTAATAATCCGAATTTTAATATTAAATTTTTAGAAGTTCCTCATGGCTCAGAATCAATATTATTAGAGCAAATTCACTCAAAATTGAAACGTAATATCATCTTCATAACAAGCGATATTAAACGTTATAATCAAATAAAAGATCTATTATCTTTTACCTTAAAGGAAGAATTTCTAACATTCCCGCAATTTGATACTTCACCGTATGATAAAATTATTCCAAATAAAAAAATATCTTCGGAAAGAATAAAGACGCTTATAGATATTAATGAATCTGATGCTAAAGATTTAATAATTCTTTCCACTGTAAGAGCCTCTGCACAGTATATTCTTAGCAAAGATGATTGTTTAGAAAGAACATTTGAACTAAAAGTTGGAATGAGTCTAAACACAGAGGATTTAGCAACTTATTTTATAAGTAATGGCTACATTAAAACTGAAACTGTAAGAGAGTATGGAGACTTTTCTGTTAGAGGTGGAATAATTGATTTTTATTCACCATCTAATAAACCTGTGCGCTTAGATTTTTTCGGTAATACAGTTGATGCTATAAAAATATTTGATACATCAAGTCAGGTCTCAATAAAAAATTTAAATGCAGTAAAAATTTATCCTAATACTGAAATCTGCCTTAATGATAAATCGGTAGAATTATTTAGGACACGATTTAATAAAGAATTTGGCCCCAGAAAACAAGAGGCTAGGATATATAAAGATATTTCAGAAAAGATTATATTTCCAGGTATGGAGAGTTGGATGCCATTCTTTTTTAAAAGAAAGGCTACAATCCTTGACCATATAAATAATCCTTTAGTGATTTTTGATCATAATGTGAAAGATGCTTATGGGGAGTTTATTAATAATACAATTGATCATTATCTAGCAAGAATGGATTATGATAAGGTTGACTCAAATCAGAATAAAAAATATTACTGCCTAGATCCAGGTGAACTTTTTTTAGATATTAATAAATATAATCATTCTATCTCTAAATTTGAAAGAATATATTTTTCACCTTTCAATGAACCAGAAGGTTTAAATTTTTTTGGTAAGAAAATTACCAAATATTTAAAAAATAAAGAAACTAATCAAATAGATTTTGACAAACTTAAGAATGATATAGGTAATTTTAAAAAAGAAGAAAAAAAAATATTAATTGCATGTTCTAGTAGAGGTTCAATATCCAGACTTGGTCAAATTTTAGATAATCATAAGATTGAATCAACTGAAATTAACAAATGGAAAGAATATGCTGAAGGAGACATAGCAAAAGTTAAAATATCTGTAATTCCTCTAAGTGACGGTTTTGAAATCGACGAATATGTGTGTATTTCTGAACAAGATATTTTTGGAGAAAAGTTTTATAGACAAAGATCAACTAATAAAGCCAAGAAATTTATCAAGGAATTATCCAATATAATTCCTGGGGATTATGTTGTTCATATTGATCACGGTATTGGAAGATTTGAAAATTTAGAAACTATCGAGATTGAAAAATCAAAACATGAATGTTTATTATTGAAATATTCTAATAATGATCGATTATACCTGCCTGTTGAAAATTTAGAAGTAATTACAAAATATGGCTCTGAGGGTTCGGATGTATTATTAGACAAACTGGGAGGAGGTAATTGGGAAAAGAAAAAAACTAAAATTAAAAATAAAATAAAGCTCTTAGCAAAAGATCTTATAGAAATTGCGGCAAAACGAAATCTCTCAAAGGCGGATATTTTTGAATCGCCTGATGAATTTTATAATGAATTTTGCTCAAGATTTCCATATGAAGAAACTGAAGACCAAACAAATTCTATTGAAGATGTTGTTCAGGATTTAAAATCGGGAAAACCTATGGACCGTTTAATATGTGGCGATGTTGGTTTTGGCAAAACCGAAGTTGCACTAAGAGCAGCCTTCCTAGTTGCGATGAAGGGTAAGCAAGTTGCTATTCTAACGCCAACAACGTTGTTAGCAAGACAACACTTTCAAACATTTTTAGATCGTTTTTCTAATCTTCCAATACGCGTTAATGAGTTATCTAGATTGTCTTCTGATAAAAAAATGGTCATTGAAGAAATCACGAATGGTGTTTCAGATATTACAATAGGCACACATTCATTATTATCAAAGAAAATTAATTTTAAGGATCTAGGTCTTTTAATTATTGATGAAGAACAACATTTTGGTGTCAGCCATAAAGAACACTTAAAGAGGATTAAATCCGATATACATGTATTAACCTTAACGGCAACTCCCATCCCTCGAACCTTACAATTAGCTATGACAGGCGTAAGAGATTTATCAATAATTGCTACTCCTCCAGTTGATAGAAGATCCATAGGAACTTTTATTTTTGAAAATGACACTTTGGTTATCAAAGAAGCTTTAATACGGGAAAGGTATAGAGGAGGTCAGAGCTTTTATATTGTTCCAAGAATATCCGATATAAAATCTGTTACAGATTTATTAGATCGTCATCTTCCTGATTTAAATTATGTAGTTGCTCATGGTCAAATGCCTTCAAAACAATTGGAAGAAAGAACTAATGATTTTTATAAAGGTGAATACGATATTTTAGTATCTACGAGCATAATAGAATCCGGTTTAGATATCCCCAACGCTAATACACTGATCATTCACAAGTCTAACTTATTTGGTCTTTCTCAGTTATATCAAATAAGAGGAAGAGTAGGGAGGTCTAATGTTAAGGCATATTCATTAATAACTTATGAGAAAGAAAATTTACTTGGATCAAATGCATTAAAAAGGTTAGAGGCGCTCCAGTCTCTCGACTCTCTAGGGGCTGGGTTTAATCTTGCTAGTTATGATATGGATATAAGAGGATCAGGAAACCTATTGGGTGAAGAACAATCCGGCCATATAAAAGAAATTGGTCTGGAGTTATACCAAGAGATGCTCCAAGAAACAGTTTTAGAGATGAGAGATAATCCTCAAAAAGAAATTCAAGATAAGTGGTCTCCTAAAATATCACTTAATTTATCTACGTTTATACCTGAAACTTATATCGAAGATATCAATATAAGAATGGATTTTTACAGAAGATTGTCAGTAATAACAGAAAACTACGAAGTTGAAAAAATAGGAGTTGAGTTAGTCGATAGGTTTGGAAATTTACCTGACGAGGTAAAGGCTTTATTAGATATAATACTAATTAAAGTTATATGTAAAAGTATCAATATAGAAAAAATTGAATCAGGCAAAGACGGTCATTTAATTAAATTTAAAGATAATTTCTTTAAAAATACTGATGCGCTTATTGATTATGTTTCTTATTCAGATTCAAAAGTAAAATTTAAACCCAATGATAGGATATTTTTCAAAAACTCTGATAATTTGAACATAATTGAATCTATTAATAAAAATTTGGAAGACCTTGTAGAACTAAACAGATTGTGATGGAATTATTTTTTATAATTTTTCGTTTTGGTTCAATTACTCTTTAACTGACTTCCTAGATATATTGATATTATCTACATTTTTTATATTTCTGAAGTTAGGTTTTCTTTTTTCAATAAAAGCTTTAACACCTTCTTTAAACTCATCTTGATCACAAAAATACTCCTGTGTGTCTCTTTCATAATCTAGTTGCTGATCTAGTGTTGAAATAAGAGCGTGATCATGTGCAGCCACAACTGCTTTTAACCCTCTTATTGCACTATCAGATATTCTTTTTGCTATTGATATTGCTACATCTAATAATTCATTATCTGGAACACATTTCCATATCAAGCCCCAATTATAAGCAGTTTCTGCATCAAGATCATCTCCCAGTAAAGCAAGGCCATTGGCTTTTGCTCTTCCTATAAGATTAGGAACCAACCATGATGCGCCAACATCGGGGATAATTCCCAATTGTGGAGCAAAAACTAATTTAAATTTAGCTGATTCAGCGGCAATAACTATATCCGCACACAGCGCTAAACCAACGCCTCCTCCGGCCGCTATACCATTAATAGCTGATATCACTGGTTTTTTTGAACTAACTATTGATCGAACAAGCGGATTAAAACCAACCTCCATAGCATTAGCGGTGCTTTTCCCCGATGACCATCCTTCTTCAATAGGCCAATCTCCCCCAGTTAAATCTGCTCCAGCACAGAATCCTCTGCCATTGCCAGTTAAAATTATTGAACGAATGGATTTGTCATCTTGACACTCTTCAACGCTTTTCAATATTGCTTCAACTAAAGGTCTATTTAGGCTATTAAGAACGTCAGGCCTATTAAGTGTGATGATACAAATTTCTCCATCATGAATATTTTTTTGTATAATCTTATCCATTCTTAGCTCGCTGTAAGTTAAGACGCAATTTTATCAAACAATTTGACAAAATTATTAGATGACTGGGCGCCAGTTATAATTATTTCATTATTGATAATATACGTTGGTACACCTGCAATTCCAAGATCTCGTAAAGACCATTCCTCTGCCTCAACTTCCTTACGATCTACATCATTAAGAAAAGATTCCTTTATGTCATTTTTATTGAATTTTAATTCCTCAGATATTTGTAATAAAATATCTGTATCACCTATGTTTTTTCCTTCTTCAAAATAGGCAATAAAGAGAAAGTCTAATAATTCTGACTGTTTGTTATAGGGCAGGGACCACCTTATCAACCTATGACTATTAAAAGTGTTAGGCGCTATATCTATCTTATCATAATTAAACTTTATTCCCACCTCATCACCAGCCTGGGAAATTCTTAAACCAACTTCTTTAGCGGTTTTTTCACCAAATTTTCGTTCGATATATTTCTTTCTATCTACCCCCTCTAAGGGCATCGTAGGGTCTAACTGGAAGGGTTTGTATGTAACAGAAAATTCTATATCTTTTCTCTGATCTAAAGCTGAATCAAGTTGTTTTTTTCCTATATAACACCAAGGGCAAACTGTATCGGATATTACATCTATTATAATCATTCTTATTTTATTCCTAATTTATTTGCTAATTTTAGTTTCGAAAGGCATAACTGTCCATAATGGAAAATAATTTAAATTTTCTAGTAGATAGTCATTGTCACTTGATATTTGACGATTATAAAGACGATATTGAGCAAGTGATTGAAAGAGCCTTTGATGCTGGAGTAAAGGGATTAGTAGTTATCTCAACACAAGAAAAAGAATTTGATTCAATTATTAATTTGTCTGAAAAATATGAGAATATCTATTGTAGTATTGGTATTCATCCACATTCAGCTTCCGAGCATAAAAATATTTCTGTAGACAGAATTATTGATTTATCAAAACATGATAAAGTCATTGGTATAGGTGAAACCGGATTGGATTTTTTTTATGAAAATTCAGAAAAAGAGATTCAAATAAATCTATTTAAAAAACACATAAAAATTTCTAGAGAAACTAGATTACCTTTAATAATCCACACCAGGGATGCAGATGAGGAGACTTGCGGACTCTTAGAGAATGAATACAAAAGAGGAAAATTCAGCGGTCTAATTCATTGTTTTACTGCAGGACAAAAAATGGCGGAAGTTGCTTTAAATCTCGGATTCTATATATCATTGTCAGGAATAGTTACATTTAAAAATGCTAGTGAGCTCAGAGAAATTATCAAGGATTTACCTTTAGATAGGATAATTGTTGAAACAGATTCTCCCTATCTTTCACCTGAACCTGTAAGAGGTAAAAGGAATGAACCATCAAATGTAGTTCATACAGCAAAATATTTAGCTAATTTTTATCAGGTATCAGAAGAAGATTTTTTCAATATTACTACTAGTAATTTTCTTAAAATCTTTAAAAAAGCAAAAAAAGAACATATCTATGGCTGAAACACTCAAAATTACCATTTTAGGATGTGGATCTTCTGGCGGAGTTCCAAGGATTGGAGGTGATTGGGGTAGTTGTGATCCTAATGAAAAAAAAAACATAAGGACTAGGTGCTCTCTGTTAATAGAAAAAACGTCAAAAGAAGGAAAAACCTCTGTTTTAATCGATACTTCACCTGATATGAGGCAACAATTAATAAACGCAAAGGTAATTAATTTGGATGCTATTCTTTACACGCATGATCATGCCGATCAAACAGGAGGAATAGATGATTTAAGGGCTTTTGCGTTAAGAAACAGGAAAAGAGTACCTGTATATTTGGATAAAGAAACATCAAAAAGACTAATACCAAGATTCGATTATTGCTTTAAAGATGGCGAAAAATCTGGTTATCCGGCCATCTTAGAAGAAAATAGAATCGAATTATTTAAGGAATTTATTATATCTGGATCTGGTGGAGAAATTAGTTTTCTTCCTTTCTTACAGAAACATGGAAATATTGATTCTATTGGTTTCAAATTCAATAATATAGCTTATTCAAGCGATGTAGTAGGTTTTTATGATAAATCACTAAAATACCTATATAATTTAGATTATTGGATAATAGATGCATTAAGACATTTACCTCATCCAACTCACACCCATTTAGAGCAAACGCTCAAATGGATTAAAAAGTATAAAACAAAAAAAGCTTATCTTACTAATATGCATATAGATTTAGACTATAATTACCTTCTTGAAAACCTTCCTAAAAATGTTCTTCCTTCTTATGATAGTTTAAACTTTAAAATAGAGGTATAAGGTATATTAATTTATACATAATATATATTATGCGCAAATGATTAAACTTATTATCAAAAGATTATTGGTGGCTATACCTACCCTAATAGTAATAATAGCATTTGTTTTCATCTTAATGAGATTAGCTCCAGGTGGTCCATTTACTAACGAAAGAGCACTTCCACCGGAAATAGAAAAAAATATTCAAGCTGCTTATAATCTTGATAAATCTATACCAGAACAATTTCTAATTTACGTTTCAAATATAACTAAGGGTGATTTTGGTCCTTCATTTAAATACAAAGATTTTACAGTTAATGAGCTTATATTGAGCGGTTTTCCAGTCAGCCTTACTTTAGGTCTATCCTCCATAATTGTAGCCCTTTTTTTGGGTGTTTTTCTAGGAACTGTAGCAGGAATTAAAAGGAACACATATTTTGATCACATTATTATGAGTGTCTCTTTAATTGGCATTTGTGTCCCTAGTTTTGTTTTAGCCCCTATCCTATCTCTTTTCTTTGGTCTTTACTTGGGTCTGCTTCCTATTTCTGGCTGGAATAATGGAAATATTCTAAATCTAATTTTGCCTATAACAGCTCTGTCATTACCCCAAATTGCAGTAATTTCTAGAATGATGAGGGCTAGTACTATTGAAACTCTTAATTCAAATTTTATTAAAACCGCAAGATCAAAGGGTCTCTCTCAAAAGATTATAATCAGGAAACATGTTTTAAGGGAATCAATTCTTCCAATCATAGACTATCTAGCTCCGGCATCTGCGGGTTTAATGACAGGCTCAATAATAATAGAACAAATATTTGGATTACCAGGAATAGGAAGATATTTCGTTGTGGGGGCCCTTCAAAGAGATTACACCTTAGTAAGTGGTGTGATGATTCTATATGCCACCCTTCTCATCATTCTTATATTATTTTCAGATATTCTAAGAGCATTTCTAGACCCAAGAGTGAAATTAAAATGAATTTTGATTTATTAGATAGAGAAAGAAAAGAAAAAATTCTGAAATCTGCCCTTTCTGTTAGAGGTAGATCACTTTGGTCGGATGCAAGAAGAAGACTTTTTAAAAATAAAGCCGCAGTTACCGGTTTAATTATTTTGTCAATAATCCTTTTATTCTCCTTATTTGGGCCTCTATTCTTACAATATAAATTTGATCAAACTAATTGGGATACAATATATCAAGCTCCAAACCTTCAGAATGGCCATTATTTTGGTACCGATGGAAACGGGAGAGACTTACTCGTGAGAATTTTATACGGAGGAAGACTTAGTCTTACAATAGGTGTTATTGCCACTTTAGTGAGTGTTTTTATAGGAGTTACTTATGGAACAATTTCAGGATATCTAGGCGGTAAAATTGATATAGTTATGATGCGTATTGTCGAAATTCTTTATGCTATGCCCTACCTAATATTTGTAATAATTCTAATGGTCGTTTTTGGAAGAAATATTTATTTATTATTTATTGCTATTGGAGCAGTTGAATGGCTTACCATGGCAAGAATTGTCAGAGGGCAAACAATCTCATTGAAAGAAAAGGAATTCATAGAAACCAGCAAAGCTTTGGGTCAGTCAACTTTTCTCATTATAGTTAAACACATTATCCCTAATTTAGCAGGACCAATCATTGTTTACATAACCCTTATGGTTCCGGCAGTTATTATATTGGAGAGTTTCCTTTCATTTTTAGGTCTAGGAGTACAAGAGCCTCTTACTTCATGGGGAGTTTTAATATCTGAGGGATCAAGGGATATGGAAACCGCATGGTGGCTTTTAATTTTTCCTGGAACTTTTATGGTTTTAACCCTGGCATCTTTAAATTTTATTGGTGATGGTTTACGAGATGCCTTAGACCCAAAGGAGTATTAATTTTTTAATGAACGAAATCCTTAAAGTGACTAATTTATCAGTAAGATTTGACACTCCTGAAGGTTTATTCAGTGCAGTTAAAAATATTTCATTTGATATCAATGAAGGTAAGTGTCTAGGAATAGTTGGTGAATCCGGATCTGGGAAAACGCAAACGTTCTTTTCAATTACGGGCTTGTTATCAAATAATGGGGCTTGCGATGGAAGTGCTCTCTTTAAAGGAATAAATCTATTAGGCAAAGATTCAAAAAAGATATCAAAATTAAGAGGAAAAGAAATTGGCTTTATTTTTCAAGATCCTATGACTAGTCTTACTCCCCATATGAAAATTGGCAATCAGATGATTGAAGCATTAATTTATCATGAAAAAACCGGTAAAAGGGAAGCCCTTAAAAAAGCTAAGGATATTTTAAGTATTGTTAGAATGCCTCGAATTGAAAATATCATGCAAAAATATCCTCATGAACTTTCCGGCGGAATGAAACAAAGAGTAATGATAGGAATTTCCCTGATGTGTAATCCTTCCTTAATTATTGCTGATGAGCCCACAACAGCTCTAGATGTAACGACTCAAAAAGATATATTGAATATATTTAATGAACTTAAGTTAAATAAAAATATAACCATAGCCTTAATATCTCATGACATTGGGGTAATTGCCGAGGTTTCAGACGATATAATGGTTATGAATGAAGGTAAATTAATAGAGAAAGGTTCGTGTAATCAAATATTGAAAGAACCTAAAAAAGAATACACTAAACACCTTCTATCATGCATTCCTGAATGGTTAAACTGAGATTAATATGAACAATACTGTATTAGAAGTAAAAGACTTAAAGTGTAGGTTTTTAATAAAAAATAATTTTTTTAAGAGCAATATTTATTTGGAAGCCATTAATGAGGTTACCTTTGATATTCAAAAAGGAGAAACTTTGGGTGTTGTTGGAGAATCCGGTTGTGGAAAATCAACATTATGCAGAACTATAACAAATTTGAATAATAAAAGTTCAGGAAACATTAAATGGTTCAATAAAGATCTTGATAATTATAATGCAAAAGAATTAAAGTCATTAAGAAAAAGAATACAGATAATTTTTCAAGATCCTTATGGGAGTTTGGATCCAAGGATGAACATAGGTAACATAATTAAAGAGCCAGTAGAAATTTTTAATAAGGGTCTGTCAGCAGTCGATAAAGCTTTTAAAGTCATCTCTGTAATGGATAAAGTTGGATTGTCAGAAGATCTGTATAATAGATATCCGCATGAATTATCAGGAGGACAGTGTCAAAGGGTAGGTATTGCTAGGGCTATAATAAATGAGCCAGAGGTTTTAATATGTGATGAGCCCGTTTCATCACTTGATTTATCTGTTCAGTCGCAGATTTTAGATTTATTAGATGAACTTAAATTAAATTATAATTTAACTATGGTATTTGTCAGTCATGATCTTTCTGTTATAAAAAATATAAGT
>CETV01098467.1_pt1 | contig 20708 bp, 16 predicted proteins | sample 531451 | NCBI WGS metagenome assembly CETV01 (sample SAMEA2623155, study PRJEB7988) | marine metagenome | isolation source: saline water (ENVO:00002010), including | reverse complement strand
GCCATCCAGCAGTACGGGCCGAAGGGCGGCTGGGTGGAACTGGACGGCCAGCGCATCGACATCCGCGCGCAGGTACACACCCTGGCCGGGTACTCGGCTCACGCCGACCAGCAGGATCTGCTGCACTTTGTAGGTCGCATGAAGACGCCGCCGCGGGAGGTGAGGCTGGTACATGGGGACGAAGCGGCAAAACATGCCCTGGCGGCAGCTATTCGTACTCGGCATTCCGGGACTGCCGTGGTCATGCCTTGAGATGCCTGCAGCGCGCACGCCGTCCGTCTTCATGGCGGCGCAGGGACAGCCCGCTGGCACGTACGGATTGCGCCCCCACGCTGCCCGGCGTAGCGTGATGCACGTTGATCCAGCAGTCTCCGAGGGTGGAACATGGTCCATCTCAGAAAAATCGCCGCGGCCAGCGCCTTCTGCGGATGGGGATTCGGCGCGCACTTGGCGATAGCTGCGCCGGTGGACATCGCACCGCCTCCATTGGACGTCGGCGCAGGCGTCACTGGCATCGCGGTGCAGCGGCCCATCGGCCAGACGTTCATGGCGAACGGCGACGCCATCCATACAGTGGGACTGCTGTTGCTCAACCTGAACATGTCGTCCGAACTGCTGCAAGACCACCTCGTGACCCTGGATCTTTTTGAAGGCGTTGGGTTCGGGGGGCCGCTTCTGACCAGCAGGACGGTTGATGCCGACCAAATTCTCGGCCGGTTGCTTGGCGCGCAGGCCAGCGTTGATTTTGACTTGGGAGGATTTCCTGTAAAGGCGGGCCAAACCTATAGTTTCCAGCTCAGCGCCGAGACTACGCGATTCGGGACCGTCTGGTTCTCGGGGAATCCGTATGCAGACGGCCAAGCCATTTTGCAAGGGCAAAGCTTCTCAGATCCCGACCTGTATTTTCAAGTACGCGCAGTGCCAGAGCCTCACCCCAGCCTGCTATGGCTCATCGGGCTGCCGCTGGTGCTTTCTGCACAGTGCGTGCGGGCTCGCTTTCCACTGCGAACATGTGATTGCAGGAGCCAGCAGTCAAGCGCCGGATCGCCTCGCAGGAGAAGAATAGTTACTGCGTCGGACGCCTTCAGATGGGGCCTTGCAAGCACCCTGCTCACCCCCTCCGCGCGTCCCGCCTGCGGCAGAGGACCCACCCCAACATGCCCAAGCCAGCGACTGCCAGCGAGGCAGCCGAAGGCTCAGGCACGGGAGTAATTTCGGACTGGCCAGAAACCCACATGTCGAGTTGCAGCGTGCCTCTGCGGGTCGTGGTCGCGGAGGGGTTGAGGTAAGAGGCCCCGATGGTTCGGGCGAAGCTCTCGCTGGCTGAGCCACCAGGCACAGCAGTGATGGTGGAGTAGAGGGTTTCAGCGCCTCCGGTCGACGTAGTCGGGATCTCGGCGGGATCGCCGCCGAACGTCAAGCGTATTGATGCGGTGGCATGAGTGACTGCGGTAGAAGAGGGTGAGAGGTCCACCACACTGGTCGCTATCTGCGCGAAGGTGGTGAATACCACCACCGTGTTCGGAGTGAGAGTGAACGTGGTGAGGTCCTTGCGCAAGGGCAGCGTGGCCTCAGCGCGATAACGCGCAGAGCCCTGACCGCCGGGGGAAGCACTGCCCGACAGCGTGACCGACGTTCCCAACGCGGCTCCAGTTCCTGAAATGGCCGCAGACGCGGAGGCACCAGCAACGGAGCCCGAAACGTTGAGAGGCTCGAATTGATCAGCGCCTTGCCTTACCTCTCCCGACGACTTGCCGCTGACGCTGCTGTATGCATCGGCCGCAACCAGGCTGGACAAGCCAGTTTCAAATGTGATGCCAGGCGTGATCCCGTCACTCACATCCAGGTCGAACAATTGAATCTGGAGAGGTCCAACGCTCGCTGAAGCTGATGAGGTGGCCGCAGCAGGAAGAGCGACAGTGCCGAGCAGCGTCGCTGCAGCACAAATGGTGATGGTCCGCATGTGTCTGTCTCCTGGGGTGGGTGCCGATCTTTGGTCCCCCTTTCGGTCGTGCATCAGCCCCCTGACTTGGAGGTAATTTCGGAATGCCATTTGCCAAGGGGCTCTCGCTCCCTCACACCGTCAGATCGCTGAAAACGGCCACCACCAATTTGTAAGCGAATGAGTGATCCGTAAGCGCTCGCCCTTCGTCGGCGCTGCCAGCAGCTGCACTGGCCACGGCGTTGTCTGACAGACAGCGTGCGAAACGCCACGAGTCTGTATCCGTCCGCGGAACTTGTCGGCGCATAGCCCGGAAACGCGCGTCACCAGCGCTTACAGGTCCCCGCTACAGGCCCAAGGGACGTAGGACGAACACCCATGCATCGGGTAGCACCCACCGCCGAGGCAGGCGATGGAGCCGCTACTAGACGTGCCACGTCGGGTTCGACGGGTACGGCGCTCAACCTCTGATGCATCATGAAACATAGTCTTCGCTCCAAGCAGCACGCAGGCCTTCACCGCCACGGCCTGGCGATTGCGGCATCAACTCTTCTGTGCCTCCATCCCGGAATCTCTGGCGCGGCGACTGACAGCACCCTCACGATCCGCGCCCGTGCCGACCTCGCCGGCAACGTGGGACCGATCATCAAGGTGCGAGTCAACGGCGCGGTGGTTGCGACCACCGAGGTGCGGTCAACGGTGATGACGGACTATGTCTTCACCGTGCCCGAGGTGACCGCCGGGACCAAGGTGGACGTCTGGTTCACCAATGACGCCACGGTCAACGGGCAAGACCGTAACCTCTACGTCGCCTATCTGACGACCGGCTCCGGCTACGTCATTCCCAACACTGCTGGCTTTACCTACGACCGCGGACGTGACTCGGCCGCCTTCGACGGAATCGACGTGATACCTGGGCAAGGCGAGATCCTGTGGGGCGGCGCTCTGCGAATCACCTGGCCCCAGACCGCCGCGGTCGACACAACGCTTCCGAAAAAATACGCTGCATCCCGCTTTCTTCAGCAAGCCACGTTCGGGCCGACGCCCCAGGAGATCGACCGACTCTCGTCGATGAGCTACCAAAGCTGGATTGCCGAGCAAATGGCCATTCAGCCCAAGGCGGAGTTTGTGAACTTCGTGCAGTCCAAATTCAACCTGGGCAAGGACTATATTCCGCACGGTGTTCGCTACAACCCGACCTGGGTGACGCAGCAGTTTTGGGCGACGGCCGCAACCAGCCCTGACCAGCTGCGCAAGCGCACGGCCTTCGCGCTGCATCAGATCTTCATGATCTCGCAGACCGACTCCAACCTCTGGGGCCATGCTCGGGCGTACGCGAACTACCTGGACATGTTGAACCGGCAGGCCTTCGGAAACTTCCGCGACCTGCTGGAAGAAGTGGCGCTCAGCCCGGCCATGGGCATTTACCTGTCCCACCTGCGCAACCGCAAGGAGGATCCCGCCACCGGCCGGCTCCCGGACGAGAACTTTGCGCGCGAGGTGATGCAGCTCTTCACCATCGGGCTGCGCGAACTCAACATTGACGGCACGCCGAAAACCGACGGCAACGGCCAGACGATCAGCACGTACACCAACGCCGACGTGATGGCTTTGGCAAAGGTATTCACGGGCTGGTCCTGGGGCTTTCCGGACAGCCAGCTCACCGAAAGCATCTTCCGATATGGCAACCCGGACTACACGCCGGCCAACGATCAGAAGCTGGACCTCCAGCAGATGAAGCCGTATCCGGCACTGCACTCATCGGCTGAGAAGCGCTTGTTCGAAGGCAAGCCGCATCAGGTGGTGATTCCCGCCGGAGGCACCGCAAGGGCAGACCTGAAGATGGCACTGGACGCCCTCTTCAACCACCCGAACGTCGGACCCTTCATCGGTCGACAGCTCATCCAGCACCTGGTCATGAGCAACCCGTCGCCCGCTTACGTCGCCCGCGTGGCCAACGTCTTCAACAACAACGGGCAAGGGGTGCGAGGCGACCTCGCGGCCGTGATTCGCGCGGTGCTGCTGGACACCGAGGCCCGGACCGTACCCAACACGGGAACCAAGGCCAGTCGCCTGCGTGACCCGGTGACCCGGGTGGCGCATTGGATGCGCAGCTTCGGGGCTCAGTCCAAGAGCGGTGAGTACCTGATCGCCTACGAACTGGAGTCCCTGGCGCAGCGACCCATGAATGCCACGTCGGTCTTCGGCTACTTCCGGCCAGGTTATGTACCTCCCAACACGGCCTTTGCCTCCGCTGGAATGACGGCGCCGGAATTCCAGATCGTCGACGAGTCGACCTCTGCCTCGTGGATCAACACGGCATTCTTCATGTCCACCAGCGGTCTTGGCATCCCCGGCTCTCGCGATGTCATGGCCAGCTATCTCACGCAGGCGGCGATGTCCAAGCGAGGTGACGTTGCTGGGCTGATCGAGAACGTCAACCTCTTGTTGTTTGCCGGAACCATGTCCAGCAGCCTGAAAGCCGATCTGATGGACGCCGCCACCACCGTGGCAGGCAGCAATGACGAAAGCCACTTGAACCGCGCGCGCCTGGTCGTCTTCCTGGCGCTGTCTTCCCCCGAATACCTGGTGCAACGCTAATGAGCACGAACGCCTCCCGCCGTCACTTCCTGCGTGCCACCAGCGGCCTTGCCGCTTCCATGGGCACTGCAGCCTCGGGCTTCGGCACGTCGATGGCAGCCCTTGCGGCGCTTGCCACCCAGACGAGTCAAGCAGCCACCCTCAATGCGCCATACCGCGCGCTGGTTTGCCTGTTCATGCATGGCGGTAACGACTCACACAACTGGATCGTTCCCATGGACAGCGACGGCTACCGCAGCTACGCCACCGTGCGGCGCGAACTGGCCGTTGGAGCAGAACGACTGATGCCCATCTCAGTCTCCAGCCAAGGCAGCGGGCGCAGCTTCGGCATGCCGCAAGAACTGGCACCGCTGCGCAAGTGGTACGAAAGCGGCCAGGTGGCCGCGGTCGCCAACGTCGGACCCATGTTGCGCCCGACCACCAAAGCAGATTTCCTGTCGTCCAGCAATCTGCCGGCCAACCTCTTTTCACACAACGACCAAGCGTCGACCTGGCAAAGCTTGTCGCCTGAGGGTGCCCGCTCCGGCTGGGGTGGTCGCATGGGCGACATCCTGATGTCCGCCAACGCCCAACCGGTCTTCACCGCCGTATCTGCCACAGGCAACGCGGTGTTTCTGTCTGGCAGCGCAATCACTCAATACCAAGTGGGACCTGACGGCCCTGTCGCAGTGACTGGATTGAACGCCAAGTCTGTGCTGGGCTCACCAACTGCGTCTTCAGCGTTGGCACGCATCCTGGCGTCGGGGGGCGATTCCACCTACCAAGCGGAGTATGCGCGCGTCATGAAGCGCTCCATCGACGCCAAGAGCGCGCTGGATGCGGCCTACAACAGTGCCATCGTGCCGCCGATCAACCCGGTGCCGCTGACGCTGGGCAACGGCAACCGCATCACCTTGAACCAGGATTCTTTAGCCCAACAGCTCAAAGTGGTTGCCCAAATGATCCGGGCCGGCCAGTCGCTGGGCATGCGGAGGCAGGTCTTCATGGTTTCCATGAGCGGGTTCGACACCCACGCCAACCAGATGCGCGACCAGCCGTCTCTGATGGCGCGGGTCGCACTCGGAATCGACTACTTTCTCTCGACCATGGCTTCGCTGAACATGCTGGACGCGGTGACGCTGTTCACCGCCTCGGATTTCGGCCGCACCCTCGTCAGCAACGGCTCCGGCAGTGACCACGGTTGGGGCAGCCACCACTTCGTTGCTGGTGGCGGTGTGATCGGCCGCAACATCTACGGCCAGTTTCCGGAAACAGCATTGGGCACTCAGGATGACGTTGGCTCGGGACGACTGCTGCCGTCAACCTCAGTCAGCCAATATGCCGGGGTCATGGGCCGCTGGATGGGCCTCAATCAATCTGAGTTGGCTACCGTGCTGCCCGGCCTGCAAAACTTCTCGACCAGTTCGCAGCCCAACTTTCTTGGCGCGTAAGTCATTGCCTGAAGATGCCCGGCACGCCGGGCTTGCTGACAAGCGGCACCCGGTAACGCTGCATGAAAAGGCGAAGGCTTTGCAGGTGCATGCGCGCCGAGCGGCTGAACGGGCTGCCATGGCTAGCCCGTTGATGATCGTGCACCAAGCGGGCGGCCGGCATACAGACCACGCGGCGGCCGCTTTTCCATACGCGAGCGCAAAGATCCACATCTTCCATGTACAGGAAGAATGCTTCATCCATGTAGCCAATGGCATGGAACAACTCGGTCCGTATGACAAAGCCGGTGCCCATCACCCAATCGGCGTCGAACGGCACACCCGGCTCCCAAGCGTCCGTCATCAGATGGTCCTTGACCGATCGCGCGACCAGACCAAATAGGTCGATAGGCAAGCGCCTACCCACAATATCCACGAGACTGTAAAACCGTCGCGCAGAGTACTGACGACTGCCGTCAGGGTATACCAAGTTCAGGCCCACCAGCCCGATATCGGGTTTTGAATCAAGTAGCGCGGTGGCCTGCCCAAAGCTATCGTCGATAAAATAGGTGTCCGGGTTAAGTATCAGCAAATACTCTGTTCGTACCAAACGAGCACCGATGTTGATACCTGCCGAAAAACCTCCGTTTGTGGAGGATGGAATGAACTGAACGCCTTGCGGCAGCTCCTTCGCCAGCACGGCCGCCGAATCGTCGGGTGACGCATTGTCTACCACGATTATATTTTCAGCAGCTGCCACCCTTTTTTCAAGAATTGAAGCAACGCACTTGAGCACCAGAGGCGCGGTACCGTAATTGACGATGAGTGCTGAGACCTTATCCATGGCGACCGATACCCTTTCGTGTTGATTCCAGTAACGGCTCGACCTTCAAAATGCACTCCTCGAGGATTTGGGCAGATTTTTCCCATGTGTAGTGCGTCAATACCCGATCAGCCGCTTCACGTCGAGCGGCGCGCTTGTCAGGATTCGCCAAGTCTGAAAAAGCTTTGCGCCAGGAATCGGCGTCACCCAGCCGCACGAATACAGCAGCAGCACCTAGTACCTCTCGGTGCACCGGAATGTCTGAGGCAATCACTTCCGAGCCGCTAGCCAATGCCTCCAGCGGAGGTATGCCAAACCCTTCCCAGAAGGAAGGATAAACCAGGGCCGCCGCGCATTGGTACAGCGACACAAGCTCAGGAAAGCTCACGTACTCTTTGAACTCGACCCGATTTGCAATGCCGGCGTCCTGAGCCTGCTGCTGCAGCTGCTGGCGGTATTTGCCACCACATGATGCCACCACCAGCTTGAACCGGTCAGACCACGAGGTGTGATTGGCAAGCACCTCCTGCACGTTCTTGTGCGGGTAGCGGGCCCCGACCATCAGCAAATACGGCTCAGCCTTCGCGTGTGGCCTTTCTGCGGGCGCAAACACCAAGGCATCGACGCCATTGGGCACAACGAATATCTTGCTCAATGGCAGGTTAAAGTGTTGCGCCACATCCTGCCTTGTGGTTTCCGACACCGTAAATACAGCCCGGCACTTCTTCGCCAGCCCCGGAAGCACATGTTTGAAAAAAAGGTACTGAGGCTTATGCTGAGCAGGGAACCGCAGACAAATCAGGTCGTGAATCGTCAATATCTGATTCTCGACGGCACCCACCGTGTGGTGGGTGGGTGAATAAATCAAAGTACCGCCATCGAACCGCAACGAGCGTGACCAGAAAATCCGCTTGAGCGCCGCAAGCTTGCCCGAACCGACCGCGACCTCCGGCGGCGCCTCGACCGCCACCGGAGCGCCTGCAGCGTACCCTTTGTTGGCAACTACCGATACCTCGAAGCGATCAACCAGCGCGTTGGCACAGCGACTTGCGTAAACACCAAGCCCGGTTGGCCTTGGGCCGAGAATAGATAGATTCAACAATAATTTTGACATCTGTCATCGTCCTTCGACGCCACGAAGGCCAGTCACCTTGAATGCCACCACATCTCCGGGCTTGGTACCGCCCCCGGCGTAACCGATGGAAATCTGCTTGATCGAAGCAGTGTCCAAAGGCTTATTCGACTTCACCTTTGACCAGGGTGCCACCATCGCCCGCGCGAACGTGGCCTCATGAGTGAATGATCCGTCCTGTTGTCGGACGGTGTCCAACGGCAAGACCCAGATACCACCTTTGCTGTCCACCAACTGCATCATCAGCGGTTTGCGAGGATATGGCTGGCCTTGCACCGGTGACGACTCAAACTCGAGCCCTACCAGATTGGCGGCGCTAGGCGGCATGTCGGCGATGGGGAAGACCCAACCGTCTCCGGGAGAGACGACACGAGAAGTGACCGATATGCTTCCACATTTTTTTCCAACGGTGACCGCACCAACTTCGACCGTGGACTGTACGACCGGGGACGATCGAGCACTCCATTCAAAGCAGAATTGAGGCGCCGGTGATTGGAGAAGCGACGCCCCCCGCCGAGCCACATTGGAAGGAATTGCCACTACCGACGCGTAGGTCTTGCCGGACCACGCACCTGCGGAAACAGTAGCTTCAACGTAGCTACGCGCGCCAACCTTTAGCTCCGATGTATATTTACAAATCGCAAAGGACGAGCTAGCTCCGCTTGGAAACTGCGCATCCAGATCAGGAGTTGCGGCGGAAAGACCCGGGCCAGCCCCGCATGAAACTCGTGCGCTACCGAATTTCGCTGGCGCCAACTTCGTCAAGCCAATCTTAAATTCCACCCCTCCAGTTGCCGGAATCGGAATTTCGGTGACATGAGCCCCTGCCACCCTTGCGCCCGCGATCTCGCTTTCGATCACTATCGGCGACAACTTCGGAGTAATGGCACTCCTAGAATCAGGCAGCGTCAAGGAGGACGGCAGTTTCTTTATATCCTTGACCAGGAAGGGTTCAGAACCCACCGCGCCACCAACGACACGCCGTCCAAACATGTCTAGTGCTCCGCCTTGCGCCCCGCCGACCTCATCAATCGGCGTTCCCCAAGCGACAGCAACATACCCACCATCCGCGGAACCAAAATAGGCCGAGAAGGACGATCCCTTGCTGCTATAGCCTGCAAATGGTTTTCCGTTAAGAGCTCTGGTGAGGTTAGCCAAAGCAACGTACGCAGGCCTAGGAGAAAAATCAGAATTCAGTATTCCCCAATTATTTCTCCCCTCCTCGACAAGCTCGCGGAGGAAAAAATAGAACACCCGCTCGTAACCCGCAGCAAACGCTGTGGCATAGGTCTTCACAAGATGCGCAGCCTGCGCACGTTCCGACGCTCGTCGGTCGCCGTTTCCGTCTGGCTTTAGCCCATAACCAGCTTCGGTCAACCAGGCCGGTTTTGAATCAATTCCTGCAACCTTATCCAGCGGCGCAACTTCTTTCGACTGAAACGTCAAGAAAAGATCCGGATCTCCATAATAGTGCTGGTTCCTTACACTGAACCACGCACCCACATCGTTCAGATATATCTGCTCAGCAAACTTCCCAGGAGCATTGGATGCAGCGCCGACCAACAACTTTAGTGTTGGGTTTACAGACCAAAGTCCCGCCCCGAACGCCCGCAGGCCGTTGGCGTATTGCAGCGGTGTACCAGAAAAAAAGTCCCCATTCTGTTCGTTCCAGTACTCGATCGCATGCACATAACGCCCCATGTCTCTAGCGAACGCCTGGCCAAACGCTCTCACGGCGGCGTTGTCGAGACTCGGCTTTCTGTCTCCACTAACTGACGCAGGATCGCTTGGCCGTGACCACGCGGGTGAGTCATGGAAAACTGTCACCTGATCCATCCCGGCCGCATCGACCAGCTTAGCAACCTCCGCAAATCGTCCCCAGGTATAGCTACCTTGCTTTGGCTCGACCTTGGACCAACTCAGGCGATCGCGAACCGCTCCAACCCCAGCCATCCGCATCGCATAGATGGCACGTGACAGATCTTGATCGGAGCCACCATACCAACTCAACGCGGCGTCAATTCCAAACCGATACTCACTCTTTGAGAGTGGAGCTTCCAGGACGGCGAACGACTTTACCTGAGCTCGAAAAGTCGCCTTGCCACGGCGAGCAGATACGGTGAGTGTGTAGTAACCACTGGGAAGGTCCGCAACCTTGAAAGCGAAGGCACCACGTGTCAATGGAAATGACTCAAAGCGTCTGACTTCATTGCCGTCGACATCTGAGATAGTGGCAACCAATAACTGAGCGTCTTGCGCGGGCGTGATAACAATCGAGGCCGCCTTCTGAAAGACAAAGGTGCCGTCAGCATCTCCTGAAATTGCAACTGCAGCTCGCTCAGATCTATCCCCAGGCGAACCGTCTTCTTCAGCGGAGACGCCAAAAACCAAGCCGGACACTAAAGCGGCAATTATGACGGCTTTGAAGTTCATATTCGACCCACAATGGCAGTTGGCATAGGTCGATGGTACTGGCGACCGGTCCCGGCCGCGACTACCGCGTGCGCCGGCAAGATGCATACCGCAAGTACTGCGACCATAAATGGCTGCAGGTACGATCCAAAAACTGACAAGAACAACCAAGTAGAGAAGTATGCAGCGAACGGCACCAAGATGCCGATGTTTCTTGCAGACGCGACTCGATTGATAAACAGCCAGCAGCGGAACGAAAGCCACAACCAAAATACAAAACCCAAAAATCCAATGTTTATTAGCACTCCCACGAATCCGTTATCGACCGGAACTGTAGCTTTTATATTTGAACGAAAGGTCCAACCTAAACCAAACAACCACCCAACTACTCCCGCATTATCGAGCATCTTGAAGTAGTAGGTGATACCGTACATCCGCTCATCAAGCGACTTGCTCGATATCAGAAATCTAAGCGGTTTAAGAAAATCGAAGCTGAGCAGAATCGCTTCAAGCGCATAGCGAAGGAAGAAAATCGATATGCCGGCAGCAAGCAGTAAAAAAGGCAGCCACACCGGAAGTATTCTATCGGACCCGCCCCTTGCCCTTCGCACGGCCCACCAAACGCAAGCACTTACCACCACGGCTTCAAGAAAAACTACCCGGGTTAAAGTTGCTGCACAGCCGGCCAAGAGGATGGCGTATGCAATTAATCCAAGCCATCTCCTTCCGCTGCGTTGCGTCAAACCCTGATGCAGGGATATCGCAAGAGCAATGCAAAGAAAAATTCCTAAATCGTCGCTGTGGTTGAATAGCGCCGAGGCTCGTACCCGCCCTCCCACGGTAGTGTTGATGGACTGAATAGCACCAGTGATGTAGTTGCCGATGGCAAATAGATTGCCGGTGGCGGCTTGGACAACCCCAAAAAGAGCCATCCCCACACTGAATGCGAGAAGGTACTTCGCAACAAATCGCTCGGACAAGCAATTCGCGAAGACGACCGAAAAGGGGAATATGAGTAGATAAAAGTAGAGAATGTAAAAGCTAAACAATATAAGAATTACGGAGAGATTCTGAGTGTTGGACTGAACCACTGCAGCCACCAGCAAGAACACACTCATGGCCCATGCACCCCATGCCATGCTCCCATCGGCCAAAGCGACGGGACGGCGAGATGCAAGCGCGCGGAACACAAACAGCGCAAGCACCCCGATAAGCAGCAGCGTGATTGACGGACTGGATGTCTTCAACAGCCGGCGAAAGAGATATGCCCAAGCCCCATCTATTAACGTGATGGTCCATACGAAGAGAAATGCGAGGCCACCAGTTGCGAGCAAACCTGAACGCGGCTCAAGCGCCTCCTGGACGTTAGGCTTACCTTTGTGCGTCGTAGTCATTGGCCACTCCCCGCCACTAATTCAAACGCAGAAAGATACTCCGCAAAGACCCTATCAGGGTGGAACGATGCGGCGGTGACCAAGACTTTCGAGCTTATTGCCTCATAGGTCGCTTTGTCATCCAGCACATCCTGCATCGCTAGACACAGCGCAGATGGATTGTCGACCGGGAATAGCCAGCCGGTGCTTCCCGGATGCACCAATTCAGCGCTACCACCAGCATCTGAAGAAATCATTGGCACGCCGTATGCAAAAGATTCAAATAGCACTCGCGATAGCGGCTCCGGCCAAAGGGAAGGAACAACGCAAGCGTCGACCGTTTTGAAAAATTCATCCTGCGGTATGACTCCGACGAATTCGACCGGTAGCCCATCCGCCAACGCTTTCACATGCCCAACATATTCGGAGGCGCCGGTGCCTGCCACCTTCAACTTCAAGTCGAGCTGCGGATTTTTGCGGCAGATCTCGCGAAACGCCTCGATTAATAGTTCACTTCCCTTGTGCGCGGTAATCGTTCCGATGGAGCCGAATACGAACGAACGGCCATTCCGAAGAGGATGGAACCTCGGAGAGTTCCTCCCCGGCGCGCTATATCCGTTATAGATTACACGAGGGGTTGCATTCGGAAAGGCGCCCAATTGCAGATGCCTATCCAGTGTGTACCGGCTGTTCCCTACGACCAAGGCAACCGTGCTACTTGCGGCAATCTTGTTATGTGAAAGCAACTTGCACTGCCAGCAACGATCCGGCCCACAACTAGTTCCATTGCGAAAGAACCCATAATTCGCACAAAGAAGAGCGTAGTCCCGCAGCGTATGCACGACTGGAATGCCGAGCCGCTTTGCTGCAGCCCAAACGGATACCGATATCCAAGCCAAATTGTTGCTATGAATAACATCTGGTCGGAACTTTTCACATGCCGCTGAAAACTGTTGGCCGGCCGATTGGGTATAAGTATTATGGAGGTGAAAGACCGGCTTCTTCAGGAACGACAAGCCCTCCGGTACCCGGGCGGAAATGTTCCCGGTGGGAACTCGAAAAACTTGAACGCCATCAATGACTTCTTCTTTCCAGTCATCCACGCTTCCGGTCGCGAAAACGCCAACGGAATGCCCTTTGCGCACCAGCTCGTCGGCCAGAATCTTTATGGACCGCTCGGCACCACCCACCTGGTCTGGGAAGTAGAAGGAGTTGACAATGAGAATGCGCATCTTGTCAGCCCTCAGTCGACCAAGTTTTGATAGGTGGCCCTGGTACAGCGCTCCCAAGTAAATGCCTTGGCGTGGTCCACGCAGGCCGCTGCAAGCGCCTCCCTTCGAGATGAATCGAGCAGTGTCATCAAACCCTCGGTGAGGCCGTTAGCGTCGTTCGGGTCAGCGAGCACGCCCGTTCGGCCATTTGCAACAACCTCGCCGATGGCGTGGGTATCATTGCTCACGGAGGGAAGCCCTTGTGCAGCCGCTTCCAGAAAGACCAAGCCAAATCCCTCCACCCGATCGGGGGACGGCTCAGCGGCTAGCAAAAATGCGTCGCTGGCACCATACGCAGCACGCACCATGCTGTCACCGAAGCCTTCGGCGAATGTCGCACGCACACCAAGGCGCAATGCCTCGGACTTCAGGTGTGCCGCGTATGCTGCGTCTACCGCGCGTCCAACCGCGAGATAGCAGGTGCGCTCGCGGATTGGGCTGGGTAGCGCCGCAATGGCGCGCAAGGCGCGTAAGTGACCCTTTCGCTGGTCAAGCCGGGCAACTGTCAATACGATTTTGTCATCCGGCTTGGCCTGACAGGCATTGCGAACCGACTCGAGCTCTGCCGCTTCAGGCGGCTGGAACCAAAATGGCGATACCCCGAGATAGGTCACAATCCGCTCAAGCGATGGCTTCAGCACAAGCTCGGTTTCGCAGAGTCCAAGGGTAAAAGCGCTGTTCGTGCAAATTCGTCGCAGCATGCGCAATCCAAGCCCTGCCTGGGCCCATCGAGCGATCCGCGATCTGCCGAGAACAATCGCATCGGTGCCGTGAAAGGTCATCACCAGCGCAGTGCGCTTGGGCACGCCGACCCATGGGAGCGCAAGTAGCAGGGGCCAGTCAGCGATGTGGACAACATCGTAGCGGTGCGCAGCCAGGTGCTGGCGGAAAGTCCACGCCAGGCGCGGCAGATGCTTCGATGAAAATACCCCGCCGGGAAAACGAAATACGCCTTGCGAATCGACTGTCGGAGCGCTGAACGAAGGCGCCAAAACGTCTACTTGGTGACCCATCGTCTGCGCTGCGGTTCGCACCTCTGCACAATATCTACCTACTCCGCCCGGATAGGGAGGATATTCGTGGGTTGCAATCAGGATCTTCAATTTCGCGACTCAGTTTCTTCGAGTTCGGAACGCCACCACCGCACCGATCAGCACCGCCAGCAACATTTCGCTGCTCATGCATGTGATCGCTGCACCGAGGGGTCCGAGCTTCGGGATGATCAGAAAGGCCAGCGCCACATAGACAAGGACAACCGCGGACTGGCACAGTGCTCTAGCCCTTTGCATTCCCGCGCCCGAGAGAGCGTCAGACAAGGTGTAGTGAACACCCTGTACCAGTGGAAGAAAAGCAATGATCCGAAGAATGGGAGTAGCGGGCGCGTAGTCGGCGCCAAAGATCAAGGGCAGCAAGGGCGCTCCGAAACCAAGCACCAACGCAACCAGCACGGTGTAAGGCACGGTCACACGCATCAAACCGAGCGATACCTTCACGGCAGACTTGAGGCCAGAGGCACCTTCTCTGAAGAATCGTGCAGCACTGGCATCCAGCAGGGCCCTCACAGGCGAGAACGCCATAACGGCCAATCTGTAAGCGCTTGCGTAAACGCCTACGTCGCTGGCCGTCGCAAATCTGGCCAGCACAAGCTTGTCCACATCGGTGTAAATGGCCTTCGCCAAAGTGCCAAACGAAAAATCGAGGCCGCTGCTGAAGTCGGACCGGAATGCGCCGCGATCGATGGACAAGCCGCCTGCAAAGCGATGCATCAATACAACCAAACCGGTAGCGAATACAGCAGCCACACAGACGAACATCGCTGCCCAAGCCTCAAGCGTAGGCTTGGTCAGTAACAGTACAAGCGAACCGATCGACAGGACACGCGCGCAGGATGCAGACACGTTGACCATCGAGGCCACGCCATATTTTTCAAGTGCGGAAAAGAACTGCGCTGCGGTGATGCTGGTTCGCATCAGTACAAGCTCGGCAATCAGCACAGCCAGGCAGAGTGCGAGTGGTACATGGAATGAAGACAGGTGCATCAGCGCCACGGCACCGATGAATGCAATTAGCAGGCCTGTGAGGGCCTGCATCGCAAGCGCATTGCCTGCCGCTTGCGGAGCAGCCTTGGCATCACGCGAGACCTTCATCAGCATCACGCTGCCAAAGCCGAGTCCCGCAACGGGCGTGAGGATCGCCGCAGCAGCATTGATCGTTGCAAGGGCGCCAAACTGAGCGGAGCCGAGCGTGCGAGCCAGCAGGAGGAAGTTCAGCGCCTGCAAGCCAACAACGGCCATGTTGCCGCTGAGCATTTTCCCGGCGGCGGCCTTGAGTTTTGACTTGGGTCGCTCAGGAGTCATTGCGTTGGCAGGTTAGCGCCGGGCGTCAGCCGGCCCATCACTTTGAAGGATCTGCAGCGCTAGACAACCTGGCGGTCAAAAGCAAAAAAGACCAGAAAATTCTGGCCGATTCAGGCGGGTGAGACGTTACCAACCAATACGTGCCGCTGCTGGGGGGCGACAGCGGACAACATGTCCGTCACGAAGGCGGCATGCAGCGCATAAGACGCTGGCGTATCGGACGAGATGTTGGAGACGCGCACCAACAGGCCGTCGGGTATGAGGCCTTTCAGGCCATACCGAAGGCGTGCACCGTTCTGCTCGAACCAACCTCTTACCACGTCGTCGCCCACGCGCATCCAGTAGGTGATTGGTTCAACCCGACCGCCCATGACACCGACCATTCTCATCACAGGAATCGACTGATCGGCTGCACGCATCAACTCAGGGGCCATCCCCTGAACTTTGAAACCCTGAGCGACGTAACACACTTCGGGCTTGTGCAACTGGAGGGCCCGCGACTGGTTAGCTCCATAGGCCATGGACAGCATGATCCGTTGACCACTGCTGTGCACATACGTTCTAGACACGGTGACGTCGTAAATCGTGCTCAGAGTTTTCGCAACGTCAGGCGAAACTTCAAGCGGCACGATGTTGGGGTCAATCTGCCACGCACCAAACTGTCGCGGGACGATTGCCTCCAAGTCAGGCATGTCGGCAGCGCTGGCGATCACCGGCCTGGGTTCCAGTACCTTGGCACCGACGCCTGTACCCACCATCAAAGCACCCAGAACCATGGTGCGACGCGTCTGACTTGAAATACCGCGATCAGCCATCACTCGCCCTTTTGTCCGGGAGACATGAACATCCCAAGGATGCGATCAGTCACCAGCATCAATGCCAAAGCCACCATGAACAGCACCATGCCTGCGAATCCATGGACGAAACCTTGACCAGCCTCATCACCAAAGTGGTAGGTGATCAGAATCAGGATCATCACACGAATGACATTGGCCACGAAGGATATAGGTACCAAAACCAACGCCAGCGCCACGTTCCGCGCCTTGGATGTATATCCCATCAGATTCATGTACAGCAGCCCGAGTGCCTCGAGGGTGAACATGGAGTTCAAGCCTGCACAGGCATCTGCAACCAGCAGTTGGTATTGACCGACTGAAATAACGACGCCACTGCGCGCCACCGGGTAGCCAACGTTGTAGAGAATTGCCTCTGCCACGCTGGACACACCCGCCTTCAGCGGAGTGGTGATTACCTGCACCAAAATACTGGGCAGCGGCACCATGAAGATCATGAAGAACAGCGGGAAAGCCATGAGCTTGACCGCACGAGTGCCTTTCAAGCTCAGCAGAATGCCCGCGAACACAACGATCTGAGAAGCAACCTCAAAAGTGTCGAGCTGTTGCGTCCGGCCAACTATATAGACCAGCCCACCAAACACGACAAAAAGGACGCCCAACCCCGGTTTGCCAGCATCCACCAGTGCACTGTATTGCTCGCGACGCCGCCAAATGAGCCAAGCAACCACGGCCATGATGATCGGGCCATGGCCCTGCTCATCTGTGGCCCAAACTGTCTTGGCCAACATGACGTACGTTGGAACGTACATGACGAGAAGGCCAACAAGCAGCGGCACGAGCCACATCCAGCCTGCCTCCGGCGCTGCACGGTGCACTGGCATGGCAGGCGAGGCCTTTGACAGATCAGACATCTCGATCAGAAGGTGTTGTAGACGACGCCAGCTATGCGAGCCGGGCTGTCCGACAAGTCGGCGACCAGATCCTGGAGGGCAGCCACCTTGGACCTGTCCTGCCGGGCTACCACCAGCGCCGCGCCACAACGGGCGGCAATGACTGCCGAATCGCTGCCATACATCGCAGCGGGCGTATCCACGATGACGTGGTCAAACTTGCTCATCAACTCGCGGAGCAGGAGGCCGAACGCCGGGCGTTCGACGAGCTCAAGCGGGTTGGGCGGCTTGGTACCCACGGGCAGCACAAACAGGCTGGGCACGCCCACGACCTGTTGGATGACCTGTGTTTCCGCCCGTCCACTCAGAATGCCCGACAGACCGGCCTTGTTCTCCAGCCCGAAAACCTCGTGCTGTCGAGGACCGCGCATATCGGCATCCACCAACAACGTTCGTCCGCCCAGCTGAGCCAGGGTCACGGCGAGGTTGGCGGCGAAAAACGTCTTGCCGTCCTTGCTCTCCGGGCTCACTACGGCGATCGCCCGGCGCTCCTGGCCCTCGTTGAACAGGCGCATTGTCAATTGACTGCGGATCGCTCGGAAGCTCTCGGCCTGCACGCCAAACGGTTGGTTGAGGGCGACCAGTTCAGGGCTTGTGCGCTGACGCTCCTCGGGCGCATAGGGGTAGTGAAACTGCTGTGCCAGCGCAAACATGACGTCGTCATTGCTGGCGAAGCCAAGAGCGACTGCCGCCTCACCGAAGCGGATTCCCTTTTCGCGCTGATAGCTGAGGATCTTTTCGACCTGCTCGGCGCTCAGATTGCGGGTTCCAGCGATGATGGCGCCAATAGAGCGATCGGCAATATCGGTTGAAGCACCGTTACCGGCCGAAAGACCAGCGCCCGATTCCTGCATGTCGGCCTCTTTGAAACGAGCCATGATTCAGATCCCCTGCGTGGGGTTCGACGGACCGGCGATGGCAATGGGTCGCCGGCTCAGCAATGCCCGATTACCCGCCGCAAAGCGCTTGGCATTCGGCTTAGGCAGCGCGCCGATGACAGGCAGACCCAACATGGTGAGCACATCTTCAGGTTCGCGGATTCTGCGATCGCGCATTTCCATCAACATCGCGGCGCCCACCGCCAGCAACCCGCCCAACAAAATGGAAAGAATCGTGTTCAGCAGGATTTTCGGCGACGAATGCTCACTCGGTGGAAGTGCCGACGTCAGCATGTTCGCGTAGCTTTGGGTCGTTTGCGACTCCAGGGAGCTTTGGTTCAAGCGCGCAATGAGGTTGTCGAAAGCGCGCTGAGCGTTTTCCACGTCACGCACCAGCACCTGCCCTTCGTCACGCGTTTCCTTCATCTGCAACATCTTGTTGCGCTGGGCCTCAAGCTCGCGACGGACATCCGCTTCGCGTTGACGGTTGATCGTGTTGGAAACGCCCACGCCGCTCGTCACGCGCCGAGTTTCTGCGTCGATGCGCTTACGCAGCTCCTCGATGTTCGCCTTGATCTCAATGACTTGCGGGTGATTTTGACCCAGCTTGGAATTGAGCTCTTGGAGCTTTGCTTCGCTGCGCGTCAGATCTGCCTTCAAGCTGCCGATCAGAGGGTTGTTCAACACCTCCTGGATTCGGTCGCTGGAGCCTCCTGAAGCCTGCGCTTGACGACTTGAAGATTCAGACGCAAGCGCCTGAATCTGCACCAGTTGGCTTGAAAGCTCCGCAAGGCGCGCACTTTCAACGTCCAGACGCTCGTCCGTCGCGATGATGCCCTTTTGCTGTTGAAATGCTGACAAGCGGTTTTGCGCGCGCTCCAGCGACTCGCGAGCTTCGCGCGATTGCTCCGCAAAGAACGTATTGAATTGCTTGGCCGGATCGACGCGCAGTTCGACGATCGTCGTCAGGTATGCACGGGCAAATGCATTCGCCATCGCCGCGGCAAAATTGGGATCCGGGGCTTTGTACGAGATATTGATGACGGAGCTTTCCTTCGACGGCGAAACGTCCAGCTTTTTCTGCAGCAGCAATGCGAGCCATTGCTCCAGCGTGCCTTCACCGCCGTCGTCCAACCACTGCTGACGAATGTCCGGGTTCTCGGTGAGCTTCAAATCGCGAATGACGCGCAGAGTAACGCGGTCGCTGGTGAGGATGTCCACCTGCGTTGCAATGAAAGCCGGCGTGGTGACCGTGGGAAATGCCATCGCGGCCACCGGGTCCGGCTTGACGTCTACGACCACTGAGGCCATGCCGGTGTACTGCTTCGGCAGCAGCAGGCTGATGAGCAGGACCAGCGCCACCACTGAAGCGAAGACGGCAAATGCCGCCCACTTTCTGGCTTTGAGAATGGAGAAAAACTGAGCGAATGTCATGAAATACCTCGGCTCAGAACAGGCTCTCGCGGACGTAGATAACGTCCCCATCACGCATACGGTCGTCCATGCCAGGCGTGATGACTTCAACGCGCCCGTCGGCCGCCTTACGGTGCACCCGAATCCCCTTCTCCGTGCCACGCTGCGTCAAACCACCGCCGGTGGCCAGTGACTGCATCAGCGTCATTCCGCGCTCCAGCCGCATCGGGCCGGGGCGCTGCACTTCGCCGTAGATGTAGACCATCGGCTGACGGTCGACCCAGATGGCGTCGCCGTTCTGGATGACGATGTCTTCGCCGCGCGCTTGCGAGGCAAAGATGGTGGGCAGGTCGACTTCTGCGCGGTAGGGCTTGCCGTTGCGCGTGCCGGTGATCACGACGATGTCGGCGCCGGTGACTGCCGTTCCGCCAGCCATCGCCAGCAGGTCGGTGAGCTTCATGTCGGCCACTTCCAGCGGATAGCGGCCCGGGCGGTTGACCTGGCCCAGCACGTTGGCCTGGTTGCCGCGCACCTGCAGCACTGCGATGGTGACTTGCGGTTGCTTGACGAAGTTGCCGTTGCGCAGGCCGTCGGCGATGGCGCGCTCAGCCGCGGAAATGCTTTGGCCGCCCAGGCGCACCTGACCGATCAGCGGGTAAGACACCACGCCCGATTCGCTGACGCGGGTTTCCAGCGTCAGGTCGGGGTTTTGGTAAACCGTGATGCGCACCACATCGCCAGCGCCCAGCCGGTATTCGGGCGTGGACGAGGCGGGAATCGGAGCGTTGGCGGTTTGGGCCTGCAGCGGCAGGGCGGCGGCCAGGGCAGCAGCAGCAGCCAGTGCGGCGGCGCAGGCGCGCACGCGGTTGTTCTTGTTCAAGCTGATCATCACTTCAGGCCCATCCCCTTGCTGATTGACGAGGCATCCAGGCCGCTGGCGGCCGGGGCCGGCGCAGGGGCTGGTGCAGGTGCCGGCGAAGCGGCAGGCGCACTGGCGGCGCCCTCGGCGAACTTGCCGACGTATTCGATGGCGGCGGCGCTGCGCATCTGCTTGACGTTGTCTTCCACCAGTTTGCGCTTGCGGTCGTTCAGCAGAAACTGCTCGATCGCCGGCGTAGCCTGCTCCAGCGTCACCGGCTGGCTGCGCGAGTTGACCAGGACGATGACCTGGGCGCCGTTGGGCGAGGGCTGCAGCACGGCCTGGCCGTCTTGCAGGCGGGCGAAGTTGTCCAGGCTGGCCAGGGGCAGTTGCTCGGCCGCACGCACGGCCTGGTTGCCGGCGAACTTGAAGTCGTTGGCCTTGAGGTATTCGACGAATTCATTCACGTTCTTCGCCTCAGCAAGCTTCGT
>CETV01022680.1_pt1 | contig 20741 bp, 20 predicted proteins | sample 531451 | NCBI WGS metagenome assembly CETV01 (sample SAMEA2623155, study PRJEB7988) | marine metagenome | isolation source: saline water (ENVO:00002010), including | reverse complement strand
TGTGAACCAGATTTTTGTTTTTTAAACGATAAAATTGTTTTATCTATTCCAGCACCTGAAATCGTAACATTATCTACATCCAAAGATAAACCATCTTCGAATTCATATACTCCCTCCGACAAAAAAATTTCGCTATTAGGTTCTGCCAAAATTAAAGCTTCTTGTATTACCTCGTAGGCATTCGGTCCAGGTGTAAGAATAATTTCAGCTCTTATACCAGTTTCATTATTTAAAAAAATAAAAATACCAAAAGTAAAAAAAATGATAATTTTCTTTATTTTGTCATACATACTTAATCCTGTTCTACGAAAGCTTTAACCAAATGATGCGCTATAGCCATCGGCGGTGGAACAAAAAAATCTGTTTTGCTACCTCCATTTAAGGCATCCCTTAATTCTTCTCGATTAAACCATCTACCTTCATCAAGTTCAACCTCGTCCAGTTTAAATTGATTAGATTCAGCATCAGCTATACATCCTATCATCAGAGAATTAGGAAAAGGCCAGGGCTGACTAGAATGGTATTTTGCGTCTAAGATTTTTATATTAGCTTCTTCTTTTAGCTCCCTTGCAACAGCTTCTTCTATTGATTCACCATGTTCAATAAAACCTGCAAGAGCAGAATACATTCCTGGTGGAAATCTTTTTTGTCTTCCTAAGAAAGCAGTATTTTCATATTTTGCTAACATAATGACTACGGGATCAGTTCTGGGAAAATGTTCCGTGCTACAATTGTTACAAATTCTTTTGTAACCTGCTTCATGCATGTCACTTTTTCCTCCACATTTGGAACAAAACTTGTGACTGTTATTCCATTCAAATATGCCCTTAGCTTGTCCCAGCATAGCAAGTTCGCCTGCGTCAATAGCTTGTGGTGCCAATAACATCAAATCTTCGAAACTACCTAAGTCTTTCAGTCCCAATTCTTCCTCAGGATTTGAAATTTCCGAAATGTCTATTGAGAAAAAAGCCATATCTTTTGGTTTATTAAGCAAGCCCAAGAAAATGATTTCACATTGCTCTAAAACTCTTTTTTTGAAAAAATCAAAGGGAAACCAAGCTGGGCTTGATTGATTAGCATCATTATTTCCAGATGTAAGATTTCTAATTTTCGATACAAAAGGCTTTCCTTTCCAAAAGGGAGTTACCATTGCGTGATCTTTTGACATAGTGTCTGAAACCCATTGTGGGTCAGAGCGCAAGTCTGAAACTCTGTCGAGTGGGTTATTAGAAAAGATATTTGGGTAAACTTTCACTATAGCTCCTAGCCTATTTAGGTTACAAATTTATTCAATTTAATCAATGTCTCTAAATTAAATAACACTTTAGGATTGATTAAAGCTTCAATATATATTTAATATTTTATTTATGCGAGGTCATTTTGGATCAATCAAATGAAGATATCAATGGGGGGGAGGTTTTTTCTCCAACAGTAGAGGATAATAATCAAGATACTTTTTTGGGTTCAGAAAAAAGTCCCAAGAAAAATCCTGAAAATCTTTCGCCTAATGGGTTAAAAGCCAAAGGAGGTCAATACAAAGTTTTAGCTAGAAAATATAGGCCGCAAAAATTTGAGGATTTGCTCGGACAAGAAACAATGGTTCAAATTTTAAGAAATGCATTTTCATCTGGAAGAATTGCACATGCATTTATGTTAACAGGGGTAAGGGGAGTGGGTAAGACTACAACCGCAAGATTACTGGCTAGATCGCTTAATTATAAATCTTCGGAAGTTGATGAACCAACGATAGATTTTTCTGAATCCGGTGATCATTGCCAAGAGATAATGGAATCCAGGCATATTGATGTAATGGAAATGGACGCTGCTTCGAGAACAGGCATAGCAGATATACGAGAGATATTAGATTCTATTAATTATTCAACTTCGTCAGCAAGATATAAAATTTATATTATTGATGAAGTTCACATGTTATCCAAATCTGCTTTTAATGGCTTACTAAAAACATTGGAGGAGCCTCCTGAGCATGTGAAATTTATTTTTGCGACCACGGAAGTTCATAAAGTTCCACTTACAATCCTTTCAAGATGTCAAAGATTTGACCTTCGCCAATTAAATGAGGAGTTAATGCTGAAGTTATTATCAAAAGTAACTGAGGATGAAGGCGCTAAAATTAACGAAGGATCTCTAAAATTAATAGGAAGAGCGGCAGAGGGTTCCGCAAGAGACGGACTTTCATTACTTGATCAGGCAATAACTCTATCTACAGGCAATGAAGATTTTGATGTGAGTTCTGTTAGGGATATGCTGGGTTTATCAGATCATGCAAGAATAATTGATTTATATAATTTTATTTCTACCGGTGAAATTGACAAAGCTTTGTGGGAAATAAAGGATCAGATTGAGCTTGGTGCGGAACCGTCTGTCATTATCTTAAGTCTAGGAGAAATTATTCATGAAATGACCAGATTAAAGGTAACCAACGATGACAACGATAACTTATTTTTGGGTCCTGAGAATATGGCAAGAATAAAGGAACTGAAGGAAAAGACAGATGTTAAGAGGCTTACTAGGTTATGGCAAATGATTTTAAAAGCAGATCAGGAGGTAAAAAGTTCTTTTAAACCTTCATCTGCCCTAGAGATGGTAGCTATTAGAATGGCCTATATATCAAACCTTCCAACGCCAGATGAAATCATAAAGTCCCTTGACGATGATGAAATATCAGAAAAAAAAAATCTTGACGCAAAAACTTCTCAAAAAAGTATAGAAGAAGAAAAAGATATTCGTGATGATAAAATTATGAGTAAAATTAACAGTGATCCAAGCGTAAAAAAGATTATGGAACATTTTCCTGAGACAGAAGTAAAATCATTTAACAATATGGAAGACTCTAAGAGCGAAAGTAATGAAACCGAGTAAGATAGATAATTTAATAGAGCTTTTAGCAAGATTGCCTGGTATTGGGCCAAGATCTGCTAGAAGGATAGCTTTAAATCTTTTAAAGAAACCTGATTCTCTTATGAGACCTCTTGCTAAAGCTCTTGTTGAAACCGCTGATCAAATAAAAAAATGTGAGATTTGTGGCAACATTGATACTGTTTCACCATGCAATTTGTGTGAAGATAACAGAAGAGACCAATCAATAATAGTAGTCATAGAAGAAGTTGGTGATCTTTGGGCTCTAGAGAGAGCTGCTGTTCATAAGGGGTTGTACCACGTTCTTGGCGGATCTCTTTCGGCAATTGATGGGGTGGGACCAGATGACCTAGGAATAAATCAACTAATTGAAAGAGCCGATAAAGACTCTACCAAAGAAGTTGTATTGGCTATGAATGCCACTATTGATGGGCAGACAACCGCTTATTATATAACCGATCAACTCTCCGAATGTAATGTTAAGATATCTAGACTAGCAAGAGGTGTTCCAGTTGGAGGTGAATTAGATTATATGGATGATGGGACGCTCATGGAGGCTTTAGAATCTAGACAGCCCTTTTAGCAATAAATTCTATATAATCTTACTTGCGATCTTTTATTACTCAGTTTATCAAGAAATATGGCTATAAAAGAAATTATAACTGTTCCAAGTTCAATTTTAAAAAAAATTTCATCCTCAGTTGAGGTAGTTGATGAGGAAATCCGTTCTACACTGGGTGATATGCTTGAAACAATGTATGCGGCCCCAGGAATTGGTTTGGCAGCAATCCAAATAGGTATTCCCAAGAGAATGATAGTTATTGACGTCTCCGAAGAAAGAAACGAGCCTCATTGTTTTATTAATCCAGAAATAATGAAGCCATCAAAAACAATTGCCTCATTTGAGGAAGGTTGTCTTTCTGTACCCGGTGTTTGGGAAGAGATTGAAAGACCAGATAAATGTTCCGTGAAGTATTTGAATAGAGACGGAAAAGAATGCGAAAAAAATTACTCTGGCTTAATGGCGACAGTAATCCAGCATGAGATAGATCATTTAGAAGGCATTGTCTTTGTTGATCACCTTTCGCGATTAAAAAAGGGTATATCTATTAAAAAATCAATAAAATTCCAGAAAAATCCTGTAAAAGAAGATCGTTTGGCAAAATATCATAATGATAAAAAAAGTTAGTAATTGTCTCAATATTGTTTTTATGGGAACTCCTGCATTTTCCATTCCAACTCTCACTACGCTCATAGAAAGCCCACATGATTTAAAGTGTGTCTATACGCAACCCGCAAAACCTTCAGGTAGAGGTTTAAGGGAACAGTTTTCACATATACATAAAGTTTCTAATGATCGTGGAATTAATATTCGTACACCAAAGATTATTTCTGATGATAGCGAATTTATTTTTTTGCAGTCTTGTGATTTAGATATAATTATTGTTGTGGCTTATGGCTTAATATTACCATCCGAAATCCTATCATTGCCAAAATATGGTTGTTTAAACATTCATGCTTCTATTTTACCTAGATGGAGGGGAGCCGCACCCATACAGCGCGCAATTATGGAAGGAGATGAAGAAACGGGTATTTCTTATATGCTAATGGAAGAAGGTTTAGACTCCGGCCCAGTCCTTAAAATAATAAAAACAGAGATTAGAGTTAATGATGATTATGGTTTAGTTCATGATCGACTCTCTAACATGGCGTCGGAATCAATTTTACAAGTACTGGAAGAATACACGACTGGAAAAATTAAACCTAAAGAGCAATCAGGAAATGCAGCAGTCTATGCAGATAAGATTCAAAAAAGCGAAGCGAAAATTAATTGGAGCCTTGATGCTGAATCAATAAAATCTCAAATCAATGCGATGAGTCCTATGCCCGGCGCGTGGACCCTTACCAATGACGGTAAAAGATTAAAAATCCTCAAAGCCGCAGTTGAGGAGACAGAAGGAAACAAAGGCATAGTCTTAGATAAACTAGTAATAGGTTGTGGAAAGAAATCACTCCGGATTATCAAGATTCAGCAGGAAGGAAAGAAAGTGATGCCAATAGAAGAGTTTCTCAAAGGTTACGAAGTTAAAGTTGGCAACAAGATGTTTGACTAGATGCAACGTTGGAAGATCATAATAGAATATGAGGGAAGCCAATTTAATGGTTGGCAAAGCCAAAAAGATGGTTCTGGCATTCAGGATAATTTAGAAAAGGCAATTAAAAATTATTCTAAGGAGGATATTAAAACCTTTTCGGCAGGAAGAACCGATTCAGGTGTTCATGCTTTAGGTCAAGTTGTACATTTTGATTTAAAAAAAGAATCAGTATCCGATGAAGTTCGAGACGCATTAAATAGTTATCTAAGACCCAACGCTATTTCAATTATTAAAGCGGAGCGAGCTGATAAAAACTTTCATGCTCGCTTTTCTGCTAAACTCAGAAGCTATGAATATAGAATAATTAATCGGAGACAACCATTAACTATTGATAGGGGTCGATATTGGAGGATTGGAAAGGGCTTAGAAGTGGATTTAATGGATGAAGCCAAAGATTATCTTATTGGTAAACATGATTTTACAACCTTTAGGTCTACGCATTGTCAGGCAAAATCTCCTGTTAGAACTCTTGATGATATTCAAATAAAACGGAAAAGGGATGTAATTTCTTTTAAATTAACAGCCCAATCTTTTTTACATAATCAAGTTAGATCAATTGTCGGTTCATTAAAATTGGTAGGAGAAAAAAAATGGAAACCTATAGAAATTAAAAATATATTGGACGCGAGAGATCGAAAATTGTGTGGACCACTAGCCCCTGCTGAGGGATTATATTTCTTAAAAGTACTTTATTGATCAAAATATTTATTGATTACATCTAAATATATATTTGTTAATTTTTCTATATCACTCACAAGTGAATTCTCATTTATTTTGTGCATTGAGGCGCCCACTAACCCAAATTCAACAACTCTTCCATAATCTTTAATAAATCTTGCATCGGAAGTTCCTCCCGTTGTTGACAATTCCGGTTTAATTTCACAATGTCTCTCCACTATTTCAGATAAATTATTTACAAAATCTCCGTGTTTAGTAATGAATGAATCTCCTGAGTGTTCATACTCTATTTGGTATTCAATTTCCAAGGAGTCCAACCTTTTCTCCAGCTCTTTTTCAATGGTATTTTTAGTATATAAGTCGTTATAACGTATATTTAATTTTGTCTGAATATAAGACGGAATAACATTGGTTGTGCTATTATTTGAATCGATCGACGTAATTTCAAGATTGGAAGCAGGGAAATGTTCGTTCCCTTGATCAAGAGGCTCACTTGTTACTACCTGTAACAATCTTAAAAGTTTTGGAATAGGGTTGTCTGCTAAATGAGGGTAAGCTACATGTCCTTCAGTACCCTCTACTGTTAAATTTACATTTACACTTCCTCTTCTTCCAATTTTTATCATTTCTCCCAATTTATTAGGATTGGTCGGTTCCCCAACTAAGCAGTCATCAAAACCAAGATTATTATCTTTCATCCAGGAAAGAATTTTCTTAGTACCATTAATTGCAGGTCCCTCTTCATCTCCAGTTATAATGAAGGCTATAGATCCTTTAAAATTAATATTATTTTCCAAGAAGCGACTTGTTGCTGAGATGAAAGATGCGATGGATCCTTTCATATCCGCTACTCCGCGGCCGAAAATTCTTTCTCCAGTATTTTTCCCTTCGAAGGGATCAAATTCCCAAACAGACTCGTCTCCTACAGGCACAACATCTGTATGACCTGCAAAACAGAGGGTAGGTCCTTGTGAGCCTAATTGTCCCCAAAGATTTTTTACTACAGAGGAATCTCCTTCCTCAAATTCTAGGATTTTGCATTCGAAGTTTAAATCCCCTAACCATTGAGAAACTAATTCAATTGCTCCATCATTTTCTGGAGTTACTGAGCGACATTTAATTAATGCCTCAGTCAGTGTTAATGGGTCGTATAACATACTAATCCCTTAATAACTCATTAATGGAGGTCTTTGATCTTGTCTTCTCATCAACCGTTTTTACTATAACGGCACAATTTAACGAGGCTGCAGAATCGTTGTTTTTCGAAGGCATTGATCCTGGGACTATAACGGAATATGGAGGGACTTCGCCAAAAATAGTCTCATCTTTCTCCCTATCATAAATAGGTGTAGATGAGGTAATAAATACGCCCATAGAGATTACTGATCCTTCTCTTACTATTACTCCCTCAGCTACTTCAGAGCGAGCTCCAATAAAACAATTATCCTCTATTATAACTGGTTTTGCTTGAAGTGGTTCTAAGACTCCTCCAATTCCAGTGCCTCCAGAAATGTGACAGTTTTTTCCGATTTGTGCGCATGATCCTATTGTGGCCCATGTATCAACCATAGTTGAGTTATCTACGTAAGCTCCAATATTTACAAAACTTGGCATTAAAACACACCCTTTTCCAATAAATGAACCGAATCTAACAATAGAACCTGGAACAGCTCGAAACCCTGATTCTTGAAATTCTTCTTCTTTCCAATTAAGAAATTTAGAATCAATCTTATCCCACCAATTTGAATTTCCTGGAGATCCAGATATTAGTTTCATATCATTCACACGAAAATATAATAGAATTGCTTTCTTTACGGTTTCGTTGACAATCCAATCTTCACCGTTTTTGTTTGCGACCCTTATTGATCCCGCGTCCAATTCTCCAATGACTTCATTGATTGCACTAACAATCGCTGCATCAGAATGAGAATCTACACCATTAATATTCTCGAACGCTTCATCAATTCTATTATTAATTTCTATTTCCATTACCAATTCATTTTTATTTTTTGTTATCCTTATAATATTTATTGAAAAATTTTACTAGGTCATCAACAATATAATCCGCTTCATTGTTATTTTTCCATAAATCTTCAAATTCCTTAAAATGATACTTTTTCTCTTTTATGGGCATTTCTCTCTTTATCAAAACAGTTGTCATGCCTAGTTTTTTAGCAGGAACCAAGTTTCTCGACATATCTTCAAACATTATTGCTTTTTTTGGATCTAGCTTTAATTTTTTTAAAAAGGTTAGGTATGCTTGAATTTGGGGTTTAGGGATAAATTTGCTGTCTTCAATATCAAAAATTTCATCAAAAACATTATTTAGTCCTAATCTTGAGATAACTTTTTCTGCATGAGTCTTAGATCCGTTGGTAAAAATTATTTTCTTTCCCTTAAGTTGTTTTATTGCAGATGACAATTCAGTGTCTGCTGATAGGCAACTAAGGTCAATATCGTGGACAAAATCAAGAAAATCTTTTGGTTGAATTTTATCTTCTTTCATTAGGCCGGCCAATGTAGTGCCATATTTTATGAAATATTTCTTTTGGATTTTAAAAGCATCATATTCATTAACTTTTAACCTGCCGGTAATAAATTTAGTCATTCTCTTGTCAATTTGTCCGAAGATATCTTTTTGGGGAGAGTAAATGGTATTATCCAAATCAAAAACCCAAGTTATTATATTAGAAAAATCCATAACATAAATTATCTAATAAGCGTTCCTGATCCATGTTCAGTAAACAATTCAAGTAAAACCGCATGTTTATTTCGTCCATCAACAATTACTGCAGCTCCTACGCCCTTTTTAAGCGCATGAATGCATGTGTTTAGTTTAGGTATCATTCCACCTGAAATAACACCCACTTTTATCATAGACTCTACTTCTTTTTTTTCTATTTCTTCTATCAAATTATTTTCTGAATTTAAGACTCCTTGAACGTCGGTTAATATTAGTAGTCTTTTTGCTTTGAGAGATTCCGCAATTGCTCCTGCGGCGGTATCGGCATTTATATTGTAGGTAATACCTTCCTCGCTAATTCCCAAGGGGGCAATAACAGGAACAAAATCATTTTCAATTAGATCATTAATCATTTCACTGTTTATGGATATTGGAACACCGACAAAGCCAAGGTCAATATCTTTTGTTTCTTTGGAATCGCTTTCTCCATTTTCCCATTTATATTTTTTAGCAATTATCATTGATGAATCTTTACCTGAAATCCCTACTGCTTTTCCACCAGCCTTATTTATTTTGGTTACTATTTCTTTATTAACTTTATTGCATAACACCAATTCAACAACTTCGAGGGTTTTTTTATCTGTTATTCTCATACCTCCCTCAAATCTTGTTTCAATGCCCATTTTTTCAAGCATTAGTCCTATTTGAGGACCTCCACCATGAACTATAACAGGATGTAAACCGCTTTGTTTCAGTAAAGCAACATCCTCACAAAAGGATTGAATAGACGATGATTCTGACATTGCGTTACCACCATACTTTATAACAATCGTTAAACCCGCATATTTTTGCATGAAAGGAAGCGCTTCGGTAAGTATATCAGCATTATTTAACCATTCACTTGCTTTGGTTGGATTTGTTTTTGTGTTTTCCATAAGTTACTCTTCTTACATTCGATTTATTCTATTAGAGAAGCAATTTGCGACTTAACATCTTCTATTCCCAGTTTCTCCCTTGATGAGGTGGCTATGACATTAGGATATATTGCCCTTCTTTTTTTCACTTTGTTTAATACTATTTTGATTTGATTATCAACATCTTTGGTTTTATCAATTTTAGTCAAAACGATTTGATAGGAAATCGCAAATTCATCCATAACATTCATAACTTCTTCATCTACCGGTTTAATATTTCTTCGAGAATCGATTAGTAAAAAAACTCTCCTTAGATTTTTCCTGTTTTTTAAATAATATTTAGATAAATTATTCCATTTTCTAATCTTATCCTTCGATGCTTTAGCGAAGCCATATCCAGGCATATCGACTATGTTCAAGATAGTTTCATCGCTGGATATAGAAAAATAGTTTAATTCTTGTGTTCTACCAGGGTTTTTTGATGTGTAAGCTAGTTTAGATTTTTTTGTAATTGCGTTTAACAAGCTAGATTTACCCACATTTGATCTTCCAAAAAAAGCAATTTCAGGTATTTCATTTTCAGGTAATTTTTCTACTGATGATACACCTAATTCAAAATTAATCTTTTGATTAAAAAGCCATTCCCCAGGATTATCTCCTATTACTTTTATTTTTTGAGTTTTCATCATATTTACTCATTTTTATCACTATTTTTATTGATATTTGTAAAAAGGGCGATTTCTGTTCCTTGGCGCTTCATGATATACATTTGTTGAAGTATCGATAAGAGTCCATTCCAAGCCCAATATATAACAAGACCTACAGGAAAGTTTGCCGCTATAAAAATCATAAAAACAGGCATCCAAGTAAACAAAGTTTTTTGTATTGGGTCTGCAGGTGTGGGATTAAGTTTAGTTTGTAAGAAAAAAGTTAATCCAAAAAGTAAATGAAATAAACCAATCATAAGAAATTGTGGTGGTTCCCAGTTAATCAAGCCAAACCCATTGAATAGAGAAATGGGATCGGGAGCAGATAAATCCCTTATCCACCCAAAAAATGGGGCATGTCTCATCTCTATAGTAACGAGAAGGACATTATAAAGTGCAAAAAATACTGGTATCTGAATTAAAACCGGTAAGCAGCCTGATAAAGGTTTAAGTTCTTCTTTCTTATAGAGGGATTGCATTTCTTGAGCCATCCTCTGCCTATCATCACCATATATTTCTCTTAATTTGGTTATTTCAGGCTGTACCTTTCTCATTTTTGCCATCTGAACATAACTTCTATTCACTACTGGAAAGAAGACTGTTTTAATCAGAACTGTTAAAAGAAGGATAGCGACACCAAAATTGCCCGAATAAGAATAGAGAAAATCTAGAACATAAAAAAGAGGTTTTGCTAAAAAATAAAACCATCCCCAATCTATGATTAAATCAAGTCTTGGAAGGATTTTATCTTCCGCATATTTTTCTATAATATTTACTTCCTTAGCGCCAATGAAGACCATACCATTAGACACTAATTTCCCTCCGGGACTGGTTGTAATCGCATCACCAGTGAAACCCACTCGATAATAATCATCATCTCCTGATTTAGAAACTTTGAAGTTGGCTTGCTTTCTATCCGTATCATTTGAGCTTAATGCGGAGGCCCAGTATTTATCTCTTATACCTAACCACCCACTAACAAATTCTTTTCTATAAACTTCATCTTCAATATCATCATAATCAACTTCTTCTAGTTTATCATCAAACCAACCGGTTGGTCCTTCATGTAATAAGCCTAGTGTTTGTCCTTGTGGAATGTTTTTTCTGGACAATTGCTGATAGGGGAAAAGAGTTATGGAGCTTACAGAATTATTGGTTATTTCTTGATTTATCGAAAAAAGGTAATTTTCATCAAGAGATATTATTTGTTTGAAAATTAAGCCCATTCCATTATCCCAAACGAGCGTTACAGAGTCATATTGTGTCAGGATTTGACCCGATTCAACAGACCAAAGAGTGTTTGAATCTGGCAAATTAAATTCAGCCCCTCTTGGTGCAATCCAGCCACTTTCCGTCCAATAGGGGTTTTCATCTTGATTTGATTGGAAAAATTTAACGAAATCAGAATTATCCTTTGTAGAGGTTCTAAAATTTTTCAGATATATCTCATCTATTTTTGCCCCACATAAATTTATAGATCCTGTAACTCTATCAGAATTTATCGGAACCCTATCCCCATAGCACTCGACAGAAGTATTGGGGATGACTTCATCTTTTTGGTAATTCTGAATAGAGACGTTTTCATCTAACGCAGAAGATACGTCTACAGTATTTGAGCTTTCTGGCGGGAAAATAATTTGCCAACCAAATAGAACTACCATGGCAAGAACCATGGCAAATAAATATCTTGGAGCATCATTCATTCTGAAATTCCCTCTAAAGCATTTACAATTTCTTCCAAGATATTCTTCCAGGTTAAATTGTGAAATTCGTTTGTTGCAATAAGGATATAGTCGTAGCCACTTTTCCCGTATTTTGGAAGTAATTGTTTTATTGCATGGCGTAATCTTCTTTTGATTCTATTCCTTATAATCGCGTTCCCAATCTTTTTGGTTACTGTAATGCCATATCTCGGATTTCCTTCATTATCCCTTTTAAAGATTTGTAAGATTATGCCTCGAGATATAATGGGTTTTGTTTTTGAAGCTCTTATAAAATCTGAACGTTTAACAACTCTCTCGATTCTTTGTTGCTTATCCAAAGAATTCTTTTGTTTTATCAATGATGACATAATTAATTTATGCAGATAATGACTTACGTCCTTTAGCTCTTCTGTTAGCTAAAATTCGACGACCACCAACTGTTGCTTGTCTTGATCTAAAACCATGACGTCTTTTTCTAACCAGATTGCTAGGTTGGAATGTCCTTTTCATGATTTTCTCCTATTAGGTAATTATAGTGGAGTTTTATAAGACTAAGAATAGGTTAAGTCAAATTGCTCAAAACATATATTAATCATTATCTTCATCTAATCTTTCCATTCTCTCTATTGATCTAGACATCTGTTTTTCTCTGATCTCATGTGCATCTATAGTTTTTATCATCGAGTCGGCTTTTTTTCTTAACTCATCTGTGGAATTGCTAAATTTTTCAAACTCTTTTTTTAGTTGTCCAAACTCTTTAATTATCTCGGTTGTTCTTTCATTCAAGGCCAAGGTTCTGAATCCCATATGAATACTTATGATGTATGCAGCAAGGGAATTTGGACCCAACATAAGAATTTTAAAATCCCTAAAAATTTCTTCCTTAATATTTAAGGACATTATGAGCTGAAAAAGGCTCTCGCTAGGCAAATACATTATTGCGTGATCCGTGGTTATTCCTTCTTGCGTATATTTTTCGGAAATTGACTTTGCCTCATTTTTAATATGCCTCTCTATTTGCTGTTTACTTTTTCTTACCCGCTCTACATCCATGCTTTCCGTTGCCTCCAAGTAAGTGTCATAAAGACCTGAAGGAAATTTAGCATCTATTGGCATTAGCAAACCATCCTGTAGTCTGATAGCGAATTCAACTCTCTGTCCAGATTTGGGAATGATTTCGATATTTTTTACGTACTGATTCTCGGAGAAGATATCTTTAATTATTGATTCAAGGTTCCATTCTCCAAACGAACCCGCTTGAGTGCCACCAGATAAAAAATTTCTTAATCTGCTTAACGGCTCTTTAAAGCTTTGTATATCATTATTGAGATTTATAAGGGAGTTTTCCTGTTTTTCTAAAACTTCTTCATATTTATGCTTAGAACTGTTTTTGTTTGATAGATATAAGTTTAATGCTCCCAAGAGGATTAAAAGTAATAGTAATATTATTATAAAGAAATCTAACATAAAAACTCCAATGGCGCGCCGGGGAAGATTCGAACTCCCGACCCCCAGATTCGTAGTCTGGTGCTCTATCCAGCTGAGCTACCGGCGCTCAAATTTTATTATAGGGCAATTGTGAGTATTTAAAAATTAGCTATATTTTTCTTTCCAGGAAATTATACCAAACAAACTATCAGCTTCATATATAGCCCTTGAAATAGAACGTGAACACACTCTTGCGCCTAATTCTCCAAGAATATTTATATCCTGGAATGTTGTTTCTTTTATATAGCTGTTCGTGCTTACAACAAAGATGATATCTCCATCTACAGGCGTATGAATGGGGCGAATAGCCCTGGACATTCCTGTGTGAGCCATTATCGCAATTCGTTTGGCCTCTTTAGGCGACAGCTTAGCATTTGTTGCAATTATACCGATAGTGGTATTGTTATTAGCTAATAACCCACTTGTAGAACTTCCAGACAGTATGTCGTCTGGCAGGCCAGAAGGCACCCCTTTATTGCCAAATTCCTCATCAATTTCATCTGTTGCAGCCCAAAATTGCCCCGTTTGGGAATTTACGACCGATCCATAGCTATTAACGGCAAATAGTCCTCCAATTTGGAGACCCTTATCTGATACAAAACTTGAACTCCCCAAGCCACCCTTTAAGGAACCCGCTTTTGCGCCATATCCTGCACCAGTATTTCCAAGATTGAAATCTGTCGAAGCATTTTCTGTGGCTTTGATCCCCAAGTTTTGATAGGGAGATTCGTCACCCCAATCTTTATTACCACCATTATTAAGATCAAATAATATAGCGGCAGGTACCATTGGCACATTTTTAATTTCCGGAGAAGATCTGAAGCCCCTTCCATCTTTTCCTATTGAATTAGCTGAAGAGCTAGCAGCTTCCAAGCCCCAAGTAGAGCCCCCAGATAAGACTATTGCATCAACAGTATCTACTAGGTTGTAGGGATTTAAGGCGCCAACGCCTCTCGTTCCTGGTGCCCCACCTCTAATGTCTGCGGAAGCTATGCTGTTTTCGGGGGCTATTAGAACAGTTGTACCTGTTCCAACAAAATTATCTTCCGCATTACCAACTAGAATGTTATCCACATCAGTAATTAAATTCTTTGCACCAGGATAAAACATAACTGGAAACTAAACAAAGCTTGTATAATTGTATATGATTTATTGTTTAAAATGATAAGCACATGAAAAACTTTGTAATAATAATATTTTTAATTCTGTCGTTTCTATTTAATTTTGTGGAAGCTTCTGATCATTCGAAATCAATAGTTGTAACATCAAACCCTTATGCCTCGAAAGCCGCTGCTAAAATACTAAGGAATGGAGGCAGTGCTGTGGATGCAGCAATCACTGCCCAGTTTGTTTTAACTTTAACTCAACCCCAGTCGACAGGAATAGGGGGTGGAGCCTTTATGCTTTATTGGGATAAAAGTTCAGAGAAATTATATGCGCTTGATGGTAGAGAAAAGGCCCCTGCATCTGCCTCCCCGCTGTTATTCTTAAACAAAGATGGACGACCTAAGAAATTTTACCCTGATGCAGTTGTTGGAGGAATTTCTGTAGGAGTCCCTGGAATGATGCGTTTTTTAGAACAAGCTCATAAGAAATTCGGCAAATTAGAATGGTCCGTTTTACTTGAATATCCCATACGACTTGCAGAGGAAGGTTTTGAATTATCTCCCGCCCTTCACAGAACTCTTTCTTTTATGCCGGATCTAAAAAAAATTGAACCAGCTGCTTCGCATTTTTATAGAGAGAACGGAAATGGAGAACTCACCCCCCTTCCCATTGGAACAATTTTAACTAATGCGGAATATGTTAAGACCTTAAAAAGGATAGCTGAATTTGGCCCAGAGGAGTTCTATTCAGGTAAAACTGCAAATCTTATTATAAGTGCGGTTAACAATTCTCCCGTTAGTCCTGGGTTAATTACTCTTGAAGATTTTGCAAATTATACCACTGTTTGGAGAGATCCTATTTGTGATCTTTACAGAAAATATAAGGTCTGCAGTATGCCTCCACCAACTTCGGGGGGCATAACAATGTTAATGATGTTAAAAATGCTTGAGCGTTTTGATATTGAATCTGAGCATCCAAACTCCCCTAATTTTATACATCTTTTTTCTGAGGCAGGAAGTCTTGCTTATGCCGATAGGGATTATTATATTGCTGACCCTGATTTTGTTGATGTCCCAGTAAATGGTATGTTAAATGAAGATTATATTTCGGAAAGATCAAAACTTATAAAGAAAGAAACATCCTTAAGGGATCGTAAACCAGGAAAGCCAAAGGGATACACAAAATTTTCTAAAAACGTTGATATCTCGAGACCATCTACAAGCCATCTTGTTATTGTTGATAATTTTGGTAACTCAATATCTCTAACATCTACAATAGAAGGACCTTTTGGCAGCCATCTTATGGCTGGCGGATTTATGTTAAATAATGAGTTAACCGATTTTTCTCTTATTCCAAAAAGAAATGGACTTTTCGTAGCAAATAGAGTTGAAGCTAATAAAAGACCAAGATCTTCAATGACACCGACGATCATTTTCAATCCCGAAGGTGAGATTTATGCTCTTACGGGCTCTCCTGGCGGCAGTAGCATAATTGGATATGTTACAAAATCAGTAATGGCAATGATAGATTGGGATCTATCTCCACAAGATACGGTTTCATTGCCTCATTTTATGCGGAAAGATGAAAATACAGAATTAGAGAGCGGTACGGACATTGTTAGATATAAACAATTTTTAGAAAAAAAAGGCCATAAGGTAGTCATTATCCCAAAGGTTAGTGGCTTACAAATTATAAAGAAGAAGAACAAAGGATTTATAGGGGGCACAGATCCTAGAGGTGAGGGTTTGGTCATCCCTATCAGTAAATAGTTGTAGTCGAGTTAGTGAAGTGAATAAAAATTTTTATCACACATTGAATGAAAAATTTTTGATACATAAAAATCAAATTTGTATTGAAGAAATATCTGGTAGACAATGGTCTTATCAAAAAATAAATGATCTTGCTGGTCGTTTTAGTTCTTTTTTAGATTCCTTGGGTATTCTGAAGGGCAGCAAGGTAATGGTCCAGCTTGAAAAATCTGTATTTTCAATTGCCTTGTATCTTGGATGTCTGAAGTCAGGAATAATTTATATTCCTTTGAATACTGCCTATACCTCAAATGAGATAAGTTATTTTATTAACAACACAAAACCAGACCTATTGGTATTAAGCCCAGATAAATATACAGAACATGATGCTCTTCTATCAAACCTCAAAGAACTAAAAAGCATATCTATGGGCAATAGTTCTGAAGACAATTTGATTAGACAAATAATTGATAAAGATAATAACCTGGATATTGTTGATTTAAAGGAGGATGATATTGCATCAATAATCTTTACTTCAGGAACAACTGGACGTTCAAAAGGTGCAATAATTTCCCATAAAAATCTATCTTCGAACGCTATCAGTTTAAACAAAATATGGGAATTTACTTATGAAGATGTTTTATTGCACGCTCTACCAATTTATCACGTTCATGGACTTTTTGTAGCTATGCATTGCGCATTTTTGAGCGGGTGTAAAATATTCTTTTTTGAAAAATTCTCTCCCAGTGAAATTGTCAATTATTTAAAATTTTCGACTGTCATGATGGGTGTCCCTACTTTTTACTCTCGCCTCTTGTCAAACGATCAATTCAATAGAGAAGTGTGTAAAAATATGAGAGTCTTTATTTCTGGATCCGCACCTTTAACAGATAAGGTTTTTTTAGAATTTTATGAAAGAACAAAACATAGAATATTGGAGCGTTATGGAATGTCAGAAACAGGCATGATTACGTCAAATCCTTTAAACGGAGAAAGAATCGAAGGGACGGTTGGGTATCCTTTACCCGATGTTAAGATAAGGGAGAATAAAGAATCAGGAATAATTGAAGTTAAAGGCCCTAATGTATTTAAAGGTTATTGGGGCATGGAGGAAAAGATGAAAGATGAATTTACAGAGGATGGTTTTTTTACAACAGGAGATATTGGTAAAATAGATGATGATGGACGATTAACTCTTTTTGGCCGGTCAAGCGATATGATTATATCGGGAGGATATAATATATATCCAAAAGAGATAGAACTTTTAATTGATGAAATCGAAGGAATAAAAGAAAGTGCGGTGATAGGATGTCCACAAAGTGATCTTGGTGAAGCTGTGCTTGCAATCTTGGTTAGTGATAAAGGAATTAAGACGATTCAAGATGACACAATAAGTGAAATATTGTTAAAATCCTTGGCAAATTATAAATGTCCTAGCAAATATATTTGGATGGAAGATTTGCCAAGAAATGCTATGGGAAAGGTTCAGAAAAAATCTTTAAGAAATGAACATAAATACATCTTTGGAGTAAATAATGAGCAATAAAAACAAAGTAATAGGATTTATAAATTCTTGGAATAATAGAGATATAGAAGGGATAGTTGAGGTCCTCTCTCCCGATTGTTTCTATCATAATATACCAATGGACCCCATTAAGGGCAGGGAAGATATAAGGGCTTATCTAGAACCTTTTGTGCAAATGACCACCAATATTGAATGGATCATACACCAAATTGCTGAGAACGATGAAGGGGTTGTTCTTACAGAAAGAACTGATAGGTTTGAAATTAATGGCCAATGGATGGATATTCTCGTTATGGGCGTAATGGAATTCGAGGATGGTCTCATATCAAATTGGCGTGATTATTTTGACATGAAAGCGTATGAGTCTGAAACTGCTAGAGTGTTAGGGTAATTTTTACTGTCAATTTTCTGCCCCAATTTTTCGTTATTTTATTGACTAGAAGCATAGTGAATCTTATTAGTTTTATTAATGAAAAGTAATTTGATTCGAATTATTTTTTTTGTGGAATGGGGTTAGAGATACTAACCAATGAAGCCTACAGACATATCTAATCCTGAGTATTTTCACAAGGTTGTCGATTGTCAATGGGCTTGTCCTGCTCATACACCTGTTCCAGAATATATTCGTTTAATTGCAGCAGAAAGATACACCGATGCTTATATGCTTAATTGGGAATCAAATGTTTTTCCTGGAATATTGGGTCGAACATGTGACAGACCTTGTGAGCCGGCTTGCAGGAGGGTTAGAGTAGAAGATGAACCTGTAGCAATTTGTAGATTAAAGAGGGTTGCTGCCGATTATAAAGATGAAGTTGAACATCTTATTCCTTCTGCACCAAAAAAATTAAATGGAAAAAAAGTAGCACTACTTGGAGCCGGACCAGCCTCATTGGTTGTTGCAAGAGATTTAATTCCTTTGGGCTACGATTGTATCATCTATGAAAAAAATGATGTTTCGGGCGGTTTAATGAGAACCAATATTCCTGCTTTCCGCTTACCCACAGACGTTCTTGATGAGGAATGTAATAGGATCTTGAATATGGGCGTTAAGGTTGAGTACAATTTCGAGGTAAAAAGCTTTGAAGAGTTTCTTAAGAAAAAGCACGATGCAATATTTGTTGGTACCGGGGCACCAAGAGGAAAAGATCTCAAGATTCCTGGTAGAAAAGAAGCTGATAAAAATATTCATATAGGAATAGATTTTTTAACGTCTGTAGCATTCGAACATATAAATAAGATCGGCAAGAAGGTAGTGGTCCTTGGTGGAGGAAATACTGCTATGGATTGTTGTAGAACAGCAATACGTCTTGGAGGAAAAAAAGTTTCCGTTTATGTCAGATCGCCAAAGGTTGAGATGAAGGCATCTGATTGGGAAGTCGAAGAAGCAGAGATGGAGAATATCCCGATTTATGAAAACCATGTCCCTAAGAAGTTCCTTATTAAAAAGGAAAAATTAAAGGGAGTGGTTTTTGAGAAAGTCAAAGCCGAGTATAAGAATGGAAAAAGAAAATTAATTCCAACAGGGGAACCATTGGTAACAGTTGAATGTGATGATGTTCTTATGGCTATTGGGCAAGAGAACGCTTTCGATTGGATAGAAAGGGATATAGGAATAGAATTTGGTGAGTGGAATATGCCTATCGTTAATCGGAAAACTATGCAATCTTCCCTGCCCCATGTTTTCTTTGGAGGAGACGCGGCTTGGGGTCCAGAAAATATTATTACTGCCGTGGCTCATTCTCATGAAGCGGCAATATCTATTGACCTTCATTGCAATAAGAAAAATCTTGAGAAAAGACCAGACGCTCATGTTTTTTTAGAATCATCGAAGATGGGATTACACGAATGGTCATATGATAATGGTTATGATGAGGTCGTGAGACTGGCCGTTCCTCACGCAGACCCGAAAGTAACCCTGGGGGATAGAAAAGTTGAAGTGGAATTGGGCTACGATGATCGAATGGCGTTTGAAGAGGCCAGCAGATGTTTAAATTGTGATATTCAAACAGTGTTTGAAGAGAAAAAATGCATAGAATGTGATGCTTGTGTTGACATATGTCCTGAGGATTGTATCAATTTTATTGAAAATTCTGAAGAGCAAGAATTAAGGAATAATTTGAGAGTTCCAGCATTAAATCTAGCAGAAGACCTTTATGTTTCAGGAAAATTACCAACAAAACGAGTCATGGTAAAAGATGAAGATTTATGTCTTCATTGTGGCTTGTGCGCAGAGAGATGTCCAACAAGCGCTTGGGATATGCAGAAATTTTTCTATTTTGGAGCTCAGGCCCATGACGGATGTAAGAAATGAGTAAGGTTAACGATTTTGTAATAAAATTTTCTAGTGTCAACGGATCAGGGTCGGCGAGTGCGAATATGATTTTCGCAAAATCTATTTTTAGGATGGGAATTCCTGTAAGCCCAAAAAATATTTTTCCTTCAAATATTCAAGGCCTTCCGACCTGGTATGAGATCAGGGTAAACAAAGACGGTTATATAGCCAGGAGAGAGGGTATAGATTGCTTGGTCGCTTTAAACCCTCAAACATACCAATCAGACATTAAAGATGTGGTACCGGGCGGTTACCTAATTTACGATAATACTATGCCAAGGAAATTTGGGAGGAAGGATATTAACATTGTTGGCATTCCAATGGCGTCTATTTGTGCCGAGTATTATGATGATCCAAGGCAAAGGCAGCTTTTTAAAAATATTGTGTGTCTTGGAGCATTATCCATATTACTTAAAATGAATATAAGCATCATTAAAGGTCTTATTAAAGAGGAGTTTCAAACAAAACTTAAATTGATAGAACCTAATATTCATGCCTTAAATCTTGGGAGAAAATATGCTCTAGAGAATTTGAAGGATGATTTCAATTTAACCTTGAAAACTATGAGACCAAAAAATAAAAAAATTATGATTCAAGGAAATGAAGCTGCTGGATTGGGTTGTGTTTATGCAGGCGCTACTGTTGCTTCATGGTATCCAATAACTCCCTCAACATCTTTAGCAGAGGCTTTTCAAAAATATCTAAATAAATTTCGTTCAGACTCAGATGGAAAAATTATGGGAGCCGTACTCCAAACTGAGGATGAATTATCAGCTATAGGAATTGCCATCGGCGCTAACTGGAATGGTGCTAGAGCATTTAG
>CETV01046822.1_pt1 | contig 21026 bp, 22 predicted proteins | sample 531451 | NCBI WGS metagenome assembly CETV01 (sample SAMEA2623155, study PRJEB7988) | marine metagenome | isolation source: saline water (ENVO:00002010), including | reverse complement strand
GGATATAATTTATTTATTAATATCCCTTGAATAATTTCATTCAGCGTACCATCGCCACCAAAGGAAACAATGCGTTTAGATCCATTTTCAATAGCTGATAAGGTAAGTTTTGTAGCATGTTGAGGTTTTGCTGTAAAAAAAACTCTATAGTTTACATCTGAGTTTTCAAGTTCTGATTGAAAGTTATTCCACTTCTTTTGTGCTCTGCCACTACCAGCAGCAGGGTTACAAATTATTGTTATTTCCTTCATTAGTTCTTAAGGAAACCTAAGATCAATTATATCCAGGTGTCTATCTACTCTTTATCTTTGGGAATAATTGAAATATTTAATTCTTTTAGTTGATCATCAGAAACCGAGCTAGGTGATTCATCCATCAGTGATGTGGCAGAAGTGGTTTTAGGAAACGCGATGACATCACGAATATTATTAGTTTTTGCTAAAAGCATTACTAGTCGATCAAAACCAAAAGCTATACCACCATGTGGCGGTGTTCCATATTTTAATGCTTCAATTAAAAATCCAAACCGACTTGATATCTCATTTTTATCCATACCTAATAATTCGAAAATTTTAGCTTGAAATTCCGGCCGATGATTCCGAATCGATCCCCCAGCTATTTCATATCCATTTATAGTAAGATCATATGCTCTTGATTTAACTGAGTTTGGGTCTGAATCAAGTTCATCTAATTTATCTGTTGCTGGAGCAGTAAAAGGATGATGCCTAGCTACAAATCTATTTGATTGATCATCATACTCAAACATCGGAAAATCAGTAATCCAAACAGGATGAAATTTATTATTATCGATTAATTTCATTTCTTTTGCTATTTCTACTCTAAGGGCGCCTAAAGCGTTTAAGACTACTTGTTTTTGATCACCAATAATAAAGATAATATCACCATTATTAATTTTAGTAGATGTGATTATTTCTTTTTGAAGATCATCTGAAAAGAATTTTGAAATTCCTCCAACTAATTTCCCATCTTCTCCCTTCATCCATGCAAGTCCCCTTGCATTGTATTTTTTTACAAATTCTGTATAATTATCAATTATTTTTCTTGAAAAAGAACCTCCATCAGGGATTACAATTCCTTTAACAATATCGACTGATTTAAACGCATTAAAATCGGACCTATCTGTAATTTGTTTTAATTCTTTGAGTAGAATCTCAAAACGTGTATCAGGTTTGTCCGAACCATACTGATCCATTGCTTCTTCCCATGTTAATCTTGGAAAAGGATTAGGTAAATCAATATTCTTTACACTTTTGAAAACATGAGAAGTTAGACTTTGAACTTCCTGAAAAATTATTTCTTCATTAATAAAAGACATCTCAATATCAATCTGAGTAAACTCAGGTTGGCGATCAGACCTCAAATCTTCATCACGAAAACACTTGACGATTTGAAAATATCTATCATACCCGGAAATCATTAGAATTTGTTTATAAATCTGTGGAGACTGAGGTAAGGCATAAAATTTTCCATGATGAATTCGACTAGGCACTAAATAATCCCTTGCGCCTTCAGGCGTTGATTTCATTAAAACAGGTGTTTCTATTTCTATAAAATTATTATCAGCTAGGTAATTTCGTACCGATTGATACGTTTGATGCCGAATCATCATATTATTATGTAATTCGTCTGTTCTGAGTTCTAAATATCGATACTTAAGACGTAGGTCTTCTTCAGCACTATTTCTATCAGATATAACAAAGGGTAAAGGGTCTGCTGCATTTAATATTGTAATATTTTCAACTAACACTTCGATTTTACCAGTTTTCATTTCAGTATTGACGGAGTCTTTATCACGATTTTGTACATTCCCTGAAAGTGACAAAACATCTTCCATAGATAATTTTTTAACAGTCTCAAAATCTCCAGAATAATTTTCAGAATTAAAAACTATCTGGGTTTTACCGTATCGATCTCTAATATCTATAAAAACTATCTGACCATGAAGGCGAATAGTATTAACCCAACCATTTAATACAACAGACTTTCCAACATGGCTAGTATTTAGTTCACCACAAGTATGTGTTCGAATATCCATAAATAACAATTAGGAAATTAATAAATAAAAAACTCGAAACGTTACCCGTTTCGAGTTTCATTTTTCAAAACTAAATAAATAATTTATCTTTTAGATATATTTAATCTATTTAAAGCTCGACCTATTGCTGCTTGAGCTCTTTTAATATCAATATCATCTTTATTTTTTATTCGATCTTGGGCTCGCTGCAAAGATGCTTCAGCACGGTCTTTATCAATAATGCTTGATTCTTCAACTGTTTCAACAAGCAGTTGTACTTTTTCATTAGTGACTTCAGCAAACCCACCACTTGTTGCATAAAAGGAATCTTTACCATTTTGAGTCACTTTTATTTCTCCATAATCCAAAGCAATAATTGATTCGCGGTGCCCTGACATTATGCCAAACAATCCATCTCTTCCAGGACAACGGACATAGGATATATTTTCTGACTCTATAAGATTAGTAGGTGTAACAATATCTAAGTTAAATGTGCTCATTGAATTAGTAAGTCTATTTGTCTACTTTTGACTTTTCTTCCGGAGTAGTATCAACTTCTTCAGCTTTAGAATCTTCTTCCACATTAGCCTCAACTTTTTCAGTAGTTTCTTCATCTACTTTTTCTTTATCAGTAGAAGGTTTTTTCCCCGAGGAGGAATCCTTTTTTCCTTTATCAATTGCTTCATCAATTGAACCAACGTAAGAAAAGGCATTTTCGGGCACTTCATCTGCTTCACCATTCAATATAGCTTCAAATCCAGAAACTGTATCTTCTAATTCAACATAACGACCCTCCATACCTGTAAACTGCTCAGCAACAAAGAAAGGTTGAGAGAAAAACTTCTGCATTTTTCTGGCTCGATCTACTGTTTGTTTATCTTCATCTGAGAGTTCATCCATACCTAGAATTGCAATAATATCTTGAAGGTCTCTATACTTTTGGAGGATTCCCTGTACGTCGCGGGCTACATTATAATGACGATCACCAATAATACGAGGATCAAGGATTCTTGATGTCGAAGCTAGTGGATCAACTGCAGGATAAATCCCCAATTCTGCAATCTTTCGTTCTAATACTGACGTAGCATCAAGGTGCGCAAAAGCTGTTGCAGGTGCAGGGTCAGTCAAGTCATCAGCCGGAACATAGACAGCCTGTACAGAAGTAATCGACCCTTTCTTCGTTGATGTAATCCTTTCTTGTAGTTCACCCATTTCAGTTGAAAGCGTAGGCTGATAACCTACAGCTGATGGCATACGACCCAAAAGTGCTGATACTTCAGAACCAGCTTGAGTAAATCGAAAAATATTATCAACAAACAAAAGGACATCGCGACCTTCATCATCTCGAAAATATTCTGCCATCGCTAAACCACTTAATGCGACTCTCAAACGCGCACCAGGAGGTTCATTCATTTGGCCAAAAACCATAGTTGTTTTCTCAATAACGCCAGATTCAGTCATTTCATTATAAAGGTCGTTTCCTTCACGAGTTCTTTCACCTACACCAGCAAAAACAGAAAATCCACCATGTTCCGTAGCAATATTTCTTATTAATTCTTGAATCAAAACAGTTTTCCCTACTCCAGCTCCACCAAATAATCCTGTCTTCCCACCTTTGGTGTATGGTTCCATCAAATCAACAACCTTAATACCTGTAACAAGAATTTCTGTAGATGTAGTTAACTCTTCGTGTTTTGGTGCAGGGCGATGAATAGGATTTTTTTTGTCCGTCTTTATTTCTTCTTTGCCATCAATTGTGTTACCTAAAACATCAAAAAGTCGTCCTAAAGTTTCCTGCCCAACAGGGACAGAAATTGGAATACCGCTATCAACCACTTCTACGCCTCGAGTCAATCCATCAGTAGAGTCCATCGCTACAGTACGCACCACATTATCGCCCAAGTGCTGAGCGACCTCAAGAACTAAGTTTCCTTCTTCTCCCCTATCCACATTTAAGGCATTCATTATTTCTGGCAAATGACTATCATAAAATGTAACGTCTACTACTGCACCCATTATTTGAGAAATCTTACCTGTCATTTTAGACATATTAATTTTTCCTTATCCTTTAAGCGCTTCCGCTCCACTAACAATCTCCAACATTTCAGTTGTGATTGCAGCCTGTCGTGCTTTGTTGAATTCTAATGTTAAATTTTTGATCATTTCTTCGGAATTACTGGTTGCATTTTCCATCGCAACCATTCGCGCTGCCTGTTCACTAGCATATGATTCAAGCAAATATTTCCAAACTTGCACATTCAAATGTCTAGGAATCAATGATTTTACAATTTTTCTTTTTGATGGCTCATATAAATGATCTGTTGATTGCGTATCTACAGTTTCATACTCAATGGGTAGCAATTTTTCTGTAAGAATCATTTGCGTTGCCACATTCACAAATTGATTATAGACTACTCGAATTTCATCTACAGAACCATCTAAAAAATGCTCAATTATGGCACTTCCAATTTTCATAGATTGATCAAAATTTAAGTCTCCCCAAAAATCAAAAAATGAATCAATGATATTGTATTCCCTAACTATAAAATAATCTCTAGCTTTCTTACCAACACAATAAATATCAACATTTTCTTTACCTAATTCATCAATTTCATTATGTGCTTTTCTAAGCACACTAGTATTAAATGAGCCAGCCAATCCTCTATCCGATGTAACAACTACATAAGCTACTCTTTTTACTTCACGTGATGATAATAGTGGGAGCATATTCCTATCAACGTCAGGAAGAAGATGCTGAATTACCTCAGTTAAACGATGCGTGTAAGGTCTCGCCTGTTCCATATTTTCTTGAGCACGACGCATCTTTGCAGCAGCAACCATTTTCATCGCTTTAGTTACCTTTTGAATACTTTTGACCGATTTTATTCGATCCCTAATATCTTTTAGGTTAGCCATCTTTAGACGGAAAATCCTTTAGTATAGTCAGTAATAGATTTTTCTAATTTTTTACCCATCTCATCAGAGAATTCACCTTCGGTTTTTATTTTGTTTAGTTCATCTTTATTATTGGCTTGGAGATAATCAAAAAGTCCAGATTCATAATCTACTACTTTATCCAAAGGTATATTATCTAGATGTCCTTTTGACGCTGCATAAATAATCGCAACCTGTTTCTCAACTTCCATTGGAACGTATTGACCTTGTTTTAAAATTTCAACCATTCGTTCACCTCGAGTAAGTTGTGCTTGCGTATTTTTATCTAGGTCTGATCCAAATTTTGCAAATGCTTCTAATTCACGGTACTGTGCCAAGTCTAAACGGAGAGTCCCCGCTACACCTTTCATTGCCTTAATCTGAGCATTTCCCCCTACACGAGATACGGAAATACCTACATCGATTGCAGGGCGAACACCTGAATTAAATAAATTTTTCTCTAAATATATCTGGCCATCTGTTATTGATATTACATTTGTTGGAATATATGCAGAGACATCACCTTCTTGTGTTTCAATAATTGGTAATGCAGTTAATGATCCACCTCCTAGGTCATCAGAAAGTTTAGATGCCCTTTCTAGTAAACGGCTGTGAAGATAAAAAACATCTCCAGGAAACGCTTCTCTTCCTGGTGGCCTCCGAAGAACCAAAGACATCTGGCGATAAGCAACTGCTTGTTTAGATAAATCATCATATACAATCAGGCTATGTTTTCCATTATCACGAAAATATTCACCCATTGCACACCCTGCGTATGGTGCAATGTACTGAAGTGGCGCTTGATCAGAAGCACTAGCAGTCACTATTGTTGTGTATTCCATAGCACCGTGAGATTCCAGTTCAGCTACTATTGCAGCAACTGTTGATGCTTTTTGACCAATGGCAACATAAATGCAATAAACTGGCGTTTCAGTATCATGGGTGTATTTTTGATTAATTATTGCATCAACAGCCACTGCAGTTTTTCCAGTTTGACGATCACCAATGATAAGCTCTCTTTGACCACGACCAATCGGAATCATACTATCAACCGCTTTAAGACCAGTCTGCAAAGGCTGTTTAACTGGTGCTCTTGCCATTACGCCAAGAGCTTTACGTTCAATTGCAAGAAACTCTTTTGTATCGATAGGTCCTTTACCATCTATAGGTTGCCCAAGGGGATTAACCACGCGTCCTAACATTGCATCTCCTACAGGCACCTCAACAACTTTACCAGTTCTTTTAGCTAAATCACCCTCTTTTACTAAGCTAGTTTCACCAAATAAGACTATTCCAACATTGTCATCCTCTAAATTTAAAGCCATTCCAAATACATCATTTGGTAATTCAACAAGCTCTGAGCTCATTACATTTTCAAGCCCACTAACACGGGCGACACCATCACCAATTTCAATTACTTCACCCACTTCAGAAACATCAACAGACAAATCGAACTTTCCGATCTGTTCTTTCAGCAAGCTGGCAATATTTTCCGTTTTAATATCCATGATTTCCTTTTTATAAAATTATGTGTCTAATAATGTCTGTCGCATTTTATCCAAATGATTTTTTAATGATGCATCCAGAAACTTGTTTCCAACACGCAGTTTAATACCTCCTAATAGATTTGAGTCAACTTGGACATTAAGTTCCGATGTTTTACCCAAAATTGAATCTAAAGATGATTTTAATTCTGTTTGCTCTGCCTGATCTAAATCATCAGATACATGAGCGGTTACTTCAACAAAATTCATAACATCAGAATATTTCATAGAATAGTTTTTTTCAATTAATTGAAAAAGTTTGATCAAATTCTCCCCACTTGCTAATCCAATAAATTCACAAACAATGGGATGACATTTTTCTCCAAATGCCGCTTGAACTACTTTGGCCTTATCAGCATCACTAATTCGTTTAGATAATAAGAATGCACGAAATTCTGAAGATTCTTTCATGACACTATTTACAAGAGCTATAGAATCTTTTACTTTTTTTTCAGATTTCGACTTTTCCGCAACTGTGAAAAGTGCATCACTGTAGTGCTTGGCTTTAGACTCAAGCTTCATATCGTTTTACTTTTTTGAGTGACTCCTTGATCATTGCTTTATTATCAGCATCACTAAGGTTCTTGCTAATAAGCTTTTCAGCAACGGAAATTGAAAGATCGACAACTTCTTTTTTAATATCATTTAAAGCTTTATCCTTTTCCACCTGAATCTGCTCTTTGGCGTCATCTCGAATCTTATTTGCTGCCTCTTTGGCTTTTGCTATCGTGTCTTCTTTAATCTTTTCTGCAGCTGTTTTACCTTCACTTAAAATTACCTGGGCATCAGATCGAGCTTTAGCCATAACCTTTTCAGACTCTTCATTAAGCTTTTCTAACTCTATTTTAGCCTTTTCAGCATCATCAAGAGAACTTTTAATCATTGCTTCTCGATCATCAAGCCTTTTAAGTAAAGGCTTCCAAGCAAACTTAGCAAGGACGAAGGCAAGTAGCAAAAAAGTGATGATCGTCCAAATAAATAAACCTGGATCTAACTGAACTAATGGATTATTCATTTTATTATTTCAAACTTATTTTTTTGATTTAGTTTTTATTAAAGAATCAACATTAGAAATGTGAAAACCTCAGCTAAAATTGCAACACCTTCGAGCAAAAATAGCGGGAGGTTAACAGCACCTACAATCTTATCAGTGGCTTCCGGTTGACGAGCAATACTTTCTGCTGCAGCAGCAGCAAATTTTCCAATACCTAAACCAGCGCCAATAACTATCAAACCTAATCCTATCGGTACAAATGCAGTAGCTTCCATTTTATTATTACCTCTATTTTATTATTTAATGATGAACATTGATGGCCATTCCCACAAATACTGCAGTGAGGAGGGTAAACACATACGCCTGAACCATAACCACAATGATCTCTAACCCTGAAATTGCAGCTGCCATCGGTACAGATACTAATGCTACACCAATTCCAGCTACAAGTGAATGAAACATTTCGGCAAAAATCGCCATCAGTGATAAAAGTGCTAGCAGTGCAATATGACCACCTGTCATATTTGCAGCTAAACGCATAGTCAATGCAAACGGTTTGACTATTAAGCCCATTATTTCTATAGGGATTAAAATAATATAAATGGGCCATGGTAAACCATGAGGGACTAAATTTTTCCAATGATTAATAAAGCCGTGAGCCTTCGTCCCTGCAATAATTATAGAAAAAAATGTAATAGTAGCTAAAGCAGCTGTTACATTAAAATTCCCTGTTGCTGTAACACCACCATGAAGAATTCCATTAATAAAACTGTCGCTTTCAGGTCCAACTCCAATTAAACGACTCAACAATCCTATAACATCAAAGATAGGAACCATGCCAATTCCATTGGCAAATAAAATAAAAAAGAAGAATGTAAGTAATAAAGGGGTCCAAGAATTCACCCATTTTGAGCCCACATTTGGTGTGGCAATTGAATCTCGAATAAACTGAACTATTGATTCAATACCATTAGCTAATCCTGTTGGAGAACCATTGCCAATTCTTAGGTATCTACGAATTGGGATTATAACGACAGTAGATACGACTACAGCAACGATCCATAACATTAAAACATGCTTGGTGACTGACATATCAATACCAAATAAATGAGGGAGATGAATAATAGGATGATGAATGTCAGAATTGGATACATGGTGAATTATATTTTCACCAACATGGTCCATTACACTAGATCCGTGAATTTCTTCGCCGCTTACTACCATTATATATTTTTATGATCAAAAAGTGATTTCAAAAAAAATGCCTCTAATGTATGAAACACAAAAAAAGACCCCAAAAAACTAAATACAAAGACCAATGGATTAAAAGAATAAAAGTAATAAATAATTGATAAAAATACCCCAAATACTAACATTTTGGCTATAAATCCATATATCAACACTTTTGTAGTTAGTTCCACTTTCTTAACGTGTACTCTATTTACAATGAAAAACTCTACTGATGAAATAAGCCAAGGTGTAGAGATTCCCAAAATAATTTCATTATTAAATTGAGGCTTAATCGCAATGCCTAATACTATCATAAAGAGGGCAACAAAAAAAAAATATAACGTAACTCTCACGATTTAAAAATAGCTTTATATAATTCATAAAATCCAATCAATATTCCTATGCCAAGACCAATTAATGTATAGATTGGGGATGAGTTATAATATTTATCAATCATATAACCAATGAGTGTTAAGAAAATAACTGATCCTAACAAAGTGTAAGCTGCTGATGCTGCAGGAGCAGATTGACGAACAAAACGTTGAAATTGTTTAATGGATTTACTTAAATAATCTTCATGATCATTTGCCATAATGATCGATTATTTTTTATCTGAAGCGGACGAATCAGGCTCAGGAGTTGGTTCATTTTCTATTAATACACAACTACCCTGGAATTGAGCACCTTCTTCAATAACCAATGAACGATATACTAAATCTCCCTTTAGATTACATTCAGATCCAAGAACTGCCCGATTTTCCACACGAACATTGCCATCTACCGTTCCTCCAATTTGAGAATCGTCAGCTTGCACATTACCATGTACTTCGCCCCCTCGAGCTATCCGAACCGGACCTTCAGATGTAACATCTCCAAATACTTTCCCATAAACAGCAACTCCACCTTGACAAGTGACATTGCCTTGGATTACCGCATCGGCTCCAATCATAGTATGCACATCTTTATATTCATTCTTAGCCATATTATTCTACACTAATATTTGATTGATTTAGCTCGGGAAAATACAACAAAGGATCAACAGGTTCCCCATCTTTCCATATTTCAAAATGAAGGTGAGGCCCTGAGCTAATTCCAGAATTTCCGGATGTTGCGATTACATCTCCAAGCTGTACTTTTTCATATGATTTTACCATTATCAATTCATTATGACCATAATAGGTGAAATATTCATTATTATGATAAATGACAACCAAGTTCCCAAGTTCAGGAGTCCATCCAGAAAAAACAACTTGTCCAGAAGCGCTTGCTAAAATTGGTTCCCCTATAGCTATTGCAATATCTACACCAAGATGCTTGCTAATATCACCTTCATTATTATTAATCATATTTTGAGTAACAACACCAGATACAGGTAAAATAGAAGGCACATTATCCAAGTACCCTGATCGAATTGCTTGATCATCCATTGTTTCTACCAATTTGCCATCGGCTGATTCACTTTCACCAAGATATGAGCCCAATGCCTTTTGAACAACTAATTCCATTTGTTTCATCCGTTCAAGATCTCTATACAACTCTAGTACTTCCGTCCTCTCCTCAATAACTTCTGAATAGCGATTTTTCATTCTCTGATGATCAAAAGCCTTTGGCCCAAAAATGAATAGGGCAACTATTATACTACTGATTATACCAATTATAGAGAAAATTAAAATTAATGTTTCATTGCGAGAAATTGAGAACTGTCTATTCTTTCCATCGTGGTCTGGTACAATTAAAAAAGTATATCGACTGGGTTTCATAAATTTATTCTATAGCACGAATCAAATCTAATATACGCTCTAAATCATCATCGGAAAAATAATCTATCTGAATAGAGCCACCTTTTTTCCCCTTATGATTCAATTGAACTTTTGTACCTAAAATACTTATTAGTTCATCTTCTAGTTGACGAATTGATTTATTTTTTGGTTTGGATCTAGAGCTTTTAGATAAATCGCTTGGTTTTGTTTTTTCTTTTACGATGCTCTCAGCTCCTCTAACAGAAAGACCGAGTTTAATTATCATGTGCCAAAGTTTTAGCATACCTTGTTTAGTCTTCATTGCTAAAATAGCACGGCCATGCCCAGCACTTATTTGATTATTTCTTAAACTTTTTTTGATCTCGACAGGAAGCTGTAATAATCGTAGAGCATTCGTGATTGTGGATCTATTCTTGCCAACTGTTTTAGCAATCTGACTTTGTGATAAATTAAATTTACTCTGAAGGACTGCATAAGCTTCAGATTCTTCAATCGGATTTAAGTTTTCTCTCTGGATATTCTCTATAAGAGCAACTTCCATCATCTCAGACTCATCAATTACTTCTAAAATATATGCAGGTATATTTTTCTCTTTTGCAAGTTTTGATGCACGCAGTCTTCTTTCGCCAGCAATTAAAATATATTGATTATCAAAAAAACGAACTGTTATAGGAGTTACAACACCTTTTTCTTTTATCGAGGCACTTAATTCATCCAAAGATTTTGAATCAAAATGTTTTCTAGGTTGATGTGGATTCTTCTTGATTTTTGAAATTGGAATTTTTGTTACACCTGCAGGAAGAACAATGTCTTGACTTTGCGGTCGTATTAAAGCTTCCAGCCCTTTGCCTAACCGTTTAGTTGCCATTATTTCAATATCTCTTCTACCAATGAAATGTAATTTTGAGCACCCGTTGAATTTGCATCGTATAGTAAGGCTGGCTTTCCAAAACTAGGAGCTTCACTTAGGCGAACATTACGATGAATGATTGTTTCGAAAATTTTATCTTTGAAAAATCCTTTAACCTCATCGGCAACTTGTTTTGATAAATTTAATCTGCTATCGTACATAGTTAATAGTACACCCTCTATTTCAAGTTTCCGATTCAAATTCTTCTGGACCAATCTCACAGTGTTTAATAGTTGACCTAGTCCCTCCAATGCATAATATTCACACTGAATTGGAATTATCACTGAATTTGAACAGGTCAACGCATTTAAGGTAAGCAAACCCAGCGAAGGAGGACAATCAATCAATATATAATCATATTTTTTTCTAATTGATTTTAACACTTTTTCTAATTGATGCTCTCTTGCCATAATATTAACTAACTCAATTTCTGCGCCAACAAGATCATTTGTGGATGTAATCATATCCAGAAATTCTAATTTGGTATTTGTTATGATATCTTTTGTTTTGGAACCACGAATAATAGCATCATAAATCGTCCCTTTTGGCTCATCAGTTATTTGTTCAAGACCTGTTGTAGCATTAGACTGTGGATCTAGATCAATTAAAAGTGTTTTTACTTCAGAAACAGCAAAGCTCACAGCCAAATTGACTGACGTAGTGGTTTTACCAACTCCACCCTTTTGATTAGTTAATGAAACAATTTTACTCATCGAAAGACATACCAATACACGTTATAGAAGTAATTAATTTAGTGGAATAACACTTCTTGAATCAATAAAGGTATAATTTATATTTGAATCAAATATGTTAATTTGATTACTTGGGTATTTTGAATGAGCTCTTTTTTATCATTATTCATATTATAACGTTTATTCAAAACAATGAAAAGGTCACTTCCTGGAGTATGAATCCAATTAATCCTACAATATAACTGAAGTTGTTCTGAAAAATTATCATACTGAATTATTGCTTTACCAAACCATTTCCGGTTCAATGCAACTTCAGCAGTAAAGCCATAAACATTTGCTGTGAATTCACCTTGGTTCGGCATAAGTATAATATTTTGGTTGGCAGATCCGTATAAAGTCAAATGATTTGAAAACTGTTTTCCAATAGAACTATTCCAACTTGTTTTATTTCCACCAAAATAATCTCCTTTTGAAATAGCTAAATTACCCCAAACTCCTCTGCTTTGATTTGTTCTAGCAGAAAATGAAATTTTTCTATCTATATATTCTCCTTGGAATATTTCAAGTCCATTACCCAAAGTAAAACCGTTCGATAATTTTTCTTTCTCTTGAATAATTTTTAATCCAATTCTATCTCTCGATTCAAAAATAGCATCAATTCCACCATTTATAATGCTTGTCTCACTAAGACCCTCAAGATTCTTAACATCTCTTACGTATAAGGTGAACCTCATTTGGCGAATTACTTCTTCTCCATTCCCTACTCTTGGTGTGAATCCCATTATTGCACCAGTGCCTACCATATCATTTCTTTGGACAAATCCAAGAGCAGGATGGAAATTTTTATCAACACGGTGTTGGCCAGCAGTAAAAAAATAGCGATCATTTTTTAAATCAACCTTAATCATTGAGGCTTCTGAAGGTTTATCAAATTGACCATCTTGAACTTGACTATACCAAGTGGAAACACTGCTATTTCCCCAAAACCGCATTTGTCCATCAAAGCCAAAAACTGAATTTTGGATTTCTTTATTTGACACATCTGTGACAATTGCACCAATTGTGGTTCGATCACGAATATCTGACCTTAATCTTAAAGCGCTATATGCTGTTGCTGGCAATCCATTTTCTGCTTGAGTGTGAATGTTTAGTGCTCCAATAGAGGTTTTCCCTATCTGCCCATACAGACGTGAGCCACCTAAAACATTTTGATCTAGACCAATACGTCGACTAAAAAAAATTTCGGTTTGGCGCGAATTTCCAAAACCAAACAATTTAGATCTTGTTAAAAAGAATTCTCTTTTTTCAGGATAAAACAAGCTAAATCTCGTCAGGTTAATTTGAGCATTATCTGCTTCTACCTGCGCAAAATCAGTATTGTAAGTCAAATTGAGCGTTAAATTGGACTTCAATCCATAATATAAATCTGCACCAGCGTTTCCTAAATCATCAGATATTTTTTCATTATCTTTTATTTGTTCCTGAGCTCCAGCAATTCCGAATGGTTTTATCTTAATATCATTACCCCTTTTGATATTCTTTAACCCAGTCAAATTTGCATACTGAGAAACCTGATAAACATCAGAGCTATACTCCAATCCTATATGGGGCCATAATACACTCTCATTTTTTCTATTAATGTATCGTTTTACAGCTAATCCCATAGTTAGTTCATCTTTGCTTGGAAACCTTAAGGTATTCCATGGAATGGCAACCTCTAATACCCAACCAAAATCTGTTACACGACCTTCACTGATATAAACTCCATCCCATGCCCATTCATCTAAACTAGGTTTATTTTCATCAGAGATCAATGCATCATCCTGAGTGCCTAGTGGATTCATTTCAAATAAATAAGCATTCCTTCGATCTAGGTAGGTATCTAATGCAATTTCCAATTTATCATCTCGGTGAATCCAACCACCTCTATTAAGAATAGTCGCACGAACTTTTTCAGGCTCACTATCAAAGAAAGTAAATCCAAAATATAGGTAATTATCATCATAGAGTATTCGCATTTCAGACTTTTCGCTTGGTGCAGCACCATCCTGTGGTAATCGTTGGACAAATTCAGTAATAGGTTGAACTGTTTGCCAAATTGTTTCGTCAAATTCTCCATCGACTTTAATAAGTTCATTTGAACGTTTAGCAGAAACTTCTGGACGACTTTGTCCAAAAACATTATAGTTTAGCAAACAAATGATGATGACAAAACTTGGATTTATATATTTAATAATTCTAATTTTTTTGATAATTATTTTTGAAGAAGAGGAAATAAACTGGAATGCCTGATAAAACAAAAATCAAATCCTGTGCTGATGCCCAAGTTTCGTAATATGCTCGAAGCAGAACTAATAGAATTATGCCACACAGATATAATGAGGGAAGAAACGGATAATATGGCAATATATATCCACTGCTATTTCCTGAATTCATTTTACGAAATTTGAAGAAAGCAACTGTTGTAAATCCATAAAAAATTAGAATTGCAAATACCATACCTGCTACGATCGTTTCAAAATTTTGACGAATTAATATTATTACGACACTCCATAAACAATGTGCAAGAATTGCATGAGTTGGAGTTTGAAATTTTGGATGGATATAATCAAACCATTTAAACATTAATCCATTTTTTGCCATTGAATAATAGACACGAGTAGTTGCCATCATTGTACCGTTCACACTTCCTGTAGCTGAAATAATAACCATTATAGATATAAGACTGGCACCAATATTTCCAAATAATGAAATAGCTGTATCAGAAGCCACAATGCTGCTAGATCGCATTCCCTCCAAGCCTATGACAGCATGATATAAAAAATTTGCTCCAATATAAAGAACTGCAATGATTGTCATCCCATAAAGCATAGATTTAGAAATAACTCTTTGTGGGTCTTTCATTTCACCTGCTACATAGCCAACTCTATCCCAACCTAAAAAAGAAAATACTATCATAAATAATGCGGCAATAATATTTCCAGTAGGTCCAAGAGTTGCTGTGACTTGAGCAGTATCAGATAATTTTGAAAAATCTCCATTGAGGAGTAAGAGGCCAATTATTGTAAAAAGAAATAATCCAGTAATTTTAACTGATGATGAAAATTTGTTATAAAAGCTGCCTCTTTCAACTCCTAAATAATTAATTATTCCAAATACAATCAGAATCAAAATAGCTATTATTATCTTGTACAATTGATTTAAAGGAATAAAAAATCCTATGTAGTCTGCGGATAGTAGACTGAGTGCAGCTGTAGGGCTAGTTCGTATAATTAAAAGTTGAGACCAGCCAAATAAAAAGCCCCAAAAGGGTCCAAAGGCTTTCTGCATATATATGTATTCGCCTCCAGTATTGGGAAAACGAGTACCCAGCTCCGCATAAATCAATGCACCAATGTAAACAAATACAGCTACACCAAACCAAAGAGCGATGACGATAGAGAATGAATCAACATATTTTGCAATAACTTGTGGAGTTTTAAAAATACCGGCACCAATAGTAATCCCAACCAATAGTGCAATGCCATCCGTAAGCCCAAGCGATTTTTTAAGTTCTGACATTTTATCTTAAGGCTTTACGTATTTGTACATCAGTCGTATTAAAGCATAGGCTTCTACCATATCTTTTGCATGATACTGCACTGTATAACCATCTATCCAGTTCATCTTTGGTATAGCTTGCAATATTTCTGCATGTGTTGTGCTTGAAAATTTTAATTTTATTGAAACACCGTTTTTTAGTTTAATTGGTTTTCTAGTTTTTATTTTTTTTAATGCTCGAACTGTGGCTTCTGATAATTCTTTTTGTACAACTGTGCCATGTTTCAATTGTGCGACTTGAGCCGTTATAGCAGTCTTTGTTGTTACTAACTCACAGTTTACAACTTTCCCAAATTGATTTGTAAATACATCATCACCAGCAGCCAAAATTACGGGGACATTCATTCCTCCTGCATAAAATGCATTCAACCCACCTTCACCGACTTCAGTATCATTGAGCCATAGGCCTTTTACAGACCCAGAGCCAGTATGAGCTAAGAAACCTCGTGCTGTTCCTGCTCGAGCATGGTATCCTAAAAAAATAGCTCCATCAAAACTTTTGTCTAAACCTTGAACCATGCCATAGGGCTTTTTATTCCCCTGGATGTAGATAACTCTTGGATCAAGTTCTTGATGATTGAGATTCTGCATATCTCCATGAGAATCATTGACCAATATTTCTGCAGAAGGATTAAATTGATAGATTGCAGTAACCACCGCATTCACTTCAGATGTCATTAATTTACGCCCAATATTATAATCCTTACCTGTAGAGCGAGTCATTTCCGATGTTCCTATACCCCCAATACCCTCCATATCAACTGAAATAAAAATTTTAAGCGATGAGCCTGCGAATAGAAAAGAACATAGGCTAAGTAGTGTTACTAATTTTCTCATAATTAATCCTTACCAAATGGGAGTCGATTTAAAGCTATAATTCCATTGCTCATAACAAATACAACATCTTGTATAGTACGAAAATCATTTAATGGATTCTTGGTAACCACAATTAAGTCAGCCTCTTTACCAATATCAATCGTCCCGGTTTGTTGTGAAATTCCTAATAGTTCTGCGCCAATAATAGTTGCTGAACGAATAGCATCTATTGGTTTCATTCCTAGATTGATAAAGTTTGTTATTTCCATCCCAACCCTAGTGGTACTATTAGGACCATATCCTGTATCTGCACCAGTTGCAATCTTAATACCCATTTTGTAAGCCATTTTAACGGTTGTTTCCAATGAAGGAAGCATATGTTGACCTCTAACTATCAATACAGGGTTATCATAATCTCCACCAGGCTGGGTCAAATCCAAAACTGTAGTAAATGTAGGGACAAGAAATGTGTCCATTTTTTTCATGAGTTTTAAAGTTCTTGGAGTTAGATATGTACCATGCTCAATACTTTTTACGCCCGCTTTCACAGCAGCATAACCTCCTTCATCTCCATGAGCATGTGCCATTACCGGAATGTTATATTTATTTGCTTCATCTACTATAATTTTTAATTGAGATTCAGTATATGTTTGTTTTCTAGGATCAGTTTGTGGAAGACCTGCGCGCTCAGTTCCACGTGTCTTGATAAAGTCAACACCTCGTTTAGCATTCACTCGAACAACTTTCCTTAAGTCATCTTCTTTATGCACTCCACCATGTAAATCGCCTAGGCGTGTATCGGCTAAAATTGTTTCACCTAAATTTGGTGTTACAAATACACCTGTAGCAATCATATCGGGGCCAATTAATGCCCCAGTTTTCACCATTTCACGAATTGATATATCTTGAAAATTTGGTGTGCTTGCACTCCTAGCAGTGGTCACGCCAGATTCTAAAGCACGATTTGCAGCATCTATAGATCTTATATGAGTATGTGCATCAATAAAACCAGGTAGCAAATACATTCCATTCAAATCAACCAGCTCATATCCTTTAGGTTTTATTCCATCTTTTTTTACTGATTCAATCTTACCATTAGAGATAAAAATCATCATGTTTCTTTTTTCAACATTAGCAATCCCATCAATAAGATTAGCATTGAAAAGTATGAGCTTATTTTGTCCACTTATACTAGATGTAAAAATCAATTGTACAGCAAATAGAAATATTTTTTTCATAAATCGCTCCTTGGAAATCTGTTAATCCACAACATAGCATCAAGCACAAGACAATGGAAAGAAATTAAACTTAACCCTAAAATTGATATATTATGCTTCAAAGGTTGTTCAACTCCGCTAGCAGTCACCAATCCAATAGTCATCAATAAAATAGATAAAGCCGTTATCCATAATTCAACTTGAACAAAAGCCCACTTCAAATATGTGGGAGAATCAATATATGAAAATGTAGTATGAATCCATAAAGAAGCAGAAGAGAGAAAGAGAATTAATAAAATAATCATTTTAGCAGCATCTACTTTTCCCCAGAAAAAATGCAAGCTTAATCCATCATTAATAATCATATAATACATTGCGTAACAGTATCCAAATGCGGCTAAAAACATTGATGAGACAATCCAAGCTCTCCATTGAATAGGGACACCACCCCAAAGATCAGACCGTGTTTCGGGATGGGAAAGCAAAGCAAATATATATCCTCCTAGGACTGCAATACCTCCAATGATATTTATCCATAGAAATTGAGTTTGTATGCGCATTTTTCCCTCTTTCCATTTACTTTATTCCCTTGGGGATAGGAATAATAACCTTTTATATTTTCACTGAAAGAATACACCTAATTTTACTTAAACTATTTATATGAAAGCATTAGTTAAACATTCACCTAAAGTCGGCATTTGGATGGAAGATATCCCCGTACCTGATTGTGGGACAAATGAAGTAAAAATAAAAATTACCCATACCGGAATTTGCGGGTCAGACCTCCATATTTATCAATGGGATGAATGGGCACAGCGAACATTAAAGTTACCATTAGTGATTGGACATGAGTTTTGTGGGATAATTGATGAAGTTGGGCCTGGAGTCACCCACTGTAAAGTGGGAGATCGCGTTTCTGGAGAAGGTCATATCACATGTGGATTCTGTAGAAATTGCCGCGCTGGTAAACGACATCTTTGCGAGAAATCAGTCGGAGTAGGTATACAAAGGTCTGGAGCATTTTCGGAATTTTTAGTAATTCCAGAATCAAATGTTTGGCCTATTCATAATAGTATTCCTTCAGAAATTGCTGCTTTCTTTGACCCATTTGGCAATGCAGTTCACACTGCTCTTTCATTCGACATAGTTGGCGAGGATGTTTTAATAACTGGTGCTGGTCCCATTGGAATTATGTGTGCGAGTATTTGCAAATTTGTCGGCGCAAGAAATGTAGTTATTACAGATATTAATGAATATCGATTAGATCTTGCTCAAAAACTTGGTGCTTCTAAAACTATTAATATATCTAATGAAAAAATTGAAGACTATTTTGAAGAACTTAATATTGCAAATGGTTTTGATGTAGGTTTGGAAGTATCTGGTAATCCTTCAGCATTTAATAATCTTTTATCTCAAATGTATAATGGAGGAAATGTTGCCTTGTTAGGATTGCTTCCTAAATCTACTCAAATTAATTGGGATAACATTATTTTTAAAGGCCTCCATATTAAAGGCATATATGGAAGAGAAATGTATGAGACTTGGTATAAGATGACCCAAATGCTTCAAAGTGGGTTGGATATTTCAGGAGTTTTAACTCATGAGTTACCTGTTGAGAATTTTCAAAAGGCATTTGATATTATGGAGTCGGGCCAATGTGGAAAAGTAGTTTTAAAATGGTAATTAAATAATGGCTAATTCAAGTAACATATATAAAGAGACATTGACAAATATTGAAGCTGAAGGGCTCTACAAAAATGAACGGGTCATTACTACACCTCAAAGAGTAAAAATTTCAACAGATTCAGGTAATGAAGTTCTAAATTTTTGTGCAAATAATTATTTGGGTTTAGCTGACCATCCCGATATTATTGCCGCAGCAAAAGCTGGACTTGATGACTATGGCTATGGTTTGGCTTCTGTTCGATTTATATGTGGTACACAAGAATTACATAAAAAATTGGAGTTGAAAATTTCTCAATTTTTCAATTCTGATGATTCTATTCTTTATACTTCTTGCTTCGATGCTAATGGAGGTTTGTTTGAAACACTTCTTGGCCCAGAAGATGCAATCATTTCTGATTCCTTGAATCATGCATCTATCATTGATGGAATACGACTATGCAAAGCACAACGTTTCAAATATCAAAATAGCGATATGAATGATTTAGAATTACAATTAAAGAAAACAGATAAAGCCAGATTACGGCTAATTGCAACTGATGGAGTTTTCTCAATGGATGGATATATTGCTAAGTTAAATGAAATAACTAAATTAGCGGAAAAATATGATGCAATGGTCATGGTTGATGATAGCCATGCTACAGGATTTATTGGCAAAACCGGGCGTGGATCTGCTGAGCACTGTAGTGTAATGGATAAAATTGATATCTGGACATCAACTCTTGGAAAAGCTTTAGGCGGCGCGTCAGGTGGTTTCACTACCGGGCGACAACATATTATTGACCTGCTCCGACAACGATCCCGGCCTTATATGTTTTCCAATACTGTGGCCCCAGCTATTGTAGCTGCCAGCTTGAAAGTTTTTGATATTCTTTCTTCTACTACTTCACTTCGAGATAAACTTGAAAAAAATACTCTGTATTTTAGAGAACAAATGACTTCAGTCGGTTTTGATATCAAAAATGGAATTCATCCAATTGTACCTATTATGCTTTATGACGCAGTATTAGCTCAAAAAATGGCGGCCACACTATTGGATGAAGGCATTTATGTTATTGGATTCTTCTTCCCAGTAGTACCAAAAGGTGAGGCACGTATACGTGTACAAATTTCCGCAGGAATGGAAAAGTCGGATTTGGATTATGCAATAGAAAAGTTTTCCAAAGTGGGGAACGCTATGGGCGTGATTTAATTCTATCAAGCTTGCTCTGATAATAAACCAAAGGTAAATTCCTCGGCTTTTTTAATATTATTAATTAAATAATGAATAAACAATTAACACCTAGATTATTAATCATTGGATTGGTATTGACATGGGCCATATGGGCCATTTGGCCAACGGTCCAATACCAACAATTAACCGATGCTGAAATAGAGGACCTTCGTGATCAGGGTAAACTCGAGCAACTTGAATCTCGCTCTATTAAACAAGGCTTAGATCTTAAAGGAGGTATGTTTATTGTTCTTGAAGTAGATCTGCCTACATTGGTTGAGAACCTAGCCATTAATAAAGACAGAAAGTTTTCTAAGGTCATAAACGATGTTAGAAATCAACTTATTATTTACCCTGAAGGTGATTTCTTCACAATGTTTACTGATGTAACAACAAAC
>CETV01051144.1_pt1 | contig 21369 bp, 19 predicted proteins | sample 531451 | NCBI WGS metagenome assembly CETV01 (sample SAMEA2623155, study PRJEB7988) | marine metagenome | isolation source: saline water (ENVO:00002010), including | reverse complement strand
CAGGATACGCTACAGCCATAGTGGGAAAATGGCATTTAGGATTAGGTGGACCCGAGGGACCTGATTGGAATGGAGAACTAAAGCCTGGCCCCAAAGAAATTGGCTTTGATTATAGTTTTCTCCTACCTACTACAAATGATCGCGTTCCTCAAGTTTATGTTGAGAACCACAATGTTAGAGATTTAGACCCTAATGATCCACTTTGGGTTGGGTATGAAAAACCAAATAAAGATCACCCGACAGGTATTACTCATAGAAGTACATTAAGAATGAATTGGAATGATGGGCACAATAATACTATCCATAATGGGATTGGAAGAATTGGTTATTATACAGGAGGAAATACTGCTCGTTTTAGAGATGAAGACCTGGCAGATGAATGGAAAACTCAAGCTAATAATTGGATAGAGCGCAATAAGGATAACCCCTTTTTCCTTTTTTTCTCATCACATGATATCCATGTTCCCAGGATGCCCCATGAACGTTTTCAAGGGAAATCTGCTATGAGCTATCGTGGAGATGCTATCGAGCAACTTGATTGGAATGTGGGGGAAATTATTAACACATTAGAGCGTCTTAAACTAACAGATAAAACCTTAATTATTTTTTGCTCAGATAATGGCCCAGTCTTAGATGATGGTTATGATGATTTTGCAAATGAAATGTTAGGCAATCATAGGCCTGCAGGACCATATTCAGGAGGTAAATACACAGTACGGGAAGGTGGAACTCGAACACCATTTATAACATTCTGGAAAGGACATATAAATCCAGGTACTTCAGATTTAATGATTTCCACTATTGATTTGACAGCTAGCCTAGCTGCACTTACAGGAGTTGAATTATCTGAGGATGGGGCTCTTGACAGTTTTAATGTACTGGATGCGATATTGGGTAAACCAAACGCTAAAGGTAGAGAATATATAGTCTCACAAGATAATGGAAGACGTGGTAATTATGGTCTTAGAATTGGAAATTGGAAACTTCAACGACATGATTCAAAAAAAATGTATAATGGTGATCTATCAATGAAAACTTGGCCAGTCCCACAATATACACTATATGACTTATCAGTTGATATTGAAGAGAAAAATGATATATCGGAGCAAAATATAAATATATTTAATAAACTAAAAAATAAACTCCAAGATATAATTGATAATGGGAAAACTCGGAGTTAAACTGGACTTCCAATTAGCTCAAACTCATTAGAAGATTCAATCTTCACATTTACAAACTCGCCCTTTTTGACCGGACTTTTTATTTGAACAATATTATCTATTTCTGGAGAATCATACTCAGTTCGACCAACTGAAACTGTTTCTCCACACTTATCGACCAAAACCTTATATGTTTTACCAACCATTTCTTCATTCTTGCTAGCACTTATATTCGCCTGTAAGTCCATAATAATGGATTTACGTTCATCTTTAATCTTTTTTGGAACATTGTCATCCATATCTTCCGCCAACGTACCTTCTTCTTCTGAATAAGTAAAAACTCCAAGTCTATCAAATTTCATTTCATCTACAAAATCATAAAGTTGTTTAAAGTCTTCATCTTCTTCACCTGGATAACCAACAATTAATGTGGTACGAATACGAATATCAGAAACTGATTTTCTTAAACTATTAATTCGATCACGGATACCTGTTTGCCCCAATCCTCTTCTCATAGATTTTAATATTTTATCTGAACTATGTTGAATTGGCATATCCAAATAGCTACAAACCTTATCACTATTTGCTAACTCTTCAATAATTCTCTGAGAAAGATGAGCTGGATGTGCATAATGCAACCTAATCCAGTCTACATTTAAATTATTCAATGATTTAATTAGATCATTTAAATAAACCTTAGGTTTTAAATCCCAGCCATAACTTGTTGAATCTTGAGCAATAATAAGTAATTCTTTAACACCATTTTCAACAAGTTTTTCAGCTTCCCATATTATTGAATCAATAGTACGACTTTTTTGTAATCCTCTCATGATTGGAATACTGCAAAAAGAGCATCCATTATCACAACCTTCAGCTATTTTGATATAAGCATAGTGACTCGGAGTCATTAAGGAACGATAAAAAAGAGGATCTTCCTTTGCATAATCTTTACCCGTCAAAAATGATATAATTTGCTTATGATCATTGCTTCCAAAAAATCGATCAACTTCAGGTATTTCTTTTGATAGCTCTTCAGGGTATCTTTCAGAAAGACAACCCATGACAACTAATTGTTTTAAGTTACCGGTTGTTTTTAATTCAGAAGCTTGCAGTATGGTTTCTATTGATTCTTCCCTTGCTATATTAAGAAAACCACAGGTATTAATTACAATTGTGTCAGCTTCTTGAGGCTCTTTAGTAAGAGTAAAATCTTCATTTTGAAGACTTCCAAGAAGAAGTTCGGAATCAACCAATGCTTTTGCGCAACCAAGGCTAATTAGATTTAATTTTTGTTTCGAAGAATTCAATTGACTATTTAGTCCCTAATAGACCTTGAGTGTATTCTAAGGCATCGAAAGTGATTAAATCATCTAAATCTTCACCTAGGCCTATGAATCGAACTGCAAGGCCCAAATCTTGATAAAGAGGAAATATAATTCCTCCTTTAGCACTTCCATCCATCTTGGTCATAATAGCGCCATCGATTTTTATTGTCTTTAAAAATTCTCTAGCTTGGACAAGAGAGTTTAGCCCTAATGAAGCATCCAGTGTTATTAAAGCAGAAAGTTTGAATTCAGTAAATTTTGATTCGGCCATTCTATACATCTTTTCTAATTCATCCATTAAATTCTTATGAGTATGTAATCGACCTGCAGTGTCAACAATAACAACATCGATTTTTTTTGATTTTGCGGCTGTAAGTCCATCAAAAAGAATTGATGACGGCTGTTTTGATTTCTCATTATAAACCAAATCAACATCAATACGATTTGCCCAAACCTTTAATTGATCAATGGCAGCTGCACGATATGTATCTGCTGCTACCATAAGAATATTATTACCCAGTTTTTTGTAGTAACTAGCTAGTTTTGCGGCAGTAGTTGTCTTACCCGTTCCATTAACTCCTACAACCATCACCATTATCGGATTATTTGAAGGAAGATAATTATCTTCCTTACTAGGTAAGATTGAAACAAGATGATCTTCAACTTTTGATATGAATCCTTCATCATGATGTTTTTCTACTACGTTCAGAATGGTACTTACTGTTTCAAAACCCATATCAGATGATAATAGTACTTCCTCTAATTGCTCTAATGAATCAGGAGTAACTTTACGTTTTACAATATTATCAAAAGCATCAGCAACCTTTTCTCTGGTTTTACTTAATGCCTGGAAAATATTACCGATAAAAGGCATTAATGTAATTCTTTATAAAAATTATAGAATGTTTTTGTATAAGCTAGCCAACTAACAACTAAAAGAAATGTAGCAGTATAAATTGTTACATCATTTAGCCAAAGGAAGGCTTGCCATGGCCAGATATGTACCAGCACAGCGAGAGATGTTATGCCAGCTCCCCATTTTCCCCACCAGTTAGAACTAAGGATAAAATGATCACGGTTCAAGAAATATATTGCTGCTATTGCAATAAAAATATATCGAACCAGAAAAAATAGAAAAAACCATGCGGGAAATTGACCAATCAGTGTTAAGTAAGCAACTACAGCAAAAATACATACAAAGTCAGCTATGGGATCAATCCACTTGCCAAAATGTGTAACCTCGTGTGCCTTACGTGCCACCCATCCATCCAACGCATCAGATAGGACAGCGATTAGGATTAAAATAAATGTAAAAGTACCATATGATGGATTTTTTAAAGTATAAATAATAGGAACTGCTAAAATAGCTCTGCTCAAACTAATTATATTTGCCAAAGTTAAAATTTTAGTCGGGTCAGAAATAGTTAATTTCTTAGGCATTAATTAAAACTCTATCATTAAGCGAGACAACTTGTTGATCCAAATCATAAATATGATCACAATGGGATTCAATAAAATAAACATCATGGGAAATTAATATTAAGTATTTGTTGGGTATTACTTCCTTTAAGAACTTGCTAAGTAAAGTTTTTTGTTTTATTCCCATACCAAATGTCGGTTCATCTAGAATTAAGATATCATAATTACAATATGATAAAATTATTATTAAAGCCATTCTTAAGGTTGACCATGGAATATTTATAGTTGATTCGCTTTTAATAATATCCCAATTAATCTGTGAAGTTTTTAACTTATTAATACACATTTTCATTAAATGTTGATTTAGTTTTTCGTTAGATATTAATTCTGAAATAAAATTTTTAAGCGATTCTGGGCCAATCATACGTTCAGGAAATTGATCCAACATTGCGACAGAAGGGCTCTTACCATCAATTGATAGGTTTATAGAACCTGATTGTAAAGATAATATTTTCGTTATTAGTTGAGATAACGTGGTCTTGCCCTTTCCATTCTCACCTATCAACCCAATTGATCGTGCTTGATTAATATCACAACTCCAATTTTTAATTACAGGTGAGTCAGAATCCTCATAGGCAAAAGAAATATTATCAATCACTAAACGTAATCTTCCACGTAGATGGTTATAGTTATAGGATAGATTTTCGAATGGTAAAGAAGATATTTTTGAGAAGTCTGACAGGGACAACATCCAACTAATGTCACCAAAAGTCAAATCAGTGTAATCAGAAGTAAACCAAATTACAGTACAACTACTTGAGATTTCTTTTTTAATGAAATTAATCCAATATTCCTTCAAATTTTGATTCAAATAAGATAAACCATCATCAATAAGCAATAATTCTGGCTTAGTGCTTAAAGCTGTAACAATATTAAGCATTTCCATTTGTCCCCCACTTAATGATGCTGGATGGCGCTGCCAATTGTCAACAAATGGAAGTTGAGATTTTAATTTTTCTAGCAAATTTTGAATGATGGTAGAATTAGTTGTTTGACACTCTAATCCAAAAGCTAGTTCTGACTCAAGAGTATGAGACAATATTTGTGTTTCAGGATTTTGAAAAACTATTTGAACTAATTCTGGTGCATTTACATTATGAATAGAAAAATTTTGATAATTTGCAATTTTTAACCCTGCTAGAGATTTAATAAATTGAGTTTTACCACTTCCACTCTCTCCATAAACAACATGAAACCCATTTGGGATTATTATTTTTTTTGAATCGCCAAATTTTTCATAATTAATTGAGAAAGATAATGATTTAGTCATGAATTATACCTCTAACAATCCTTGTGGCAGACCCTAAGTTTCTATGTATTACATCCGTTGCAGCATAGCTTGCTTTTAAAAAATAATTATTATCTTTAAACAAATTATTGACACCTAATATAAAATCATTGCCATCCTTAATACAGGATGCTCCATTTACTTTAATTAGCTCTAATGCTTCTGGAAAATTATCGTATTTCGGCCCAAAAAATATAGGAAGTCTTGCGATTGCTGGTTCCATAACATTATGTACACCTGATGAAAAACCTCCTCCTACATATGCGATCTGGCCAGCCCAATATAATTGAGAAAGCCTTCCAACTGAATCAACAATAATTACCTTTGTATCAATATTATCTGGTTCTTTGTTTCCTAACAATTCGACAGATAATGATTTTGATATAAAGTAATTTTTTATTTTTTCAATATTTTGATGATTGGGTTCATGTGGCGCCCAAATTAATGATAAATCCTCTATATTTGTCATTAAAGTAATGATAGGGCCTAACAGTATATCTTCATCTTCTATATGTGCACTACCAATTAATAATCTTTTAGGTCTTAATAGAACAGACTTTGTTCTTTGTTCGGTAAATTTATCAGACTTCTGTTTAACTTGGTCATATCGAGGATTACCTAGGACTCTAATAATTGGTTTTATTGATGGAAAAAGTATTTTCGCTAATTGATTATAATCTTTATCAGAAATTGTATAAATAGTAGAAATCTGATTATAAACACTTTTATAAAATTGTCTGATAATTACGGTGGATTTTGATGTATTTTTTGAAAATTTAGCAGCAAATATAGATGTATGAATACCAAGTGATTTTGCGCTCCAAATTAAATTAGGCCAAACATCATATGCAGCGAGGATAAGTTTTTTGGGCTTAGCTAATCTTAAAGATTTTTTGATTATCCAAAAGAAATCCATTGGTAAATAAATTTTACAATCAATTTGATCATCGTCAACATGATTATATCCTGATGGTGAAAAAAAACTCATAATAAATAAAGCATGAGGTTCAACTTCTTTTAAACCAGACATAACAGGTCTAGCTTGTTCATATTCACCAAGGGAAGCAACATGGAACCAATAAATTAATCGGTTTTTCCCAACACTATTAATAAAATGTTTTAAATGTTTATAAGATTTAATTCTGCCAATTATACCTTCTCTAATTTTTCTATTAAATAGGCACAGTATCAAACTAATGAAAACAAATAAAGGAAATAAAATAAAATTATAAACAACTTTCCAAAACATTAAGCGACAACTTTACTAATTTGATTCATAATAAGTTCTGGTGGAATTTGCGTCATACAGTATTGCTCTTTACGATAGCAAGGAAGACTTCCATTTTGAGAACAAGGCCTACACCAGAGGTCCTTATTTTCTATAACATATGATCTATCTAAGAATACACCTGCTCCAGTCTCTCTAGAAGTAGGGCCAAGAATTGTTATCGCAGAAATTCCCAATGATTCTCCAGCATGTAAAAATCCAGTGTCATTACCTATAATAAATTTTGCTTGACTAACAATAGCCAATGATTCTCTTAGGTTAGTTTTACCATGAACATCAATTGCACTCTTGTTTGCATTAGATGTAATTAATTCACAATTGATATCATTAACTCCGCCTATTAATACAGCATTGAGACCATATTTTTCTTTAATCTTATCTATAATAATAGAATAATAATTTGCAGGCCATCGTTTCTGAGCCCAAGCTGCGCCAGGTGTTAATACAAAATAATCACCCTTGAGACCATAATTTTGAAGAATACTTATTCCATCCTCCTTCTCTAAATCTGATACGAATAATTTAGTTTCACCCATTTTATATTGCCGAGGGAGCAGATCATTAAGAGGTTCATGTAGCCATGATCTAACAGAAAAATCAGGCGAAAAATAATTTTGATGAAACATAAATAGATTAAATCGCTTCCAACGTGGTTTTGGTAAAAATAATGATTTGGTATTGCTCATAGCCTTCCTAATGATTCTGGATCTTGTAGTATTATGTAGGTCAATAATCAAATCATAAGATTTTTTTGCCATAGATAATCCGATTTTTCTTAAAGAGGAATATCTAGCGTTAATATCTATTGAATGAATTTTATTTATCTTATCATGACCATCTAGCAAAGGAGCAAATTTTGAAAGAGTCATAAAATCAATAGTTGTATTAGGAAAATATGATTTTAATGTACCTATAACGGATGTGGTTTGAACAATATCTCCAATAGAACTAAATCTTAGAATTAAGATTGAACGAGGATCGTTATTCACTTCTTAACCGGTTCTTTGCATATTAAATGCAATGAGATCTATCATAGATTGCTTATAGGGCGAATTTGGATAGGGTGAGATAGCATCTAAGGCTTGTTCGTTAAACTCAGTAATTTTATCCTTAGCATAGGTGAACCCACCTATCCTATCAATAATCTCTTTTATATGATCTAAATCAATTCGTGTTTTTTTCTTAGAGCCCAGAATTTTATTTAATCGTCTAATCTCAACTTTTGAAGCCTTATCGTAAGCATGAATAAGTGGAAGCGTAATCAAATTTTTCTTTACATCTGCTCCAATATCTTTTCCTGTTTGTTTTTCATGACCTAAAATATCAAATAAGTCATCTTTAACCTGGAAGGCCATACCTAGTTTCGTACCATAATTAACCATCGCCTCTCGATCTTTATCAGCTCCACTGGAAGTGATCGCACCTAACTCACAACTCGTTGAAATTAATGATGCTGTTTTTTGGTAGATCATATCATAATAGCTTTGTTCGTTCATTGATTTAGTTAGCGACTTTTCAATTTGTAATATCTCGCCAGCCGCTAGTTTCTCTGCAGTTGAAGCAATTAACTCCAATGCAGAAAAATCTTTCAAACCAATCATATTAATTAGAGTTTTACTAAAAATAAAATCTCCCATTAGTACTGCAACTTTATTTTTCCACATTCTATTGATTGAAGGAAATCCCCGCCGACGATTAGCATCGTCTACAACATCATCATGAATTAATGTAGCAACATGTAACAATTCAATCATTGCGGCAGCTCTATAACTATTCAATGTTGGTTGTCCACAAACTCTTGAAGCTAAAATAGTAAGTATGGGCCTAATATGCTTTCCTTTATGGCGGAGGATATATTTTCCAATCATATTGATCATTCTTACTTCTGAACGAAGAGCATTTCTAAATTCTTCTTCAAAAAGTTTGATATCATCAAAAATTGGTTCAGTAATATATTTTAATTTTTTTACATCTGCTTTCATAAATAGAAATTACCCACTCCTTTTCCTATTAACCAACCAGCTCACGCCAATACTAATTTCATATAAAAGCCATAAAGGAATGAACATTAATACTAAACTAACGGGGTCTGGGGGTGTTATAAACGCACTTAAGATTAAGATAATTACAATAGAATGCCTTCGATAATGACTCATAAAAGCCGGAGTTAATAGACCAATAACTGAAAGAATAAAAACAAGAACAGGTAATTCAAATATTAATCCGCTTCCAATCATCAGCCATGTTACAAAATTAAAATAATAATTTATTGAAAAATTATTTTCTATCTGATCAACACCAATTGAGGTAAAAAACTCTAAGGAAAATGGTATAATAACAGTATAAGAGAAAACCAACCCAACCAAAAAAGATAAATATGTAAAAAATATTAGAGGCCCTACATATTTTCGTTCATTCAAATAAAGACCTGGGGCAATAAACTTCCATAATTGGTATGTTAAAACTGGAATTGCCAATACAAATCCACCAATAAGTGCAATTCCCCATTTAATCATAAACATTCCCTGAACTTTGAGCACTTGAAGATCCATTGGGTTGGTTAAGCTTTGGGTAGGTTTAATAAGAAATTCAATTATTAAATCAATAAAGTAAAATGTTACGACCGATCCAATTAATATAGAAATCAATGATTTGAGAAGTCTCCAGCGTAATTCCTCTAAGTGATCTAAGAAATGCATAGACTGCTGACTACTATCCAAAACTATTGGGCCAGTAATTCTTCAGCTAATTTATGTGGTGATATTTTTGTAGACTTAATATTATTAGTAGCTTTATTTAATTGTTTAATTTTTACATCCGTCCAAAACTCACTGATTAATTTATTTTTTATTAAACTTAAAACACGATTGCGATAACGATCTAGTTGTCTTTCATTAAATAAATTTTTGTCTTTAACCATTATAAGATATTCGATAATTCCATTATAAAGTTGTTCAATTCCTATGCTACGATCTGCAGAAGTACTAAAGACCGAAGGAATAATATCTTTATTATTAAAAACGGTATTTAACATTGTAGTTAATGATTTATGTAATCGATCTGCTCCATCTCGATCTGATTTATTGATTACAAAAAGATCAGCAACTTCAATTAATCCCGCCTTCATCAATTGAATCTCATCTCCTGCTTCGGGTACAAGAACAACTATAGTTAAATCTACTGCTTTAATAACATCATATTCACCTTGTCCAACACCTACAGTTTCAAAAATTATGAAATCTTTTCCACTTGCGGCAATAACATCACCTACAATTTGTGCCTTTGTTGCTAATCCACCTAGACTACCTTGAGAACCCATACTCCGGATAAATACACTATTATTCCAATCATAATTATTCATCCTGACTCTATCTCCGAGCAAGGCTCCGCCAGTATATGGGCTAGTAGGATCAACAGCTACAATTCCTACACTTTTTTCATCATTAAGAATTTGTTGTATTAATTGATCAGTAAGTGTGCTTTTACCTGAACCAGGAGGTCCGGTAATACCTAGCCTTATCGCCTTTTTACCTACAGCGTAGACATCATCTAATATTGAATTAGAAATATATTTTTCATTTTCAATATTAGTTATAACCTTTGAAATAGTACGATGATCATTTGATCTAATAAGATCAAGCGTATTAGAATTCATAATTAATAAAAACTAAGTCTTAAGAGAATGTTTGGCGAAATAAATTAAAATTATATATAATTAGATCACGCCCATCACGTTTAAGGAAATCTTTGGTTTCCAACAATTTTAATGTTCTTGAGACTGTTTCTCTAGAGGTACCTGCCATATTAGCAATATCTTGCTGGTATGGAAGAGCCTTTAGAAGGACATTCCCACGTTTTATTGTTCCTAATTCTTCAGCCAAACGTATTAATGTAACACCTATACGTTGCTCGGAATCACTTAATGACAAACTCTCAATATGTTGATCGCTTTTTCTTAAACGAACGGCAAGCTCTTCTAAGAGCGCAATTGCAATTTTTGGATATTTTTCCAGGCAATCAAGAAAGTCTCTTCTTGATAATGTAACTACTTCAGAGTTTTCTGTAGCAACTATGTTTGCCGATCGACCTTCACCATCCAATAATGACATTTCGCCAAAAAAATCACTTTCACCAAGAATAGCTAGTATCACTTCCCTACCATCATCACTGAGACGCGTAACTTTTACTACTCCACTCAAAATTATAAAAAATGTTTCTCCTTCACTTTGTTCTAAAAGGATCATTTTCCCTTTTTCATAAAATCGAGAAACCATTTTATCTGAAATCTTTTTTAAGTCCGAATCAGAAAGATCTGAAAAAATTGGAACATTTTGAAGATGGGTAGCTTTACTCATAGTTGAAACTACTAAATTCAACGTACAGATGAAATGGAGAAAATTAAACTTATATTTACTAAACTGTTGTGACCATTATCACAGTTATAGAATATAATATAATTTTATTATTTTAATTTATTCTTTTGGTTGATAATAATTAAATGAAATAAGTTCGCACGCTAATTTTACAAAATTAATTATTAGGAAATTTAATGGATAGACACCCTCAGCAGATAAAACGCGAGCGACAAGATAAAAAGAAACATCATAGAAATATTGCTAAAGCATCTGAAATGAAAACAATAATTAAGACTGTGATGGACGAGAAAAAATTATCAAAAGTCGAGAATATATATAATAAAGCTGTTAGTAACATTGACAAGATGGTTAATACTGGACAATTAAAGAAAAATACAGCAGCTCGAAGAAAATCTAAGCTTGCACGTCATTTAAACTCATTAAATAAATAAAGCACATTCATTAAGAATCCGAAACCTGATAATTTGGAGCTTCTTTAGTAATCTTAACTTCATGAGGATGGCTTTCTTTAACGGAAGCTGAAGTAACTTCTATAAACTCGGCTTTTTTATGAAAATCATCAATATTTTCAGCACCACAATATCCCATCGATGACCTCAAACCGCCCATAAGTTGGTGTATTGTAGTTTCTAAACTACCTCTATAAGGTACCATTCCTTCAATACCTTCAGGAACCAACTTTGTCGATTCAAAATCATCTTGGAAATACCTATCTCCACTACCTTTTTTCATTGCACCTAGTGATCCCATCCCGCGATAAGATTTATATTGTCTACCTTCATAAAGAATAAATTCTCCTGGACTCTCATCCATTCCAGCAAAAATACTACCTAGCATAACAGATTCCGCACCCGCAGCAATTGCTTTAGCTAAATCACCGCTATATCGTATTCCTCCATCCGCTATAATTGGTATATCATGTTTTTGTCCTGTATCAACACAATTCATAATACCTGATAATTGAGGTATGCCCACTCCTGCAACAACTCTAGTTGTACAACTTGCCCCAGCCCCAATACCTACTTTTATACAATCTACACCAACATCGATAAGAGCTTTTGTACCATCAGATGTTGCTACATTACCTGCAATAACTTGTAAATCTCCCACAGCTTTTTTAATATTTTTTATTGATTTTAAAACTCCAGAAGAATGGCCATGAGCAGTATCAATTACTATTATATCAACATCTGCTTCAGAAAGAGCTTTAGCGCGATCTAATGAGTCATCACTAACTCCGATTGCAGCACCAACACGTAAACGTCCATTTTGATCTTTGCAAGCATTCGGGTAATCCTCTTTTTTCTGAATATCTTTAACAGTGATTAATCCCACTAAACTACCATTATCGTTTACAACAAGTAGTTTCTCAATTTTGTGTTTCTGTAGCACTTTCTTTGCATCTTCTAAAGTTGTCCCTTCAGCGACAGTGACTAGTTTATCAGAAGTCATCCTATCTTTAACAGAAAGGTTATTGTCTGTTTCAAATCTTATATCTCTATTAGTAATGATTCCCACCAGTTTATCTTTTTCTACAACAGGTAAACCGCTAATATGATAATTAGACATTACATTTTTTGCATCACTAATTGTTTTGTTAGCTGAAAGCGTTACGGGATTAGATATCATGCCACTCTCAGATCTTTTTACCCGATCCACCATCAAAACTTGCTCATCAATTGAAAGATTTTTATGAATAATTCCTATTCCACCATGACGAGCAAGAGCAACAGCCATATCATTTTCAGTAACAGTATCCATAGCTGCAGATATTAATGGGATATTCATTGAGATTTCGCGGGTTAATCGAGTTTGAAGATTAACATCTTTGGGAAGAATATTTGATTCTTTTGGAATAAGGAGAACATCATCAAATGTAAATGCTTGATTAAAGGGAGGTCTATTTTTCATAATTTTATACCAAATTAATTACTTTCTTTACATTCTGAATAATTTTTCCAGAACTAATTAGTTTATTAATTAAAACAAGATCTTGAGATAGAATATGATCATTTTTAGTTAATAATTTTTCTCTTTTAAATAATGTTATTACAGGTTTTAATCCACTTCCAGAAGAATATTTTTTATGAAATCTATAATTAATATTAGTCGCTACTAATAATTCAATGGCAAGAATCCTTCTAATATTCTTTAATATTTGAAGACACGATATTCCTGCCCATGGCGCCATACTTACAAAATCTTCTTGTCCTGCAGAAGTTGAAAGAGAGTCAATACTCGCAGGGTGGGCTAACGTTTTATTTTCTGATGCGAGAGCTGCAGCAGTTACTTGTGCTAACATAAATCCTGATTCTATTCCTGGTTCTTTTGCTCCAAACAAGGGGACTTTACCATCTACTCCTTTCATGAGGAAATGGATTCGTCTCTCAGCAATAGCACCTATTTCCGCCATCGCAATTGAAAGACTATCAATAGCTTGAGCTACTGGTTCTGCATGAAAGTGACCTGAATTCATAACTTTTCCATTAGGAAAAATCAAAGGATTATCTGATACTGAATTCAATTCATTATCAATAATTTTCTCTACATTAGTAAAGATTTCTCGACTGGCCCCATGAACATGAGGTAGACATCTAATAGAATAAGGGTCCTGAACTCTATCACAATTTTGATGTGACTTAACTATTTCACTAGATTTCAATAAGCGAAAAACATTTGTGGCTGCATCCAATTGACCTTTATGTTTTTTTAGTTTATGAATTTTTGGATCAAATGGCGTAATACTTGACAAACTTGCCTCAGTTGATAGTGCACCAGAAATATCTGCTAATGTTAATAATCTTTTTGATTCGGATAATGAACGAATAGCTAACGCAGTTGAGACATGAGTCCCATTGAGGAGGCTCAATCCTTCTTTGGGTCCTAGTACAATGGGCTTTAATCCACTTTTTCTTAGAGCATTTCCTGCAGATGTAATTTTATCTTTGAAGAATACATCTCCTTCTCCAATCATAGCACAAGCCATATGAGCCAATGGCGCTAAATCACCTGACGCTCCAACAGAACCTTTCCTTGGTATGACGGGCAGAATATCGTGATTAAGCATATCCAGCAATAATTGAGAAAGTTTTGGACTAATCCCACTATATCCTTTCGCCCATGTCATGAGTTTTAATACCATTGTAATTCGAGTAACTCCCAACCCTAAGGGCTTACCTAATCCACAAGCATGGGATCTTACTAGATTCAATTGCAACTGTTTCAAATCTTCAGTTTTAATTGAGATATTGCTTAGTTTACCAAAGCCCGTGTTAACACCATAAATTTGATCACCAGTATCAATAATATTATTTAGTAATTGATGGGAAACTAGTATTGATTTTTTCGCTTCACGGGATAAACGAAAATGTGCAGTACCATCGAAAAGACAATCAAAAGTCCTCCATGATAATGAACTATCTGAAATAAGTACTGTACCCATCAGATAATGTAGGCTTTTTTATGAATATCGAACAAGTAGTGTGAGGTGATTGACTGAGGGTCAGATTATTAGGCTAAATAGAAAATTGAGAATTAACCAACGCTAGTTATGTCTGTGAATCTTTTTAAATCAACTGGAATAACATCACTGAATGCTTTCCCATAACGTTTATTAACAATACGATCATCCATTACTATAAATATTCCTTCATCGTAACTAGTTCTTATTAGTCGACCAAAACCTTGCCTAAATCGAATAACAGACTCTGGTAAAGCATAATCCATAAACCGATTGCCCCCCTGACCTTCAATTAAATCACCAAATGCTTTAACTATGGGCTCAGTTGGAACATCAAATGGCATTTTGACGATAATTAAAACTTCTAGCAGATCGCCTGGAAAATCAACTCCTTCCCAAAAAGCATTTGTTCCAAGCAAAATGCCATTTGAGCATTGATGCATGCCTCTAATTAAACCAGAGCGAGATGTTTGTCTTTTTTGTGCAAAAATAGGCAAGTCACGCCCTCCGGAGTTTCTCAATATTAATTCATATGTCTTCTCTAATTGAGCTCTAGAAGTAAACAAAACCATCATACGTTTATTGTGCCTCTTATGACAATGATATATCAATTTAGCTAAGACTTCAGGGCTTTGGCCATCTTGCCCTGCATATTGGTAATAATTTACTTGGTCATTATAATGAAATGGACTTTCAAATACTTCCATTTTAACATCATCAAATTCTACACGATTTAAACCCGTCCTTTGTAAATAATAATCAAAACTTAAATCAGTCCTCAAGGTCGCGCTTGTTAGTAAACAATAATTTATGGGTTTAAAGATTCCTGATGCCAAATCTTCCGCGAGATCAATTGGTGACATATTTACTGATAAAATGAATTGAGTATTCCCATTATAACGCTTGAAACTGCCCTCGTACCAATAAACATTATCATATTGCTGATTGGTCGTAATGATTTGAATAAGATTTAAAGTATCAGTTACAAATCCTTCTCCTCTATCTAATAATTGATGTAATTCAAGAAAATCTTCTTTTGATTCATCAATATCAAGTAGTGATTCACGCATTTTTCTTATATTATTTCTAACCAGATGATAACTTCCATTCAATAATTCTAATTCATTAGCTAATGATCCAAATTCATTAATTAGATCATCAATTATTAATTTGGTTGAGTATTGTGCATCAGAATTAAACTGATGGATACAATTACTCACCATTTGATCAAAAAATGATTTTAGAGCATCTCGACATCTTGAGACTGCATGTGATAATTCTTTTGTTTGTTCTTCAATTTGTGGGTGAAGTCCACCTATTGATTTTAATTGGTTACTCCACCTAATGGAATGTTTATGCTTAGGATCAACGCGATCCAACAAATATAACATTGAATTTTGATCTAATGATGAAGTCAACTGATGATAAGCAGCTTGAGTGATGTTGTGTGCTTCGTCAATAATTAGAGCTTGATAATCAGGTAAAAACCCGAGATTATCATCATTAAGTAACCGAGTTTTGGATTCAGATATCAGTAAAGCGTGATTAATCACTATCAAATTAGCATGATTTACCATTTTACGTAATGGGCCAAAGAAACAACCTCCATTTCTGGCGCAAATAGATGAAGTGCAAAAACCTGGTTCACTTTGAATTAATGCCATAATGCGAAAAGTAAATCCATTCGTAAAGCCAGGACATTCATCCATATCACCAGTTAGTGTATGCTCTAACCATACCATTAAAGGGATCAAATACATTACTTCGTCGTCATTTAAGATTTTTTCTGCACTTGCAATAATCCAATCTAATCGAGATTTACATATATAATTTTGGCGCCCTTTCATAACTACTGCTTGTATAGGCGCGTCAAGCGAATTGGCTAATCGAGGTAAGTCTTTATTAAATAATTGATCTTGCAAATGTTTGGTATAACAAGAAATCACAACTGGTCCATCACCATTATTCACGCTGTTAAGTTTTATAGCAGGATACAAGTATGCCATGCTCTTACCCAATCCTGTGCCTGCTTCAGCAACGCCAATTCCGCCCGAAGATGAAAATATATCATCTACAAATTGAGCATATTTCACCTGATTTTGACGATCCTCATATGTTTCAAAGGAACGACTTAGTTTTCCTCCGGGGCCAAATATTTCATTGCTATCCGAATTTTTGATCTCACTATTTCCTTTATGATCAAAATAATTATTATTTATTGGTTTAATTATATTTGATCTAACCAATCCATTTTTTAGATCACCAACTTTTGTTAATTGATTACCTAAATCAATAAAAAGGTCTTTATTATGAGATTTAAAAGGTTGTAATAATGAGATTATCTGTGAGATGAGATCTAATTTATAGCTAGCTGCCTCCTCAATTAATTCAACAAAAATTTTTCCACAATTTTCAGTATCATATTCTGCTCGATGAGCCCCATCGGTAGAAAAACCATAATAATCAGAAATAGCACTTAGATTATGTGCTGGTTGAAAAAAAAGAAATGCTCGCGATAAAGTTAGTGTATCATAGTATTTTCCCTCGTCATAGTCATGATTATGACGAGATGCTATAGATTTTAAAAAGGATAAATCAAAAGGTGTATTATGAGCAACAAGTGGATAGTTACCAATAAACTTAAACAAATCATCTATGATATTTTTTTCCTTAGGAGAATTCACTACCATCTCATTTGTTATACCTGTGATTTGCTCAATTAATTTTGGTATTGGGATGCCTGGATTGACTAAAGTATTATACCTCTTGGAAGGCAAACCATCTACAAAAAGTATAGCGGCTACTTCTATGATTCGATCGGATTCAAAATCAAGACCCGTCGTTTCAAAATCAAGTGCTATAAATTTATCTAAATTAAGAGAACTAAGTAATTCAATTCGATCCATCGATAAGCTAAGAATCTAGCTATCTATCACGTCAGGAAGGACAACTTTGAAGGAAGGTTTTACTTCTCCATGTCTGAAATAATGAAAATATCTTAGTAACCAAAACAGTAATAATAGTATAATTAATAACCAAGGAAATCGAACACTCAAAAACATAGCAGGAATAAAAACAACGTACATCTGACATCGTTGTATATGACGAATAGCAGAAGGAAAGATTAATGCGACTAGTGGGAATGGGCTATAAACTGCAGCTATGGTACTGATCATTGGATCATCATTAAAATAACCAATGACAGAACTTAATAGTGTTAAGACTATGATGATCCCAAGTTTCGCTGCTATTTCATTTTTTGAAGGTACAGATTTATCCTGCACATCTATTTCTATACTCCAAACCATATACCCTACTAAGAAAAAAATGATATAGGATAAGCCATACATAAAAAATAATAAATCAAAACCATAAGGAATTGTGCCCATAAGAAAAAATAAAGTACCGCTAGCAAAAACATATAACGCAGATTTCAGCGAATCAACTTTTTCAGGAAAAATTGAAGATCTATTCGTATATCTATCCCACCAAAGTGCAATAATTAAGATTATTACTAGAAGAAAAGACAATGTAGACCAATCCCAATACAACCATCGATTCTTAATATGGCCAGCTACATTGGCACCGGAAAGCACCATCGTCAATACCCAAAACCAACGTTCAGGCTTTAGAGATATAAAACCATCTAATTTATTGAATAAACTGGCTAATGATTCATAACGAGAGGAGCCTATGGGAAAATACTTTTCAGCCAGCAAGACTTATCCGATCAAAGCCTTTCCAGCTATAGTAAAATAGATTTCATTAAAAATGATAAATCCAACTATTGCCGCAGCAATAATTAAGAATGTCTTAACCAATTTATCTGGAACCGACATATTATTCATTCCTTCTCTTAGCTCATTCATATATTCTTTTAAACCCCATTTATGCAGAATAAATATAGCCGTAAGCATACCGCCTATTGGGAGCATATATTTTGATGACAAATAATCCATTACATCAAAGAAAGACATTCCAAGAAATCCTGTAAGATTAACACCTCCTCCTAATGAGAAAGAACAAAAAACACCTACAATAGTAATGATAGAACCAAATTGTATTGTCGCTTTTTTCCGAGACCATCCTTTTTGGTCTATAAAATATGCTGTAACAACTTCTAGAATAGATATAGCAGAGGTTAATGCAGCCATAAAGAGCAGTATAAAGAAAAGGGTAGCCCAAATAGTACCACCAGCTAATTGTGGGAATATAGACGGTAAAATAACAAAAATTAACCCAGGACCTTCAGCCGGGTTGGCTCCCAAAGCAAATACTGTTGTAAATATTGCTACACCTGCTAACATGGCAATGGCAGTATCCAAGAGAATAACCCAAAGGGCTGATGTCATTAAGTTCTGTTCCCTATTGAGGTAACTTCCATAAGTTATCATTGTACCCATTCCCAGACTAACGGTAAAAAATGAATGACCCAATGCAAGTACAATAGCCGAAGCAGTTAAATCTTCAAATCGAGGATTAAATAAAAAAGAAAGTCCCTCCATTCCTCCTTCTAAAGTCATACCCCTAATAGCTAAAACAGCCAACAAAACAATAATTATAGGCATCATTATTTTAGACCACTTCTCTATTCCGCCTTTTACACCTTGGACTATTACAAATATACATAAACCCATGAATAAGACTTGGTAGAGAACGGGACTATATGTACTTGTAATGAAACCGTTAAATACTGCACCGGCTGCTTCAGGGTTACCTGATAAATTATTGAAACCTCCTAAAATAGAATCAATAATATATTTTAATATCCAGCCTCCAACTACACCATAAAAAGAAAGAATCACAAAAGCAGACGCAACGCCAAGAAATCCTACCCATTTCCAATTACTTCCAGGTGCCAATTTTTCAAATGCTCCAACTGGGCTTAGTTGAGTTTTTCTTCCAATAACAAATTCAGCAACTACAATAGATAGTCCAACAACGAGAATGCATGCTAAATAAACAATAGTAAAAGCTCCACCTCCATTTTGACCTGCCATAGAGGGGTATTTCCAAATATTACCAATTCCAACCGCGGATCCTGATGCTGCAAGTATAAAACCAAGCTTAGATCCCCATTGTTCGCGTTGACTACTCATTGTTCTTTACTAACCTCCACTTTAGATTTTTCTAGATCTTCATTCATAACTTTATTAAATGGATGCAAATGGACCTCAACAATAGCATCAAGAAGACCGTAAATATAGACAAATCCTACCCACCAACCATATTTGTTTCTAAGCTTTAAGTACCGTTCTTTCTCAAAAGTATCAACACCAGTGTAATTATGGTATTTATTAGCATAATCTGCGTATAAAAAACCAGATACTACTGCGCCACCCATAAGTAAAAACCCTTTAAATTTTTGACCATTATAGAATTGACCACCACCAGGTAATAAAAGAGCCGATCTTACTGCTTTTGATGGTGATTTTTGAAGCGTAGAATCAGGAATTTGACTAAAGATTGTCCCCATCATCATCATCAGTATTAGTCGAACCATCAATTTATTCTACTGTTGCGATACACTCGATTTCAACATCAGTATCTGCTGGCAGTCCTTTTACAGCGACAAGAGACCTAGCTGGCGCATTAGCTTCATCAAGCCAAGTATTAAAGACTTCATTTACATCTCCGTAATAAGACATATCAGTCAAGAAAACTGTAAACTTTACAACATTTGATAAATTTGTATCTGCACTTTCTAAAATAGCAGAAAGATTCTTAAAAACCTGGTCCACTCGATCTTTAAAACTTCCCTCAACTAATTTTCCGGTGTCTGGGTTAATAGCGATCTGGCCTGCAGTAAATACAAATCCATTAGAAATTACAGCTTGATTGTATGATCCAATTGGATTTGGCGCATGAGCATCAGTAATAACAGTTTTATCCATAAAATTCTCCTTAGTTAAAAGCCATACAGGCTAGACCAATATTGGGGTCAAATTCACGTACTCCCTCTGTGTTAATCTTACGCAAAATAAATTCACCCACAGCAGCTACTTTGGCTTCAAACAAATGGCCTCCTTTACCTGTCAAACTATGATCTGATATATTGATATGAGCATGGATAAATGGTTCACCATCTTTTAATAAAACATTCCCTTGGTAAGATGTTAATTCCCATATTTCTGTATAAAGTTTTTTGATATATTCCTGTTTTTCCAAATCATAAGCACCCAGTTCAATATCTTTTATTGCTCCTATACCAGATAATTGAGCATTTATAATATTATTATCTTTACAAAATCGAGTTAATGTTTCCATAATAGGTTCATTTTGTTCAATATAAATGATATACGTATCACCATCCTGCTTGTACTGCATAATTAACTTTTTCCTTCTATAAGTTCTTTTATGATATCAAGACTTTCCTCCATTGCCTTTTTCAGTTTTACTGAATCAATGCCTCCAGCAGTCGCCAAGTGAGGTTTCCCACCACCACCACCACCCATAAGAGCACCAATATTTTTCGCTAAATCCCCAGCATTAATTCCTAACTTTATCAAGTCTTGTGTTACAACAATAACAATGGAAGGCTTTTCGCCTTCAGCACCAAGGACACCCACTCCACTTTTCATCACATTCAACAAAGAATCACCTATATCTTTTAATTCATCGAGTGATTTTGCACTAATTTCTTTGATAACAATCGAATGTTTTCCTATCGAATGTGAATCTTCCATTAAAGTTTTTATATTAATACTAACATCTGCTTTCTTATTAACTTTTAATTCTTTCTCTAAAGTTTTATTTTGCAAAATTAACTGATCAATTCTTGAACTAATATCATTTGTCCCACAATTGAGCTGAGATTGCACTTTCTGCAAAACGTTAGATTGTTCTTGAAAATATTCGACTGACTTTTGACCGGAAACTGCAACAATGCGACGAACACCAGCAGCTAAAGAAGATTCTTCAATTATTTTAAATAATCCTATATCACCTGTTCGATCTACATGCGTACCACCACATAATTCCTTAGAGTAATCT
>CETV01010759.1_pt1 | contig 21796 bp, 21 predicted proteins | sample 531451 | NCBI WGS metagenome assembly CETV01 (sample SAMEA2623155, study PRJEB7988) | marine metagenome | isolation source: saline water (ENVO:00002010), including | reverse complement strand
CGACTTCTTCTTGAGATACGACTTCTTCTTGAGATACGACTTCTTCTGATTTAACTGCTTCTATAACTACAGTTTGGTCTTTATCAGTTTTTTCTGCAGGTTTATTGTTTATGCTAAACCTGAATTCACAACTTGGACAAACAATAGAAGTCTTACCTAAGTCATAGAATTTTGTTTCACATTCTGGACAAAGCACCTTATTACCGAGTTCTTCTTTATTCAACTTCTTCCCCATTAAAAAATAATAAATTCTCAATTGCATGAAGAAACGTTACTGTCAAAACCAAAAAATCTTTTTTATTAGCTTCAAGTCTGCTAAACGTTATCAAAATAATATTATAATATTTTATGAATTAGATTTTACAAATGCAATCTAAGAAAAGTAAAAATTTAAAAGGCGAAATAACTATACCAGGGGATAAATCTATTTCCCATAGGAGTGTAATACTGGCGTCTTTAGCTTTAGGACAAACTGTTATCAAAGGTTTGCTCAAAAGCGATGATGTTATGAAGACCATCAAGGTTATGAGGTTATTTGGCGCCAAAATAAATTTTAAAGGAAATGAAACCTGTAATATAGATGGTGTAGGGGTAGGAGGAATTCTTGAACCTTCACAACCTTTAGATTTTGGTAATTCTGGCACCTCTGCTAGATTAATAATGGGTGTGGTTGCTACTCATCCAATTTCTGCTATTTTTACTGGCGATGAATCACTCTCTAAAAGACCGATGCAGAGGATTTTAGAGCCTCTTAAGCTTTTTGGCTCCGACGTATCTTGTCGCGAAGATAATTATCTGCCGGTTATTATTAAGGGAAGTAAATTACCTGTACCAATTAGTTATAAACTAGAATTACCTTCCGCACAGGTGAAGTCGGCCATTTTACTGGCTGGGCTAAATACTCCAGGGACAACTGAAGTAATTGATAAATTTAATACAAGAGATCACACTGAAAGATTATTGGAAATTTTTGGCTGTTCCGTAGATATAAAAGAGACAAGCCAAGGAAAAAAAATTCTTATTAATGGCGAAACAGATTTAATATCAACTAAATTAGAAGTACCAGGAGATCCTTCTTCGGCCGCTTATCCTGTTGTTGCAAGTATTATTTGCGATAATTCAAGTTTAGTTGTCAAAAATGTATTAATAAACCCAACTCGTGATGCAATATTTAATATCCTAAAACAAATGGGAGCAAAAATTTCTTTCTTAAACAAAAAGTCTCTTTGTGGAGAGGAGGTTTATGATATTAAAGTAGAAACTAGCAAACTAGTAGGTATTGAAATTTCCGAAGAAGTTGCTCCGATTTTGATAGATGATTATCCTATACTTGCAGTTGCAGCATCTCAAGCCGAAGGAAAAACAAGGATGAATGGATTATCAGAATTGCGATTTAAAGAAAGCAATAGATTGGATGGTATAATTGACTTACTTTCTAAATGTAAAGTGGATTTTAATTTGGAGGGTGATGATTTAATTATTTTTGGTCAAGACTCAGAAAAAAAAGGTGGGTCATTTATCGAAACTAATTTAGATCACAGAATGGCGATGTCATCTCTTATTATGGGACTCGTTTGCAAAAACCCTATAGAAATAGACAATCCTGAAATAATAAATACAAGTTTCCCTAACTTTATTGAAATAATGCAAAAAATAGGGGCAAAAATTGGGTCGTCTTCATGACCATAGTAGTGGCGATTGATGGGCCTGCAGGTTCAGGAAAAGGCACTATAGCGAGAAATATTTCAAAAAAATATGATTTTCCACACTTAGATTCTGGTTCCTTATATAGAGGAGTTGCAGCAAGTGTATTGGAGATTGGAAAGAAAAAAATAGATGAGAAGATAGCTTTAGAAGCTGCAAAAAACCTAATTCCACAAGCAATTGACGAAAAAAAAATTAGAAATAGAGAAGTTGATGAAGCTGCGTCTATAGTGTCTTCAATATCAGGGGTGAGACAATCTCTTAAGAAACTACAAAGAGATTTTAAAAGAATTAATGAAAAAAAGAATGGAATAGTGGTTGATGGAAGAGATATAGGGACAGTAATTTTTCCAAATGCAGAGATTAAATTATTTGTAACGGCTTCATTAGATGAGAGAGCTAGTCGAAGGCATAATGAATTTATAGAGAAAGAATTAAAAATAGATAAAAAACTTATAATAAAAGAATTGCAAAAAAGGGATCAAAGAGATAAGGAAAGGAGCATTGCTCCTTTAAAGATAGCTAAAGGCGCCTTAATTTTGGATACATCTAATATGAGTATTGATAGGGTGATGGAAAAAGTTTGTTTAGAAATTGATAAGGTTATTGAAAATTTAAGAAAGTAAAGGATTGGTGTTGTCGAATTTAACTGAAAAATCTCCAGAGATTTCATCGAAAAGGTTTTCTGAGCTTTTGGAAGAAAGTCTTTCTAATAGTTTCATTCAAGAAGGAAAGGTTATTTTAGGGACAATAGTTTCGATTGAGTCAGATTTAGTTATTATTGATTTTGGTATGAAGACGGAAGGTCGAGTTTCTATTGATGAGTTCAAATCAGAGATTGAGGATTCGAGTCTTAATATTGGAGATCAGGTAGAGGTATATCTAGAAAGGATAGAAAATGCACTTGGGGATGCCGTCCTATCAAGAGATAAGGCTAAGAAAGAAGAGAATTGGTTTAAACTTCAGGAATGTCAAAAAGAAAATGTTATTGTCCAAGGAGAAATTACTGGAAAAGTAAGAGGCGGTTTCACTGTAGATATTGATGGAACCCAGGCTTTTCTTCCAGGAAGTCAAGTCGATGTTAAACCTATAAGGGATATAAGACCATTAATGTATATGTCTCAATCTTTTCATATATTGAAAATGGATAAGAGACGTGGAAACATTGTGGTCTCAAGAAAATCTGTTCTAACCGATAGTTCAAACGTTAGTAAATCTGAAGTATTAGAAGGCCTTTCAGAGGGTCAAGAGATTGAGGGGGTAGTAAAAAATATAACAGATTATGGTGCTTTTATAGATTTAGGCGGAATAGATGGCCTTCTTCATGTAACAGATATTTCATGGAAGAGAATAAACAATCCTTCCGATGTTATAAGTCTTGGAGAAAAGGTAAAAGTTTTAATTACAAAGCTTTCTAGAGAGGATCAAAGAGTATCCTTGGGCATGAAGCAATTGCAAGATGACCCATGGGTTGATGTCGATAAAAAGTATGAGGTTGGTAAAAAATATAATGGACAAGTGACCAACATGGCTGATTATGGGGCCTTTGTAGGATTAGAGGGTGGATTAGAAGGGCTTGTTCATGTCTCAGAAATGAGTTGGGTTTCCAAAATAGAAAAACCTAGTAAATATGTAAATATTGGTGATGAAGTTCAAGTTATGGTATTAGAAATTGATTCAGAAAAAAAGAGACTTTCTTTGGGAATTAAACAATGTTTTGATAACCCTTGGGAGAATTTTGCCCAACAAAATCCTGTTGGTAATTTGGTGAAAGGCAAGATTCAAAACATAGCTGATTTTGGAATTTTTGTTCAAGTTGAAGAAGGTTTGGACGGACTAGTACACTTGTCGGACATTGATTGGAAGGTTGAAGGAAATATAGCAATAAAAGAATATAAAGTCGGTCAGGAGATCGAAGCAAAGATCTTGGATTTTGAGATAGAAAAAGAAAGAATATCTCTTGGTATAAAGCAGTTGTCGGATGACCCCTTGTCTTCTTTGGGCACCACAAAGAAAGGCGATGTTTTAACTTGTACAGTTTCCAATACCCTCAAGAGTGGAATTGAAGTGAATATAGGGACAGATTTTACTGCTTTTATAAAAAGATCCGATCTTTCAATGGATAAATCAGAGCAGAATCCTGAGAGATTTGAAATTGGACAGAAAGTTGATGCAAAAGTAATTAGGTTTGATAAAAAATCACGTAAAATAAACCTGTCTATTAAGGCCTTGCAGATATCTGACGAGAAAGAGGCTATTGAACAATACGGATCAAAAGATTCAGGAGCCTCTTTAGGGGATATTCTTGGAGAAGCGCTTGATAAAAGTGATTCTTTGGTAGATGATAGTGAGAGAAATGATTCGGAAGGTCTAAATGATTAAATCTCAACTTGTCAAAAGACTTTTACAAAAAAACCCTCATCTTATTCAAAGAGATATCGAAAAAATAACATCATTAATAATAGAGAATATTAAATCATCTTTGGCTGCAGAAGATAGAGTTGAAATAAGGGGTTTTGGCTCTTTTGCTGTCCGACACAGGAAGTCAAAAAATGGTCGCAATCCAAAAACAGGTGAGAGTGTACATGTCCCTGCGAAAAAAGTAGCAATGTTTAAGTCTGGTAAAGGATTAAGAGACAGATTAAATTTTAAACCTTGAAGGTATTCTTAAAGATACTATGACACAGGTGTTTTCAAACCCCATTATTCTCGCAATTGATACAAATTCAGAGAACGAGGCATTTGATTTAGTTAATGAATTAAAGGAAAATATAGGTGCAGTTAAATTGGGCCTAGAGTACTTTCATTCTTATGGCCCCGAAGGGGTAAGAAAAATAAAAAATCTGGATATCCCTATTTTTTTAGATTTAAAACTTCACGATATACCAATAACAGTAAAGAAGAGTATAGAAACATTAATTGATCTTGATCCTACAATATTGAATGTTCATGCATTGGGGGGAGAAGAAATGATGAAAGTAGCAGCTCAAGTAATCCTAGACAATAATTGTTCTACAAAGTTGCTAGCCGTGACTATTCTGACAAGTATGGACAATTCTGATCTAAATGATATTGGGATAACCGATGGAGTTAATGAGGGAGTAAAAAGATTAGCATTACTAGCCAAGAAATCTGGGCTAAATGGAGTCGTATGTTCATCAAAAGAAATATCAATTATAAGAGAATCTTGTGGCGATAATTTTACCATTATTGTACCTGGTATCAGACCAATTGGTGTGGATAGGGATGACCAGAAGAGAGTTATGACACCAAGGGAGGCTCTTGATCTTGGGGCAAATTTCCTTGTGATAGGTAGACCTATAACGCAAGCAAAAAATCCATTAGAAACGACTAAAGAAATTATTTTGAGCATTTCATGAGTCTTAAAATTAAAATATGCGGATTATCTCAACCCGAACATATAATAATGTCTTTGCGGAGTGGAGCAGACATGTTGGGCTTTATATTTGCCAGTCCGAGCCCAAGAACACTAAACCCTCGTTTTGCTAGAGAGAATAATTTTTCTGATTTGGCAAATAATGTAGAAAGAATTGGTGTATTTGTTGATCCTGAAAACAGTCATTTGTTAAGATCTATTAAGGCTATAGATGCCACTATGATTCAGCTACATGGTTATGAGACTCCGAAAAGATGTTCTGAAATTAAAGAAATCACAGGTCTACCAATCATAAAAGCTTTTGGCGTAGGATCAAAAAATGATCTTGAAAAAACCAATAATTACTTTAGTTCTGTTGATTATTTTTTATTTGATTCAAAACCTTCTGACGCGCCTAATGCGCAAAAGGGAGGATTAAACAAGGCTTTTGAATGGAATTTATTAGAAGAATGTAATTTAAAAAATTTCTTTATCAGCGGGGGTTTAAATATTGATAATGTGATAGATGCTATCACTCAAACAAAGCCAATGGGCATAGATGTATCTTCTGGTGTAGAAAAAAAGCCAGGAGTCAAAGATGAAAAGTTAATTAAAGATTTTATAAAAACAGCCCAATCATTTTATAAGGAGAATTATGAATAAAAACTCATATAAGGATGGACCTGATAAAGAAGGTAATTTTGGTATATTTGGTGGAAAATATGTACCAGAAACTTTAATGCCACTAATTACAGACCTTGAGAATGAATATGAACAGGCAAAAAAGGACAAAAAGTTTTTAGACGAAATTCAATTCTTTGCCCGTAACTATGTGGGTAGAGAAAGCCCACTATATTTTGCTGAGAGACTGACAGATCTTACTGGTGGAGCAAAAATATATTTTAAAAGAGATGAATTGAATCATACAGGAAGCCATAAAATAAATAATTGTTTAGGTCAGATCCTTTTAGCAAAGAGAATGAATAAATCTAGAATTATAGCTGAGACTGGTGCTGGTCAACACGGTGTAGCTGTTGCTACAGTATGTGCCAGATTTGACCTTGAATGCATTATTTATATGGGAAACAAAGATATAGAGAGACAAAAATCTAATGTTTTTAAAATAAAATTGCTTGGAGGTAATGTAATTCCCGTTCATTCCGGTAGAGGCACCCTGAAAGATGCTATGAATGAAGCTTTAAGAGACTGGGTTGCAAATGTAAAAGACACTTATTATTTAATCGGAACAGTAGCGGGTCCTCACCCTTATCCGTCTATGGTTAGGGACTTCCAATCAATTATAGGCAGAGAGGCTAAAGAACAAATTCTCGAAAAGGAGGGCAGACTTCCAGATATTCTGGTTGCTTGTGTCGGTGGAGGTTCAAATGCCCTAGGGTTGTTTTATCCTTTCCTAGATGATGATGTTGAAATGTTTGGTGTAGAAGCAGCTGGTTTAGGCTTAGATGGAGAGGAACATGCTGCATCATTATCCAAAGGTTTACCTGGAATCTTGCATGGAAATAGAACTTATCTATTACAGGATAAAGAAGGGCAAATTAAAGAGGGCCATTCTATTTCTGCAGGTTTAGATTATCCAGGTATTGGTCCAGAGCATTCTTGGCTTAAAGAGCAAGAAAGAGTCAAATATGTTTCTGCGACAGACAACGAAGCTTTAGAAGCATTTGAATTATGTTCTAGATACGAAGGTATTATCCCTGCCCTTGAACCCTCACACGCCCTTTCGTTCGCTATAAGGATCGCAAAAAAATTGGACAAAAAAAAGATCATAATTATGAATATGTGTGGCAGAGGAGATAAAGATGTTGAAACTGTTTCAAAGATAATGGGTATTGAAGCTTCATAATGTCAAAGATCAAAAAAAAATTTGACGACCTCAGATTAGAAAATAAAAAAGCTCTAATCCCTTTTATTACTGCTGGATTTCCTAATAACAATATATGTCAGTCAATAATTAACAAACTCCCCTCTATGGGAGCCGACATTATTGAGATAGGTATGCCCTTTTCCGATCCAATGGCTGAAGGTCCTATAATCCAGACATCATCTAAATTATCGATAGATAGGGGTCATACAATGATGAAGACTTTTGAGTTAGTCAAAGATTTTAGGAGAATAGATACTAATACTCCAATAGTTTTAATGGGGTACTACAATCCGATTTACAGATTTGGAACGGATAAGTTTCTGCAAAATTGTAGAGAATTAGGGGTGGATGGATTAATAATTGTTGATTTACCTCCTGAACATGATGATGAGTTATGTATTAATGCAAAAGAACTAGATATTGACTTTATACGACTAGTAACTCCTACAACAAATCAAGATAGATTAAAGATCATCTTAAATAATAGTTCAGGTTTTCTATATTATGTTTCTATAACTGGTATAACAGGTACAAAAAAACCTGAAATTGGTCCCTTAAAAGAAAGTTTAGATTTTGTAAGGGAGTTTACACATCTCCCAATAGCCGTTGGTTTTGGGATAAAAACACCTAAACAAGTGAATTTAATAAATGAGTTTTCTGATGCAGTAGTGGTTGGGTCGGCATTAGTTAACACAATATTAAATGCATTAGAAAACGATGAAAGCGATGAATTTATAATTAATGAAGCTTTAGGATTCATTTCAAATATGAAAACAAACTAATTAGTTAGGACTTAAAATTGAATTGGTTTACGAGAATAGCACCAGGTCTTAAAAAGATTTTTACTATAAAACCTGCTGATAAAAAGGATTTATGGTTAAAATGTGAATCTTGTGAGGCCATGATTTTTCATAAAGATGCTTCAGATAATCTATTTGTGTGTACTGAATGTGATTATCATATGAAAATCTCGGCTAAGGAAAGATTTAGACAACTCTTAGATGAAGGCACAATTAAATATCTTGATAATCCTGAGACAACATTAGATCCATTAAAATTTAAAGACCAGAAACGCTACACCGACAGAATCAAGGAATCCAGAAATAAAACGAAGAACTCAGACTCGGTTGTAATAGGTCAGGGGAAAATAGATTCTTTTGATGTAACTTTAGCGGTACATGATTTTAATTTTATGGGCGGATCTTTGGGAATGGCAGCTGGAGAAAGTATAATTAGAGCTATAGAAAATTCCCTCACGAGTAATTATCCGTTTATATTATGTTCATCGTCCGGAGGAGCAAGAATGCAGGAAGGTATATTATCCCTTATGCAAATGCCTAGAACAACTATTATGGTGCAATCTCTGCGGGAAAAGCAAATACCATATCTCGTAATTTTGACAAACCCAACTACTGGAGGAGTGACGGCTTCCTATGCGATGTTAGGTGACATTCACATTGCTGAACCAGATGCATTAATAGGTTTTGCAGGTCCTAGAGTTATAGAAAATACTATCAAGCAAAGTCTGCCCGAAGGATTCCAGAGATCAGAATATCTTCTAGAACATGGGATGGTTGACGCCGTAGTCCACAGAAAAGATTTAAAAGGAACTATTAGCAATTTATTAGATCTTCTAACTAAGAATATTAAAGAAAAATCTTCACAAAATGGCTAATCTGATACAGAAAGATATTCAGAAAATATTTAATTATTATGAGCCTACTCTTCCTAAATCTCTTTCAAGAATAAATAAATTACTAAATTTACTCGGTAAACCGCACTTTCGTTTAGAAAAAATTATTCATATTGCTGGCACAAACGGCAAAGGATCTGTTCTGACTTTTTTGAAGTCTTGTCTTTTTCATAATAATTTAACTGTAAATGCTCTTATTTCTCCACATTTATTAAGGATTAATGAAAGAATAGTAATTAAAAATAATTTTGTGAAGGATAAGATATTAATTGATGCACTTAATAGATGTGATAATCAGCTTAATAGAAATGAAATAACTTTTTTTGAAGTAATAACGGCATGTGGTTTTGATTTATTTTCTCAATTTCCTGCAGATTGGAATATTTTGGAAGTAGGTTTAGGGGGGCTATATGATTCTACTAATGTAATTCCAAAAAAAAACGTTGCAGTTATTACGCCTATCTCTTTTGATCATGAAAATTACTTAGGAGAAGATATATTGTCTATAGCTAAAGAAAAATTTGGGATAGTCAATAAAGCAACGCCAGTAGTGATTGGAAAGCAAAAAAAAGAAATTGTAGAATATATTTCAAAAAATAAATTTTTTAAAAAAGATAAAATTTTTATGTATGACAAACATTGGGTTGTTAAAGAATCTCAAGGAAAATTTTTTTATGAAGATGAGAAAGATTCCATAGAAATACGAACGCCTCAAATGATAGGAAGTCATCAAATAATGAATGCTGGATTATCAATTGCAACATTAAGATTTCTTAAAAAAAATAATGATTTAAGAATCGAGGATCAAATTATTAAGAAGGGGATAATGAATGCTAAATTGTTAGGTCGTTTAGAAATTTTAAAAGGTAGGATTTCTAAGAAATTAAATAATAGTGAAATATGGATTGACGGATGCCATAATCCATCCGGGGCGAATGCTATTGCAAAAGAAATGAAGAGTATTAATAGCAAAGATACAAAAAAAATGATTTTAATCTTTGGTCTTCCCCGCGAAAAAAAAATTAAGGAATTTATGGAGCCTTTTAAAGGTTTGTTTGATGTTATTATATATGTTCCCTTACAAAATAGAAAATATGTAAGACAGGAAGAAATTATAAAGAATGGTAAAGAACTTGAATTGGATATTATTTTTGAACCGAGTCTACAAGAAGGAATAAATTCAATCGATAAAAGTCAGGATTTGAGAGTTTTGATATGTGGTTCTTTGTCTTTAGTGGCAGAGGCTAAAAAAATAAACTAGGAGTTATCTCTTATCCAATCCTCTAATTCACTCTTAGGTAAAGCGCCTATTTTGGTATCCTTAAGTTCTCCATTACTAAATAATAACATGGTAGGTATACTCCGAATTCCATAATCTGTGGCCACTATAGGATTTTCATCAATATTTATTTTTGCGACCCTTAAAGATAATTCTTCATTATTTGCCATCTCTTCAAGCAAGGGTCCTATTTGTTTGCAAGGACCACACCACTCTGCCCAGAAGTCAACTAAAACTAATCCGTCTTGATCAAGTACTGTCTTCTTGAAGTCATCATCTTTTATATTGATAAGGGGCATTTTTTTCTCCATTTATAATAGATTTTATTGTGGCTCATTTTTTTAGTTCATTAGAAATATTAATTAAATAATCCTTATAACCTGGAAGAGCCTCCCCTCCATTTTCTCTTTCAATATTTTTCAATTCTTTAAGAGCCTTTGGTATTGTCACCCAAGGGACATCTGGATCTACACTTAGCCATCTGTCTTTTATGTAATCTTCAATCACTTTATATGGTTGTGTATCTAAGGAACCAGGCGCATTATCATAAATTAATCTTTGTGCTATCCTTTTTGAACGCATATCTTTAAATTTAATTTGTACCTTTTCATCCCAGTCGTGGGTTTTGTGGAATAAATCCCATGATAGTTTATCTTCTTTAATAGGAAAATTAAATTTTTGATGTTCTAATAATTTGGGTTCTTTCCAAACTTTGGGTTTAGTAAGCTTTAATGAGATTAAATCAGAAATTTCTTCTAAGATTTCATCATTAGGTTCGTATGTATCAACATCTAATTTTAAACTTTCAGGATCAAATATTATATAATCCATATTTTTAAAATGTTCTGCTAACCAAGAAGGTTTTTTCCCTTCTTTTAATTTCTTCTTATCATTTGCGGTAAGACTATTTTTATTACCAAATTTATTTAGGTTTATTGAAAAAGTACCCGTACCGTCCTCCCGTTGCAAAACGGGCTTCATAAAGTTTACATTCCTACTAAAATGAAGATAGTAGGCATAAATTTTTGGCTCGGTTAGGATTCTTTGTCGAGAGTATTTATTAAAGAATTGCGTTCGGATATTCCATAAATTAGGAATTTCTTTTTCTATCTTCTTTAATAATTTTCTTGTGCCTTCTACATCAAAATCCGCTTGATGCCAGTTCATATTAGAGTCTTCTCCAAAATTTTCTATATACACTTTCTCAAGTTTGAGAGTCGGTTTTCCTTTTTCGTTAATAGGTATTTTCATTTTTTCTGGTTCAAGGAATGAGGAAAGGGAGGTAAATGACATTGCATCACAAATTACAGTCCCGTCTGTTTTTTTGATATATGGATTATATCCTATACTGAATAATCCATCCTCTAAGACCCCACTATCATATTTAACGTTCCAACCCCATAAAATGTCAAAATCCAGAGCCGAAAACATTTCTGGCATTACCTCGTAAAGGCTAGGTCCTTTTAAAAGTTTTTCCCATTTCATATTTGTTGCAAATAACGCTCTGGGATTAGGAAGATCATAGGTTAATATACGATTATTAAAGACTTTCACATGTTTTGAGTCTATTTCACCAATAGCTAACTGATGGGGGTAGGAAAAACCTTTTTCAACCCCATTAGTTTCAAAATCAAAAATCCCTTCAGTTTCCATAATTTAAATATCCAAGATTAAAAATATTTTGATATTGCTATGATTCTATCTGACCATCCAGATACATTTAAAATATTAATATCTAAGCCATTATTAGTATTTATAAATTGGATCCTTAAAATGTTTGATTCCTTAATTGGGCTTAATTTTTCGGCCCATTCAACTATTAGAACACCGTTATCTATTATTTCTTCTAGATTCAATGCTTCTATCTCTTCGGAGTTATTAATTCTATATAAGTCTGCATGCCCGATAATAATTTTTTTACAATTATACAATTGGACAAGGTTGAAGGTTGGTGAGGGGATTGGCATATTACCTTTCTTAGTGTCCATGCTTGACCAAATGATGGATCTAGCCAAAGTAGTTTTACCACTTCCCAACTCACCCTGTAACGCTATTAAATCATTTTTCTTTAAAATCTTAGATAAAATTTTTCCCAGTTTTTCTGTTTTTTGAACATTTGGGGAATTTATTATTATTTCGTACATTACTTAATAATATCATTTTGTTATAAAGCTTACATAAATAAATACTTTTATTTCTAATTTTTTTACTGGTTATGAAAAACAAAAAAATTATAATTGTTGGGGGAGGACAGGCAGCTTGTCAGGTTGCTAATAGTCTCAGACAGCAAAAATATGATGGAAGTATTTCAATTTTCTGCTCTGAAAATTATATTCCTTATCAAAGACCTCCACTTTCAAAAAAATTTCTTTCTGGAGAAATAGATTCCGATCGATTATATCTTAAGCCTGATAAATTTTATAAAAATGAAGATATTAATATTTTGTTAAATTCATATGTTCAAGAGATTGATCGGAAAAATAAGACTATAATTTACAATGATAAACATAAGACACAATATGACAGTTTAGTTCTTGCAACAGGCGCTATTCCTAGAGAAATTCAGACAGAAAAAGAAGATCTTAAGGGTATGCATTATTTAAGAACAATAGATGACGTAAAAAAAATAAGAAACTCCATTAAAAATTCTAAAAATATGGTGATAATTGGCGGAGGATACATTGGTCTCGAAGTCGCTGCAGTTTCAAGGGCTATGGGTTTGAACGTAACAATTGTTGAAATGGCTGACAGAATTTTAGAAAGAGTTACAAGTCCTGTAGTTTCAGATTATTTTTCCTCCTATCACGAGAGACAGGGAGTTAATATTATGACTAAGACCAGAGTTGAGGGAATTGAAGGAAATGGTTCGGTCAGATCAGTAGTTACATCTTCAGGTGTAATTAAAACTGATATAGTGATTGTTGGTATTGGAGTAATACCATCTCAAGAATTAGCTAAATCTTGTGGAATTGAAGTAAGCAATGGTATTAATGTTGATGAATATTGTAGGACTTCCGACAAAGAAATTTTATCTGCTGGAGATTGTACCTTACATCCTAACTTTTATTATAAAAAGAGCATCAGATTGGAATCTGTTCATAATGCAATTGAACAAGGGAAAACTGTAGCTTCCACTATTTTAGGAAAAAAAATTCCTTATAATCAAGTACCCTGGTTTTGGTCTGATCAGTATAATCTAAAATTACAAATAGCCGGCTTAATTTCAAACTATGACGATTATATTATTAGAGGAGAAAGAGGCGAAGATTCTTTTGCAGTTTTTTACCTCAAAGATGGAAAGATTTGCGCTTCAGATTGCATCAACCGAGCGGCTGAGCATATGGTGTCTAGGAAAATAATTTCTGAAGGAATTTCTCTTGAGCCTGAAAAATTAGTTGATGAATCGCGACCAATTAAAGATTTATTAAACTAATTGTAATTTAGTGTAAAATTCAGTTATAAGAGCAATCTAATTTAATAACTATTCTTTAGGAAAATGACTTGGTCAATATAACTTACGTAGAAGATAGTGGAGAAGAGCATAAGGTAGATGTTGAAGAAGGAATATCTTTAATGGAAGGTGCGGTCTCAAATTCAATACCAGGCATCGATGCTGATTGTGGAGGTGGGTGTGCTTGCGCTACCTGTATGATTTTAGTAAACGCAGAGTGGCAAAAAAAACTTAATGTAATGGAAGAAGAAGAAGAAAGTATGTTGGACTTTCATGAATACCGAACAGAAGAATCTAGACTAGCTTGTCAGATCTCAATAACTCAAGAATTAGACGGTATCGTTGTTAAGATGCCTCCCTCTCAACAATAATTATTCATTCCCTAATACCTATAGTGATCTGGTTTAAAGGGCCCTTTTTTATTAATATTTAAATAGTCAGCCTGATCATCACTTAATTTGGTGAGTTTTGCCCCTAATTTATCAAGATGCAAATACGCTACTTTTTCGTCAAGATGCTTTGGTAAGACATAAACATTATTTTGGTATTTTTTGTGATTATTCCAAATTTCAATTTGAGCTAAAACTTGGTTAGAAAAAGATGCACTCATAACAAAACTCGGATGACCAGTAGCACATCCCAAATTTACTAATCTTCCCTCTGCTAGAAGTATAATTCTTTTTTTATCTGAAAATTCGATTTCATCAACTTGAGGTTTAACATTATGCCATTTAAAATTTCTAAGCTTATCAACTTGTATTTCGCTATCAAAATGGCCGATATTAGCGACAATAGCTCGGTCTTTCATTTCCCGCATGTGGTCTAGTGTTATAACGTCTTTATTACCTGTGGCGGTTACAAAAATATCTGCTTTTTTTGCATAATCTTCCATTGTAGAAACTTCATAACCTTGCATTGAGGCCTGAAGAGCACAGATGGGATCTATTTCGGTTATTACCACCCTTGCTCCTTGAGACTTTAAAGACTCGGCAGAACCTTTTCCTACATCACCGAAACCACAAACTACCGCAATCTTTCCTCCTAACATGACATCTGTTGCTCTCTTTAAACCATCAACTAAACTTTCTCTACATCCATATAAATTATCAAATTTAGATTTAGTGACTGAGTCATTAACGTTTATAGCAGGTACTCTTAGAGTGTTATTCTTCTCCATTTCATATAGTCTTAAGACTCCTGTAGTTGTTTCTTCGGATAGACCTCTAATATTTTTTAATAGTCCAGGATATTTCTCATGGACAATCTTAGTTAGATCTCCTCCATCATCCAAAATCAGATTAGGAGCCCATGCATCTGACCCAGAGAGAGTTTTTTCTATACACCAATTATATTCCTCTTCAGTTTCTCCTTTCCAAGCAAAAACCGGTATATTTTTACTTGCTATTGCCGCCGCCGCATGGTCTTGAGTGGAAAAGATATTACATGAAGACCATCTTACAGAAGCTCCTAATGCAATTAATGTTTCAATTAGTACTGCTGTTTGAATTGTCATATGAAGACATCCAACAATATTGGCACCTTTCAATGGCTGGGAAGAAGAATACTCTTTTCTTAATGCCATCAAACCGGGCATTTCTGTTTCTGCTATGTTTATTTCTTTTTGACCCCAATCAGCCAGGTTAATATCAGTTACTTTATAATCTTGAAATTGCATTTCTTTCCTAAATTAAAAAAATAATACTTTTATTCGTAAAATTGATTGTTAAATAATTCTTTTATAGCTTTACAAGCTCTATGAGCATCAGGACCAATTATTGATAACCTGACTTTTTTTCCGTAATTAGCCCCTAACATCATCAAATCCATAATTTCCTTACATGAGACATCTTGATCTTCATTATTGTATATCATTCCTATTTTAATATCAGATTCAAATAAATTTGCACACTCTACAAGTTTTTTTGAAGCGCGCGCATGTAGCCCCTTCTCATTAATAATTTCTAGTTCTGTTAGGATCTTCTCATTCATTATCTTCATGCATTCTTTCTGAGAGTATTTCACTTGCTATAGAAATATATTTGTGTGCCGCTTCTTCACTTGATTTAACAGCCTTTTCTAAAGAAGAATTTTCTCTCAAAGATCCCAACTTAATTAACATTGGTAAATTAACTCCGGCCATAACTTCAATTTTTTTAGGTTCTAGAAATGAAATAGCAAGATTAGATGGAGTTCCCCCAAACATATCTGTTAAGATTATTACGCCCTTCCCACCATCCACCATTGAAATCAATTCCTCTATTTCTATTCTTCTCTTATCCATATTGTCATCGGGATCTATACAAATAATTCCAATCTTTTTTTGGGGACCAATAATATGTTCCATAGCGTTTCTTAGCTCCAAAGCAAGATTTCCATGAGTGACAATTATTATTCCTATCATTGATGATTCCTTTTTAATTAGTTAAGGGAAAAACAACAGTAAAAATTGCTCCCCCATTTTCCCTATTTGCAGCCACAATTGAACCTCCGTGGGCTTTTACTATTTGTTTACATATTGATAGTCCCAAGCCTGAATTATTTCCGAAGTTTTTATCATGGGGTCTGTAAGTATAGAATCTCTCAAATACCTTATTAAGACTCTCTTTTGGTATACCTGCTCCATTATCTTTAATTTCAATAATAGCACCTCTTTTCCCCGACCATAATGATATTTCAATGTGAGATCCTTTATTGGAAAAAGAAAGGGCATTATCAACAAGATTATGAAAGACTTGGGCAATTCTATCCGGTATTCCTTCTATTCTAATTTCGTCTTCCGATATTTTATAATTAATAGTTACCCCTAACTTTTTTGACAAAGCTGATTCTGCAACCTCAATTACAGAATGCAAAATATCTCTTAGATCAATAATTTTAAATTCACCCTTAGCTAGCTCTATTTCTAATCGAGAAGAGGATGAAATATCTGAGATTAGTCTATCTAACCTTTTTAGGTCCTTAAAAGCTATATTTATGAGTTGTTTTCTCTCATCTTCATTGCTGGAAATATTTAAGGTTTCAATTGCACTTCGCAAAGATGTTAGAGGATTTTTTACTTCGTGTGCAACATCTGCCGCAAAAGCTTCAACGGCGTTAACTCTATCCTGTAATGCTTTTGTCATTCTTCTTATAGATCTTGATAAAGCTCCTATCTCATCTCTTCTACTGTCCATAATTGGAGTTTCACCAACACCGGCATTAGAAACTCCTTCAGCGGCTTTAGATAATCTATTTAATGGTCTTGCTATATTACTGGTGAGAACAGCCGATAAAAATAAACTAACAGATAGTGCAATTATGAAGACTCGAACAAATCCTTCACGACCCTCTTGTAATATTTGCCCAATATCCTCTTCTTCGGTCGTTAACAAGAGTGCGCTTACTATCTTAGAATTGTTTATAACAGGGACAGTTATATGAACAGTTATGCCTCCATTCACAAGTTTATATTCTTTCGCTGTAATCTTCCCACTTAAGGCATTTTCTAGATCTTCAAATGAATACCCTTCTTTAGGTAGTAAAGGAGCATTCCTATCAAAATAATTTTCCAGAACATCTAAAATTTCATCAAATAGGGAAATTTTGTTCTCTTCGTTATTATTTAGTGATTTATTAGGTTCCTCAAAATCTTGTGTGTCATAATAATTCTTTTTTTGATTGTCGAAAATTCTTGTACGAGTTTTTACAATGACATTTTCTTGTCGTTTTAGAACAAACTTGTTTATGTTTTCCCTAAATGAAATAGAAATTTCAGGCTCTAAATAAAATGAAAAAGCGAAAAGATTTGCTTGTACTAGAAGAGCCTCCTTTCTGGCTTCTATCAAATTATCTTCAGATTTATCTACATATATGAATCCAAAAGCGAGAAGTATTAGGCCCAAAGAATTTATAACTATTATTCTTGTAGCAAGAGAAGAGGGTTTTAAAAAATTAAACATATTTTTTTATTGGTTAAAACGATATCCTACACCATACAATGTTTCTATAGAGTCAAAATTGTTATCTTTAGACTTAAATTTCCTTCTAATTCTTTTTATATGACTGTCGATTGTTCTGTCATCAACATAAATATTGTCATCGTAGGCTGCAGACATCAGTTGGTCCCTACTTTTTACGTAGCCTGGTCTATTAACTAGGTTTTCTAAAATTAGAAATTCAGTAACTGTAAGTTTAATTTGTATTTTCATCCAACTGCATTCGTGCCGACTTATATTAAGAATAAGATCCCCCCTTTCTAAAAAATTATCTTTGCTAAGTGCATCAGGATCTGAAATGTTTGAAACACGTTTAAGAATTGTTTTAACTCGTTCTATTAATAATTTTTGTGAGAAGGGTTTAGTAATATAATCATCTGCACCCATTTTAAGACCTAATAACTGATCAATTTCGTCGTCCTTAGAAGTTAGGAATATTACTGGTATATCTGAACTAAGCCTTAGTTTTTGAAGAACTTCTAAGCCGTCAAGTCTTGGCATCTTAATATCCAAGATTGCTATATCATAATTCTCCTTAGTTAATGATTCTAAGCCCGATTTTCCATCCGAAAAGGTCACAACCTCATATCTTTCGGCCTTCAGAGCAAGGCTCAAAGATGCGAGAATATTTTGATCATCATCGATTAAACAAATCTTAACCATTAATCTTTTCTATTTCTTAAAACTCTAATTAATTCAATAAAATTTATACTAAGAGTATATAATAGGTTTCATTGAAAGTTGATAATATTCTGTTATAAATATTTATTAAATTCTATTTGGGAAGATAAGTAATTGAACGAAATAGGTAAAAATTTCTCAGCTATAAATGCTAGCGATCACGGTTTTCGAAATATAAGAAGACTTTACTGGAATATGAATCAAAAGGATATATATAAAATATCTCTGGATAAGAATGAAGGTAAATTATCTAAAGACGGCGTGCTTGTTGTTAAAACAGGAGTTCACACTGGAAGATCAGCCAATGATAAGTACATTGTTAAATCTAATAATAATGAAAAAACTATTTGGTGGGATAATAACAAAGCAATAACAGAAGAGAATTTTGATTTTCTTTATGAAGATGTTATTGAATATTGCGAAGGTAAAGAAATTTTTGTACAGGATTTATTTGGAGGAGCAGATCCTTCTCACCGATTATCAACGAGAATTTATACAGAATATGCTTGGCATTCTCTTTTTATACAAAATTTACTTATTGAGGTTGAAGATATAGAAAAAGAAGATTTTATTCCTGAGTTTGTTATTATTGATATACCGAGTTTTAAAGCCAAACCTGACAGACACGGCAGTAATTCTGAAACCTTAATAGCAGTCAATCTTGATAAGAAAATGATTATTATTACTGGCACTTCTTATGCAGGAGAAATTAAGAAATCTGTTTTTACAATGTTGAATTATTTATTACCGCAAAAAAATGTGATGCCAATGCATTGTTCCGTGAATGTAGGAGAAGATTCTGGCCCAGCAATATTTTTTGGTCTTTCTGGTACAGGAAAAACGACCTTATCAGCTGATCCCAATCGGATTCTTGTTGGCGATGATGAGCATGGTTGGTCCGATGATGGAATTTTTAATTTTGAAGGTGGTTGTTATGCAAAAATGATAAGACTTTCACAAGAGGCTGAACCAGAGATATATCAAACCACAAAATGTGAAGGCACTATACTTGAAAATGTTGTACTAAATGAGGAAACTGGAGAAATAGATCTAGAAGATGATAGTCTTACTGAAAATACACGTGGTGCCTATCCTTTAGCTTTTATTCCAAATTCGAGTGAAACAGGCATAACAACCATTCCTAGCAATATTATTTTATTAACATGTGATTCTTTCGGAATTTTACCCCCCATTGCAAAACTTTCAGCCTCACAGACAATGTATCATTTCTTGTCTGGTTATACTGCAAGAGTAGCTGGTACAGAGAAAGGTGTCGACGAGCCTGAAGCTACTTTTTCTTCTTGTTATGGGGCTCCATTTATGCCCCTCCATCCTATTGTTTATGGAAAACTATTAAAAAAACTAATAGCTAAGTATAAGGTTAATTGTTGGTTGGTTAATACTGGCTGGACAGGAGGCCCTTATGGCGAAGGTAAAAGGATGCCCATTGGCGCAACGCGGAATTTACTATCTGCTGCTTTAGATGGAACACTTCTAAAGGAAGATATGATCAAAGATAAATTTTTTGGATTTGAAGTTCCTTTAAATGTAGGAGGGGTAGATAAGAAAATTTTAAACCCTAGAGAGACTTGGAAAGATAAAAAAAATTATGATACGCAGGCATTTAAGCTTGTACAAATGTTCTCAGAGAATTTTGAATCATTTAAAGAGCATGTTGATATAGAAATTATAGATGCTGCGCCCGACTTACAGGCTGCAGAATAATTTTCAATGTGCTTCATTCCAGTTGAGACCTGACCGAAGTTCAACAATAAGAGGAACTGATAATTCTTGAGACGGTTTATGGGCGTTTTCCATTACTTTCTTAATAATTCTTATTGAGTCATCGGTCTCCATCTCGTCAGATTCAAAAATTAACTCGTCATGCACTTGTAATAGCATTTTGGTTTTTAATTCTGAATTTCTTAGTTCATCATGCATTCGGATCATTGCTCTTTTTATAATATCTGCAGCCGATCCTTGAATGGGAGCGTTTATAGCTGCCCTTTCCATAAAAGACCTCCTGGCAGGGTTTTTAGTGTCAATATCACTGATAATACATTTTCTTCCGAAAATTGTATTTACATAACCATTTTTTTTGGCAAATTCTTTAGTTTCCGACATATATTCTTTTATTGAGGAAAATTTTGCAAAATAGGATCTTATATATTCGGAAGCCTCTGTTCTAGAGATATTTAATTGTTTAGCTAATCCAAAAGCTGAAATTCCGTATATAATACCAAAATTTATTGCTTTAGCACTTCTTCTTATATTCTCATCAACATCATTTATAGGGATATTAAATACCTCTGAAGCAGTTAACGAATGAATATCCTGACCGTCTTTGAAAGCTTCTTTCAGATTCTTATCTTGTGCAATATGGGCTATAAGCCTTAATTCAATCTGACTGTAATCTGCGCTAATCAACAAATTACCCTTTTCAGGAATAAAGGCTTTCCTTATCATTCTCCCATCTTCTGTTCGAATAGGAATATTCTGTAAATTTGGATCCGATGAAGCTAATCTGCCTGTCGAAGTTGTTGCCATCGCAAAAGAAGTATGAACTCTGTTTGTAGATTTAGAAATAAATGTAGGCAAAGCATCAGTATATGTTGTTTTTAGTTTTGACAATCCTCGCCATTGCAATAAGAGTTTTGGTAGTTCATGACCCTCGCTAACCAGTGCTTCAAGTACATTCGCATCCGTTGACCATGCTCCTGAAGCGGTCTTTTTCCCTCCTGGTATTGAAAGTTTTTCATATAAAATTTCACCTATCTGTTTAGGTGATCCAAGGTTAAATTCTTCTCCAATTAATTCATGAGAGACCTTCTCTATTTCAACTATTTTTTCTTCAAAATTTTTAGACAGTCTTTTTAATTTGTTTTTGTCAATAGCCACCCCTTCCTTTTCCATTTCAATTAGGGTTCTAGCCAAAGGTCTTTCAATATCAATATAAACCTTCATGAGATTATTTTGAGATAATTTAGGTTTTAGAAATTTCCAGAGTCTCATAGTCATATCTGCATCCTCAGCAGCATACTCCGTGGCATCAGAGATAGAAATTTCTGAAAATATTTTTTTCTTTTTTCCTGTTCCCACAATTTCTTTATAGGATATGGCTGTATGACTAAAGTATGTCTTGACTAAATTATCTAAGCTATGGCGAATGCCACCAGACCCTAAAGAATAGGAAATTAGCATGGTATCATCATAGTTTTTGATATCTATTTTATATTTGGATAAAACCAATCCGTCATATTTCATATTATGCAGAATCTTTATTATTCCCTCGTCCTCTAATAACAATTTAAGAAAAATTAAAGATTCTTCAAAATCAAGTTGTTTTTCATCTGTTTCGATATGCTTAAGAGGTACATAACATGCCTCACCAGGCCTAATACACATTGAGAAACCTATTAGGTTTGCATCAATTGCATTCAGAGAGTCGGTTTCAGTATCAAAAGCAATATAACCGACTTCTTCTGCTTTTTTGTACCACTCCATGAGTTCTAATTTGTTTTGAATTGTCTTATAATTTTTAGTATTAAAATCTAACTTTTCTATCTTTTCGACCTTATCTTTTTTAGTAACATCTTTATTTGTAGAGAATTTGATCGTTTTTGTGGGTAGAATTGAATCTATATCTACATTTAGTTCGGAAGATTTCTTCTCAGCTAATCTTTTAAATTCCATTTCCCTTAAAAACCCTAATAATTTTTCCGGATTGATTTCTTTAATTTTAGTATCTTTTAA
>CETV01134397.1_pt1 | contig 22131 bp, 19 predicted proteins | sample 531451 | NCBI WGS metagenome assembly CETV01 (sample SAMEA2623155, study PRJEB7988) | marine metagenome | isolation source: saline water (ENVO:00002010), including | reverse complement strand
AAGAGCTGAGTCAGGCGGGCCTGACAAACCGCTTTGGTGGCGATCTATTCCGTGGCCGCATGACTGTTCCGCTGATGGATTCATCGGGTCAGGTTATCGGTTTTACTGCTCGAATTATTACCGACGAACCGAATGCCCCGAAGTATCTAAATACGCCGCAAACTCTTTTGTATGACAAAGGGCGACACGTCTTTGGTCTCAGCCAGGCCAAAGAGGCGATTCGTCAGAACGATTATGCCGTGATTGTCGAAGGTAATCTGGACGTTGTCAGCAGCCATCAGGCTGGTGTACGACAAGTCGTTGCCACCGCAGGCACGGCTATGACCGAGCACCATCTGAAGGCCTTGGTGCGGTTAAGCCCTCATGCCAGGCTGGCTTTTGATGGTGACGCGGCTGGTCTGGCGGCGACCGAGCGAGCAATCCCTATCGCGCAGGCTGTCGGGAATGAATTGACCATTATCACGCTGCCGGAGCAGTACAAAGACCCTGATGAGGTGATTCAAGCTGACACATCACTGTGGCAAAAGGCGATCGATGACGCGCAGCCGGTCGTTGATTGGGTGCTTCGACAGTACTCGATGCGCGAAGATCTGACGACCGCAGCCGGGAAGCGTCGCTTTACGACTGCCGGCGTGACGGTGGTGAGGGCGTTGCAGGATCCGGTTGAACAAGAGCACTACCTTCAGAAGATCGCGACGTACACCGGCGCATCACTGGATGTTTTGAAGGATAAGCTTGCGGGCGTCATCGAGGATGAGCCAAAGCCGCTGAAGAAAGCCGTTCACCAGACGACGCCGGTTGCGCCGGACGGCTCAAGCTATCAAGATAGTTTGTTGGCCGTGACGTTGATTGACCCGGCTGTCAGGGAGCTGCTGAAGGAAGTCGAGCCATCGATGGTACAGTCCGATGAACGCCAGGCGCTCCTTGCGTATCTTAAGGGCAGTACGGATGTAGTGACTGACACACCGCCTCAGTTGCAAAGTATCGACACCTATGTCAAAATAGTATTATTAAAGGCCGATGCACGCTACGGGACATGGAGTGACGAAGATCGTTACTTCGAAGCCGCCCGTCTGATCCGCCAACTCACAACAGAACACAAGCAAAAGCAAAAACAATTACTGACAGAAGCCTTGCGTCGCGCCGAAGAGGATGGCGATGATGAGACGGCTCGTCACATGCGACAGCAACTAAACGACCTCATAAAGGAGATTCCTCGTGCCAAGAAGTAAGAAAAACGAAGAGCCTGCAACTAATGACCCTATTGTCGGAGACGCAGCGGTAGAAGATACCGGTGTGACTGGTGTTTCGGCTGTAGAGATTGATGAACCTGCAATCGAAGACCTCGAAGAAGAAGTTGATACAGAAGAGGACCTGCTGAGCCAAGAGCAGTACTTTGACGATGCCAGTGATGACAGCGTCCGTTTGTACCTGCGAGAAATCGGTAAAATCCCACTCCTGAGCGCCGAAGAAGAGCTAGCGCTTGCCCAAAAAGTTGTTGCCGGCGACAAGAAGGCGAAAGACAAGATGGCAGAGGCGAATATGCGACTCGTTGTTTCGATCGCAAAGCGTTATAGCGGTCGTGGTCTGGACTTCCTTGACCTTATTCAAGAGGGAAATACAGGGCTACTTCGTGCCGTCGAAAAGTTTGATCCAGACAAGGGATTCAAGTTTTCAACGTATGCGACATGGTGGATTCGACAGGCAATTACGCGTGCGATTGCCGACCAAGCTCGCACAATCCGTATTCCAGTGCACATGGTTGAAACCATCAATAAGCTACTTCGTACGCAGCGCCGTATGACGCAAGAGCTGAACCGTGAGCCAACCATCGAAGAGCTCGCAAAAGAACTCGAGATGGAGCCAGAGAAGGTCGAGTACGTCATGAAAATCAAGCAGGACATCACCAGTCTTGACGCCGGTGTTGGCCGCGATGGTGACGACGAAGACTCGCTCCTTAAAGATTTCATCGAGGATGAAGAGTCAGCAACGCCGGAAGAGTCAGCCGCCTCACAGCTTTTGAAAGAACAGGTTCAGGCGATCCTTTCGACTCTTTCTGATCGAGAGCAGAAGATTATCAAGATGCGTTTCGGGCTTGAGAACGGCAAGAGCCACACGCTTGAAGAGGTGGGGCAGGAGTTTGCCGTCACTCGTGAGCGTATCCGACAAATCGAAGCCAAGGCATTGGCAAAGCTGCGCAAGCACAAAGACTCCAAGAAACTACACGAATACCTCGGTTAATCACACCTTTCACTCAATCGAAGAAGCCTGCCCGTTGCAGGCTTCTTTCAGCTTCTGTATCATAAGCAGTAATGAAGCGTGGGTTTACAATCGTAGAGTTGCTAATAGTCATCGTTGTGATCGCTATTTTGGCGTCAATTACCATCGTGGCGTATAACGGCATACAGGATAGGGCGAAGTATACTTCTGCGCACAGTGCGATGAGCACCATCCGTGATGCGCTGCTGGCATATCAAGCCAAGACAGGGGCATTCCCCGTGACGGGGACGACGGCGAGTGTTGGGTGGCGCTATTCCTGCGCCTATCAACCGGACAATGCCGGCTTTATTCCTGGGCTTACTGACATCATTACGACCGTACCGCAGGCTCCGTGCAATGCAGGAACAAATAATAGTGACACCTTCCTGTACGGCTCTGACGGCGTAGGGTATAAGCTGATATATATCCGTGCCAGTGTCTCGGATACCTATCGAACCTTTATCCCAACCGCAATGCGGGATACGCGCTGGTCAAGTAGTCAGACGACTTGGGGTTACTGGACGGACGACTGGGCTTCTATCTAGCGATTGAAACCAAGGTGCTCAACTACTTCGTCGATTTGTTGATAAAAATGGTCGACATTGTCGCTGTTGCCGATGTAGAAATCAGCGATAGCGATTGGTCCGCCTTTTTCGAGATGTTCGATTTCAGCCCAGTCACGCTCTGAAGCTTCTTGTTCTGTCAACGGCCGCACTGGACGCTGTGTTAGGCGGTGATAACGAAGGTGTTTCGGTGCAACAACAGCGACAACGGTGAGCTCGCCTGGGAATGCTCGCTTCAGCGTCTTGTATTCCGTCCACGTATACAGTCCGTCCGCGACAATGCGGTGCTGGCCAGCGTCAGCAAGATTTCGGATCTGTTCAACGATTCGGTTGACGACGAAATCCTTACCCTCTTTTGCTCGTAATTCTTCGCGAAAGGTTCGTTCATTTTTCTCCGTGTGTTCCAGCCCTGCCTTATCCATCGCGTCTAGCACGACGCCGCCAAAGTAGACTTTTGGGTAGCCTTTTCGGGTCAAGTAGTCGACAGCGGTGCTTTTCCCAGCACCCGGAAGACCAACAAAGGCAATGATCTTGAGATTTTCGTGGTGAGTCATGTACCCATAGTAGCAGATAGGAGATGGCAATGACGGTAGTGGTTGTTATTGTCGTGAACCTGCACTATTATTGACACAAATTGTAACAGGGGATGTGTTTCATGAGTGAGCGACTGACGAGTCTGCATGAGTCTGAGGTGGAATTATTAAACCGTAGTGATGAGTTTGATCGAGTGCTTGCCATTGATGCACTCGATAAGGTGGCGTCGAAGCTCGATAGGGTCAACGAGTATGCGGAAGGTGTCCGGCAGGCTTCTCCTGAACTGGCGGTAAAGATCGGTGCTGCTGCTCGGGAAATCGCGATGCTCCTTGATCAGCTCAATGTCCCTGTTCGGGCCTCGATCGAACAAGAAGAACCTCAGCCTTCGCTACCCATGGTCGATGTCACCGAGCAAGTAGCTCCCCTAGTGGTAACGAACGAAAGTGAGGTGCCACAGGCGAGTACCGAACCAGTCGAACAGCAGCCAGAGGTCGCAACTGAGCTGAATGATCGCGCTAAGGCGTGGCTGCGTGAAATGTTGTCAGACGATTGGCCAGCAGTGCTAGGGTTGTCCGAGACGGCGAGTGTCGACGATATTGCGATGCGCATTACGACACTGATCGAGATCCGCAAGCCGAATACACCGGAACTGGCGCAGACACGCATCAAGGAATATTTGCTGGGAAAATCGTACGACGAGATTGCGCGTATGACAAACACCACCTATGCCAACATGTCACAGTTCTTGAAAGGTTCACTGCGTAAAAGACTGGCAAAGCTCAGCGCCGAGCATCGTACGATGCCTGCAGCCGAGCCTCAGCCTCAGTCCCCACCTCAGATAGCCCAAGTACAACGACCGGTTGTCGTTCCTTCGCCCCGTCCTTTTGTTCAGCCCGGCTATACTCCGCTGCGGACGGCGCCTATTCAGAAAGCAGAGCAGAGTGATGATCTAGAGAGTATAGTACAGCGACGCGAAAACCTGACAACGACGATTGTCCAGCAGTTAGAGCTGAGCGGCGTTGAAGGAGTCGCCTTAAATGGCTTCCTTGATGTCAAAACGAAAGGCGATATGACGTCGTCTAAAGAGATGGTTGTTGATAAAGTGCGTCGACATATTCGGCCGCTGATTGACTCGCCAGATGTTGGGTTGACGGCAGAAGCCCGCACTCATTTGCGTCGCGCGTTCGGTGCCTATACGATGATGGGCGACGCGCAGGATAAGCCTCCTATCCCTCTGAAAGAGCTCGTAAAGTCAACTCGCTTCAATGGGCAGTCACAGCGAATTGAGCAAGAGGTTATTGAGGCGCTCGAGATGATTTTTGCGCCAACAAAAAAACAAAAAGGGCACACCGTTGAGCAATTCCTTGCCGCCGAAGCCGACTTGCTTGATCAGCTCTACAGTAATGCGCTACGAAAGGTTGCTCAGAGCGGCGAATACACTGAACAAGAAATCGAAGCACTAAAGAGTTATATTGATGAGATCGAGGAGGGGAAGCAGCGAGCAGTACAGGAAGTGAGCGGCGCTCTGCAAAAGCTGCAGCGTAAAATCGTCAGCAATGAAGGTGTCAGTAGCGGAGATGCGCAGGTAGATACTGCGACGAAGCGATTCGCGATGGGCTCGGCGGGCGAGGTTCATCTGTCTGTCTTTGCCCAGCAACTCGCTAAAGACGACTCGTCGGTCACGCTCAAGAAGTTGCTATACGCCGGACTCTACAGTCTTTATGCGGCCGAACCCCAGGAGCGCGCGTCATAATGTCGGTTCCCGAGCGCCTTAGCGTTTCAGAGCGTGACAGCTTGCTGTCTGAAGCTGAGCGCGTCGTGGACTGGCTTGCGGCGGTGGTGTATCTCCCAGATCGACAGCTTGAAGAAACTGACGCCGAGTATCTTTCTGCCGGCAGATTGAGCTCACTGGGGATTAAAGAGAGCCACGAGCAAGTCAGACATCTTCAAGCGGTGTTCCAGGCGCTGCCCTTAGAGCACCACGCGAATGCGCTGCTATTCTATGGAGGATACCCGAAAGAGGCGATGGCCGCACTGGCCGATGGTGATGTTGCGACAACTGTTGAGTTGCTGACACACATTAACGAGACGCTTCGGCCTCCCGTGGTAGTCGAAAGGCGTCGAGTGATAGCAGAGGGCATTCCTGTCGCGCTCCCTCGACGGGTCGGACGCCAGGCGGTTGACGAAGTGGTCGCCAGACCGCCCACGGATTGGGGTGTCTCTGCAGATGGACTCGAATGGCAGGCTGATGCCCTGTGTGCCGAAACCGATCCCGAGGCATTCTTTCCTGAAAAAGGTGGTTCGACTCGCGCCGCCAAGCAAATCTGTGCCTCGTGTGACGTCACGGCAGAGTGCCTCTCCTATGCGCTGCAGAACGATGAGCGTTTTGGTATCTGGGGAGGCTACAGCGAGCGGGAGCGCAGAAAGCTCAAGAGAAACACTCAGGGGCGCTAAGCGGACAAATCGGGTATACTAGACTGTATGAAGCGTTTGGCAGTCATTGACGGAAAATCAGTCTTTTACAGGGGCTATTATGCAATGCCAAACCTCTCTCTTCCGGACGGAACGCCGACGGGTGGCGTCTACGGCTTTGCTTCTATCGCTATCGAGCTGATTAAAAAGCTGGAGCCAGACTACGTGGCGGTTGCTTGGGACAAACCAAAGACGAACATTCGTAAGCGGCGTGATATTTATCCTGAATACAAGGCGGGGCGAAAGCCGGCGCCGGCTGATTTCTACGCGCAAATCCCCATTCTTAAGGAGCTTCTCGACGCCTTTGGCTGGCCATTCTACGAGCTTGATGACTATGAGGCTGATGACATTCTCGGTGCATTTGCTAAGCAGGCGACCGACAAGGGTATCGAGACCTGTTTGCTGACAAGTGATCTGGATGCACTGCAGCTGGTTGGTCCACTGACGAAAGTATTTGCCATCAAGAACGGACTTTCTAATATTGAAGAGTTTGATATTCCGTACTTTGAGAACAAGTATGGTATTCGGGTTGATCAGTTTCTTGACCTGAAGTCATTGAAAGGTGACTCATCTGATAACTTGCCGGGCGTGCCAGGGGTAGGCGAGAAGACCGCCGTTAATCTATTGCAGGAATTCGATACGCTGGACAATATTTATGCGCACCTGGATGATATTAAGCCGACAGTAGCGAAAAAGCTGGAAGCCGGTAAAGAGCTTGCCTACATCAGTAAAGAGGTCGGTAGAATTTGGGTTGATGCGCCGGTGGAGCTCGATTGGGATGTGGCGAGTATAGAGGATATTAATCTTCAGGGTGTTGCCGATATCTTGAAGCGACTCGAATTTCACTCGCTGGTACGCCGACTGCCGAAGCATATGCAACTACAGACCGAGGACGTTGCCGAAGCACCCCAGTCAACAACACTGCCGCTCGAACTTCTCCCGTGGCCCGAGACGCTGTCAATTGATGGCCCGGTCTTGGTATCAAGTGGTGGCGGTAAGGTACAGCTGTCCCTCGATCGGCAGACGTATATAGAGAAGCCAGCGCAAGAAATCGATGCTTCCGTCTGGTCGGCTCTCGGCATGGCGCAGGTGGTATCGTATGACGTGAAAGCACTCTATCACGAGCTCGCGGACGCAGCTGTTTTTGTGCGCTTCGAAACTGTGCACGACTTGCGACAGGGCGCTTTCTTGATAGATCCTCTACAGCGCGACCGTTCGGTCGCTGCGCTCTCAGGAACTGAATCGACTGAGGTGGCCGAGGTGCTGGCAGGGTTTTGGAAAGAATACGACCGACAGCTTACGTCCTTTGGGCAGCTCCCAGAGGTTGCCCGAATAGCACGTGAATTTGATTTTCCGTTGACGTACACGCTTTTTAAGATTGAGCACAAAGGTGTCTTGATTGATCCGAAGGTATTGCTCGACATGAGCGAAGAGCTGGGTGCGCGTCATCATCAGCTCGAACAAGAAATGTATGCAATGGCAGGCTATGAATTTAATATCGGTAGCCCGGTGCAGTTATCCGAGGTGCTTTTTACGAAGTTGCAGCTTCCAACGACAGGTATCAAAAGGGGTAAGACGGGCTTTAGTACGGGGCAAGCCGAGCTAGATAAGCTGCGCGGTCAACATCCGATTATTGAACTTATTGAACAAACTCGTGAGTTGGCGAAGCTGAAGAATACATACACCGATGCGCTCCCTAAGTTGGCCGACAAGCATAATCGGTTGCACACTACTTTTAATCAGGACGTTGCAGCGACGGGTCGTCTGAGCAGTACGGCGCCGAACCTGCAGAATATTCCTATCCGCACCGAGCTAGGCCGTAAGATTCGTCAGGCCTTTGTTGCCGAGGGGGATAAGGTCCTCGTGAGTGCTGACTATTCGCAGTTTGAGCTGCGTCTTGCGGCCATCTTGGCAAATGACGAGAAACTTATTAACGACTTCAACGGTGACGTCGACATCCATACAAAGACCGCCAGTGAAGTTTACGGCATCCCTATGGACGATGTCACCAAAGATCAGCGTCGCGCTGCTAAGGTGATCAACTTTGGCGTGCTGTATGGCATGAGCCCCCATGGACTTGCCGCCAATACCGGAATGAGCTTCGCGCAGGCGAGGGACTTTATCGCTCAGTACTTTGAGCTACGAGCTCCCATTCGGCAGTTTATTGATAGCACGCTCGAAAAGGCGAGGACCGAGGGCTACGTACAGACGTATTATGGAAGACGACGGCCAACGCCAGATATTCACAGCAGTAACTTTATGGTTCGATCTGGGGCCGAGCGAGCAGCGGCAAACATGCCCATCCAGGGCACCGAGGCAGACCTGATGAAGCTAGCGATGCTAAGAGTCGATGAACGACTCGGCGATTTGGGTGAGCAAGTGCTGCAGATTCACGACAGCATTTTGGTCGAATGCCCAGAGGAAAGCGCCGAACAGGTCGCCGAGATTCTTCGCTCAACCATGGAAGAAATCGCGCCTGAACTCAAGATCAAGCTGAAGGTTGACGTCCACATAGGAAAAAACTGGGGCGAATTATAGTAATGGTGAAAGCGGTACTCTTTGACTGTTTTGGTGTCGTGCTCGACGTCGTGACGAACGAACGTATGGAGGCGACTATCGACTTCATTCGTGAGCTAAAGGGCGAGTATAAGCTTGGCATGATTAGTAATGTGAGCAGCGGAGAAGTGTTGCGGTCTCTTTTTAGAAAAGGTGAACTTGATCAACTTTTTGACGTCGTCGTTGCCTCGGGGGACGTCGGCGTCGCGAAGCCCCAGGCGCAAATATACTGGAAGGCGCTCAATGCGCTGGATGTATTGCCGGAAGAGGCGCTCTTCATTGATGACATTGCCCGCTTTACCGATGCGGCGTCAGACTTGGGCCTGCAGACATTATTGTTCGAATCCGAGGCGGTATCACTTCCCGCCATACGGCAACAGCTTAAGGAGGTAAGCGCATGAATATCCGGATTCGACGAATCAATAGCGGGGCAGTGCTCCCTGAGTACCAAACGAAGCAGGCCGCGGCAATGGACATCCACGCCTGCCTCGATGAGCCTATGGTGGTTCAGCCAATGGAGCGCTTTATGGTTCCGACCGGACTTGCCTTCGAGCTACCAGAGGGCACCGAAATGCAAATTCGAGCCCGTAGCGGCCTGAGTATAAAGCATGGAATTACGTTGATTAATGGTGTCGGAACGATTGATGCTGACTATCGAGGCGAACTGAACGTTCTGATGATTAATCTGGGCACCGAGCCATTTACGATCGAGCCCGGTATGCGCGTTGCACAACTATTGGTCGCACGCTACGAAACAATCGCCTGGGATGAGGTGGAGAGTCTTGCTGCTTCTGATCGTGGGAGCGGTGGATTCGGTAGCACTGGGTTTGACAAGTCTGCATCGGAAGACTAAGGTTAAATCATGGTTAGTTATCGAACACAACGCGTTCTTCCTGTCGTTTTAGTTATCATTATTATCATTATTGCAGTAGCGGCGCTGGTGTCGCTTGCTCGAGCCGTCTTCTTTTCGGGTGAATCATCAACCAGCGAAGTGGTCGACGTGAGCCGCCAGGCCCTCTTGAATACGTCGGACGGACATAGTGTCGCAATGACAGTGCGTGGACCGATTGTCGCACAAGAAGAGTTTAACTCTTATACTATTTCCGTTTCACCGTCGAGCCGTACCATGACCACCTATACGGGCTACTTGGACACGGTCGTCGAACAGCAGGCCCTTGGCAATAACGTTGCCGCCTACGAGCAGTTCGTTTACGCTCTTGATAAAGCGGATTTGGCCGATGGCCGTGAACTTGACGAAGACCGCGATGACGTGCGCGGTGTCTGTGCAACTGGAAGGGTGTATGAATTTTTCATTAATGACAATGGAGAGACGGTCAAGCGCCTGTGGACATCAACCTGTAGCGGCTCAAGGGGATCGCTCGATGCAAATGTCGAACAGCTGCGCGAACTCTTTACCGCGCAAATTCCTGACGCACGCTCACTGACCAGTAACATTAGTCTGTAGATAATCTGATGCCTGAATTGCCTGAAGTCGAAACAGTGCGACGCGGCTTGAGCGCTCTGATTGTCGGCAAGACAATAGCGAATGAAACTCACGATACCGAAAAAGGGTTTCCAAACGCACCAGATGATGTGCAGGCTTTTATGATAGGTGCAACCGTGACGGCCGTTGAGCGCCGAGCGAAAGTGCTGATGATCAATCTTTCGACAGATTATACGCTCCTCGTTCATTTAAAAATGACGGGGCAAATGGTCTATGTTGATCCCGAAACGCGATTTGGGGCGGGACACCCTAATGACAGTCTTGTAGACGCATTACCTGACCGCTCAACACGGGTGACAATTGTTTTTTCCGATGGCGCCCAGCTCTTTTTTAATGACCAGCGGAAGTTCGGCTGGATGCGGCTACTGCCGACGATCGAGGTGCCGAACATCGACTTTATGAAAAAAGTAGGGCCAGAGCCGCTGGCGGCTGAGTTTACTCCAGAAGAGTTTGCCCAGCGATTTGAGCGCCGTCAACGAACAAATATTAAGGCAGCACTGCTTGACCAAACGATTGTTGCTGGGGTGGGCAATATCTACGCGGATGAAGCCTTATGGGGTGCGAAGCTGCACCCTCGACGGTTGGTATCTTCGCTCGGCGCGAATGATTTTCATAGCTTGTACCGCAAACTACGGGAAGTAATGACACTGGCGATCGAGAAGGGCGGATCATCTAACCACACCTATGTGAACGCCGAAGGAAAACGAGGAAGCTATATGGATTTTGCGAGAGCCTTTCGACGTGAGGGCCTGCCATGTCCACGTTGTGGCACAACTATTGAGAAGCTGCGGGTAGCAGGTCGGGGGACACACATTTGCCCGCACTGTCAGGTGATCTAGGCTATACTCGATAGTATGATTGAGGTGTTTGTCGGCGAGAATACTTTTGGCATAAAGGAGGCGGTTGCGGAGCGCGTGGCTGATTTCGGGGGAGAGGTCGAGCGCTATGACGGAGAAACATTAACTCCGGAGCGTCTGGCCGATCTTCTGGGCGGCGGTTTCCTGTTTGCTGACAGGCGATGTGTGATTATTCGTGACCTTTCCAAGAATGCGGTGCTTTGGGGGCAGTTGCCGACGTGGCTCGATCGCATTGCCGACACCACACAGGTGCTTTTGATTGAAGAAAAGCTTGATAAGCGAACGGCCGGATACAAGGCGCTAAAACAAGCCGGTGCCCTGCGTGAATTCCCTGCATGGGGAGAAAGAGATCGCCAACCCGCTATTAACTGGGTACTGACACGGGCAAAGCTGCTGGGTGTGGGCCTGAATACAAATCTTGCCCGCCATTTAGTCGATAGAGTGGGGCTCGATCAGTGGCAGCTATCAGCTGCGCTCGAGAAGCTCTCGCTCGTTGACCAGGTGAACGAAGCGACGATCGATGAGTATATTGACGCTCATCCCAGTGAAAGTGTCTTTCGTGTTTTCGAGTTGGCGATACGCGGCGATCGAACGCAGCTGCAAAAAACGCTCGATACGCTCGAGATGACCGAGGACGCTTACGCCCTATTCGCGCTACTGAGCGCTCAGGCGGTGCAGCTCCTCGCTGTGACGAGCGCGCCAGCGGCAAGTGATCCGGCAAAAGACTTCGGCATCCATCCGTTTGTTGTCACGAAGATGCGACAGCTTGCCAAAAGCTCGGCGGCGATTAACCCGGGGCGTATCGTCGAACGGTTTGCGGTCACCGATCGACAGCTCAAATCATCAGCGGCAGACCCGTGGTTGCTGATTCGTAAGACACTCATCGCGCTTTAGTTGGGTGTGATAGAAAAGCCCTGAAATTCGAGGGTAAAGTTATGATTCCTAGCCATGGCGCTTGACATAGGGAGGTAGAGAAGGTGGCTGCTGTTGCCATTTGCGGTGGCGGTCGTCGTGCGACGCATTTGCGTCCATGTTGTAGACGGTACGAGGCCACCACTCGTGACAGTTGGGATTGACGTATCGGTAGCTGAACCATTTTGCGCACCTATATAGCCGATAGTGTCGGTAAAAGTGCCGGCAGTGCGACGGACCCAGTAGCTGACATCATATGTTTGACCGGCAGCAATCTCGGTGTGGCGAACTGGTGGGCCATGTAGGTATGCCCACGTCACGTTTGCGTTGGTGGTGTTTGTGATGACGAGAACCTTACGGTTTGGGAATGGATCGCCAGCTTGACCATCTCGTGTTGCGCCTGCTAATGATCCGCCGCCTCGTCCGAAATACCAGCCGTTTGTGTTCGTCGTGGTGTCGCTGAACCCCGTATCGTTCACAACGTTAGACGGCATGCCTCTCTCGGTGCCGGCAATAACCGCCCCAGGACATGTGCCAGAGGCCATTCCGCTTGAAGGCGAGTAGTAGAAGCGTTCGATCGGCTCGGTGAGCGTCTGCGCATTGATACAGTAGCTTGTGCCTGCCTCAGACAGGCTGAGACCGACATTCTCTGACGGAGAGACGGTATCCGGAAGGGTGACCGGGTACTGAGTGACGCCGCTGTTAACATGTGCCACCTCGATCGCTCGTGATGCGTTTGCGAGGTCAGAACGAAGTGCAGCAGACTTTGCTTGGTTCTGGATGCCGTTATAGGCAACAATTGTTATCGCGGCGAGTATTGCAATCACCACAATAACGATAAGCAATTCGACAATAGTGAATCCACGCCGCTCCATGTGTTCTTATCTTACCACAAGCGTTTTTTCGACCGAGAAAGAAAACTCGACCCAGAGGGGCCGAGCTTATTGCGTTAGTGGCGAAGCTACTTCTTCGCAGCGGGCTTCTTTGCTGGAGCCTTTTTTGCAGTTGTCGTTGCAGACTTCGCAGCAGGCTTCTTCGCAGCAGCTGCTTTTGGTGCCGCTTTCGCTGCAGTTGTCTTCTTTGCAGGTGCAAGCTTGACGTCGGCTGCTTTCGCTGCCTTTGAGAGGTTTGCCTTGCGTCGCGCGGCAGTGTTCTTGTTCAGAAGACCCTTCTTGACGGCGGTGTCAAGTTCGCTCTGTGCTTTCGATAGGGCAGCTGCGGTTGGCTTGGCGATAAATGCCTTAACGGCCTCTTTTACGTCGCGCTTAACGCTGACATTGCGCTCGCGTCGTTTTACGGTTTGCTTTGCTCGCTTGATAGCGGATTTGACGATTGGCATGAAGTTCCTTTACCTCTTAAATGGTGTATTCCAGTCAAAGGGTGATTATAGGGGAAAACATCAAAAAAGTAAAGGGGAGGCCCCGGCGTGAAGTCGGGTGTTGTCAGAGATATTACGCCTATGCTATAGTAGGCGCAAACGCTTAGGCAACAAAAAGAAACACCATGGATGATATAAAAGCCAAACAACAGCTGCTCTCAAAGATCAAAGACTCGACAAACGTGCTGATAACCGTATCGGACAATCCCACTGTCGATGCTTTGTCGGCTGCGATCGGATTGACGGTCCTGCTCGATAAGATGGATAAGCACGCAACGGCAGTCTTCAGTGGTGTGGTCCCCCCGGCGATTGCTTTTCTGGAGCCAGAGAAGATTCTTGATGATACCACAGATAGTCTGCGCGACTTTATTATTGCACTTGATAAAGAGAAAGCTGATCACTTGCGCTACAAGGTCGAGGGTGACGCGGTAAAGATTTTTATTACTCCTTACAAGACAACCATTACGAGTGACGATCTTGAATTCAGCCAGGGTGATTACAACGTCGAGCTCGTTATTGCGCTGGGTGTTGATGACCAAGATCACCTCGATAAAGCCCTCGAATCTCATGGCCAAATTCTTCACGATGCGACGGTTGCGACCGTGACGGCGGGTGAGCAGACAAGCACGCTCGGTGGCATCGACTGGCACGACGACCAGGCAAGCAGCCTGAGCGAAATGCTTGCAGGACTGAGCGAGGCGCTCAAGACCGACAAGAACAAATCACTTATCGACGCCCAAATCGCGACTGCGTACTTGACGGGTATCGTCGCCCAGACTGAACGATTCAGTAACCGTAATACCACCTCAAAGGTTATGACAGTAGCGTCACAGCTGATGGCCGCAGGTGCAGACCAACAGTTGATCGCGACCAAATTAGAGGAGACGCATTCATTCGAGCCTTCGGATGCAGAGGACACTTCTTCAGAACCTGAGCCACCAAAAGACGACAGTGATAGCGTGAGTGCTGACGGGACACTGAAGATCGGCAAGCACAAGGAGGAAGAGCCAGCTCCTGAAGAGCAGCCGCAGAGTGATGAATTCGATGTACCGCGAGAGCATCCGCCATTCGAGACTCTCGAAGAGATGGACAAGCGGGTAAAGGCCGAAGAGCAAGCTGAGGCGGCAAAAGCCGCTGAGGCAGCCCTCGATCATACCGCTAACGCGGTTGCAGCAGGGGTGTACGCAAGCGAGCCTGAGACGCAGACTCCTACAGTAGCCGAGCAGCCAGCGCCAATTGTGTCGCAGCCCGACACGAAGCTTGATGAGGCCGATGAACCAATTCTTGGCGGAACACTCAATGCGACAACCGAGCAAGCAGCAGATGACGCACGGCGTGAAGCAGAAAATGATCAGAATAAGACCATCCTGAGCCATGCTTATCTTGAGCCTTCTGGCCCTGGAATGCAGGCACCTGGCTCCATGCCTGTCAGTACGACTGACGGGGGCGCTTCATCGTACATTCTTGGTGATAATGCACCGACGGTCGCGCCGCCGCAGCCAGCGCCACAGCCGACGCCGGCTGATCTGGGTCTGCCAATGCCACCAGCCGTGCCAGACTTCTCTCAATCACCTCAGGCACCAGCTGGTCCGTATGCACCGACACCACCGCAACCTGAGCGTCTTGGCGACATTCTCGCCCCCGAGCCGCCGCAGCCAGCTCCACAGCCAATGCCACCGACGGACCTCGCTGGCCCGTATGCTCCACCGCAGCCAAATGACCCGGGGCAGTTCAAGATCCCTGGCCAGCAGTAGAACCGTGTATACTGTCTTCTATGCAAGAAGACAGTATTTTATTAGTGGATAAACCAGCCGGCGTGACGAGTTTTGGGGTGGTTGCTCGAATACGTCGTCGACTCAGCCAGCAGCTGGGCAAAAAGGCGAAAGTTGGCCATACGGGGACACTCGATCCATTCGCAACCGGTTTGATGATTATCGTTACAGGAAAAGAGTGCCGCAATGCCATGCAGTATTCAAAGCTAGACAAGGAATACGAAGCGGTGATCGAGCTAGGGAAGACTAGTTCGACCGGCGACCCAGAGGGCGAGCTGACCAATGTCTCCGATAGGCAGCCTTCTAGCGAAGAGATTGAAGCGGCGTTGGCTCACTTTCGTGGGACAATCAGGCAGCGTCCTCCCATATATAGCGCCATAAAAATTGATGGGCAGCGCGCCTACAAGTTGGCTCGAAAAGGTGAGGCCGTCGAGATTCCCGAAAGGGAGGTGACGGTTTTCTCGCTTGAAGTCCTCGACTATCAGTATCCCTTTGTCACCGTTCGCACCCATGTCAGCAGCGGCACCTACATCAGAAGCTTGGCTGAAGACATAGGGAAGGTGTTGGAAACGGGTGCTTATTGTCGAGAATTGCGCCGAACCAAGATTGCTGATTACAGCGTAGAAAACGCCATTCCTGTTGAAGTGTAGGGAAATTATTCTCGCTCTTCTGGTGGCCTTGGGATGGGACCTTCTTGGAAGTTTGGATCTTTCAGGCGAGCCACGCGAAGGATGAACTCCTTGGCGTTTGGCTTGACGTTGACACGTTCGTCGCCCACCAGAGTGTCCTGAGCAACCCGAGAGAAGTCGTCCAAGCGAGCCCGGAGCGCCGGAAGCAGTGCAGGGTCGACGCCAGCAGGGACTTGGTTGTTCTGGATAAGCTCGGCGGCACTCCATAGACGCTTGACGGCGTCCTTGTCGATGTTCGCCAAGTCTTTCTCGGAAATCTTACCCTTACCGATTGTTTCAACAACGGCAGCCATAAGGGCGTTTTCGTCGCCGAATCGACCCTGAGCGATGTCGTCGATCGTCTTGCCGCCCAAGTAGAGTGTCTTGCCACCTAGGCCGTTCTTAGCCACTGCTTCTGAGATAGTCGTGCGGAACTGGGCCAGCTTCGCATTCTTACCAGAGGCCATAACCAATTGATCGACTTGCTCGATGGTACCGGTTGCCACTTGGTCTTCAATAACTGCTTCGCGGGCAAACAGGTCACTGGCAGTGAAGGTGTGTGACGTGCCATCTGCACGCGTCGCGGTGACCGTCTCGCCCAATGCCAATTGCTGACGTTCGTTAGAAGACAAGTTGAAGTGCTTAATAATCTGACGTGCTTCGCCGACTGATTTGTTGTATGACTCTCGAACCGTGCTGATAGCGTTTGCCAGTGCGGCGTCAGCACCGTGCTCGTCGATACCGCCAGCTCGGGTGCGTAGATTCGGATCATTAATCAGTGCGTCAGCCAGTCGCTCCTGGGCCACGCCTTCAGCATTCGAAGCACGTGTCTTTTCGATAGAGAGTGCTTGTCGTTCTGCGTTAAGGCGAGTAATCGTATCAGTCAGCGCGGTACTTGCGCCAACTGGAACGTGCCCAGCGCGGTATTCCGAGATATCAGCGGCGGTTGCCTGGGTGGCGCGCTCGACAGCCAACTTACCGGCTTCTACTTGCGCGTTCTTAATATGCGCCGTTGAGCCGACGTGGTTCATGTGATCTTGAGCACGAAGTTTGTGGGTGTTGTCGACAATCTCCCGATCCATGTGTGCTTCATGCTCGGCATCGGTTAACTTGGCGTATTTGCCGTTACGTTCCATGTAACGAGTTTCTGCCATTTGCTCGTACACCTCCGTGCCCTTTTTGACATTACGTCGACGGCCGTCAAAGAACTGTCCGGTTGCACGGAATGGGTTACCACGAACATTCTTACCCGCTGACTTCGCACGATGCATAGCTGCGCGGTCGTTGGCCCAGTTTTTGCTGCGGTCGATAAAGCCTTTTCCTGGGTTGTTGACCAGTCCCGCGATACGCCCCAGTAGACCACCACTTAGCTTCAGCAGGAGGGGAGTAATGACCAGCGGCGCAACCTGCACGGCCATACCAAAGATCATCATAATGAAGTTGTTGGCGTTCTGGATGATAATCCCTCCGGCGAGCTGCGAGCCCCCGAAGACCAGAGAGAAGGCAGGGAAGAAGATGAGCATCGTCATAAAGAGGTCTTTCCACTTGTCGAACCATTTCTCGGTATTCGGCAGCAGGTTGGCGACAAACGCCAGCGGCGCAAGTACGATCAGGATAACGATAATTGCCTGTCGAGCAGCCAGAATGAGCAGTACAACAAAGACGGTAACGGCGAGGCCAATCAGCAGCGGAATCAAAAGGTAGACCGCAGAGGCGACACTTCCCATGGTTGCGATCGATAGTCCGATCCATCCGGCCGTGACCGCACCACCCGACAGTACGAAGGCTGTCAGTGTCGACCAGGTGTTAGTTGCGTCTGACGACCAGGTGTCATTCGTAATGGCGAACGTATTATTGCGGATGCTAATCAAGATTTCCTGGAGGCCGTATCCAGCGAGGTTCGAGAGGTCAACCGCGAGAGCGGTGACATAGAACGAGACGTTCACAAGGATAGCGGCAACAATCAGCCGAGGGATAAGTTTTTTGAGTCCGTAGTTGCTCACTCCCCAGCTTGTTAATTGTGAGTAGATGATAATTAAGAAGACGATCACGAAGGCGATGTTGGCAAAGCTGCGCATTACATTCCAGGCAGTGTACAGCGGTGTGTTGACGTCGTTAACCGCAACCGGAGGAACGGCGACGAGCCGTGCGATCTGCTCGTAAATCCAGTCCATAGCGTTTGCGAGCCAGACGGTAATAGGACACACAAACCAGCCGATTCCCTCGACAGTACACGACGACGCATAATCATTGCTTTCTGCTTGAGGGGTCATCGTGATGGTAGTGCGGCCTTCGGGATTTGAATATACCTCTGAAGGCGAGTAGTCATACACCACGTACTCGGCGCTGGTTGCTGTTGGCGGGCTATTGCCGGGTGCAAAGTAAATAACGTGTGCTTTGCGCACGAGGGGGCGTTCGCTGATCTCTTCAACTGCGACGTAATACTGCGTGCCTTCTGGCAGTCCGTGACTTTGACCGGCGGTGGCGGGTTCGGCCGCAAAGTACTGTCGACCGTCGTAGGTGATCGATTCGCCCTTCCAGTTGCCGGTAGGGCTTTGTGCGTTCGCCGGAGTACTGGCAAGAGTTGTCGCCAGCAAGACCGTCATGAGAACGGTCAGGACAATTGTAAAGATGCCTCGTACGGAGAACCCTCCGCGCGAAGTGGACCTCACGAGTTCCATATCCTCATTACCATATCATTTAACAGATAAAAAGTCAATATAAGCACGGTTTTTTGTGCTTAAAAAGTTTTGCCGGCGATACCCCTTGAAAGCTGGGGAAAACTCTGCTACAATACACATTCGATGATTACAGCAGAAAACAAGGCAAAGGCATTCAGCCTGACCCAAACTCACAAGAATGACGTCGGCAGTCCGCAGGCGCAGGCTTCTGTGCTCACTACTCGTATTAAAGAAGTGACCGAGCACCTGAAGGCTAACAAGCACGACCACATGGCTCGTCGTGGACTGATTCAGATGGTTTCTCGCCGCAAGAGACTGCTTAAGTACCTTGAAGCGAAAGACTTTGAAGCCTATAAGGCAGTCGTCGCAAAACTAGGACTCCGTAAGTAATACGGAGTTCTTTTTTAAGGAGGAGGATGGTGCAAAAATTGTACGAGAAGTTTGGGGTCACTGCATGGGTCGTGATTACTGCACTTCTTTTGACGTATATGACGATGTCAACCGTGGCGGCGGATGCCGATGCGTATAATGATTCATCGATGTCGGCAGTGTTCTTGGTACTACTTTTTGTCGCTCTGGCTGGAGCGGTTTGCGTTAGATATATTTTTTCTAGCAGAAAAGATGGGTCAAAGCTTCCACCGCTTGTGTGGGTGTCGGTTTGGTCGCTACCCCTCTTAGTCACTTTGGTGATGCTTCCTTGGCTGCTAGAAGGCATCTTGGTCGATCGCGACGTGACAGCCATCGGTTCGATCTTTCTATTCGGCCTCATTGCCTACGGAACACTTTTACTCGGCTTTCTTCTCGTGCCTTTTGTCTTGGCGCCACTAGAGTTAATCGCGAGAGGAGTGAAAGGCATCTCTAAGGGCGACCGAAAAAATGGGCTGAGCATCCTAGGGATTGGTTTATACATTGCAGCGGTGACGGCGTTTTCGTTCATTGGCGGGTTGGCAATTGAAACGGAAAGATTCGGTCCTGCTGCATGGCCGGCGATTATTTTCTCTCTTCTTGGACTCCCTGGCGCATACGAGGTAGAGAGCGAGGTTTTATTGTGGGTGGCACGCTTATTGGCAGTTTTGCTTATTTCAGTCCCGTTGTCATCGCAGTATCTCCGTTTTGGCGTCCGCAAAGATAGCGCAAAGGCATAGGTGCGACGCACTTGCGGATTGTGCGTGAGTCCCAGGTAAGCCAGCTCTATGCTATACTTTCCCTAACGTATCCTGCTAAAAGAGGGGAGGGCGATGCGCAAGAATTACTCTGGTTTCACGATCGTTGAACTTCTGATCGTTATAGTAGTGATTGCTATTCTGGCAGCGATTACTATCGTGGCCTATAATGGCATTCGCCAGCAAGCCGAAAATTCGGCAACCGCTTCTGAGCTGAGCCAGCTGCAAAGAAGAATGCAGGTTGAGATTCTTCAAGATACGGGTGTTTCGATCTCGCTCAAGACCCCACTCGTCCACCTAGAGGGAGTCGCCGATGATACGCTCAGTAAGGCCATTCAATCGACGCAGCAGCTAACGCTTTACGGTGTATTTGATACGCACAACAATCCGTCGGCTTCAAACTGGTCAACAATCATTGCGCTTTCGCCAACGACAACTAATAATGCATTTCGTTTGCGGACAGGCGCTAGTAGCGAGGCCTCGGCCCGCGCCTTTTACGCAACTTCCAGTCAGACAAACCGCGACCTGACCCGGCATGATATCCTGAATACCAATGCCCGACATATTGGGTGGGTGACCGCTAACGATACGTCAATTATTGCCGGTTTCGATAACACAGCAGACATTAGCGCCTCACTCGCAGCGCATACCGGATGGAGCTTTGACTCGGTGCAGGCTTATTCAAACTCTGGGTATACGCCGATTGCCGCATTGGTGTTCGACGAGTATCACGATCCGGCTACTCGCAGCCAGGTCATTCGCTGGCTCAGTAATGAATATAACGTCGGCCTCTGATATAATAAGAGTACTTCACGGAGCGGTTAAGTGCTGGATATAGCGGTTTTGATAAGCCACCATACCCGTTACTTACTCGCTATGAACTAGTAGGTGAAGAACTAAAAAGGAGGTCCACTATTATGGCCACAATTAATCCTTACGGTAAGGAGATTATATCGGTGAGCACCGAGTTCGAAGGACGGCCGTTGACGCTCGAAGTCAACCGAGTTGGTTTTCGATCAACGGGGAGCGTCCTGGTTCGTTATGGCGACACGGTCGTTCTTGGAACGGCACAGGTTGGCTCTCGTCCGGTCGTACTCGACTATTTTCCGTTGAGCATCGATTATGAAGAAAAATTTTATGCAGCCGGAAAGATTAGCGGCAGCCGCTTTATTAAGCGCGAAGGCCGACCGAGCGACGAAGCGGTTTTGATCGGTCGGTTGATCGATCGTCCGATTCGACCACTCTTTCCCAAAGGGTACCGCCAAGAGGTTCAAGTCGTCTCAAGCGTTTTGAGTATGGACCCAGCCTTTCGCCCTGACATGGTCGCAATGATCGCTGCCTCGGCCGCCTTGATGCTGACAGGAACGCCGTTTGATGGACCGGTTGCCGGGCTCCGTATCGGGCGAGTAAACGGTGAGTTCAAGGCATTCTTGTCAGCGGAAGAGCGTGATGCCTCTGACCTTGACCTGGTGGTTGCTGGTATCGAGAGCGGTATTACGATGGTTGAGGCTGGGGCAAACGAAGTGCCAGAAGAGGTGATCGCTGACGCGCTCGCTTGGGCCTTCGACCACTACCAGCCAGCGATTGCACTGCAGCGCGAGTTGGCTGAGAAGCTGCAGCCGGCCGCTCAGACATACGAACTTGTACTACCAAACGCCGAGATCCAAGAAGCGGTCGACGGTTGGGTAGAGGGTAAGTTTGGCGAAGCCTTGCGTAAGCCGTACCCAGAGCGAAACGAGATGATTAACCAAATCCGCTGGGCCTTCCACGAAGAGATGGCGGAAAAAGTTGGAGAGGACTATCCTGCGCTACGCGACGAATACGACGAAGCGTTCACAAGTGCCGTCCATAAAGACGTCCGAAAGGGTATCGTCGAAGATCATATCCGGCCTGACGGACGCGCGTTTGATGAAATCCGGCCACTTTCGAGTGAGGTTGGTATTTTGCCGCGAACACACGGATCAGCGCTCTTTACCCGCGGCGTCACCCAGGCTCTTAATATTGTGACACTTGCACCACTCAGCTACGCACAGATGGTCGACACTATGGAAGTGAACGACGGCGAGCGTCGCTACATGCACCACTACAACGCACCTGGCTACACAGTCGGTGAGGTACGTCGCCTTGGAAGTCCAGGCCGCCGTGAAATTGGCCATGGCTACCTAGCCGAGCGAGCGATCATTCCAGTCCTGCCGACTGCCGAGGAATTCCCATACGCGATGCGCAGTGTTACTGAAATCATGAGCCAGAACGGTTCAACCTCAATGGCGGCGACGTGTTCGAGCTGTCTTGCGCTGATGGACGCTGGTGTACCGATTAAGCGGCCAGTGAGCGGTATTGCGATGGGGCTTATCATGGAAGGCGAGACCCCGCATATCCTCTCTGACATCGCTGACGCGGAAGACTTTGCTGGTGACATGGACTTTAAGTCTGCTGGAACCGAGAAGGGAATTACTGCGCTACAAATGGACATGAAGGTGCATGGTTTGCCGGTTGCTATCTTGCGAGAAGCCCTGATGACTGCACAGCGAGGCCGTGCGTTCATTCTTGACCACATGCTGACGACGATGGCGGCGCCTCGGGTGTCGCTCAGCCCGTACGCTCCTCGTATCGAGAAAATCAAGATTAATCCAGACAAGATTGGTGCAGTGATCGGCAAGGGTGGAGAAGTGATCAACAAGATTACTGCCGAAACCGGTGCCGAGATTGATATCAAGGAAGATGGCTTGATTACTGTTGCGAGTCCTGACGGCGTTTCTATTGAAAAAGCGCTCAACTGGATTAAGAGCCTGACAGAAGAGCCGGAAGTTGG
>CETV01023548.1_pt1 | contig 23827 bp, 28 predicted proteins | sample 531451 | NCBI WGS metagenome assembly CETV01 (sample SAMEA2623155, study PRJEB7988) | marine metagenome | isolation source: saline water (ENVO:00002010), including | reverse complement strand
CCCCCGCCATCATTGGCCAGTGACTCCGCCACTCAGTGGTATCCCTCTCCGGCGCGCACCTTGCCGCGGAAGACCCAGTAGGTCCAGGCGGTGTACACCAGCACGATCGGGATCACGAACAACAGGCCCAACAGCAGGAACAGCTGGGATTCGTAGGCGGACGCGGCTTCCCAGAGCGTGTATTCCGGTGGAACCACATAAGGCCAGCGGCTGACTACCAGACCCAGATAGGTGGTGATGAACAGCCCCATGGTAGCCACAAACGGCATGCCGTCCCGGCGATCACGTACTGAACGGTAGATCTGAATAGCACAAAGCAGGGTCAGGACTGGCAGAACCCAGATGATACTCAGGTTAGAGAACCAGCGCTCACGGACCATTTCGTCCACGAACGGCGTCCAGACCCCAATGATGCCAAAGACAACCAACACCGCCAGCAGCAACGGCAGGGTGATCTTGTAGGCCCACTGCTGCAGGTAACCCTCGGTTTTCATAATCAGCCAGGTGGAACCCAGCAGGGAGTAGCCGGCCAGCATTCCGAGGCCGGTGAGAACGGTGAATGGCGTAAGCCAGTCCAGCGCGCCGCCCACATAAACGCCGTTGGCGGTTTCGAAACCCTGGATATAGGCGCCGACGACAGCACCCTGTGCGAAGGACGCAACGGTTGAACCGCCCGCGAAAGCCCAGTTCCACAGATAGCGGGAGGTACGGGCCTTGAATCGGAACTCAAACGCCACGCCCCGGAAGATCAGCCCGGCCAGCAGCAGGAACACACCGATGTACAGTGCCGGCAGGAAGATGGAATACACCATCGGGAACGCGGCAAGGAGCCCGGCACCACCCAGCACCAGCCAGGTTTCGTTGCCGTCCCACACCGGCGCCACTGAGTTCATCATGGTGTCCCGGGCTTCCTCGTTCGGGGCGAAGGGGAAGAGTATCCCCACGCCCAGATCGAAGCCGTCCATCAGCACATACATGATGATGCCGAAGCCGATAATAAATGCCCAGATAAGAGGCAGATCAAACAGTTCCATAATCAGTGACCTCCCTGGTTTACTGGCTTGGCAGTACCAACAGTATCGCCGGAGTCGTGATCGATTTCGAAAGGCACGTGTGCGGCGGAGAACGGACGTTTCGGCCGTTCGGCCTCGTGCTCGTCTTCATCGTGGTCTTCGAGACCCACATAAAGCACGCGCATCAGGTAGTACACGCCGGCAGAGAACACCAGAGCGTACACAACGATATAGCCGATGAGTGTGAACAATGCCATGCCGCCGGTCAGAGAGGGAGTCAATGCCTGTGCCTGTGTCATCTGGCCGTACACCAGCCAGGGCGCGCGACCCACCTCGGTCACAAACCAGCCGGTCAGCACTGCAAAGAAAGGTGCAATGCTCATAAAGCGCATACCCTGAAGGAACCAGTTGGTGCGCCAGTATCTACCGCCCGCACGCAGAACCAGGCCGGTAACCGCGAAGGCGATCATCAGAAGGCCAATGCCCACCATGATACGGAACGACCAGAACACGATTGCGACGGGTGGTTGCTCGTCAACAGGAACCGCGCTTACACCCGGCACTTCACCGTCCCATTCGTGGGTGAGAATGAAACTGGCCAGGCTGGGAATGCCAATCTCAAACAGGTTGCGCTGGTTTTCCTGATCGGGAATGGCAAATAGCAGCAACGGCACGTTACGGGAGGTTTCCCAGTTACCTTCCATAGCCGCGACTTTGGTCGGCTGGTGCTCAAGAGTGTTCAGGCCGTGGAAATCCCCCAGGACTGCCTGGGCAGGCGCAATGAACAGCAACAGCCAAAGGCACATGGACAGTGCCTTTTTGTTGGCTTCAACCTCGCGACCGCGCAGCAGGTACCAGGCGCTCACCCCGGCCACCACAAAGCCGCCGGTAAGGAAAGAAGCCAGTGCCATATGGGCGAATCGATAGGGGAATGAGGGATTGAAGATCGCCTCGCTCCAGGAAGTGACGTAGAACACGCCGTCGCGAAGTTCGGTGCCAGCCGGAGTCTGCATCCAGCTATTCGCCGAGAGAATCCAGAACGACGAAATGAAGGTGCCGGTGGCAACCATGATAGCGGCAAACAGGTGAACACCAGCGGGCACCTTGTCGCGACCAAACAGGAGCACGCCGAGGAACGCCGCCTCAAGGAAGAACGCCGTGACCACCTCATAACTCAGGATTGGCCCAAGGAAATTGGCAGAGGCCTGGGCGAAATTACTCCAGTTGGTCCCGAACTGGAACGACATCACGATGCCTGATACCACCCCCATGCCAAACACCACGGCAAACACCTTGGTCCAGAAGGCAGAGAGCTTCACCCACAACGGATTCTCGGTTTTGAAGGCCAGGCCCTCGAGTACCGCGATGTAGGAAGCGAGGCCGATGGTAAACACCGGAAAAATGGCGTGAAATGACACCACGAACGCGAACTGGATTCGCGATAGGATGAGAGGATCAAGTTCCATGGGAACCCTCCGGTAACGATCACATCATAACAAACGGGCCCAGCGAACCCATTCAGCCGCTGCCTTAGCTCTGATTGTTATATTGTTATTACCGGCAGATGGTTACTATGCTACTAAATAAGCTAGCAGTTTCGATAGGGCCGATTGTCGCACCCTTGATTTAAAACAATTATGGTGATGCCGATGAGCTTTTACGAAGACAGAATACTGCCTCACATCATAGACCGGGCTTGCTCAATGGGCCAGGTGATGAAACTTCGTAGCCAGGTGGTTCCCCATGCCAAAGGTGTCGTCCTGGAAGTGGGCATGGGCTCCGCCATCAATATGGAATTCTACAACGCCAACAACGTCGATATGGTGTACGGCCTGGAGCCATCAGAAGGCATGCGTAGAAAGGCCCTGCCAAACCTTGCCAAAACTCCAATAAAGGTGGAATGGCTGGATCTGCCCGGGGAGAAAATCCCTCTGGACGACAACTCCGTGGACACCGTTCTGCTGACCTTCACGCTGTGTACTATCCCTGACTGGAACGCCGCTCTTCAACAGATGCGCCGAGTGCTCAAACCCGGCGGTGAACTCCTGTTCCTCGAACACGGCGAATCGCCCCACGATGACACGAGAAAATGGCAAAACCGCATCACCCCCGGCTGGAAAAAGCTGGCCGGCGGCTGCCACCTGAACCGACACATCGCAGACCTGATCCGTCACGCCGGCTTTGAAATCCAGGAACTTGAAAACCTCTACATCCCGAAGGCACCGAAAATCGCGGGATACATTTATAAGGGCAGGGCGATCAACCCGCTAAAGACCAGCCCGGCAGCCTGATAGTGCGGGCAGAATCCGAATTGCGTTACCCCACGCAGACTTATACAATTCTGCCCGTCAAAACCTCCCCCGAATGCTCCGGTGGTGAAATTGGTAGACACAAGAGACTTAAAATACAAGGCGTTTATAGTGAAAAAAGTTTTAACTTTTTGAAATATAAAGGCAAAAGCAACCGTGAGCGGTTGCGGTAGGTTTTTGATAGCGTTTGATATTTTGATACTGCTCGGATGGTGGAATTGGTAGACACAAGGCACTTAAAATGCCTCGGCCATAGGCTGTGCGGGTTCAAGTCCCGCTCCGAGCACCAATTTATAATTTATTTAATGTTTCTTCTTCAAATAAATTCTTTCTTTCTATTCCATTAAAATTCATCAAATATTTAAAATCTTTTCCTGCTTCTTTTATTGCTCTGTAAATTTTTCTCATTTTTGCTTTTAGCATTATTGTTTCATATTTCCTTTTTTTTTCTAAATCTTCTAATTCTTCTTTTGTTTTTAAAAAAGCATAAACGAATCTTTGGTTATCAATTTTAAAAATTTCATCTTTTATTTTATGAAATTCAATTAATTCTTTTTTAAGATCTTCTAAATTTTCAATTTTCATTTTTTCTCCTTTTAATTATTTTTCTTTATTTAAATTTATCATAGAATTTAAATAAATCAATCCAGCGCATTATTCTTTTTCTTTAGCTTTCCGCAGGAACCCACGAAAAGGCCGCAGGCCGTAAAAGCTTATGCACATAGGCTTTAGTGGGCTAAAGCCTAAGTTTGTAGGCCCGTTGCAGTCTTCCGGCAATGTGCTATGATTAAATTAAGAAAACAAAAAAAATAATAATATGAAAAAGTTTGTAAGTTTCAATTTGAAATACTATAAAAAAGAACAAATGAAAATTCTTTCTGATCACAATGAAAGGTTACATCAAAATATAAAAAATATTCACGATAAGAAACTAACTCCACTGAATAAATATTTTTATTACGATCAAGAAGACTCCACCCAATACCGTCCATATTATTCTTTTCTTGAAGAAAATGGATTAAAACCTCGCTTTGATCACTTTTACAAAGAATATAAAAAAATACTTGGTAAAAAACCGAGAAAGGATTTTAATTGTTTTTTAGATGGTGTTCTTGCTTTCTCTGAAGATAAATTTAATGAAGTTTATAAAGAAGATCCGCAGGCTGTAGAAGACGCTTTAACGACCTATTTAGAGCGTGTATCAAAAGACTTTGGTTTTACCCCTCTTGGTTGGGCTTTGCATTTAGATGAAGGCCACACTGACGCAGATGGAAATTATAAGATCAATGTTCACGCTCATATGTCTTTTTTTAACTATGATTTTGAAAATAGAAAATCTACTTTAAAAAGCTTGAAGAAAAAAGATTTTAAAAAAATGCAAGATATAGCCGGTGAAATTTTCGGGCCTCTTGGATTTGAGCGTGGAATTTCTAAAGAGATCACTCAAAAAAAACACTTAGAAAAATCTGAATTTGTTGCACAAAAAACAAAAGAAAAGATAAAATTTTTTAAGGAATTGAAGGTAAGGACTGAAATTCTTGAAAAAAAACAATCAAAATTGCTTGAATTAGAATATGATTTGACTTCTGACCCAAAACCAAAGCCAAAGTTTTTAAAGCGTTTAAAAGTCCAATTTTTAAGCTTATTTTCAAAAAAACAAAAAGAAGAAGTCAAAGCTTGGGACGCTTATCAAGTTAAATTGACTGAGCAAAGACTTTTGAAACAAGAAATTCAAAATGAAAAAGAAAAAATCAAAAGCTCTTACTCAATCAAGATGAGTAATGAAAAAAAATCTAAATCACGCTATAAACCTTCTATAACTCTCAAAAAGTAAATAAAGGGCAGGGTAGTGGAATACATAGACTTCATATGTCCACTTCCCGTATTTACTGAAAAAATCTAACTTAAAAAATCCTTTATTGTATTTTGCCCATATTACCCCAAAAATAAAACATAAAAGCATTATAAAGGCGCTAAAATTATTAAATACTATCAATATACAACATAAAGCTAAAAAGCGCCAAAATAGCTTGTTTTTGACTATTAGAAAGGCAGGGAATACAAAATATAAAAATGCTTCATAGCTTAATGACCACAAAGCTGGGTTTGTTTCTATTGTGTTAAATAACCAATGCGATGTGAAAAAATAGGCTGTTATGTCTTCGAACATAAAAACATCAAAACAAATTGCTAAAAGTATTGAAATTGATACTGCTACTGTAAAAGCTGGATAGATCCTTTTAACTCTTTTTTTCCAAAAAAATAAAACATCATTTTTATTTTTAAAACTAATATAGTTAACATATCCACTCAAAAAAAAGAATATTCCAACGGCTGCAAAGCTCACCCATTCATTAAACGGATTATTTAAAACACCTGTTGTTAATTCATAAATATGTGATGTTAAAACTATTAAACAGCAAATGACTCTTAACGAGTCAATGCTTTTTGAACTTATTTCATTTATTTTCATAGTTACCTCTTGACTTTAATTTTATAATTGTTATATTTAAATCATAAGATAACTAAACATATTCTTATATTATTATTTTGTTTGACCTAAGATAACCCGCTTTTTAGCGGGTTTTTCTTTACGAGCTAAGGTTATCAATGTCTTTAGCTTCTTTTTCTTGCTGTTTCCTTTCTTTTTCTTTTTCCATTGCTTTCCTTGCTGCTTCTTTCCTTTTATCTTCTTCTTCAAGTAAAGTTTTAACTTTTCCTTTCCATCCCATTTTTAAACCAAGTCTAATTTCTGTAAATCCATTTCTTACTTCTGCCTCAATAATTCCAAGCTCTTTAAGCTTTTTGAAACTCTTAGAAACAACAACTTTATTAACTCCAAGATCATCCGCTAATTCTGTCTGTGAAATTCTAAGCCAATTCTCAAAATCAATATATTCAATAATAGCGAATATAATTCTATAATCTATCCCTTGAAGTGCTAACTTCATTTTTCCTGTTTTTTCATCTTTTATTTTTAAATTCTTTAGTTTTCCTAAATTTGCTTGAAATAACATAACTGTCCCCCTGCCTAAGTTGTATTTTGGTTTTATCCATACTGGTATACCTTCCATTAACTCATTAGAAGAAGCGTCTTCATATACAACATTCCCTTCTTCATCTCTAATAATATTTAAGTCTTGGAAGTTTTCACCCATTAAATTATTTTTGTTCATTATTGTTACCTTTTTTGTTTGACCTAATTAAAAAATAACACGGTTAAAATATAAGTCAACACAAATTAATAAATAAATTAACTCAAGTTAAAAAATAACTTAACTCATCAACAAAACCAAAAGTTAACAAATAAATTAACTTAGTTAAGTTATAACTTAACTCCCCCTCCTTTCTATCCCTTGTCATTACTCACTTCTATTAATACTCCCTTATGGATATGTAGTATAGGACTCTAAAATACTTGAAATCTTCAAAATAAATTGAGTTCTAAAAGAGATCATAAAAAATAGAATTCTATAAAAAGTTTTCTTAAAAAAAGAATTCTTAATGATAAAAAGCTAAAACACCTATAGAAGGTGTTTTTTAACGCTTTTTAAGGCGCTTCACTTCGTTACGCGTTGTTCTGAAAAGTTGCACCGCTTACGCGTTGCTTTGGGGACTGCGGGACGCTAAACGCGCCCTTGTCCTGAATATGTCTGCTAATCTGTTTCTATTTCTGAAAATAATTTATATTTTTTTTATAAATAATATTGACTATTAAAAATATTATGATAATTTATAGATATATAGAGAAAAAACGAATATATTTAGACTTGGCCTTTGGTTTTTCGTTTTTCCACTGGCCCTTTTTATAGTGAACAAAAATTAAAATAACAATATGAATAATATAGATCCTTCCATGTTTCAATTCGTTTCTGATTTTAACAATGCTATTGATTTTGCTTTTTCTGCTGGGATGATAGCCGGGTCGGTTCTTACTCTTGTTGTTATTTTATCAATTGAATTTTTAAATAAATAAATATAGGAGATTAACAATGTTATACACAATAGAAGCGATATTTAAAGGCATTAACAAAAGAAATATTAAGTATGAAAAAGACGGTGAGCAAAAAGAATTCACTTTAAACCAAATTGTTTTGGAAAATCCAAATAACATTAAAGATATGCTTGATGTTGATTTTAATGATCAAAATTTTAAAATAGATGAAGATAAATTTAAAAATAAAACGGTAGTTTGTCCTTGTTATCTTAACAAGAATGAGAAAAACGGAAAGATTTACTATAACTGGAAATTACGCGGTGATATTTCACTTGCAGAAAGTTCTTCAAAAGGATCAAAGGAAGATGATCTAAACGAAGGATTATTTAAAAGATAATAACGGAATATAAATATGTTATGTGTTGAATATAATGGGCAAACCTTCACTCAAGCGCCGCTTGATGCTGAGGGTAATTGCAACAAGTTAGTTATTTTGAATTCTGAAGAATATAACGAATTTATGCTTGTTAGTGATATATTTGCAATGCCTGAACAAGAAGAGCTTATTGCTGTTTTTGAATTGATATTTAACAGTGTAATGATTTTGTTCTGTTTATCCTATTTCATTTCAAGAATAGTATCTTTAGTTAGAAAGATATAAAGCTTGAGATGGGATGCAAAAAGTAAACTAAAATTAGGAGAAAATTATGCAAAAATATAAATCATTTTTAAAATCTAAGTTGGCCGCAGTGTCTGCCGGTACTACTGCTATGGTAGTTGCTGGACAGTCTTACGCAACACCTGCTGGCCCTGACATTACGCCAATCACCGATGTTGTTACTAACAGCGGTATTGAGTCCACTTTAACCGCTATAGGTGTGGTTCTTGTTGGTGTAGCTATTATGTCCGGCTTGATTATGATGGTTGTTCGTAAAGCTTCTGGCCTTGGTCAGCGCTAAAGATTTGCAGGGCTTGCCCTGCATTTCACCAAATTAAATAAAAGGTAATTTATGTTAGAAACTCTTTCATTTTTGCACCATTCAAATTTCTATGATGTTGTAATTACGATGGGCGTTGTATTTACTTCATTAGTTTTAATTGAGCGTGTAGCATTAAAATATAAGAAATTAGCAGGGAGTATTTCAAAATGATCTGGTATTTTTTAACAGCTTTTATTGCTTTATTCTTTTGTTATGCGATAATTAAAGGAGTAACAGCATTTTAATAACATAATAACAAAAAAAGGCGAACTATGAGTATTTATGCAAAACAATTTTTTTATTATTTATTTTCAATTTTTAAATATATTTGCTTTAGGCCTTTTTCTTCTGCATTTATATTTTTAATATTATTTTTCATTTCGAAAAATGCTTTTGCTAATGAAACTTATTATGATTATGAGCCTGTTAGTTTTGAAATTCATTCTTCTTATACAGGCATTCTTTCTTTCACTTCACCTTTAAATGCTTGTGATAGTATTGTTGATCTTTTTGAAAATCCTGACAATATTGTTGCTTCAAATGCTGAAATGCAAATTTCTGATAATACTTTATTGATTTGTAAATATTTTAGAACAACTGGTTCTTTTCGAGAAGTTAGATTTTATGAAGATGGTTCTTCAGTTTATTATGTAAGAGATAAACTTTATAATTTTACTTGGTTAATGAATATTAACCCCGGTCTTTTACAAGAAAATTGTTCTGATTATAAAGATCAAGTTATAGATTTTTATTTAAAGGATTTCAATACTCACTGGATTAGTTACGACAAAACAATGCAAAAAGAAACCGGAGAAACGTTTCACTGTGTCATTGATAAATTAAATATTGATGAAACTCCACAAGGTGTTGGCGATGGTACAAAATGCTACGCTGCACAGTATTTTTTTACTGGTGAAGAATCCGATGGCACTTATGTTATGCCGTTAGAGCACCGTTGTGGTGTTTCTATAGATGAATTTAATAATGATATTGACGGTGATGGTGTTCCAAATCACGTTGATGATGATATTGATGGTGACGGTCTTTTAAACACTGAAGATGATGATATGGACGGTGATGGTATTCCAAATTCTGAAGATGATGATATGGACGGTGATGGTTGGCCGAATATTTGCCGCAATGATTTTGGCACTTTAATAGATTGTTCATTAACTGAAGCCGGTAAAGATCCTGATATTGACGGTGATGGTATTCCAAATGAAGAAGATCCTGATATTGACGGTGATGGTGTTCCTAATGAAGAAGATCCTGATAGGGAGGGTGATGGTGTAACTTCACCCTCTGAAGATTGTTTTACTGTTTCTGATGTTTCTGAAAATTTGAAGTGTCAATTTTCCGCTGCTGCTGAAAAAGAAACAAATGCATTTTATGAACAATTGCAAGAAACTCCACTTTTTAAATTAATTGATAATTTTTTTGGAATTCCTACAACATCTAATTTAGATGAAGATGGTAATTTATCTGCTTATTCTGGATCAAGTTTTGAATGCCCTGTAATGGCTGAAAAAAGAATTGATATTATGGATACATATATTGAATTTCCTGAAATAAATTTTTGTGGTGAGTTGTGGGATATGCTTTATACAGTAATTTATTTTTCTGTTGTTTTTGGTGCAATACTATTCGGAGTTTTTAGATTTTTTATATAACAAAAAAAGGTTTTTATGACAGATACAACAAATGATACAACAACCGAACAAACTTCTCCAAATGAAATTGTAATGCCTGAAGTTGAAAGCGGTTCTTTTTTGAGTGATGTTTATTTTGCATTATTAGAATTTTTCTATGATACTGCTGTTTTTTTAATACACTGGGGTTATAAATTCGTAGTTTTTTTGCTGGATATGATCCCTGATTTTTCATTTGTCACAGGTTGGTTCGGTGAGATTTTTAATTTTTTACCTGCTGATATTAAACCAAATTTGTTTTTCTTTTTTGACAGGTTAGGTTTTTCTACAGCTATAAGCATTGTTCTTTTTTTAGCAACTATTAAATTATTGATCAAGCTTATTCCGTGGGTAAGAAATGCAATAGCTAATTAAGTAAACTAAAAATAATAAAAATATGATTAAATATTATGAAGGATTACCGGGCGCGGGTAAAAGTCACGGCGCAATGATAAACGAAGTTCTTTCTGCTCTTTACTTCAATAGAATGGTTATAACTAATTTAAATGGGTTAAAACCAAAGTATATAAAGCGTTATTTAGACAAATATCACAAAAAGAATAGAAAGCGTTTAAAGCGAGAATATGAGCGAAATTTAAAGCAAAATTTAAGAGCTACAATTAAATATTTTAAATCTGATGATTATGAGAAAAAAGGCCATAGGCAATTATTTTCTGAAAGGCGAGAATTAAGAAGAAGATTAAAAATAGTTTCACAATTGAATTTTCCGGTTACACAAGAAGAAATTGAAAAATCAATTTTCACTTTGAATGATCTCCCCGCCGATCCTGCAAAATACAAGAGAAATCCAGAGCGTTATGGTGAAACATATAATGTTTTCAAGGTTCACGATAAAATGCCGTGGAAAAACGCTGTTTTTATTATTGATGAAGTTCAAAAATTCTTTAATAAAAAGAATGTTGACGCAATGGGAGATGATCAATATGATTTTCTACAATGGATAGGCGAGCACCGTCATTTTGGTTATGATATTATTTTTATATCACAAACAAGAGACGGTATAGATCCGGCAATTTTAGCGAGAATTCACGTTTTATATAGCTATAGAAAACAGGACGGTATTGGCCTTGATAATTACTATTTAGAAGAAGTTTTATCAAGAGTTAAACAAAGCGGTGCAAAACAGTTTGAAGTTGCTAAAGCAAGGCAAAAAAAATACGATCCTGATGTTTTAAAGTGTTATGACAGCGTTCGACACGGCGCGCAACAGCGTATGAACGTTGATAAAAAAGCAATGATCTTTAATGTTAAAACATTCATTGGTTTGATTGTTTTCATTGGCTTGCTTGTTATCCCTACCGCTGTTTATTGGGTCTATAAACACGTTTTTGACAATGATGCAATATCTTTTAATGCTTCAGAGATTTACAAAGGTAAAACTGATGTAGAGCACGAAACTACCGCTAAAAGAGTAGTTAGAGACTCAAACGGTAATATTGTAGAAAATAAAAATGGTCAGGTTTCTACAGAAAATGTATCTGTAGAAAATAACGCTAAAGATAGTGTTGTAAAAATTAAACATCCTATGGTTAAATATTTTTCAGAAAACACAGTTTATTGTCCCGGTGATCTTTATCGTGTAGATTTTCCTTTTTCAGAAGAAACTGTATATAATAAAGAAAATCTTTTACAAGGCTATCACGCAATTATAGAAGTTGTTTCTGTAGATAATAAATTGTTGTTTAGAAGTGATTTAAATGACTTGATAACAAAGTATCACTTTGAAATTATTGTAATTGATAGTTGTATGTTGAAGTTAAGATATAAGGATATTGAGTTTGATATTTATCCATCTGTATCTTTAGTATAACTTAATGTAAAAAATGCAGAAAAACGGTTTTTTCAAGCGAACGTGAGTGAGCGTTTAAAACCCTTTTTCTCTGCTTATTTTTCTTCTTCTTTTCTTTTTTCTATCTAAATATAGAAAGATCAGCATAAATAAAACAAACAATAAAAAATCTTCATTTGTTTTTATTATTTCTTCTTCCATTTTCAATAACTTCTTCAGCGAATTTCATTATTCTATCATAACTAATATCACTGTTGCTTTTTGAGTCTTTTATTGCTAACTCTGGAAATTCCAGACAATTGTTAATTACATTCATATTCAATTGTTTAGTTTCTTTCAGTAAAGCCAAAAGAATTTTATTGGTTTTTCTTAATTCTTCTTGAATTTCGTCCATAGATCACCTATTATTAATTTATTGGTATTTTAAACATACCATATTTTTCAGCAAAATCAATTTTTTGGAGATCTTTTTATGTCTTCTGCTTTGAAAACTAAAATGCTTATTCAGCAACTTTCTGATCAACTCAAGCAATTGGAAACAGATGAAACACAACAGAAAGAGCTTGAATTTTTTGACAAGTTCAAAGCATTACTTGAAAAGTATGATTATACATTGACTGACATTCATTCAATGCTGTCTGATGTATTAGACGCGGACAAGCCAAAACGGCAGCAATCTTCAAGAAAGTCAGCAGGTCAGGGCCTAGAAATCACCTATGAAGGAAAAACATATAAAGTTAATTCCATAGGTCGTCAGCCTTCAGAGACTAAACAACTACTAGACTCTATTGGAATGACTCCAACTGAGTTCATTGAGCAATACAAAAAATAAAATGCCGTTAGGCATTCTCAGAAAAGGGCGCTTTAAGCGCCCATTCTTTCCTTTACTTCATTGTAATATTTGAAGTTAAAAGCCTTGTCTATTGCTTGTAATTTTAAATAGAAATTCCATATCATTTGAAGTGAATTGCCACATTGCACGGCAACCTCTTCCGCTGTCCACCTTTCGGCGCCTTCTTGTGATGTTAGTTTTTGAGTAATGTATGTATGTCTAAAACTATACAAAGTATGATTTCTTTCTTTGATCCATTTTTTCTTTCTAAGGAATTTTATATAATATTCAAATGTTTTTGAAAAATCAATTATTTTACTATCAAAACGCTTGAAAACTAATTGATCTCCCATTTCTTCTTTTATTGTTTCTAAGTCCTCGAAAATATCAAAATCCGTAAATTTAAACATTTTTTCTGTATATGGATACATAGGGTAGGGCGTTTCAATTGTTTCAAAAATATCCTTGTTATATTGACAAATCATTTCTAACGCTGTAAAAGCGTCTTTGTCCAATACAATTGTTCTACCGCCTTTTTTCTTTGTTTTACCGTTTTTAATTTTACAAGTTAATATTTTTACATTGTCTTTTTTTACAATTTCAAGATCATTCCATTTTATAAAATTACATTCGTTTCCCGGCCTCGTGCCGCTTCCAATTAGCCAAAAACAATAACATTTCAATAAAAATCTATTGTGCTTCGTGACTTCTTTTCGTGACTCATTTATAAAATCATCTACTCTATATAATACCGCTGCAAGTTCTTCTTCTGTAAAATCATCTCTGATTTCTTCAATAACTTCCGTTTCAATTTTTGGCATTTTTGGGATGTTTTCTTCTTTTATAAGCTTTTCCCTTAAAGCTTGTTCTAAAACGTGTTTAAAGCTTGTTTTTGTCATATTTATCTGTGTTTGACTTGTTTTCTCATATTCTGAAAAAAAGTCCTCAATAATAAAACGATCAAGCTCATCTATTTTAACATTTTTATTTTTTAAAAATGGAATAATTTGCTGCTCTAATAATCGAATATAACCCGGATAGGTTGGCTTAAAAGGTTTTTTCTTTCTAATGGTTTCCTTTGCTCTTTCTGCAACTTTATGAGCCAAAGGCTTTGAATTTAATAGATCAATATTTTCTTTAACTTTAATTTCTGTTTCTAATGCAATTTTTTGAGCTTCATAAATTGCCCGGTTTTTCTCTTCTGTCTTCAAGCTCCTTCGGATCTCTTTCACCGCTGGGTGATTGTTCACACGGACGCGGCACCAGTAGAAACGGCTTTTGACGGGCTTGTATATGGCTATCCCGTCAGCTATCTTTTCGTAGCTGATTTTACTCATTTTTTGATACTCTTTTTGATACTCTGGATCAAGTATACTGCAAGACTCTGAAGAGCCTCAAAAAAAGTATAGACACAACGGCCTTAAAATCTCTCGACCGTTAGGTCGTGCCGGTTCGATTCCGGCCCGGAGCACCACCTTTGTTATCAATGTCCCTCAAGTGTTTTCTTGTGATCTTTGTCAACCTGCAGATCTCGGCAGCAAATGAGCAGTGATCGACGTTTCTCCGGCAGGCGTAAGGTTTAACTCAATGTTTTCCGCATGAGGAGACAGAACGACATGGCCGAAGTTGAAACTATCGGTAAGCAAATCGCAGATTATGTGAACGATCCCATCGAGAAAGCCAAGCGGCTGATCGTGACGCCAGTAGGGCAGGCGAGAATGATTGTCTGTACGCCATCACCCGGCCAGGGTGCCTCCTCGGCGATTGAAGCGGCAAACAGTCTGCTTGCGGAAGATGATCAGATAGCGCTGGTCGAAGATGTCAGTGAACTGACAGATCCTGCGCAGGTGGTTTCCATCATCAATGATGGTGGTATCGAGACCGAAAAGGGGTTTCATGTGGCTTTCAGTCTTTCTGACGAGACGATTGCAAGGCAAGTGGAGAAAGAGCTCGACCTCAAGGTCTTTACGGGGCAATAGCCCCGTCTGATGGATAGGCGGCCATTTGGCCGCTGCCACTATTTTTTCGACATTGCTTCCAGCATTTTGTTAACCGCTTCCAGGTGCTCAGGCTCGTTGTGGCACATGCCCTGGAAGTCGGCACACACATCCAGAAAATCCTTCAGTTCCATTCTTGGCGCCATTTTCATCAGGCGTTTGGTGAGGCGAGTGGCTTTCGGTGGCTGGCTGGCCATGCGGCTTGCCATGGTTTGAGCAGCGTTCATCAGTTCGTCCGCTGGCACCACCTCCAGAACAATGCCCAGCTCCTTTGCCTCTGTAGCGTCGATCACCCGCCCGGTAAGCGTTAGCTCGAAGGCGCGCTGGTAGCCGATCAGGCGCTGCATGAACCAGGCGCCGCCGTCACCCGGAATGATTCCCAGGTTAAGAAAGGTTTCGCCGAACTTTGCGTTGTCCGAGGCAATGCGGATATCCGCCATGTTGGCCAAATCGAAGCCGGCTCCGATGGCGGGACCGTTGACCGCGGCGATGATGGGCACTTCCACATTCTGCAGGGCCAGGGGAATGCGCTGAATGCCTTTGCGGTAACGGTCGGCGCATTCGGCCACGTCACCTGCAAAATCGCCGCTGCGGTTGGCCATGTCCCGAATGTTGCCGCCGGCGCTGAACGCAGAGCCCGCTCCGGTGATCACCAGTACCGACACGTCTTCGCACTGGTTAACCCATTCCGCGGTGGTCACGATGTCGTCGATCAGGTTTGAGCCGGTCAGTGCATTGCGCAGGTCGTGACGGTTCAGAGTAAGCGTGGCGACACGGTTCTCGAGGGTCAACAGGGCATCGGTGAGCTTGGGTACGGTGGTCATTGTTGCGGTTCCTTGTTTTTGATCAGCGCGTATCTTCGCGCGCGGGAACCGGGTTAATCAACTGCCACCCGCGCTTTTCGGTACCGGCTTACTTCCGTCCAGCCGTGCACCGCCAGGGCGGAGAATACGATAACACCGCCTACCAGGCTGAGCTTTGGCGGTACTTCGCCGAGGAATAGCCAAACAAGGAAAGACCCGAACACGGTTTCCAGAAGCAACATCAGGCTGACTTCCGCCGCCGGAATATAGCGGGGGCCAATCTGGATCAGGATGCACGCAGTGGGCAGGAACACCAGACAGAGCAGGGCGATAAAGAAGAAATCACGGGCCGAGGGCATCTGCGCACCACCAAGCAATGCCGCCACACCTGCCAGCACCAGAGCGCCGAACATGAGCATCACGCTCATATCGCTGTCGGGTTTGGAGCGCGCGACGTTGAGGTTGGAGGCCAGGGCAGTGGCGGCAACCACGGCCATCAGCAGGCCCAGAGGGTCGCCCTTGCCAAATTCGCCCACGGCCATGAAGGTGGCGCCGGTGACGCACACCAAAATGACTACCCAGGTGCGAAGAGGCAGCGTTTCTTTCCAGACCGCCCAGGCAATCACGGCCGCGATGACCGGCGCGGTGTTCAGGATGACCAGCACATTGCCGGCGGCTGTGTTCTTCATGCCAACCACGAACCCGAGGGTACTGATGGCAAAGGCACCGGCACAGAACAGGCCTTTACGGCCGCATTTTCGAATTTCAGGCACCAGTCGGGAACGGTATCGCGCCCAGCTGATCACAAAAAAACTGATCGCCAGTAACAGGCCGCGCCAGAACAGAAAGACCACAGGATCCACGGAGGTGATTTTCACCAGCAATGCATCGGGCACGATAAACAGCACGCCCAGAGCTGCGATGGTCAGTCCTTTGATTCTGGTCGTCTGCAACGTGGCTTCGCCTGTTCCGGTGTGGTGGTTCGGTTAATTTATGGGTTGTCCTGTTCCGGCAGCGGCTGGATGCTGTTGATGTCGCCGGTTGGTGTTGCTGGCTCGTCTTTTACGATTATGAAGACTGCTCCGCCGATAACCGCGATGGCGAAGATCGCTTTGAGGATCATCGATTTTGACATGTGTTATTCCTCTCTGCAGTTTTGGCTTCTTACAACACCCTATGGGCAGCAGAGGTCTATAACAACCGCAACGCATTGAAAACTGAGCATCCTACAAAAGTCGCTTCGACAGTATAGACGCAGTCAGCAATACTCTGGGTAAGATTCCAGAATGCCCGGTGCAGCAACGATTCAAATGGAGTGTCCACATGACTGAACAAACACAAGAGCTGGTGCACAAGTACAGCGAAAATGGCATTACCACGCTTACACTGAGCCAGCCGGAGAAGAAAAACAGCCTTTCCATGGCTATGCTCGAGGCCTTGTCTAAAGAGCTGGAGATCATCGCCTCCGATTCGGAAACGCGGGTTGTCGTGCTTGCGGCTCATGGCAACGTGTTTTGTGCCGGTCATGACCTCCGGGAAGTGCGTGAGCAGTTTGATAGCCATGAATTCCAGCTGGCCCTGTTTAACCAGTGCAGCAAGGTGATGCAGCAGATCGTGAACCTGCCCCGGCCAGTCATTGCGCGGGTGGCGGGTGTTGCGACCGCCGCCGGCTGCCAGCTGGTGGCCAGCTGCGACCTGGCCGTGGCGGCCGATACCGCCCGGTTTGCGACGCCTGGCGTCAATATAGGGCTGTTCTGTTCCACGCCGATGGTGGCGCTGTCCCGGAATGTGTCACGCAAGCACGCCATGGAAATGCTGCTGACCGGTGAGATGATTGGTGCCGTAAAAGCTGAACGCATCGGACTGGTCAATCAGATTGTTGATGAGCAGCACCTGGACGAAATGGTTTACAAGCTGGCGCGTACCATCGCAGACAAGTCCGGCCATACCCTGAAGATTGGTAAGGAAGCCTTCTACCGGCAACTGGAAATGCCGCTGGAGGACGCTTATGAGTACACCTCAAAGGTGATGGCAGACAACATGATGGCGAACGATGCCCAGGAAGGTATCTGCGCATTTCTGGAGAAGCGCAAGCCAGAGTGGCAGGACAGCTGAACCGGTTGCTGAGACATTGCCCGGCCTAATTTGCCGGGCAATTGTCCTTTCCGATGGCAAGCCGGTCGCCCGTTCCGATTCCATGTTCCAGGAAAAAGCCGGCGTTCATCTCCACGGCCTCGATGAATGGCACACCGGCCGGGTAGGTGGGGCAACCGGAGCCGCTGGCCGAGGGGCAGGGCACCATCTTGCGAATGCTGCCAATCTTGCCATCCTCGTTCAGGTAGGCGATGTCGAGGGGAATCAGGGTCTTGTACATCCAGAATCCGTGGCTGGCTGATCTCGGCTCGCGGTATTTAAACAGCATCCCGGCATCGGGAGCCATGGACGTACGGCCCATCAGTCCTTTCTGGCGTTGCTCGGAAGTGCTGGCAATCTCGAGTTGCACTGGCACCACGCCCGACGCAGACACAAAGCAGGCCTCGACAACCGGCAGGCCGTCCTGAGGCGCTGCAATGCCCGAGGAGCAGCCGTAGAGCAATAAGCTGGCTGCAAGGAGGGCCCAGACTTCCGCCCCCCGAACCGGGCTTGATGCGCAGGTCACGAGCGCAACCGGTAGCCGGTCTTGAAAATCCACCAGATGCCGACCATGCAGGCCGTGAGGAATACGAGGGTCATTCCCACACTGATGGCAATATGAACGTCAGACACGCCGTAAAACGCCCAACGGAAACCGCTGATCAGGTAAACCACCGGATTGAACAGGCTCACGGTCTGCCAGATCTCCGGCAGCATGTCGATTGAATAGAAGGTGCCGCCAAGGAATACCAGCGGCGTGACGATCATCATGGGTACAATCTGGAGCTTTTCGAAACCGTCCGCCCAGATACCGATGATGAAACCGAACAGGCTGAAGGTCACCGACGTTAGCACCAGGAAGGACAACATCCAGAAGGGATGCAGCACGTCGTAATCCACAAAGAATTTCGCCGTGGCAAGGATGATCAGCCCCAGGATGACGGACTTGGTGGCCGCCGCGCCGACGTAACCGAGCACCACTTCCACGTAGGACACCGGCGCTGAGAGCACTTCATAGATAGTGCCGGAGAACTTAGGCATATAGATGCCGAAAGAGGCGTTGGAAATGCTCTGCATCAGCAGGGAGAGCATCACCAGCCCCGGGATGATGTAGGCGCCGTAGGCGATGTTGTCGATATCGCCCATGCGGGAGCCGATGGCGGAGCCGAAGACCACGAAATACAGGCAGGTGGAAATCACCGGCGACAGTACGCTCTGCATCACCGTGCGTCGCATGCGGGCCATTTCAAAATTGTAGATTGCGCGGATACCGTATAGGTTCATGCCTTTCTCCAATGAGCCGGCTGGCTTATTCGTGTACCAGGCCGACAAAAATCTCTTCGAGGGAACTCTCCCGGGTTTGCAGGTCCCGGTACTCGATACCCAGATCGCCAAGAGTGCGCAGCAGGCGGGCGACGCCGGCCTGCTCCTGCTGGGCGTCGAAGGTGTATATCAGCTCGTAGCCATCATCGGACAGTTCCAGGGGTTCCAGGGTGAGCTCACCCGGTATCCGGTCCAGCTTTTGCTGCAGGTGGAGCCGCAACTCTTTCCGGCCCAGCTTGGTCATTAACTGGACCTTGTCCTCGACCAGGATAATCTCGCCGTTCCGGATTACCCCGATCCGGTCCGCCATTTCCTCGGCTTCTTCGATGTAGTGGGTCGTCAGGATGATGGTCACTCCGCTTTCACGGAGCTTGCGCACCATTTCCCACATGTCCCGGCGAAGTTCCACGTCAACGCCGGCCGTGGGCTCATCAAGGAACAGGATCTGCGGCTCATGGGAGAGTGCCTTGGCAATCATCAGGCGACGCTTCATCCCGCCGGAGAGCGACATGATTCGGTTGTTGCGCTTGTCCCAGAGCGACAGGTCCTTCAGCACTTTTTCGATGTGCGCGGGCTTGGGTGGCTTGCCGAACAATCCGCGACTGAAGGAGACCGCATTCCACACGGTCTCGAAGGAATCGGTGTTCAGTTCCTGGGGCACCAGGCCGATGGTCTCGCGGGCCTTGCGGTAGTCTTTGACAATGTCGTAGCCATCGGCCTTTACCTCGCCGGAGGAGAGGTTAACGATGCCGCAGATGATACTGATCAGCGTGGTCTTGCCGGCACCATTGGGGCCGAGCAGGGCGAAGATTTCGCCACGCTGGATCTCCAGGTTGATGTCTTTCAGGGCCTGAAAACCGTCGCCATATACCTTGCTCAGGTGCTTTACGGAAATATCCGGCTGCACGGGCGTGTCCTGTGGTCAGAATGGGTCTAATTGAAGGCGCAGTATTTTCTCATGACTGGCGCCAGTTTAGAAACCTTTGCCTGGGAGGAAGAAAACTCCATAATGCCGGCCAGGTTTGTTCGGGGTGCCGTTATGTTACGCGCTATTGCAGCGACAGGATTGATTGTGGGGCTTGTTGCCCTGGTTGTTTTCGGCTGGTTCATGCCTGGGGACGCCGGCAACGACCAGAATACCCAGGATGCCGCGGCCCGGTGTGATCTGCTGGCAGAGGGGCCATGCAGCTGGTCGAACAGTTCCGGGGAGTGGGAAGCCACCCTCAGCAAACTGGGCGAGGGCGAACAGGGCATGGAGTATCAACTCACGGTTGTAACCCCCGAACGCCCGGAGCGGTTCCTCGCTGTGCTGCGGGGCGAATCCATGTATATGGGCGAATACCCTGTACCCTTGGGCAACCGAACGGGAAATGAATACTCCGCACGCTTCACGGCACCCTTCTGCACTGTGGACGCCACCATGACCTGGCGGATAGATCTGCAGCAGGGCCAGCAGCCCATCGGGAATATCCCGGTAAAGCTGGTTTTTCAGGCCGAACCACACTGAGCCCGGTGAACCATCTGGTAAACCGGAAGCCAGTCGGCTGACAACCGTCCGGGATTGTGTAAAATCAATGAACGTTCGGGTTCCCACCTCGAAAACACCAACGCCATTAGCAGGGACAACGTGATGGATTACGGAGATAGCGTTCAAAAGGTACTGTTGAGAAAGATCCGCAAAGCCGAGCAGGATCTTATCCAGCTGAAGCTGGACTACTGCCGGTTTGTTTTCGGGTTGACTCACCGTGCGAAAGTGCTGGCCGGCGGGGTTACCTACGTGGTGCGTTCGGTGGATGTGGACACCATGGCCAATACCGACGATGGCGGTTTTACCCAGCCCGAAATTACCGGTACCCGGGCAGACGAGCAGGATCACGCCGAGCCGGTGGCTCTGGGTACCGACTGGGTGCTCGAAACCGCGGCGAAGCAGGCCGCTAAATGAACGCGTTGTCGGTTATTGCCTCGTAGAGGCTTGATGTCGGCGGTACGTAATGGTTGTACTGCCAGAATTCCGCACCTTCCAGTCCCGCCCTGAAGCAGGCCAGGTGAGTCTTGTCGGCCGTCAATGTGCTTATCGTCTGAAGGGCTTCCGGCTGCCGGATTCCGGTTTTACGGCTGGTAATCTGGGCAACGATAACGGCCAGCGTCTCGGAATGCCGCAAGGTTTTATCGCTCAGGGCACACCCGGCACCATAGAGCCAGGCGGCAGTATATGCCTTCACGGCCTCGGGCGCGGTGGTAAGGTCCAGGCCGTTTACCCGGCAATCCCGTTCCTGGAGCCCAATAAGGATATGCAGCCGGGTAATGATCTGGGCGCGGTCCGATGGGGTCTCGACAACGGGTTTGCGCACCGCAACGGGCCATTCCGAGGTGCCGGAAGAAAGATCATGGCCGGTGGCCTGACCCTTTCCTGACCAGAATTCCTGATGCCCTGCGGCCATTGGCTCTGAACGCACCAGCGTAACCATCCGCAAGGCCAGCAGAACAAGCAGCGCCAGCAGCCCCACCTGAATAAGAAGTACCAAACCGTTAACCATCGTCACCAAAACTCTGAATGTTGCAGTAGGTTATCCGAGTGTAACCAAATGTATCCCATCGATACCGCCAACCCGTCGCCAATAACGAGCGGAGGGTTGACCGAAATGACGGAACTGTGACGGGGATCGCAACGGGCCCGGAGCGTTACTGCTTAACAGGTGGGCATGGTTTGAAGGGCGAGCTTGCGGCGGATGTAGCGGCCAAGAATGTCCACGCCGATATTGAGCATGGCCGTTATCAGGATCAGAACCATGGCCTGGTCGAAGCGGATACTCTGGATGGCACTATCGACATAAAAGCCCAGGGTATAGATGCCGAGAATGCCCAGAATGGCGGTTTCCCGCATGATGATTTCCCAGCGGTAAAACAGAAACGCGAGAAACGACCGGTAGACCCGGGGCACGAGTTCCCAGCCATAGCGATTAAGCCCCTTGGGCGCATCGGATCTCAAACGGATGGTATTGGTTTGCCGGCCGATCAGGTGGCCGATGATGCCGCCATTATGAAGGGCCAGTGCAACCACAGCCGGGAGCATGGAAGGCCCCCAGAGTTGCAGGAGTATGTAGGCCAGGATGTATTCAGGCGTTGATCGGGCAATCACCAGAAAAACATGACCGGAGGTCCGACGTATCGGGCCACCAAAGTGATTTGAAATCAGCGGGAACAGGAGCAGCGTGAGGATACCCGTGGCCACCAGTGCAATCTGGGTGAGAATGACGGTGTTCCAGATGCCAGGCAATGCCTGTTCGACCATCAGTTCATTCAGCCACGGCAACAGGCCGGCCAGGCCCTCACCATCCCTCAGTGGGCTGGGGACAATATCCTCGGTGAAGAACCGCTCAACATTACCCCAGACGATGGGCAGGCCATCGCCGAGGAAAAAGGGAGCACCCACGATGTACACCGGCAACAACTTGGGTCTTACCCAAAGGGGAATGGTGGCGATGAGCACGTAAAAGAGTATCAACATCGCGCCGGCGTCGGAATACATGCCCTGGGAAAAAGACGTTTCCAGATAGAACCCCAGAGTCGGCAGGCCAACAAATCCGAGTATGGCGCTTGAACGCAGACCGCATTCCAGGCGATAGGCGGTGTAGGTTCTCAGCTGGACCCAGCAATCAGGAATCTTGGTATACAGGAACGCCGCGATGGTTCCTGTCCCCGGCGGCAGGAGCCTGCCTGGTTCCGGGTCGGCTTCCTCGAGAATCTCGGAGTAAACCTTGGCGAAAATGCCGGAGTAGGGTATCGCGATTGCCAGCACGCCCGTCAGGGGGTGGAAACCGAAAAACTGCAGAAAAATCAGAGCCCAGAATAGCTCGTGAATTGCCCTGATGAAGGCGCAAAAAATCCGCACCGGGAGGAACCGGTACACCAGAGCCAGAAAAAATCCGCAAACACCGCCAACGGTCACCCCAACAAACGCAAAGGCCACCGTTCGCAATAAGGCGGTAAGAAGGCCTTCGCTGCTGAAAAAGTTCGGAGTGAGTACACCCAGGAAAAAGTTGCCCAGGTCCCGCCAGGGATTGTTTGCGGTGATCGCAATATCGGCAAACAAGAGCCCCACAAGCGCAATAGCAAGAAAGATCAGGCTGGTGCGAACAGTTGGGTAGGAGAGCATCGCTCGACAGATCCTAATACAGCGACATGATGTCTGCGGCCGCCAATTGGTCAGTAGGCTCATCAAGGGCAACCTGCCCATTCTGTATGCCAACAATCCGGTTACAGTACTTCATCGCCATTTCCACATCGTGAAGAGCGATAACACTGGTTTTGAAGCGATCTCGCAGCAATTGCATAACGTGATGCGCCATGGGGCCGTCCAGTGCGGAGATGGGTTCATCTGCCAATAAGACCGGGGCGTTGCGATAAAGGGCTCTGGCAATGGCCACCCTTTGACGCTGCCCGCCCGAGAGCGAAGCTGTGGGAATCCAGAGTTTTTCAGACATTCTCAATGCGTCCAGAAGCTCCAGGACCTGTTTTCTGTCCTGTTTGAATGGCCGCACAAGGGTAACGGTGTTGTACCAGGTGGCATGCTTGTCGAGCTGGCCCATGAAAACGTTGTGAAACACCGGAAGGGCGTTTACCAGACCAAGCTCCTGAGGGACAAGGGATGACTGGCCATCCACTCGCTGGTGAATAAGCCGGATAAGAGTGGATTTACCTGCACCACTCTTACCGACCAGGGCAACCTGATCTCCTTCTTTTACCTTGAGGGCGAGAGGCCCGATTACCCGCTCACCCCCAAAAGAGGCCGTCAGGCCTGAGAGATCAAAGCCTGCCATCAATCAATGATTCCGATTTCTTTCGCTACTTTGCGAATCGGCTCATAATCGTCGTTTGAAGCTGGAATAAAATCAGAACGCGGGAAGCTCTCAAGCAACTCGGGATCATCAAGCGATAGCAGGGCTTCGCGAACCCGATCGGTAAAGCCTTCGCCGTAGTTTTCATCCACGTCGCCACGGAT
>CETV01103656.1_pt1 | contig 24022 bp, 18 predicted proteins | sample 531451 | NCBI WGS metagenome assembly CETV01 (sample SAMEA2623155, study PRJEB7988) | marine metagenome | isolation source: saline water (ENVO:00002010), including | reverse complement strand
AAGACGACTCACACAACGACTGGACCTATCAAACGGGGTCAGCCCACGGCGATTCCTGCACTATTGCGGACGTTTCATATCGCGACTCGCGCGCCGAAGACCTCCCGCAGTCTCTCGCGCGGGCTCAGTTCCGCCAGAAGCCCAGGGACATCTACTTCCTGCGCAATAGCGTCTACCGCGCCGCGTACTTCACAAAGGCCTCGTGTTGGTCGTATGAGAAGGAGAGGCGTCTCGTGCTGAACGAAGCGACCGACGTGGTTCATGTGAATGGAGCGTCCCTCCATCCGATTCCGCATCATTGTGTAACTGCGATCATCCTCGGCGCGAACGTTGACGCTGATACGCGGTCAAGACTTCACTCCTACGCCGAGAACACTGATTGCGAAGTGTATGAGTGCAAGATCGGGCGAAACAGTATAACCCCGTACTTCTTGGCCGCGGACGGTTCATCCCGCGTCTTTGCAGAAGGAGCGATCTCGACACCTGAGAACGCTTGCGAGGTGTGCGGCGAGCCTCTAGTAGAGGGCAGTCGCTGCTCATGGTGCAGGATCGAGGAAGCAGATCGTGATTATGCGGCAGCAAGTAACCCGTGGCGAATGCTCGCTGCACACGGACTCTTGGCGGAGTACATCGATTCCATGAACTCGATTGGGAAGCATTAGTCTCACGGGCATCGCTTCGGTGCAGTGCGCAAGCGTCCCGATGTCGTCGCGGCACTCGAGGAGGCCGTGCATGCAGCCGAGAGGCTCGGACACTCCGACACAAGGTTCACGAAGCTGTCTCTGACGCCGGGTCCCCCGGACACGGGCGAATCTGCTCTAGAGTTCGCGCTCGGCGGCGTAGCGCGGTGCCATCGACACGACGTGCCCAGTCGTTCATGGAGTTCATGACCCCAGCCGAGCGAGGTCTCGAGCCCGTCTCCGAACGTCTTGGGGCGTCGGCGGCGGCGAGGCGAGAGTCGCGAACGCGCCGATCGCAGTGTACGTAAGGGGTTGGTTCTGCGTGCGTCGACGACCCGACCTCCAGCTCCTGGAGTTGCAGGCGCGTCGACTGCACGAAATTGCCCGCACGGAGTCGCGATCGCTCAGGGGCCATATTCGCTCGCGCAGTCGCCGTCGATGCAAGCGCCGAACCTGTGCCAAATCTGCACAAGTTGAAAGGGTCGGTCGGCTGAGCGATCTACGAGCCAACCGCCGGGGCGTGACCCACCGAGACGCGCGGATGGCCGAGCGCATCATGGCCTGCGCGAGGTGCACGTTCGCCACTGCCTCATCAAGTTGGTCGCGGGTAGCTAACTCTAGGAAGTCGGAGTGTCAACGAGTTCAGCGGTATCAATCGCCGCGGGCGACAAGTGCTCATTGAGCATCTCGTCGTCGCCCGTGAACTCGGCAGAAGGATCGCGCACGCCATCATCCTGGTAGAGGACACGGTCCCAGTTGTTGAGCGCTTTCACGTCATCTCGGAACTGATCGAACCGTGGAACGTTTGGAGTTGCGAGGTCGTCGAGCTCGTAATCCCGCTCAATCTGCCCGACGATCTTGCGAATCTTGTCCGCGTGATCCGTTCCCGTGAGACCAGCCCGGATCGTGCGGAGGGTGCGTTGCGCTTCGAACTTTCTCATGCCTCGGGGATAGTCGCGGAGGAACGTCTGAACAGCCCTATAGAGCCGGTCGTCGGATCTTTCGTTCGTCTCTTCCGCTTCCGCATCAAGAAGGCCATCCGACAGCACCCCCAGCAGGGATTGGAACCGCTGGCGAAGAAGCTCGGCACCCTCGACGTCGGGATTGAGACCGAGCAACTCGACAACTTCCCGCGCAAGCCCCACCTTTTCGAGATGCTCCTCGGGGAAGGCGGCAGCGACAGCGGCCGTAAGCCCTTCCCAAACCCGCCCGCCCGCCTTAGCTACCTCGGCCGCGATGAGCTCGGTCGAAAAAGCCTCGACCGCCGTTCCCTCGAGCTCGCCGAATCGTGCGACGTAGTTGATGGCGGCACGTCGTGCGAGCGCGACCGGCACCAGGTCCTCAATCTCTTCGACCTCTCCTTCGGAAAAGAGTCCACTGCCAGCCGCCCAGGTGTCGAGCCGAATGATGAACCGGTCTTGGAGGACGCGCTTGCGTCTTGCCTCGCCGCGTCTCAGCACCTTTTCGGCCTGCCGGCCCGCCTCGTCACCGTCGACTAATGCGACGCAGGCAGGCTTCACCGTGTCGCGCCCGCGGGCAAGGTAGACCATGTAGGGGATACCGTCCGCACCGCCGCTTGGCACGATGGTCACCTGGTTCAGGTCGAGCAATCCGGCAGACGATTCCGCCCTGCGGGCGAGGTGCGATGAAAGGCCTGCGATAAGAACTTGGTCCGCCGCGCCCTCTACGAATAGATTCTGGCCGCCGATAAACGCGGTCTCGGCGACGTGCGCTCCGAGCGACGAGCGGAGCGGTTCGTAACGGTTGTTGGCGGCGTCGCGAACCACCCTCGTGCCCTCATCCTCGGAGCCCTTGTCAAGAACTCGGATGCGGTGGGGGGCATTCTTGTCGATGAGGAACGGCGAGTGAGTGACGTACACGACCTGACTGCGGGGGCTGTCTTCTTCAGGGAAGGCGTAGTCGTGAAGGACACGAAGAAGGTCTTGCTGGCCGACGCTAGACAGATAGGCGTCTGGCTCGTCCAGTAGCAGGATGTCTGGCTTCGCGTTGCGTACCCGGTGGGCGGTCAACTGCACGAAGTAGCTCAGGAAGAACCTGAGCCCTTGGCTGCGCTCCTTGAATGAGTAAGTGGAAGCAGTACGGTCGCGGATCGTAAAAGCCAGTTCGTGCTCGCGAGCTTCCACGAGCAAGTCAAAGTCCTTGTCCTGAGTCCACCAACGCTGGATGTTCAGGTTCTCCTTGATGGCAGCGTTCATCTTTCCGACGAGGCCTTCGACTTGCCCTTCCCGCCCGGCGGCCAGCGCATCGAGGAGTTCGTCGAACGCGCTGGTGTCAATGCGGGCGGCGTCGACGAGCAGCTTGCGGGCCAACTCGAACTCAGCATCCACGCGAGCGGCATCCTCTGTTTTCGCAGCATCGGAGATCATTGGAAGGAGCGCCCTGCCGAGTCCGGCTTCGGTGCGGTCTGCTCCGAACAGGGTGGAGAGCAGACTCGAACGGATCCCGCGTCCGAATGGCTGAACCTTGCGTCCCGCGAGACGAGCTATGGAGACACTGTCGGGGATGGCGAGATCTGTTTCCAACTTGTGGAACGAGGGAAGAAGGGATTCAAGGGTTTCAAGTTCCGTGCTACCCAGGGTCACCCGCTTGTCATCGACAATGAGAAATGGTTCGGCGCCGCCCGGGCGATACAGCCCGAATCTCCTCGCACGCTTGAGCTGTGGAACGGCCTCCACCTTGTCCGCTTCCTCGATTAGGAACCAAGCTCCGAACTCGGGCAATCGAATCTCGCCCGTCCTAACGGAGTACAGGTCCGAGTAGCGGCAGAAGTCCTCTCGCCTTATGGGCTCGCCGACGAGCGCGGCCTCGACTGCGCTGAGGAGCTGGCTCTTGCCCGACTCGTTCGCTCCAACGATGGCGGTGATTTCGGGGTCGAGCGGGACCCGAACAAACGGGTGCCACTTGCCATCAGTAACTTCCCACTCCGGGGGTTGCCGGTCCTCGCGTTCATCCTTTGACTTGAGTTCATAGTCAAAGTTGAATGACTTGTAAAACCGGACGTCGATCCGTTCGAGCTTCATCGCCACCTCAATCTCGTCGAATACAGAACCTCGTATGCACATTGCCAGCTGGGTACGACAAGGGAGAAGGAATCTGCGACACGCGATGAGAACGCAAACCGAAGTTCCCATTTCTGTTTGGGCCGCTTGCCGAAAGCGACGCCGGGCTTCCGCATGAGGTCACTTCGGGCGGCTGCCTCACTGGGTGGGCCGACGTGCGGGCGCGTCGTCCCAGAGCGCGTCCCCGCTCCAGGCGCGCCTCAGCACCCGCACCGCCTCAGGGAGCAGCCATGCGTGGAGGTCGGCATCGTGAGGTGCATCCCAGGCCATGCTGTCGCGACCCAAAGTCGCGATTGCCTGCGTGACAATCGCGTCGGCGTCCCGATAGCCGAGGTAGCGGACGCAGGCGGCAGCGTCGTCAACGTCCTTCGCACGCATCGCAGCGATCTTCATCGCAAGCAGGTAGCGCGGCGACGCCACCCGGATCCGATGCCCCGGGAAGTCGAGCAGGGCGGCCTCGGTGTCCTGCTCGTCATCCATTCCCGCGAGAAAGGCGAACGCGCGTGAGTTCAGCCACGCCGGGTCGAGACTGAGCTCGTCCGCCATCGCTTCTGCAATGGACACGATCCTCGGGTCGGGGTTGAGCAGCAGGACGTCAAGGTCGGGAGTCATCCGCGGGCGTTCAAGTTGAAGCGTCAGGGCAGCGCCACCGACGAGGTATGCGTCGACCCGAACGCCCTGCTCTTCACATCTGCTGACGAGCTCAGAGATGAGACCGCCGACCTGGTCCGCGCGGATCATCCGCGGCTCTGTCATGCAGTCGTCCAGTCGCGGTCGCGCGTGAGGATGTTCTTCGCCAGGAACCGCGCCGGAGTCTGCGTTCGGAGTCTGGCCCGGTACTCATCACCCGGATCGTCGCTTGTCAACATCGTTGGCTCGCTCAACGGGGGAACGTCTTCCATCCACGGCTCCGGCGTGCCGCCAATCATCTCGATGGAGTAGGCCAACCCGGTCGCGAGAAGAGTGTCCCACTTCTGGTCACCAGTCGACGCTGGTTCCTCGACGGCCCACCGCGGCAGGCCTCCCTCCGGCAGAGCGCCGAGCGCGCGGATACGACCGGCAGCCTCAACCATGTCGAGCATCGCGGTCCACTCCTCTCCCCCGCGCAACCACCCACGAATCGACTTCGCGATCTCGCGAGTCGGAACAAGGGACGCCGTCGGCAAACGCTCGATCTTTACGGTCCACCCAGACGCCTCCAACGCCGCGGTCATCGTCTCCCATCCGGGCTCGGAGGTCGCTGCCTCGATCCGGCTGATCGTCGACTGCTCTATCCCGCTGCGCCTCGAGAGCTCCGCCTGCGAAATGCCGGCACGGCGGCGTGAATCACGGAGCAGGGTGGACGGACTGGTCATGACCCCATGCTATGCGCGTACGCATAGATTATCAACGCACTCGCCAAGACCGATGATCGCCTAGCGTGGACGAGGCGCGAGTTAAGGGTCATATGTTCAGCGTCTCGGAGCAGCGGCCGCGACTACCTCCTTGCGGCTAGGTGTCCATCAGGTGTTCAGAAACCACCCGAAGTGTCCACGAGTAAGACCCCGATTGAAGCCCTACTTTCCCGGAATCACGGGGTTTTCGGGACCATCGCCCACCACGAGCTGTACTTCGGGGTCTGATCCCGCGTTTCACCGGCAACGGGCCGTTCTCCTTCGGGAGGGCGGCCCGTTCCGCGTTGGCGGGCCGCATACGACGCGGGACGCCGGCGGCCGGATCGGCGCTATTCGATGCCGTAGAAGCCGCGCTCGAACACCTGCCGCGCGAGTCGCGTCAACCGCAGGTAGTCCTCTTCGAGCTGCGACGCCGAGTAGCGCGGGTACTCCATCAATCTCGCGACGCCTTCCAGGGAGCGCCGATCGCTGGGGAGCACGTCGGCCGTCTTCGCCGTCCACAGGGTCATCGCCGAGCGGGCGCGCGAGGCGATGATCCAGGCCTCGCGCAGCCTGGCCGCGTCGGAGGCCGTCACCAGCTCCGCCTCGACGGCTGCCGACAGCGCACCGAGCGTCGAGGTCGTGCGCAGTTCCGGCACACGGGCGGCGTGCTGCAGCTGCAACAGCTGCACGAACCACTCCACGTCGCTCAGCGAGCCGCGGCCGAGCTTCAGGTGACGCGCCGGATCGGCCCCCTGCGGCAGCCGCTCCGCCTCGACCCGCGCCTTGATGCGCTTCACCTCTCGGACGTCCGCGTCGGAGATCTGCTCCGGGTAGCGCACCTCGTCGGCCAGCGCCTCGAATTCGGCGATCAGCTCGGGGTCGCCGACGGCCCCACGCGCCCGCAGGAGCGCCTGCGCCTCCCAGGTGAGCGACCAGCGCTCGTAGTACTTGCGGTACGAGTCGAGGGACCGCACAACCGGGCCGTTTTTGCCCTCCGGCCGCAGATCGATGTCGAGGTCCAGCGGAAGCCGCAGATCCTGACTGAGCTGCGAGAGCTCGCGCACGATGCCCTCGGCGCGCTTCTGCGCCTCCTCCGGTTCGATGCCGGCTGGGCGGTAGACGTACACGATGTCGGCGTCGCTGCTGAAGCCGAGCTCCTGCCCGCCGTAGCGCCCCATGGCGATGATCGCGAACTGGATGCCGTCGCCGTAGCGGTGCGCGACGCCGAGCATTCCGGTCAGGATCGCATCCGTCACGTCGCTCAGCGCGCGGCCGAGCTCCTCGACGGAGATCACTCCGAGCACGCCGGCGAGGGCGAGCCGCAGCACCTCACGTCGGCGCGCGATGTGCAGCGCCGACTTCGCGCCCTCGACGTCGTCGCGGTGCCGCGACACGATCGCGGCCGACTCCTCCCGGAGCGCCTCTCGGGGGCGTGGACGCAGCTCTTCGTCCTTCTCCAGCCAGGCGGCCGCCTCGGGGATGCGCTCGAACAGCCCGCCGATGAACCGCGAGCTCGACAGCGCGTGCGTGAGCCGTTCGGCGGCGCCCGAGGAGTCGCGCAGCATGCGCAGGTACCAGTACGCCTCCCCCAGCTGCTCGCTGAGGTTGCGGAAGGTGAGCAGCCCGTAATCGGGGTCGGCGCCGTCGGAGAACCACTGCAGCATGACCGGCAGCAGGGTGCGCTGGATCGCCGCGCGACGCGAGACGCCGCCGCTGAGTGCCGCGATGTGCCGCAGCGCGCCCTCCGGGTCGACGAAGCCGATCGCCGCGAGACGGGCGGTGGCCTGCTCGCTGGTGAGGGAGGTGCCCTCGTCCGGCAAGGACGCCACCGCCTCGAGCAGCGGCCGGTAGAACAGGCGCTCGTGCAGCGACCGCACCGAGGTCTTGATCTTCTGCCACTGGCTGAGCAGGTCCTTCGCCGAGGTGCCGAGCCCCGCGGCCCGGGCGAGCACGCGCAGCACGCCCTCGTCGCGCGGCATGAGGTGGGTGCGCCGCAGACGGGACAGCTGGATGCGGTGCTCGACCACCCGGAGGAAGCGGTAGTCGCGCGAGAACTCGGCCGCTTCGACGCGCCCGATGTAGCCGCGCTCGGAGAGCTCGCGAAGCGCCCCGAGCGTCGAGCGATCGCGCACCTGGTCGTCGTTGGCGCCGTGCACCAGCTGCAGCAGCTGCACCGTGAACTCGATGTCGCGCAGCCCTCCCGGGCCGAGCTTGAGCTGAACATCGACCTCGTCGCGCGGGATGTGCGCCGTCACGCGCTCGCGCATCTTCTGCACGGACTCGACGAAGCCGTCGCGCGAGGCGCTCGTCCAGACCAGGGGGCGAATGCAGTCGAGGTAGCGTTCGCCGAGCCCGGGGTCGCCGGCCAGCGGACGCGCCTTCAGCAGCGCCTGGAACTCCCAGTTCTTCGCCCAGCGCTCGTAATACGCCAGATGGGACTCGACGGTGCGCACCAGGGCGCCGTCCTTGCCCTCGGGGCGCAGGTTGGCGTCCACCTCCCAGAGCATCGGCTCGAGCGCGAGATCCTGGATCCCGCGCATCGTCTCGGCGGCGAGGAAGGTGGCGATCTCGACCGCGCGGCCGTCCGCGAGCTGCTCGCTGTCGACGCTCTCGCCGACGAAGATCACGTCGACATCGCTCAGGTAGTTGAGTTCACGCGCCCCCGACTTGCCCATGCCGATGATCGCCAGCCGGGTCAGCTCGATCTGCTCGGACGGAAAACGCGGTGACCGTCGCGCCACCGCGAGCGAGGCATCGAGCGCTGCGCCGGCGAGATCCGCGAGCGACGCGGCGACCCGGTCGACGACGCTGAGCGCGTCCTCCTGGTCGAGGTCCCAGGCCGCCAGCCGAACGAGTTCGCGACGGTAGGCGAGCCGCAGCGCGTTCCAGCCGTCCTCCCCCACCAGCCCGTCGGTCGCCGATACGATCACGGCGCGCGCCTGTTCGAGGCTGAGCAACTCGGTCAGAGGGTCGAGCAGCGCATCCAGCTGCTCCGGGTGGCGCACCAGGAAGTCGAACAGGCCCTCGGAGGCGCCCGCAAGGAGCAGCAGTCGTCGGCGGGCATCGGCGTCGTCGAGCACCCGCGCCAGCATCTCCGGGGCGCGCTCGTGCAGTGTCAGCACACCGCGCAGCGCCAGGTCGGAGTCGGCGCTGACGGAGAACGAGTCCGCGAGTCCCGACGGCAGCCCCTCCAGCGCGTCGTGAGCCCAATCCAGCTCGACGAAGCCGAGTCGGGCGAGGTGAGTCAGGGTCAGCGTGGCACGCGTCATCGCAGCTCCGTCGCCGCCGCATGGGCGACGTCCGTCAGAGAATCTCCAGGTTGTTCTGCAACTCGTACGGCGTGACCTGGGCACGGTAGCCCGCCCAGTCGCGACGCTTGTTGAGCAGCACGAACTCGAAAACCTGCTCGCCGAGGGTCTCGGCCACCAGCTCGCTCTTCTCCATCAACCGGACCGCGTGGTCGAGGCTCGCGGGAAGCGACTCATAGCCGAGCGCACGACGCTCGGTGTTGGTCATGTTCCAGACGTCGCCTTCAGCCTCGGGCGGAAGCTCGTAACCCTGCTCGATGCCCTTCAGCCCGGCCGCCAGCATCAGCGAATAGGCGAGATACGGGTTCGCAGCCGAGTCGATGCCGCGGTACTCGACGCGCGCGCTCTGCCCCTTGCCGGGCTTGTACATCGGAACGCGCACCAGCGCGGAGCGGTTGTTGTGGCCCCAGGTGACGTAGCTCGGCGCCTCGTCGCCACCCCACAGCCGCTTGTACGAGTTGACGAACTGGTTCGTCACCGCCGTGATCTCCGGCGCATGGCGGAGCAGGCCGGCGATGAACTGCTTGCCGATGGTCGAGAGCTGGTACTGCCCACTCGGGTCGAAGAACGCGTTCGTGTCGCCCTCGAACAGCGACATGTGGGTGTGCATGCCCGAGCCCGGCTGGCCGACGATGGGCTTCGGCATGAAGGTCGCGTAAACGCCCTGGTCGATCGCCACCTCCTTGACCACCGTGCGGAAGGTCTGGATGTTGTCGGCCATGGTGAGCGCATCCGCGTAGCGGAGGTCGATCTCGTTCTGGCCGGGGCCCGCCTCGTGGTGGCTGAACTCGACCGAGATGCCGAGGTCCTCCAGCATGCGCACGGAGGCGCGACGGAAGTCGTGCGCGGTGCCGCCGGGAACGTTGTCGAAGTAGCCCGCCGAGTCGACGGGGATCGGCCGGCCGTTCTCGAGCTTGTTCGACTTCAGGAGGTAGAACTCGATCTCCGGATGCGTGTAGAACGTGAAGCCGCGGTCGGCCGCCGTGGCGAGCGTGCGCTTGAGCACGTTGCGCGGGTCGGCGACGGCGGGCTGCCCGTCGGGGGTCCGGATGTCGCAGAACATGCGCGCCGTGGGGTCGACTTCACCGCGCCACGGGAGGATCTGGAAGGTCGTGGGGTCGGGGTGCGCGAGCACATCGGCCTCGTAGGAGCGCGTGAGTCCCTCGATGGCCGAGCCGTCGAAACCGACGCCCTCGCTGAAGGCGCCCTCCACCTCGGCGGGGGCGAGTGCGACCGACTTCAGGGTCCCGACGACGTCGGTGAACCAGAGCCTCACAAACTTCACGCCCCGCTCTTCAATGGTGCGGAGAACGAAGTCACGCTGCTTGTCCATGCAGGCCCCTTTCTTGCTCGTCACTAGGCTATCGGTATGCCCCGCCTCCGACTGGCCTTGGCCCAGACCAACCCGATTGTCGGAGACTTTTCCGGCAACATCGTGCACATTCTCGACGCGGCGCGCCGCGCCTGGGCTGACGGTGCGGACATCCTCATCACCGGAGAGATGGCGCTCAGCGGCTACCCGATCGAGGATCTCGCCCAGGAGCCCAGCTTCCTGCGCGAGGCGAGCGCCGCCGTGGAGACGCTGGCGACTCGCCTCGTCGAGGAGGGGCTCGGCGAGCTCATCGTCATCGTCGGCCATCCGGATGGCCCGCACGCCCCTCGCACGCTCGGCACCTCGAACGCGCCGACCGCCATCGCGCAGAACTGCGCGAGCGTGCTGCAGCACGGCACCGCGCAGGCGCGCTACGTGAAGCACCACCTGCCGAACTACTCGGTGTTCGACGAGTACCGCATCTTCATCCCCGGCGATGAGCTGCTGGTGATGCGCATCCGCGATGTCGATGTCGCACTGGTCATCTGCGAGGACCTGTGGCGCGACGGCGGCCCGGTGAGCCGGGTGCTGGATGCCGACGCCGGCCTGCTGCTGGTGATCAACGCGAGCCCCTTCGAGCGCGACAAGAACGAGGTGCGACTCCCCCTCGTCACCCGCCGGGCCGTCGAGACAGAGACGGTCGTTGCCTACGCCAACATCGTCGGCGGCCAGGACGACCTGGTATTCGACGGCGACAGCGTCGTCGTCGACGAACGCGGCGAGATCCTCGGCCGCGCCCCGCAGTTCGACGAGCACCTGCTCGTCGTGGATGTGGAGCCGAGCGCAGCGACCGATCCGGTGGAGGTCGATCACGTCGCCCGGATCGAGCTGACCGCCCGCACGGCGGCCGAGGCGCCGCGCGCGCCCGACGTCGCCGAGCTGCCCGCCGACCACGAGCAGCTCTGGAACGCCCTGGTGCTGGGCCTTCGCGACTACGTGGAGAAGAACGGATTCCGCAGCGTCGTGCTCGGACTCTCGGGCGGCATCGACTCGAGCGTGTGCGCGGCGCTCGCCGCCGACGCGATCGGCGGCGACCGCGTGTACGGCGTCAGCATGCCGAGCCGCTACAGCTCCGAGCACTCGAAGGGCGATGCCGAAGACCTCGCCGAGCGGATCGGGCTGCACTACTCGGTCGAGCCGATCGGCGAACTGGTCCACCCGATCGAGACCCAGCTGGGTCTCACCGGAACGGCCGCCGAGAACGTGCAGGCGCGCATCCGCGGCATCATCCTGATGGCCGAGTCGAATATGCACGGCCATCTCGTGCTGACGACCGGCAACAAGACCGAGCTCGCCGTCGGCTACTCGACGATCTACGGCGACTCGGCCGGAGGCTTCGCCCCGATCAAGGATGTCCCGAAGCTGCTGGTGTGGGAGCTGGCGCGCTGGCGCAACGAGCACGCACGAGCGCTCGGGCTGGTGGAGCCGATTCCGGCCAACTCGATCGAGAAGCCGCCGAGCGCCGAGCTGCGCCCGGATCAGACCGATCAGGACACGCTCCCGCCCTACGAGGTGCTCGACGCGATTCTCGAGCTGTACGTGAGCGAGCGGCTCGGACGCCGCGACGTCGTGGCGCGCGGCTTCGACGCCGACACGGTGGCCTTTGTCGCGAACCTGGTCGACCGCTCCGAGTGGAAGCGCCGGCAGGGCGCGATCGGGCCGAAGATCTCAGGAATGGCGTTCGGGCGCGATCGGCGGCTGCCGATCACCTCCCGCCCCGCGGGATGAGCGCGGCCCGGCGAACCGCGGAATGCTGACCCTAGACTGACGGCATGGCAGACACGGTCGTCAAGAAGGTTCGCACCCGGCATTTCCAGAATGCCAAGGAACAGGGCATCAAGATCACCGGCCTCACGAGCTACGACGTGCTCACCGCGGGCATCTTCGACCGCGCCGGCATCGACTTCCTGCTGGTCGGCGACTCGGCCGGCAACACCGTGCTCGGCTACGACACCACGATCCCGGTGACGATCGATGAGCTGATTCCGCTGACGCGCGGCGTCGTCAGCGCGGTGAAGCGCGCCTTCGTCGTCGCGGACATGCCGTTTGGCTCCTACGAGACCGGACCTGACGAGGCGCTGCACACGGCGTTCCGCTTCATGAAGGAGACCGGGGCCCACGCCGTCAAGCTGGAGGGCGGTGAACGCAGTGCGGAGCAGATCCGCCGCATCGTCTCGGCCGGCATCCCGGTGATGGCGCACATCGGCTTCACCCCGCAGAGCGAGCACCAGCTCGGCGGGCACGTCATTCAGGGGCGCGGCGACCGGGCCGACCAGCTCGTCGCCGACGCTCACGCCGTCGAAGCCGCCGGCGCCTTCGCGGTGGTGCTCGAGATGGTTCCCTCCGCGGTGGCGGCCCGCATCACGAAGGAGCTCACGATCCCGACGATCAGCGTCGGGGCCGGCCCGCACACCGACGGCCAGCTGCTGGTCTGGACCGACTGGGCGGGCCTCACCACGGGCCGCATCCCCAAGTTCGTCAAGCAGTACGCCGACGTCGCCCGGGTGCTCACCGATGCGGCGACCGCCTACATCGCCGACGTGACCGCGGGCGCGTACCCGGCGCCGGAGCACGAGTACGAGGAGTGAGTCAGGACTCCTCGCCCTCCTCCTCGGCCGCCCAGCGCCGCGCGCGCTCGCGCGCGATCTCCGGGGCGCGCTGCGCCTCCTCGCGGCTCGCGTAGGGGCCATCGCGGTCGGAGCCGAGTGATTGCGGCCCTTCCTCGACCTCCCCGGTCCTGTGGTTGAACCACCACTGCGTCGTGTGCTCGGTCATGCTCCGACCCTACGCCGAGTGCGGGCGCGCGCGAAGAGCCGCGGGGCCTTCGGCGCCGCCGAGCGGGAGGGTCTCGCCCGGTAGACTCACGGAATGCCTCGGGACAGCGCCGGACACCTCATCCCGGGAACGACCGCTCCGGAGCGACCGGTCCCGCGGCACATCCCCCGCCCGGAGTACGTCGGCAAGCCGGGCCCGCAGTCCTTCACCGGCTCGGACGTCTACAGCCCCGCCGAGATCGAGCGCATCCGCACCAGCGGACGCATCGCGGCGCAGGCCGTGGAGGCGGTCGGTGCCGCGATCCGCCCGGGCGTCACGACCGATGAGCTCGACCGGGTCGCGCACGACTTCCTCGTCGCCCACGACGCCTACCCCTCGACGCTCGGCTACCGCGGGTTCCCCAAGTCGTGCTGCACCTCGATCAATGAGGTCATCTGCCACGGGATCCCCGACGACACGGTCCTGGTCGACGGCGACATCATCAACATCGACATCACCGCGTTCCACGACGGAATGCACGGCGACCTGAACAAGACCTTCCTCGTCGGCGACGTCGCACCCGAGACGGTCGACCTCGTCGAGCGGACGCGGGAGGCGCTGAACCGGGGCATCAAGGCGGTCGCCCCCGGGCGCCCCGTCAACGTGATCGGGCGCGCGATCGAGAGCTACGCCAAGCGCTTCGGCTACGGAGTGGTGCGCGACTTCACCGGCCACGGCGTCGGCGCGGCCTTCCACTCGGGGCTCATCATTCCGCACTACGACGCGGCACCGGCGCACGCCGAGCTGATCGAGGTCGGCATGGTCTTCACGATCGAGCCGATGCTGACCATGGGAACCGTCACGCAGCCCGGCCGCACCGACTGGGACGAGTGGGCCGACGAGTGGACGATCGTCACGCGCGACCGCGCGCTGACCGCCCAGTTCGAGCACACCCTGGTCGTGACCGAGCGCGGCACCGACATTCTCACCCTGCCCTAGAAAGGCGATCACCTCATGAGCACTCTCGCAATCGGCGTCGACATCGGCGGCACCGGGATCAAGGGCGCCCTCGTCGACGTCGAGACCGGCGAGCTCGTCAGCTCGCGCGAGAAGATCGCCACGCCGCGGGGCGGTCGCCCCGACGACATCCTCGCCGCGACCGTGGAGCTGGTGTCCCGCTTCGGCGAGTCAGCGGACGGCGTCCCGATCGGAGTCACGTTCCCCGCGGTGGTCCGCAACGGACGCACCATGACGGCCGCCAACGTCTCCGACGAGTGGGTCGGGCTGAAGGCCGAGGAGCTGTTCGAGAAGGCGCTCGGCCGCGACATCCACTTCGTCAACGACGCCGACGCGGCCGGCTACGCCGAGGCCCGCTACGGCGCCGCGAAGGGAGTCGAGGGGCTGGTCATCCTGACCACCCTCGGCACCGGCATCGGCAGCGCGTTCCTCTACAACGGCGAACTCGTTCCGAACACGGAGCTCGGACACCTGGAGATCGACGGCCGTGAGGCGGAGAAGCGCGCCTCGAACGCGGTCCGCGAGAAGCGGAAGCTGAGCTGGAAGAACTGGGCGAAGCGGCTGACCCGCTTCTACGACCACGTCGAGTTCCTGTTCTCCCCCGAGCTGTTCATCGTCGGCGGCGGCGTGAGCAAGCAGCACGAGGAGTTCCTGCCGTTGATCAAAATCGACACTCCGCTGGTGCCCGCGACGCTGCGCAACAACGCGGGCATCCTCGGCGCGGCCGCTCTCGCGGCCAAGCCGCACGCCGCGAGACGCTAGACGCGGCGGAGGTTGCCGAGCGCCGGGCAGTTGAACGGGTCGCGCGCGTGCAGGCCGACCCGGTTCATGTACTGGACCACGTTGGCGTACGCGCGCCCGACCGTCTGCTCGGTGTAGTCAATCCCCTCGATGCGGCAGTGCTCGCGCACCATCGCGCGCGCCCGCGCCAGGTGCGGACGGGCCATGCTCGGGAACAGGTGGTGCTCGACCTGGTGGTTGAGCCCGCCGAAGAGGACGGTCGCCCAGGTTCCGCCGATGATGTTGCGCGAGGTCAGCACCTGCTTGCGCAGGAAGTCGAGCTTCGTGCCGGCCGGGATGACCGGCATGCCGATGTGGTTGGGGGCGAACGCCGCACCCATGTAGAAGCCGAACACGGCGAGCTGCACGCCGAGGAACGCGAACGCCATTCCAAGCGGAAGCACGAGGAACACGGCCGTGACGACGGCGGCGAGGCGGGCGACGATCAGGGTGATCTCGAGCCAGCGACGGTCGACCTTGCCGCGGCCGAAGATGTGGCTGATCGAGTGCACGTGCAGGTTGACGCCCTCAAAGGTGAGCAGCGGGAAGAACAGGTAGCCCTGGCGACGGACGATCGCCGCGCGCCAACCGCGCGTCGCGGCGGCATCCTCGTCGTAGAACGAGACCGTGTCGGGGTCGATGTCGGGGTCGCGACCGATCTGGTTCGGGTTGCCGTGGTGACGGGTGTGCTTCGTCATCCACCACGAGTAGCTGAGTCCGGCGACTCCGCTCGCGAGAATGCGGCCGAGGCGGTCGTTCGCCTTGCCCGACTCGAAGACCTGGCGGTGCGATGCCTCGTGGCCGAGGAACGCGAACTGGGTGAACACGATGCCGAGCGCCGCCGCGATGAGCAGCTGGAACCAGCTGTCGCCGAGAAGGATGAAGCCGGCGATGCATCCGCCGAGCGCCAGCACGAGCGTGCCGAGGAGGCTCATGTAGAAGACGCGACTGCGCTGCAGCAGCCCCTCCTGGCGAATCGACGCGAGAAGCGCCGTGTAGGTGCTCGTGGGGTTGACGCGGTTCGGGTCACGACGCGATGTCGCACGCACCGGTCCCAGGGTGGAGCTGTTCGTCATAGCTGGCCTTCGCAAGTCGACTTCGACTTCTCAGCCGCCGGAGTGAGCGTGTGCTCTCAGATGCTTGATGCTATCCCGCCCGCCTGCCGATCCCCCGAGAATCGCGTCGCTGTCGCCAATCGTTTACGACACCGTGATAAATCCGACATGAAATGTGACTGTCCCTCTGCACCTTCGTGCACTAGCGTTGCAGTCGAAGTTGTTGTGTTGCGCAGGATGTGCAGGCAGTGAGGCGCCGTCGGTGCCGTGCCGCCTTCATGAACGCGGAAGAAGAACACCGCGACGGACGGACGCGAAGTACGCGACCGGCAGTTCATGAAGGAAGTCACTATGCCCACCGGCACCGTGAAGTGGTTCAACGCCGAAAAGGGATTCGGGTTCATCACCCCCGATGACGGCAGCCAGGACCTGTTCGCCCACTACTCCGCGATCGAGGCCAAGGGATACCGCAGCCTCGAAGAGGGTCAGCGCGTCGAGTTCGACGTCGCACAGGGCCCCAAGGGGCCCCAGGCCTCGGCCATCAAGCTGGCCTGAGTCTCGCACTCACTCTGAAAAGCGTCGCCCGGTTCGCCGGGCGGCGCTTTTCGCTTGTCCGGCGATCGAATCCGCTTCTCATGCGATTCATAGTCGACGAATAGCCACGGCACTCATTCTCGTTCTCACGAGGTCATCCCGGAACCGAGGAGTGAGATGAGCACCATGCACGCGGACACCGCCGAGCAGCGGACCCTCGTCGCGAAGAGCCGCGAGGTTCTCGCCGACGAGCTCTCCCGGCGAACCGCGCGACGCGCCGCCGTCGCCGACGCGCTCGAGGTCGGCGCCTGGAGCTCCGCCGCGATCGCCGCCGCGCTCGCCCTCGCCTCCGGTGTGCTCTCCGAGGTGACCGACCTCGGCTCCGCCCTCACCGCCGGCGGCATCCTCACCGGACTCATCGCGACCGACCTCGTGCTGGTCATGCTCGTCCTGGCCGCCCGCATTCCGCTGCTGGACCGCGCGATGGGCCACGACCGTGCGATCGCCCTTCACGGTCGCCTCGGCAAGCCCGCTCTCTACCTCCTTCTCGCCCACGCGGTGCTTCTGACGGTGGGCTACGCCGTCGCCGACGGCACCGACGTCGTGAGCGAGACGCTGCTGCTGTTCTCGATCACCGACATGCCCTTGGCCTACCTCGGTCTCGGCCTCCTCCTCGCCGTGGTCGTGACCTCGGTCATCGCCGTGCGTCGCCGCCTGCCGCGCGAGCTGTGGCACGGCGTGCACCTGCTGAGCTACGCCGCGGTGCTCGCGGCCCTCCCCCACGAGCTCAGTCTCGGGGGCATCCTCATGGAGGGAACGTGGCAGCGGGTGTACTGGATCAGCCTGACTGCGATCGCGTTCGGCAGCATCCTGGTCTTCCGCCTCGCCGTGCCCCTCATTCGCTCGCTGCGTCACCGCCTGGTGGTCGACCGGATCGAGTGGATCGCCCACGATGTCGCCTCGATCTGGCTCCGCGGGCGGAACATCTCGCGCATCGCCGCGCACGGCGGGCAGTTCTTCACCTGGCGCTTCTGGACGGGGCGGACCTGGTGGCACGCGCACCCCATCTCACTGTCGGCCGCGCCCACCGGCGACCGCCTGCGGATCACCGTGCGCGTGCTCGGCGCGGGAACACGACGACTGACCGCCGTTCCGGTCGGAACCCGGGTCAGCTTCGCCGGCCCGTACGGGCTGTTCCGCGACGCCGCCCGCACGACCCCGCTCCTCGCGATCGCCGCCGCGGGAATCGGAATCACCCCGGCCCGCGCGCTGCTCGAGGGCGCCTCGACGACTCCCGGCGACGCAACCGTGCTGCTGCGTGCCTCGACCAGGGACGGCCTGTACCTGTTCGACGAGGTCGTGGACCTCGCCACCGAGCGCGGGGCGGCCGTGTACACCTCGGTCGGCAGCCGGGATCCGAACGGCTGGCTCGCCGCCCGAGATGTCGCGCGCGGAGTCAGCATCCGCTCGATCTTCCCGGACCTTCTCGAGTCGGATCTGTTCATCTGCGGCCCCGACGCCTGGTCGGAGGCCGTGGAGCGCGACGCGCTCACGGCGGGCATGCCCGCCCGGCGCATCCACGTCGAGAGATTCGCCTCATGAGCGTCCGCGCGCGAGTGATCGGAGGCCTCGTCTCGCTCGGATTCCTCAGCGTCGGATGGCAGCTCGGGGCCATCGAGCCGCTGAACCCGGCGACGACGTCGACCGACGACCCGACGAACGGGACGGCCGGCGCCGCCGATGCGAGCGCGTCCACGGACGCCGGAACCGGCAGCGCCACGGTGAGCGATGGAACATACACCGGGAGCGTCGAGTCCACGCGCTGGGGCGACGTCCAGGTCGCGGTGACGATCAGCGGGGGCCAGATCACCGAGGTCTCGACGCTGCAATCCCCCGATGCCGAAAGCCGCTCGATCCAGCTGGCCGCGAACGCCAGCCCGATTCTCGCCGCCGAGGTGATCAGCGCCCAGTCGAGCTCCGTCGCGACCGTCAGCGGCGCGACGTTCACGAGCGAGGCGTACCTCAGCTCCGTGCAGGCGGCCCTCGACGAGGCGGCCTTCTCGTGAGCCGCCATGTGATCCGGACGATGGGCACGGTCAGCTCGCTGGAACTCGTCACCGAGGATCAGCTCGCGGCCGCCAGCGTCGCCCGCGTGCTGAACTCCGCCGATGCGCGGTTCAGCCTGTACCGCCCCGACTCGGAGCTCTCCGCCGTCGCCCGGGGGCTCCCCCTCGTCGAGGCCTCAGCGGAGGTGCTCGCCGCGTACGCCCTCGCCCTCCACTGGCGGCGCCGCACCGAGGGCCAGTTCACCGCGCACCGCCCCGACGGGGTGCTCGATCTCTCGGGGATAGTGAAGTCGTGGGCGATGGCCGCCGCGCGCGATGCGCTGCGCGACCGCGGCGCCTGGAACTGGTGCCTGAACGTCGGCGGTGACGTGCTCACCGAGGGCGTCGACCACGAGGGCCGGCCGTGGGTCGTCGGCATCGCCGACCCGGCCGATCGAGGACGACTGCTGACCGCCGTGTCGCTCGATGATGATCGTCGCGCGATCGCGACGAGCGGTTCGACCGAGCGCGGCGACCACATCTGGGGAGCACGCGCACTCGATGAGAACGGATTCCGCCAGGTCACCGTGATCGCGCCCGACATCGTGACCGCTGATGTGCTGGCGACCGCGCTCGTGGCGGGCGGGCGCGACTACCTCGACGAGGCGACATCGCGCTTCCCGATCGAGGTGCTCACCGTCGACCGCGCCGGCGAGCTGCTGATCACTCCGGGAATGCGCGAGGCGATGCACGCTGCCGCGTGAGGTGAACGGGTCGACCGATACGCCGGGTTCTGTCGTCGCCCCGAAAGGCGCCGGACGGCCATCTATCTCGGACGTGCGTTGCCGCACATCTCCAGCGGTCTACCCGGGAACTCGGCGAGCCGCCTCAACGTTCCCTGTCTGACCTTGCTCCAGGCGAGGTTTACCCAGCGAGCCCGATCACTCGGGCTCCTGGTGGTCTCTTACACCACCGTTTCACCCTTACCGCGGCCGAAGCCGAGGCGGTCTGCTTTCTGTTGCACTTTCTCGCGGATTGCTCCGGGTGGGTGTTACCCACCGCCCTGCTCTGTGGAGCCCGGACGTTCCTCGGCAGTCGTCCCGAAGGACTCCTGACGCGACCGTCTGGTCGGCCCGTTCACTGGGTCAAGGGTACCGCTACCGACGGAAGTCGCGACGCGTGTCCATCGCCTCGTTCGCGAGCTTGTCCGCGCGCGAGTTCTCGGCGCGCGGAATCCACTCGAAGGCGACCGGGGTTCCGGTGAGCACCTGGCGCGCCTCCGCGGCGAGCGTCGCCATGTCGGGGTGCTTGATCTTCCATCGCCCCGACATCTGCTCGACGACGAGCTTCGAATCCATGCGCACCCGCAGCACCGCCTGCGGGTCCAGCTCGATCGCCGCCCGCACGCCCGCGATCATTCCCTTGTACTCGGCGACGTTGTTGCTCGCGATGCCCACGTACAGCCCCAGCTCGGTCAGGACCTCGCCGGTGGCGGCGTCGAGCACGAGAGCGCCGCTGCCCGCCTGACCAGGGTTGCCGCGCGATCCCCCGTCGGCCTCGACGATCAGTTCGCGTGCCGCTCCGTCGCTGCTCGTCACAGGCCGGACTCCGCGGTGCGGACCAGCACGGCGTTCGAATCCGGGCACAGCAGCACTGCGTCCGGCGCGGCCGCGCGCACCGCGCCGAGGTCGGTGGAGTTGAGCGCGACACCGCTCGCGCTCGACACGCCCGCGCGAAGCAGCGAGGCGCCCACGCCGTAGCGCGCGCGCTGCTTCTCGTAGAGGGCGAGCAGATCGGCGGGCACCTTGCCGGCGACCGTCGCCCGGTTGGCCTCAGCGTGGCGGCGATCCGCCGCGAGCACCTCGAGGGCCGCATCCCGCGCCGCGATCGCCGCCGCGATGCGCTCATCCAGCTCGGCGAGCTCGGCGCGCGTGGCCGCCAGCTCCGCGTCGCGCGCCTCCACCGTCTCCATCACGGCCAGCTCGATGTCCTCGAGGTCGGACTTCCGGACGGCCAGCGCGGCGAGCTCCTGCTCGAAGGCCTGGATGTCCTTCACGGAGCTGCTCGACTGCAGTCGATCGCGATCACGCATGATCCGCGCATCCACGACCTCGACGTCCGACTCGGTGCGTCGAAGCTCGAGGCGCGCATCCTCGACCGCGCCCGTCTGCTCGACGAGGCGCCGCTGCAGGGCCTCACGACCCGCGGTGAGCTCGGTGACGACACCGGCCTCCGGCAGCGTCGAAGCGCGATGCGCCAACTGCGCGAGCTTGGTATCAAGCGCCTGCAGGTCAAGCAGCAGGGCCTGATCCTCGGGGGCAGCCGTCAACGCCATGGTTTCTCCTTCATCACACGATCGCAAAGTCCCAGGGATCGGTGCGCAGTTCACTCACGAGCACCTCCGCCGTCGGGAGCGCGGCGCGCAGTTGCGCCGCCGCAGTATCAAGCCACAACCACTCGCTCGCCCAGTGCGAGACATCCAGCAGGGCCGGGCCGCCGCGCAGCCGCGAGCTCTCCCGCGCCTCCGAAGCCGGGTGGTGGCGCAGATCGCTCGTGATGTAGACGTCAGCCGCCCGCACCTGAGGATCCGAGAGCAGGGAGTCGCCGGCGCCGGCGCACAGGGCGACCGTTTCGATCGTGCGGTCGAAGTCGCCCGCGGCACGAACGCCCTGAGCTGTCGCGGGCAGCACATCCGCGAGGGCACGCGCGAGTGCGCCGAGCGTCATCGGCTGGGCCAGCCTGCCGACCCGGCCGAGACCCAGATCCGCGTCGGACGCCGACGGCACGATCGGGCGCGCTTCCACCAGGCCGAGGCGTCCGGCCAGGACGGCCGAGGTGCCGCGATCGACGATGTCGGCGTTGGTGTGGGCGGCGATCAGCGCGCATCCGCCGCGAATGAGTCGCGACACGACGGCACCTTTGTAGGTGTCTTCGGCGACCGTCGTGACCCCGCGCAGGAACAGCGGGTGATGGACGAGCAGCAGTTGCGCGCCCGACTCGACGGCCTCGTCTGCCGTGTCGACAACCGCGTCGACGGCGAGAAGGATGCGCGTGACCTCGGTCGCGGGGTCGCCAGCCAGGAGTCCCGGCGCATCCCAGCCCTCGGCGGAGCCGATCGGCCAGAGCGTCTCGACGACATCCGTGACATCAGCGAGGGTGGGAGGCATCCCCCCAGTCTACGAGTGCCGGTCAGGCGCCGGCGCCGCCGCGCGGGGTGCTCACCGCGCCGGTGTGGATCACCGAATCGGTGGCGACGCTGCGCTCCTGGCGACGCACCGACGGCAACGCGGTCGCGAGCGTCGCAATCAGCCCCACCGCGAGCGCGGCGAAGACGCCGACGTTGCTGGTGGCCCAGAGGTCGGTCGCCGAGATGCCGAGCGGCGCGAACAGGAAGCCCTGCCACGAGAGGCCCACGACATCTGCCGAGGTGAATCCCCAGCCGATCACCGTCGCCGCCGCAAGGATCACGACGTTGCCCCAGCGCACGTCGGGATAGTGGCGGCCGCGCTCGAGCAGGGAGGCGGCGTCGAGACGCGTGCTTCGGAACATCATCTCGGCCGCCAGGATCCCGACCCACGCCGCGACGGGGACCGCGATCGTGATGATCAGCTCGAACAGGATCTCCCCCGGCTCGAGCGCGACGAAGGCCAGAACGGCGGCCACCGCGGCAACCAGCACGACGGCGACGATCGCCGTCGACGTGCGCGGCGCTCGGATCCCCAGCGACTGGATCGCGAAGCCCGCCGAGTAAGCGGCAAGGGTCGCACCTGAGATCAACCCGATCCCGAGCGCGAGCACGAGCGGCACCGGGTACCACAGCGGAAGCAGCGAGGCGAGCGCGCCGACCGGATCGAGAATCAGCGCCGCGCCGAGCTCCGGGTCGGACGCCGCGAGCAGCGCCCCCCAGGCGATGAGCGCGAAGGGCGGCAGCGTCGCGCCGAGCGAGCTCGACACCATCGCGGAGCCGCCCCAGCCGTCGGGACGCTGATAGCGCGCAAGATCGCCGGAGGACTGAGCCCAGGCGAGCCCGACCACGCTGAACACGAGCGCCGCACCCGGCACGACCAGCAGCCAGGATCCGTCGCCGTTCGTCAGCGCCGTGCCGAAGTCGAGACGGGGCGCCGTCAGAATCACGATTCCGAGGATCAGCAGCAGGGAGGCGATCGTCGACACGAGCTGGACGAGTGCGAGCAGACCGTATCCGATGACAGCGACGGTGGCGATCACGATCACCCCGATGATGATGCCGAGGAAGGTCCCCAGCTCGACCCCGAGACCGGGATCCAGGCCCGCGAGGTCGACGATGTGCGCGGAGCTGGCCGCGAAGAGCCACAGCAGCGCTCCACCCCAGAAGACGCGGGTGGCGAGAGCAAGAGCGGCCGGGACGAGGTTGCCCAGGTGGCCGAACACCGCGCGCGAGACGACCATGACGGGCTGTCCCGTCCACTTGCCCGCCAGGGTGCCGAATCCGAGCGGCATCCACGAGACCGCGACTCCGGTGAGTGCCGCCACGATCGCTTGACGCAGACTCATGCCGGAGGCGGCGAGGATCGCGCCGACCGCGATCGAGATGACCGAGGCGTTGGGAGCGAACCACAGCCAGAACAGCCGCACCGAGCGACCCGCGCGTCGATCAAGCGGCGTCGGCTCGATTCCCGTCGCCTCGATCTCGCGGGCACGCGGCATCCGGCGCGCCTGCGCCGCCAGCAACGGGTCATCATCGGCGACCCGCTGCACGGCGATCGGCTCCGAGGGCGGCGCCAGCACATCCGCGACGCCGGCCGCTCCGACTGAGATCGGAACGGAGCCGGTCAGCCGATCGACCTCGTCGACCACGTCATCGTTCTCGAGGTCGAGGTCGAGATCCTGCCCCACCGCGGCGGGCGGAGGGACGAACGCACGCGGAACCGTGCGGTCATCGACGTCGTGAGACGCGGGCTCAAGAGTGGCCGGCCGCGGCTCGCTCGGCGCCGGCTCGGAGGGGACCGCGTCGCCGTCGGGGACGTACGGAGGCAGGTCTGCCGGCTCGATTCCGATGGGCGGCGGCATCGAGCTGAAGTCGAGCAGCGGCGGCAGCTCCGCGCCTTCGTCAGTGCGCACGGGCTCCACGGGCTCGACCGGCATCGCCTCACCGGGCACGGGCGCCACCGGCATCGGCTCGACGGGCATCGGCTCCGCGAGCACGGGTTCAACGAGCTCCGGGTCGCGCACGATGGCCTCAGGATCCGGCGGCGGCATCGACGCACGGAGAGTCGGCACCTCTCCGGAGGTGGGGAACGCGGGCGGCTCGACCAGCGTCGGGGGTGCCTCGGCCGGAGGGCCGAACCGCGACGACGGCGGTTCGGCTTCCGACGACTGCTCTTCCGCGGACCGCTGCTCACTGTCCGCGGTCCGTTCGGACTCCGGGGCGGCGTCGCTCTGCTCGGCCGGGCCCTGGTCGAGAAGGCCCGAGATGCCCGGGAGCGTGACTGCGCCGGTGGCAAGCGCCTGCTGCCAGGCACGGAACGCGTCCGGGTCCTCCTCGCGCAATCGCAGCTGCTGCTCGAGGATCTCGATCGCGGCAAGCGTCGAGCTCTCCCCCACCACCGTGTCCTGGTCGCTCTCGTCACCCGCGACGGGCGGCGTCGGCGCCGGCTCGGGCTCGACCAGCGCGACGGGTTCCGCGGCGATCGGGATGTCGTGGAACGAGTTCGGATCGGGCTCCACCAGGTCCGGGTCGGGCTCGAACGAGTCCGGCTCCTCCGAGAACGAGTCCGGCTCTTCGTCGAACGGACGCGGCGCAGCCGGCGCGGGTTCGACGGGCACCCACTCGGGCTCGAACGACGCCGCCTCCAGCTCCAGCTCCGGCTCCGGCTCCGGCTCCGGCTCCGGCTCAAGTCTCCCCGTCTCGGGCGCGGTCGCAACCGGCTCCGCTTGGTCGGCGACGGGCTCAGGCTCGGGCTCGAAGTTCGGGAGGGGCAGTTCTTCGTCGTCGGCCGGAGCGGTCGCGCTCGGCACATCCGGCAGATCCGACACTTCCGA
>CETV01116937.1_pt1 | contig 24060 bp, 20 predicted proteins | sample 531451 | NCBI WGS metagenome assembly CETV01 (sample SAMEA2623155, study PRJEB7988) | marine metagenome | isolation source: saline water (ENVO:00002010), including | reverse complement strand
AGTAACAGGTCGTCAGCGGATCGGCCGTTCTGGTTCAGATACGGCTGAACTCGCTGCAGGTCGCGACGGGCCTTGTTGTCGAGCTTGGTCCGGCCTTCGGAGAAACGGAAATTGACCGTCAGGCGATGGTAGTTGCCGGTCAGGCGGCGAAAACTCTCGGGCGTCGATTCGTCGAATTCCGGCTTGACCGCGATGGGGTTCTGGGAGATGAATCCGGATTCTGCAACCAGTGCCTGGCCTTGCTGGCCGAGGGCAAAGCCAATCAGACCTGCGGAAAGTGGCGGGACGTCACTCCCGGGCGTGTACATGAACAGGCGTCGTGATAGCGGATAATCCTCGCTGGCAACGGTGAGCTGGTTGGGGTGAAGCGCCGGGGCATTGCCTTCCGAGATCGCCAGGAGTTTGCTGTTACGCACTGAGGCGAGGCCCGAGAAACCAATACCCGAGGGATCCTTGCTTACGTCATCCGACAGCTGGTCGTTGGATTCGTAGCGCCTGGCGTTGCTGTCCAGTTCGAACTGTTTTCCAAGAACCAGGGATTTGAAGGTGTCCCAGGTTCCGGAACGGTCATCTCTGGCGTAGAGATGAATCGGGCGGTCCGGGCCGCCCAGCTCAGACCAGTTCCGGATCTGCCCGGAGAATACGCGGCCCAGGGTTTCGATGCTCATTTTGCTTACGGGGTTGGACGGGTGCACCAGAATGGCCAGGCCATCAATGGCAATAACGTGCTCGCTCTCGGGCGCAGTGAGGTCCGCCCGGGCGCGAAATTGCTCTGCTTCCTGCGGTTTTACCGGGCGGGAAGAGGCCCAGATGTCGGCCTTGCCTGCGGCCATCGCCTTGAAGCCGGTGCTTGATCCGTGCGCTGCAACCAGCACCTCGGCCGCCCGATTGTTCACAGGCGCTCGCAGGATTTTTTCGTTTTCCACGCCGGTACCCCTGGCTGCAACCTGTCCGCCGCCATGCTCTTCCAGATAGCCGGTAACCAGCATTGGCGCCAGGGTAGCGCCGACGGTATTGGAACCGTGAATTTCCAGGTCATAGGCCTGGGCCTGAAAGGCCATAAGAGCGGGCAGTAGCAGTCCCGGGAGTGTTGCAGTCATCCGTGTGAATCGCGGCATCTTTCGAAAAACCCTTACCAGACAGTTGGTTGAGAAGCTGGAAGGATGCTTCAGAAATATGACATTTGTGTTTCACTGCCTACACATTGGGACGCAAGGCCGCAGGTCCCTGTAAAAAAATGTTAAGCAGTGCGCGGAGCGCAGCGTTCGGCTGGCCTATAGTGACGCATCCGCCGTAACAAAAATAAACACAGCGGGCAGAGGCACATCCATGGATGCCATAACATCGAAAGCCGGGCAGGCCCCTGCTGCGGGCGCACGACCAGTTCCCATGAAGAAGGTGTTGCTGGTCGATGACCATGCCCTTTTTTCCCAGGGGTTGGCGGGCCTGATCCGTCAGGAAGGCTTGGCCGAATCCGTTGTGATCGCCAGCACCGTTGAGGGCGCCTCGGATTTGTTGGTCCGTCAGGACGATTTTCAGCTGATCCTGCTCGATATCGCTTTGCAGGGCGAAACAGGGTTGGCGTTGTTACCCAGGCTGGCAAGCCATAGGGAGCCACCTCCGGTGGTGATCATTTCCAGCAGTGAAGACGAAGCTACGGTAAGAGCTGCGCAGGCAGCCGGTGCCAGTGGCTTTCTGGCGAAATCTGCCGGGCGGTCGGCGCTGGTGAGCATGGTCCGCTCTGTAAGCCGCGGTGAGAGGTATTTCCCTGGCGGTAACGATCCTGTGGCACCGGGGCTGTCGTTGACCCCGAGGCAAATGGACGTGCTCCTGTTGTTGGCCCAGGGCTTTCCCAATAAACGGATTTGCCAGAGCCTGAATTTGACGGAGCACACGGTGAAAACCCATCTCAAGGCGATTTTTACCCAGCTTGGTGTTCACAACCGGACAGAATGCGTGAATCTGGCGCGGGCTCGTGGGTGGTTGTGACGGCCGCGGGAAGCCGGACCCAGAACACAGCCCCCCCGCCAGACCTCGACTCGGCGCCGCACTCTCCCCGCATCAGCGCAACAAATTCCTGAACAATAGTCAGGCCAAGTCCCAGGCCCGGATACTCACTGGGGCCTGCGCCCCTCACGTAGGGTGAGAACAGGTTATCCACCAGCCCGGATGGCAGGCCGATGCCGTTATCCGCGACTTCCAGCAACACATGTGAGCCCATGGGTTTTGCTGACAGGGTAACGGCAGTACCGCCGCTGTGTTGCACCGCATTGAATATCAGATTCTGGAGGATCCGCGACAACAGTGATGGATCCGCCAAAACCTTGAGATCACTACCCGGGTGGTCAATCCGAACCTCTATCTTGTTATTGCCGAGCGAGTCCGCCAGCAAATCGTTGAGATCCCGGAATACCGGTGCCAGTGTGGTTGGTCGGATAACGGCTTGCACCATGCCCTCGTTGAGCCTTGCGCTGTCGAATACGGTGCCCAGCAGGCGCCGGAGATGACGAATCATGTCCCGCAACTGTTGGGTGGCCGGGTGCGCTGCGGGGCCGTCTTTGCTTGGTGACAGGCTTTCCAGCGTTATGTCGATCACGTTCAGAGGCTGGCGCAGGTCATGGCTGGCTGCGGTGATCAGTTCCGTTTTTCGCTGGCTCTCGTCGCGGGCCGCCTGATGCATGTGATCCAGCAGCTTACGGTCCAGAAAGTGCGCTCGGTGGCGGTATTCACTGGTCCAGGCGCCAACCATGCCGATAAGGTTGGCCGTGGTCAGGAAAAACAGGTTGGTCGCGATGTCGGAGCCGGACATACCGCTCCAGAGTTCGGTCAGAAGGTAGCCGACGATCAGAACAAGCGAGACCATGGACGCGCTGAAGAACGGCAGCCCCATGGCAAAGTATCCGAACATGAGCATCAGGATCATGCCCTCGTAGGGCAGCGGAAAGGCAACCTGTCGCGCGGCGGCTATGATTGCGACCACGCTCAGGCCACCTACCAGGTAGGCCAGTGTATAGATTCGCTCGAAGAGCCTGTCCGAGGGAGACGCGCGGCGGCGAGCCAGACAACTGATGCAATCACCGGGCAGGTGACGGCGAGCCGGATGGAGACCGTGACCTGAGCCAGGTCGGGCGGCAGGGTCAATGCATCCATAACCGCGTAGATCAAAAAAAGGAACAGGCCGGCCACTGAAACGGGCCGGGCTCGCTGTCGGATCAGTCCGGACCGGGTTCGCTGGTAAGCCTCCTCCAGATCGGGCGCAAAGCGCAGGTTCCGAAATCCGGCGGCCTGTTGTTGTCTGATCTGCTCGGTTGTCATGGCCGTTTCCAGTGTCGGGCAGGTTTCTGGATTGTATCCGCCCCGGCCGACTGGCTTCGCGAACCCGAGCACATTCCGGTCAGCCGTTACCGAGCATCTTCAGCCGTGCCCAGGTTCTGTCCTGCTCATCCGGGAAATGCTGTTCCAGCAGAGCTTCCTGCTGTTCTTGTATGTCGGCTTCGGCCAGACCCGAGGATCCCTCCCGTTCCATCGCGTCCCGGAACGCATCGAAGCGCTGGTCGAAGCGCTTACGCTGCTTGAGATACTTTACGACGCTCTCGACACCGTCCGGATCCACGCCAAGCTCTTCCAGTTGCCTGCCGGCGGCTTCCGGAGACGAGGCAGAAGCAATGGCGGCTGTCCGGGCCTGTTGTTGTCGGCTGCTCGTATGAAGGTGTTGCTCAGTTGTCCTCAATTGCTCGGGCAACTGATTGCGGTGCCATTGTACGAGTGCCTGTTTGCCCTGCTCGCTCAGGTCTGTGCGCTGCTGAATGGCGAGTGTCGCCAGTGTGTATTCGCTGTAAGCCTCCTCAAGCCCGAAGAAAGCCCGGTGGGCATCAGGGCTGAAGGTGCTGGCGCGCAGTTGTTTCAGCTGTGCCAGGGCATCGCCCAGCGCCGTCAGCTGATAGCCCGGATCCTCCGTTCGGGCTGGGTCGAGTCGGGTTTGCAGGACTTGCAGTGACGCCTGCTTATAGGCGAGATACTCATCGAGGAGCGCCAGCGCCTGGGTGGAAGCGGGCTCAGGCAAGTGGTTCCTGGCCATGGTTTCGATCTGTTGAATGGCTGTTTCCGGAGTCACCTCGCCGACCGTGCTGAGGAAGTAGTCGAAAAAGTCACGCACCCGGAGATTGATAACCAGCTCGCCGTTGTCATCGGCTGTCAGGGCGCCGTCAATTTGTGTCCCTGATAGCGACGCCGCAAACGGGGTCGGCCCGAGGGAATCAGGAGTTCGGGATTGCTCCTGTCCAGAAGAAGGCTCTTCCGGGACCGCTTTGGCGCTGTGCTCGGATGCTGGCGTTGGCGACTTCGCCGGGGCCGCGGATGATGGTGGCATTGAAGCCGAAATTTCGGCGTTTGTCTGGGCTGTTCCGGCAAGGCCATACCAGAGAGCACCGGCGACCAGGACGGCCGCCAGTGCACCCGGGAACAGCCACCGACGCGCTTCGATGGATGTCCGCTTCATGGTCACCTCACAGACCGCGGTTTTTAAGCCGGTTGGCCTGGGTGCGGTAAAGGGTGACAGGGTTGGTCCACAGAGAACGGGCTCCGAGAAGGTGGTTGATGGCGTCCACGTGGTTCATGTCGTAGTGGGTGCCGATCACCCGGCCCATCATGGTTGAGCAGACGCCTACCAGCCCGTCATTGGGCTCGCTGCCAAAGGCCAGTGAAGTGATACCCAGGAACGGGTCGGTAATGTCGAACGCATTGGTCCACACGCCCCGGCCGGTCCAGGAAAAGAACTTGATGCGATTGCCGTCTATCCAGACATCCTCGCTGGTTCCGGCGCAGCTATTCCGGTTCACGCCTTTCCAGCCAAGGGCATCGTTCAGGCTGGTTGTACCAGGTGTGGTGAGGGTCTCCAGCGCCGCCAGCCCGTTCTGAGGGTTGTCTGCTCCGGACAAGGCATTGATCAGATCGCCCAGGGCGTTGGCGATGGCGTTGGCGCCGCCTTCGACATAGCTACCCGGCGGAAGGATTCCCCGGACCACATCGGCCACTTTGGAGCCCTTGTTAACGCCGTCGATGGAGGTGATTGAGGCAATACGGTGAGGAATCAGGGCTGCAGTCACCCGGGAGGTAGGCGCGCCCTGGCTGTGGGCCATCAGGTTGACTTTGGAATGGCCGAGGCTGTTGACGTAGTTCGCCAGTTGCTGGCCCCGCTGCTCACTGCTGTTGACGAAGGACACGCTGGCGGAATAGACCTGTGCGCCACTGCGCTCAAGATTCCAGGGAATGGTATGGAAGTAGTTCACCAGGCCGCCGATGGTGTTGAACCCGGTGACGCCGTGAACCAGGACAATCGGGTGGCGGGTCTGGGTGTAGCCGGCGTGGCTTGAAAATGAGGCGGACAGCAAGGCCAGCCCCAGCACAACTGCTGTGGTAAATCGAATACGCATGTGTGACTCCTGTTGTTTTTGTTGACGGCTGCATCAGGCAGCCGACGGTCGTCGATGCGTTGTCGATTATTGGTATGTCAGGAGCGATCAGGAATCGCCCAAATGGGTGAGGACAGGAAGGCTGCGTATTCAGGAAAACCGGTGGGGTTCCAGCTCCATATGCTGGATGCGCTGGCCCAGCATGATGATACGGCCGGTGTAGCGCTCCTCACCGGTGGATGTGAAATCGAACAGGAAGCGGCGCCAGACTCGGATCCGCCCCTGATCGTCGCGTTTGAACCATAGACCACGGAGGAATACCGCATCATCCAGCAGCATCACGTCCATGCTTTTGCAATAGCGACGCGCTGCCTGGAGCACGAAATCCTTGATGGCTTTGGCGCGCCACCAGTACCAGACAGCGAATCCGGCCACGAATAGCCAGAACAGGGTTCCAAGAGTCACGGTCTCAGCGATCTTCCACGGTTGCTCAGAGGGATGATCGCCAGCCTACCCTATTGCGTCGGCTTGGGGAATCGTTGCTGCTTCTCTGCTGCCGGTGCCGGCAACCGTCACCCGCATGGCATCAGCAGAAAATGGCGGATCAGCACGGCCCAAAAAAGCCCGGCTCACGTTGCCGTGGCCGGACCTGGTGTCTTACACCGGATCAGTGAGACGGAGCCGTCTTTCCTTCAAGTCCCGAGCCGTGGCCCTCTTTATCTTCGCCGGAACCGTGATGATCACGGCCCAGCAAGATGTAGAAAGCCGGCAACACGAAGATGGTGAACAGGGTGCCAATGCCCAGTCCCGCGCTGATGGTCAGGCCGATGGCAAAACGACTCTCCGCACCCGGGCCAATGGCGATCAGCAGCGGTATCATCGCGAAAATCAGGGCGATAGAAGTCATGATGATCGGCCGTAGGCGGATCGCAGCGGCTTCGACTACGGCGTCGAACTTGTTGAGCCCGCGCTCTTTCTGGAGCTGATTCGCGAATTCAACGATCAGAATGCCGTTTTTCGATACTACACCGATCAGCGTGATGAGACCCACCTGCGTATAGATGTTCATGGTGGCAAACCCGAGCACGATGAATGCCATTGCCCCGGCTACCGACATGGGTACCGAAACCAGAATGATGAACGGGTCCCGCCAGCTTTCGAACTGGGCTGCCAGAACCAGGTAGATGACCAGCAGCGACAGGAAGAAGGTCACCATCAATGCGCTGCCCTGGGTGGCCAACTGTCGTGTCTGGCCGGTGTAGTCGTAGGTGTAACCCTGCGGGAACACTTCGGCGGCGGTCTGCTCCATGAAATCCATGGCAGTGCCAGCGGCCACCCCGGGCATAACCACACCCTGAAGGGTCAGCGAGTTCTGCTGGTTGAACTGGGTCCGGTTGGACGGTTCAACGTCCTGGGTGAAGCTGACGACGCTGCCCAGCGGCACCAGTTCGCCGTTGTCTGCCCGAATGTAGTATTCATTGAGCGCCTGGGCGTCCAGCCGGAACTGTTGATCTACCTGCGGAATGACCTGGTAGGAACGGCCCTCCATGCTGAACCGGTTGATGTAGCCGCCTCCAAGCATGCTCGACAGGCTCTGGCCGACGTCCTGCATGGACAGGCCAAGGTCCGCCACCCGGTCCCGATCAACGTTGATACGCGTGATCGGACGATCAAAGTTGATGGACTTCTGCAGGAACATGAAGTTACCGCTGCCCATGGCTTTGCCGAGCAGTTCGTCAGCCACCTGGTCGAGCTGTTCATAGTTGTTGCCGGTGGTGATTACGAACTGGAACGGCAAACCGCCGCCGGAGCCCGGCAGTGAGGGGCGCGGGAAGACTGCGGTTTGCAGCCCGGTGACGTTTTTGAGCTCGGCATCAAGTTTGGGCTGGGCCTCAAACTGGCTGATTTCCCGCTCGCTCCAGGGCGCCATCTTGAAACCACCGAATACGGCATTCGGGCCGGTGATCCCGATGATCATGAAGTCTTCGTTGTAGCCCGGAACCGTCGACATACGCTCCTGGATTTCATCGCCGTGCTCCAGCAGGTAATCCAGTGTCGACGTCTGTGGGCCAAGGCCCTGATAGAACAGAATGCCCTGGTCCTCGGTGGGAGCCAGCTCGTTCTGGCTCATGGAGACCATGAAATAGATTGAGCCCAGCACCACGACGGCGAAGAAAACCACGACCGACTTGGTTTGCATCAGTGAGCTCAGGGCCGACTTGTAGGTGGCGGCGAGGCCGTTGAACGTTTTCTCTACCAGGTTTTCGAATTTACCCGGGTTGCCGTGGGGTTTGAGAACCTTGCCCGACAGCATCGGAGAAAGCGTCAGGGCAACAATGCCGGAAATAACCACGGTACCGGCCAGCGTGAAGGCGAACTCCGTAAACAGGGAGCCAACAAGCCCGCCCATGAAGCCGATCGGGGCGTACACCGCCACCAGGGTGGTGGTCATGGCAATGATGGGAACCGCCATTTCCCGCGCACCATTGATTGCGGCGTCAAAACGGGATTCTCCCTGCTCAATGTGCCGGTGAACGTTCTCTACCATGATAATGGCGTCATCCACAACGAGACCGATGGCGAGAACCATCGACAGCAGGGTAAGCAGGTTCAGCGAGAAACCGAACATCAACATGATGAAGGCGCCGCCAATCAGTGACAGCGGCACCGCAACCGACGGAACAATCGAAGCCCGAACCGAGCCGAGGCAGAGGAACACCACCACCAGAACGATGATCATGGCTTCCAGCAGTGTCTGGATAACCTCGTTGATGGAATCTTCGATAAAGTCTGAGGCGTCGTAAGCCAGGCGAACATCCAGGCCCGAAGGTAGTTGGCTTTCGATGTCCGGCAGCTCGCCCTTCACCAGGCCGGCGACGGTCAGCGGGTTGGCTCCGGGGGCCAGTTCAATCGCCACGTAAGTGGCAGGCTGTCCCTTGTAAAGAGCCAGTTGATCGTAGGTCTCCGAGCCCAGTTCGACTCGGGCGATGTCCTGCAGTCGGATCTGGGTGCCTTCGGACTGTTTGACGACAAGGTTGCGGAACGCATCCGGATCAGCGACGTCGGTGTCGCTGGTCATGCTGATTTCGGTGTAGGTGCCCTTGGTGTTACCTACGGCAGCCTGGTAGTTGTTGGCGCGGAGCTTTGCGACTACCTCCTGCGGTGTCATGTCGACGGCCGCCAGGCGCTCCGGATCCAGCCAAACCCGAAGGGCAAATTTACGCCCCAGCAGTTCGGCCTTGCCGACACCGGAAAGCGCCTGCAGTCGGGGCTGGACAACGCGGGTCAGGTAGTCGGTGATCTCGGGCACCGCCAGCTCGTTACTGTAGAAGGCGATATACATCAGGGCGGTTGAGTCACCGGTGGTGGAGGTGATGACCGGGTCCTGGGCCTCCGCCGGCAGAACGTTGCGCTGGCTCGCCACCTTCGCCTGGATTTCAGCAAGGGCTGCGTTGGCGTCATAGTTCAGCACCATTTTGGCTTCAATGGTGGAAGTGCCCTGCGAGCTTGTGGATGTGAGATAGTCAATGCCACTCGCCTCGGCAATGGCCTGCTGCAGCGGCGTGGTAATAAAGCCTTTGATCAGGTCGGAGCTGGCACCGGGGTAGGCCGTTGTCACGGTCACCGTGGTGCTTTCAAGCTCAGGGTACTGCCGGATTTCCATTTCCATGGCCGCGCGGGCGCCCAGAAGCAGAATCAGCAGGCTGACCACCGTCGCCAGTACGGGACGGTGGATAAAAATGTCGGTGAAGCGCATTACTCAGACGCCCCCTGCTTCTGCTCTTCGTCCTGAATGGCAACTTTCTGACCTGCGCGCAGGCGCAGCAACCCCTTCTCTACAACGGTTTCACCGGCTTCCAGCCCGGACAGAACGGCTACGCGGGTGTTGCGGGTTTCGCCGGTGGTTACCGTGCGACGATTAACCACCAGATTCCCGTCGTCATTCTCTTCAACGACAAACACAAAGTCGCCGTAAGTGTTGTAGGAGATGGCGGTGCGCGGCACCGTGACTACCTCGTTGTCTTCCGGTTGCTGCGTCAATACGGTGGCAAACATGCCAGGGCGTAAGAGGTTGTCCGGGTTAGACAGCGTGGCGCGAACCCGGACAGTCCGGGTCTCCGGGTTAACCGAGGTGTTGATTGCGCTGACGGAACCCTCGAAATCCTGCTCCGGAACAGCTGCGACGGTGGCGACCACCGGATAGCCTGTTGCTACGTTCGGCAGGTTTTTCTCGGACAGGGTATAGTCGACATAAATCGGATCCAGCATGTTGATCTCGACAATTGGGGTGCCGGTGGCAATGTATTCGCCCTGGTCGACCATCCGGATACCGAGCGTGCCATCGAAGGGCGCGCGGATAATTTTCTTGCTCAACTGGGCCTCGGCTTCATTGACCCGCGCGCGGGCGGCGTCGAAATTGGCCTTGGCTTCATCGTATTGGGACTGCGACACTGCGCGCTTGGGTAACAGGTCGGATACCCGTTTGAATTCCTGCTCGGCCAGTTGCGCCTCGGCACGGCGAGTGCGAAGGGCAGCCTCATCAATGGCGGCGTCAATGCGGATCAATACATCGCCCTGTTTGACCACGTCGCCGGATTCGAAATTGATGGCCTCAATCACACCGGGTACCTCATTGGCAACCCGGATGCCGTTAATGGCTTCAACACTGCCCACGGCCTTGATGGCCGGTGTCCAGGCTTCGTTCTGAGCCTCAACGGCGGAAATCTGCGCCGGCGGTTGGGGCTGGGACATCTGCTCTTGCATCTGGCCAAACTGGTAGAATTTGTAGCCGAAGATGCCTCCGAGCACTACGCCGAGAAATATAATGACGATCAGAAAGCGGGAAGCAGTGCGCATGATTCGGGTCCTGAGGATCTGTGTCAGATTTTGGGAAGCATAGCATCCTACAAAACAGGGTCGCTAATGTCACCGGGTTGTAAGTATTTCTATCTAGACTTCGGATTGGTCAGATTTGACAGATATCATGGTCGTTTTCTTGGCGGGGGGGTTTCCGCGCAGGGCACTGGTAATGTAACAGGCGACAGTGACAGAATTACGACGGTATTCAGGGTGAGGATCAACAATGCAGTGGATTCTGGGAATCGCGTTGGCAGCCGCCGTGTTTGTGATTCTGAAACAATGGGGTGCGTTGTCCGCCGAAAAGAAGAAGGCGGCCACCTGGAAAGTTATCCTGGTCGTGGGCGGCGCACTGCTGGTGTTTATGGTGCTAACGGGCCGGATCCATGTGCTTACAGCGGCGGTGGCGGCCGTTATTCCGCTGTTGCGCAAACTCCCCGCCTTGTTGAAGTTTGCCCCTGAAATCAACCGGTTCATGGGGTCGAAACAGCGGGAAGACGGGCATGCGCAGGGGAACGATCACGCTGGTCCGGGCGCTGATCTGGTCGGCCAGATGTCAGAGCGCGAAGCCTGCGATATCCTCGGCGTGAAAGCCGGTTGTGCCGAGGAGGACATCGTGATGGCCCACCGCCGGCTCATGCAGAAACTGCACCCGGATCGCGGCGGGAACGACTACCTGGCGGCCAAACTGAACGAAGCCAAGCAGGTCCTGCTGGGCAAGCGCCACGCCTGATATCAGGGCAAAACGTCGACCCGCACTTCAAAACTCCGGTTCTCGGACCGACTGCTGTTCACCTGATAGGTAATGCCACTGCGCTCCTGGGTTGATCGGGTTGCGGTGCTTCCCAGTGTTACCCACTGTCCCGGCTCCACACGCCGGATGGTGACTACAGCCTCCGTTTCGTAGCCGTTCAGGTTTGCCGGTTCTTCCTCGAAGGAAACAATGCTCAGTTCGACCGCCTGATCAGAAATAACCTGGGGGCTGACCAGAAAGCCACTGCGCGTTTCGACCTGCTGTAGAAAGGCAGCAGGATTTCGGCCACCACGAACAGCGACGGGGATTGTCCGGACCTGGCCCGAGGTGATGTGTGCCGACTGGCCATCCTGCATGATCACTGATCGTTCCTGAGCGCTGCCGGTACTGGTAACGCGACGCTCTGCGGATATTCCTGCCTGCCCGTTGGACGCGGAGATGCCGGCACCTGAGCGCTTGCCGCCGCTGTCGGTTCTGGAGCGAACGGTGATCCGAACCTGGACTGGCGCTACATCCAGCGTTTCGACAAGCCGTCCGATTTCCTCCAGCAAGGGCGGTTCGCCGCGCACCACCAGTTGTTGCCCCCTTGCAGTCACGGTTACGGGCGAGCCCTGATAGAGCTCGCGGATCTGCACCGCCACATCGTCGCCCGGCCTGTTGTTGAGCTGGTAGGTGCGGGACTCGGCCTGGGCCAGAACCTGGCTGGAGATCAGCCCAAGCAAGAACGCCAGGGCCAGCTGCAGAGGATATCGTCGGACAAAATAGACCATTGATTGCTCCCAACCCTGATGTCGGTGGTGAAAAAACTCCGGCATGCGGGTTGCCAAGGTGAAAACCGTGGGTATATATTGAAAAGCATGAAGACGACACACGCGACCTGTCAATTGAATGTTTTGCAAGCTTTCGGCGCCAAGCCGGCGGCTGCAGTCGCTGCTGTGTTTTTCTGGTGGTTTGGTTATGGCTTTTATTTTAGCCAGAGCCGGGGCCGCCCATAGGATCTTCATCGAACGAATAACGAGGAAGGCAGCCCGGCAGAAAACCCAGGCTGCCACCGGACTCGAAAAGCCCCGACTGGTAGCCCACCAGCCGGGGCTTTTTTGATTCTGACGCAGGGAAACGGAAGCACTGACATGAATATGTCCTTGAACACTGAACTGACACACCAGGTAGTCGGATCACCGGCCACCCACCGGGAAGAAGTGGTTCTGCCAACGCCGGCGGAGCTCAAACTTCAGATGCCGGCCAGCGACGACATTGTCCGGCAGGTCGATGAACACCGGCAGGCAATCCGGCGGATTCTGCAGGGCAGCGACACGAGAACGCTGATCGTCATGGGGCCCTGCTCCATCCACGATGAGGTGGCCGCACTCGAATACGGGGAAAAGCTGAAAGCCCTGGCGGATGAAGTCAGTGATCGCTTCCTTATCGTTATGCGGGCCTACCTGGAAAAGCCTCGGACCACGGTGGGTTGGAAAGGGCTGTTGTACGACCCCGAGCGCACGGGTGCAGGCGATCTGCATGAGGGTCTGCGTCGCTCCCGCCGCCTGCTCCTGAATCTGGCTGCCATGGGGCTGCCACTGGCCACCGAAGCCCTGAGCCCGTTCGCCATGGATTACCTTGGGGATCTGGTGAGCTGGACGGCTATTGGTGCCCGAACCACCGAGTCGCAGGTGCATCGGGAGATGGTCAGTGGGCTACCCATGCCGACCGGCTTCAAGAATGGCACCGATGGTGGTATCGCTGTCGCTACCAATGCCATGAAGTCGGCGTCCCATCCCCATCATCATCTTGGGGTTTCGGCAACAGGCGCGCCGGTGATGATTACCACCCGGGGCAATCCCGACACCCATCTGGTGTTGCGCGGTGGCCGCGGTATCACCAATTACGATGCGGCCAGCATTGAGCAGGCCGTGGGCGCTCTGGCAGAGGCGGGATTGTCCACAGCCGTCATGGTGGACTGCAGCCACGACAACGCCTGCAAGCAGTCAGAACGACAGCTGGATATTGCCCAGGACGTGATGGCGCAGCGCCGCGCCGGTAACCACCATATCCGGGGTCTGATGCTGGAAAGCTTCCTGGAGCCGGGGCGTCAGGACGACGGCGAAGATCTGCGCTACGGCTGTTCGATCACCGATCCGTGTCTTGGATGGGCGCAGACGGAGGCTCTGATCCGCTCACTGTAGACAGCAGTAGCTGTCCGGCGAGCAACAGGAGAACGCCGCCCATCAGCCGGTCGAGCCAGTGCCCGAACCGGTTAAACCCGCGGCGGACACGGGGCAGGGTAAAGAAAATGGCAACCATGGCGAACCAGAGTGCCGTGGCCAGGGCCATGTAAATGCCATAGCCGGCCTGGAGCACAATGGGTGTGCCTGGGCTGATCACAACAGAGAAAAGGGACACAAAGAACAGCGTTGCCTTGGGGTTCAACGCGTTGGTCAGAAAGCCCAATCGCAGGGCTGCGATACCGGACTGTCCACCCGTCGGATCCTGTTCCACATGAATGCCGCCGGCCCTTGCCCGCAGGCACTGGACGGCAATCCAGGCAAGGTAAAGTGCCCCCAGCACCTTGAGAACATTGAAGAGCACGATCGATTGCTGGATCAGCAGGCCAATGCCCAGCAGTGAATAACACACATGCACCAGAATGCCCCCGCCGATACCAATGGCGCTTAGCAGCGCGTTTCGCCGGGTCTGGCACAGAGCCTGTCTGAGCATCACGGCAAAGTCCGGCCCGGGACTGGCCACTGCCAGCAGGTGGACAAAGGCTACCGTCAGAAATTCCGGCCAGTAACTCTGCATCTTCCCAATTCCTCCGTTGAGACGTCCGTTGCCTGAAAAGTCTGACAGCATAGGCGGAATCGGTGCGTTTTTCATCGTGTGGGTGAAACTTGTCACGGCTTCTATACTGGGGGCACAGCCGTCCCAATCTTCCCTGTTCCCGATTCCGGGAATGCCTGTCAGGAGACCCTTGTATGGAAAAGCGAACCGTAGACGTTGCCATTATCGGAGCTGGAACCGCCGGTATGGTGGCTTACCAGCGCGTGCGCAAACTAACCGACAAGGTTGTGCTGATCGAAGGCGGCCATTATGGAACCACCTGCGCCAGAGTCGGGTGTATGCCGAGCAAGTTGTTGATCGCGGCCGCTGATAACGCTCATCAGATGCAGCTTGGTGAGCTTTTCGGCGTGTCTGCCGGGGATATCAGGATCGACGGAAAGCGGGTGATGGAAAGGGTGCGAAGCGAACGGGACCGCTTTGTTGCTTCGGTGATTGATTCGGTCGAGAAGTTTCCGGATGCGCATCGAATGGAAGGCCACGCCCGGTTTGCCAGCCCGAATCGTCTGGTCGTCGACGGCAATGTCGAGGTTGAGGCGGGGCGTATCATCATCGCCACTGGCTCCCGACCCAATGTTCCCGGGTTCCTGAAAGATGCCAAGGATCGGCTGGTTGTAAACGACGATATCTTCGAATGGCAGGATCTTCCCGATTCGGTGGCAGTCTTTGGCCCGGGGGTGATTGGTCTGGAGTTGGGCCAGGCCCTGAGCAGGCTGGGTGTGCGTGTCCGTATGTTCGGGGTTGGCGGTTCGGTTGGTCCTATCCAGGATGAAACCATCCGGAATTACGCGCTGAAAACGTTTAATGAAGAATTTCCTCTGGATCCGGATTCGGATGTAAAGAAGGTTGAACGTGTTGAAGAGGGCGTTGCCATTACCTTTGAGAGTGGCAACGCCGGTGCAACGACGGAAACCTTCGATTACCTGCTGGCGGCTACCGGGCGTCGTCCTAACGTCGACGGGCTGGATATCCAGAACGCCGGTATTGAGCTGGATAAAAAGGGAGGGCCCCTGTTTGATCCCCATACCCTGCGCTGTGGCCAGAGCCACATATTTATCGCAGGCGATGCCAATAACAGTCTGCCGCTGTTGCATGAGGCAGCCGACGAGGGCCGGATCGCGGGCGATAACGCCGGGTCATACCCGGATGTGCGAACCGGGCTTCGCCGCACGCCGTTGGCCGTGGTCTTCACCGATCCGCAGATTGCGACGGTGGGGCTGACGATTCACCAGGTTGATGAGCGCTGCCGCGGCTGTTTCGCCGTTGGAGAGGTGTCCTTCGAGGATCAGGGCCGCAGTCGGGTTATCGGCAAGAACCGGGGCCTACTCAGAGTTTATGGAGAGCATGGAAGCGGCCTGTTCATGGGCGCAGAGATGTTTGGTCCGGCCGCGGAGCATATTGCCCACCTGCTCGCATGGTCTGCCCAGCGAAGGCTGACCGTCACCGAGATGCTGGAAATGCCGTTTTATCATCCGGTTATCGAAGAAGGCCTGAGGACCGCGCTCAAGGACCTGAACCGCAACCTCAGCATCGGACCGGCGCCAGAGGAGGGTTGCACCGATTGCGGGCCGGGTGTCTGAGCCGGCCCTTAAAAGGAATCAACAGATATGAGGCCTCGCCTCGCTCAGTGTTCCCTCTGGAACCCTTGCATTTCGCTGGCGCCGCGCCCAGATCTTTTCGTGGAAGAAATAGGCAACCGTGTTGATGGCCGGTTCCACCATGGCTATGAGGCTTCCGATGAGCAGGTCACCAGTGAGCAGGTAAGCCACGGTAAAAGCGACGGTAAAATGGGTGAGGGCGAACGTTACCGTCTTTATCAGCGACTGGTCGCCATTCGTGCCATGGTTGTGTACGAATAGTTTTAACGCGCTCATGATTGTCTCCGGTGTCGTTCTTTAATGCGATCATTAGACGCCGGGTGAGAATGATTGTTAAATGAAATGTACTTAGATGATTGATAGGTTAGGGCTATCTTTATTTCTTCTTCTATAGTGTCATTCATCAATCCTATCATCGAGATTAGCAAACTAAACTTCCTGACGTCCGCCGATCAGGCGTATATTCATATATAAACCTGTTATATAACCGCGAAGGAGAAGCGTTATGGGTAAGAATTTCATTGGTCTTGATACCGAGAAAACGGCAAAGCTTGCTGATTCCCTGAATGATCTGCTGTCCAACTATCAGATCTTTTATATGAATGTTCGCGGCTACCACTGGAACATCAAAGGCGACAACTTCTTTGAGCTGCATGTAAAGTTCGAGGAGCTCTACGACGATCTGCTACTCAAGATCGACGAGATTGCAGAGCGGGTTCTGACGCTGGGCCATCGCCCGGCTCATGCCTACAGTACCTACATAGAGCGTTCGGAAGTGCCGGAGCGAAAAGATGTTTCCGACGGCAAGGAAGCGATGGACAACATTGTCGAAAGTTTTGCCAAGCTGATCGGCAAACAGCGGACACTGCTCAGTCTGGCCGGTGAAGCGGACGACGAGGGTACCGTTGCCCTGATGAGCGACTATATCTCCCAGCAAGAGAAGACGGTGTGGATGTATCGCAGCTACCTCGGTCACTGAGCCGAGTGCGCTGAATGAATGGCGACCCTGCGGGGTCGCCATTTTTTTGTCGCTGCAATGCGTTTGTCATCAGATTGTCTTCTGTCTGACGCAGTTATGTCACCTTGCCTCAATAACGTGTGTCGTGAACCAACACACTTTAAAAGACGAGGCGAATATGGAACTGCGTAAATCCCTCCTTGGTACCGCCATACTGGCAACAGTTCTCGGCCTTGCCGGCTGTGACGGCGACGACGGCACAGACGGTGCACCTGGCACCAGTCAGACGCTCATTGAGCTGAATGTGGTGGGCTCCTATCAGGCGGAAGGAGAGGTTTTTGACGAGAGTGCTGCCGAGATTGTCGCCCACGACCCCTCGAATCAGCGACTATTCGTAGTGAATGCCCTCGCCAGTACGATCGATGTGCTCGATATCAATGATCCAGCGATGCCTGTGAAACTGAGCACGATTGACGCCACAGCTGAGGGTGCTGCTGCAAATAGCGTCGCGGTTTATGGTGATCTTGTGGCAGTGGCCATTGAAGCCGAGAACAAGCAGGCAAATGGCAAGGTTGTGTTCTACAACAGCACGGACCTCAACAAAGTTGGTGAAGTTGTGGTTGGCGCGCTGCCCGACATGGTGACCTTCACGCGTGATGGCATGAAAGTGCTGGTTGCCAACGAAGGCGAGCCGAGTGACGACTATAGCGTCGATCCTGAAGGCTCAGTCAGCATTATTGATCTGTCCAACGGCGTAGCGTCTGCCACCGTGACCACCGCCGATTTCACCGGTTTCAATGCTGACCAGGCCGACCTGGTAACCGCGGGCCTGCGGGTCTTCGGCCCAGGCGCCACACTGGCCCAGGACATGGAGCCGGAATACATAGCCGTATCCATCGACAACACCAAAGCCTGGGTGGCCCTGCAGGAAAATAACGCCGTTGCCGAACTGGACATCGCTGCCGGTGAAATCACGGCCATCGTGCCGCTTGGCTTCAAGGACCACAGCATCATCGGCAACGAACTGGACGCCAGCAACCGTGACAGCGGTATCAACATTCGCAACTGGCCAGTGAAAGGCATGTACATGCCCGACGCCATCGCAAGCTACGGCTACAACGGTAAAACCTACTACATCACCGCCAACGAGGGTGATTCGCGGGATTACGATGGCTGGACCGAAGAATTCCGCATGGGCGACCTGACCTTGAACCCAGCCGGTGAGCTGGCGGCCATAACCAATCTGTTGGAAGACGAAAACCTGGGTCGTCTCAACACCACCTCCACCATGGGCATCAGCAACGGCTGCGACCCATCACAGCTGCCCGCTGAACTCGGCGACCTGAACGGTGACACCAATGTGGACGTGGACGACGTCAAGTTCTACGTGGAAAACAGCTGCGAATACGACACCCTGTACAGCTATGGGGCACGCTCATTCAGTATCTGGAGCGCTGACGGCCAGCGTGTTTTCGACAGCGGCAGCGAATTCGAACGAGTCACCGCTAGCCTGATCCCCGACAACTTCAACGGCAACAATGACGAAAATTCCTTCGACAATCGATCGGACGACAAGGGCCCTGAGCCGGAGGCGGTGGCCGTAGGCATAATCAATGGCCAGACTTTCGCGTTTATTGGATTGGAGCGAGTTGGCGGCATCATGGTCTACAACGTTACTAATCCCCAGAATCCGGAGTTTGTCCAATATCTGAATAATCGAGATTTTTCGGTATCCCAGGCGGATCTGGAGGCGGGTATGGCCGGTGATCTTGGACCGGAAGGCCTGGCGTTCATTTCTGCGGATGACAGCCCCAGCGGTAAGCCAATGCTGGCGGTTGGCAACGAAGTGAGCGGCACCACGACGCTGTACAGCATCGACGTAATTGAACTGACTGCAAACTGAGTTCTGACCCTGAAAGAAACCCGGAAGCATCATGATAGGTGCTCCCGGGTTTTGCTTTTCGCCTCAGACAGCAACTTTCAACGGTGGCACCTCCTGGTGCAGGAACCACTTCTCTGTAACCACCTTGCGGGTAAACCAGTGGGAGCGCATCAGGCTGCTGGCCAGAGGCATCTTGACCCAGTCAGGAACCTGCCAGCCCTGGTCTGGCTCGGAGGCGCGAGTGCCGAAGCGTTCGGCAATGGCATCACCGTAAATCTGCAGGGAGGAGGCTGAGTAGTCGGTGGCCTCGCCAATCACATCGGCTGCCAGAAGGGCGGATTCGATCGCCGGCCGTATACCCTCGCCACTCTGGGTGTAGGCAAGGCCAGCGGCGTCGCCAATCAGCATCACACCGTCGTCCACCAGGGGTCTGTCGGCATGGGCGTAGAGCAGATAGGCGTGGCCCTTGAAGCGTCCGGGCAGGTCTTGTGGAATCCGGCCGGTGGATTTCATTTCCTCGACAAACGCTTCCAGATGCCCTGTCAGCTTGTGGTTGTCTTCCCGGCCCAGGCCAATATTCAGGAAATTGCCCTTACGGAACACCCAGGCATAGCCCTTCAGGTCCCGACAGAACCAGAGTTCGGGCGTATCGCCCCGGGCCAGGCAGGCTGAAGCCTGGTCCGGTGTCATTTCAAATTCAACCTCTTTGGCCGCCACAACGGTTTCATGGCCACCGGGGCCATCCCCCAACAATCGCGCAACCGGGCAGAAGTGACCGCCGGCACCGACAATAAGAGGCGCTTCCCAGGTGTCATTGACGACCCAGTTGCCGTCTTTACGAACGATGGATTTGACCGGCGTGGCCAGCTGTTTCGGAGCGTTGACGCGGCTGAGCAGGTAGTCGTCAAATTCACACCGGCGAATACCATAGCTGACTACGTCGCCGTGATCGTTCTCCACGGCCGGCTGGCCCATCATCCCGATGCGAAACCGCCGGATGGGTTGCAGGGTTCGCCCGCGGGAGTATTCCTCCGGGTCAATGCTCAGGGTCTCCATCACGGCAGGCGTAACCCAGCCTGCGCAGGTTTTGTCCCTGGGGAAATTCTGTTTATCAATGATCAGCACTTTTTTGCCGCTGTTTTCGAGGGCGCTGGCCAGGGTGGATCCGGCCGGGCCGGCTCCAACGATGATCAGGTCGTAGTAGTCCATCAGGCCTCCTCGGGTGCCGCAGGAAAGTCGTAAAGATCCCGTCTGTTCCGGGGAAGTTGGTTATTGTCGCCATGGCTGAAGACCACCTGGAACAGCTGCAGAGAACCTGCCCGGAAGGCGGCGATGGAACCGGCCAGATACATGCGCCAGGCCCGGGTGAAGTGGCCGTCGTACATGGCAGTGACCTTGTCCTCGTTCTGGTTGAAGCGCTCCATCCAGTGACTCAGGGTCTGGGCGTAATGCAGGCGCAGGTTCTCGACGTCCAGGACTGAAAAATCGCCGTGCTCACAGATTTGCATGAATTCGCCGATGCTCGGCGGATAGGCACCCGGGAAGATGCGTTTCTCGATCCATGCGTTCATCAGCATCGGGCGGTTGCGGCCAATGCTATGCAGCAGGGCAATGCCGTCAGGCTTGAGGCTGCGTTTGATCAACTCGGACAGGGCCTCGTAATTCTCCTTGCCCACATGTTCGAGCATGCCGATGGATACGAAGGCGTCGTATTGCCCCCTGATGTTCCGGTAATCGTCCTCGATATACTCCACCAGATGATCGAGTTCCTGCTTGCGAGCTTCTTCTCGGGCAAATGCGAGTTGTTCCCTGGAGATGTTGTAGGAGTGGACCTTCACGCCGTAATTGCGGGCCATGTAGCGGGCCAGGCCACCCCAGCCGCAGCCGGCCTCGACCACCGTCATGCCGGGCTTTAACCGGAGTTTGCGGCAAACGTGCTCGAGTTTGGCTAGCTGGGCCTGTTCAAGGCTCAGATCCGGCGTCTCGTAGTAGGCGCAGGTGTACTGCATTTCGGCGCTGTCCAGCCAGAGCTGATAGAACTCGTTGCCCAGATCATAGTGATGGTGAATGTTTTCCTTGGCTTCCGGGATGCCGGTGGATCGGGGGTTGTGGTTGCGCCACAGGGCCTCCAGCCATTTCGGCCACTTCTGACGCGCCTGGTGAACGGACCGGTAGAGGGTTTCCATCAGGTCCGGCAGGTCACCTTCCACCTCCAGGCGACCGGCGCTGTAGAGGTCTCCGAACGCCAGGTTGGGATTGGTTACCAGCGCGTAAAGGGCTTTGGGGTCGGTCAGATGCAGGGTGAACTGCGCGTGTTGACCCTCCGGTTCGATCACATCGCCGTTCCAGAGCCGGAAGCGCAGCGGCGGTGATCCCGCCATCCGCATGAGCTTGGCGATCAGCCAGCGCTCGTAAGTGTGCGGTGACCGGTCCACGTGGGTATTTTCCAGTGGCAGGGTCAGAACATGGCTTTTGGATTCTTGCCCGTTGTCACGGGTTTTCTGGGCAGTGCTCTGGTTCATGGACTCCGCTCTCCCTTGATAACCTCAACATCAATGTTTTTGTCGATGCGCGCGCGCCAGGGTTCCCGAATACCAGTCTGAGAATCGCCGGTTGTCCGTTCAGTATAGAAAACAGTGAGATTTTGTCAGGTTGGCTGAAAATAGAGGAAAACTATTGGAAGGATAGCGAAGAGCGAAAATAGGCGGATAAAAAAATGCCGGGCCCAGGGGCCCGGCATTATTCGGGTCAGTATGAGGAGCTCATACCAAACCATTCAGGGAAAATCACAATCAGCGCCAGCACGAACATCTGTATCAGGATGAAGGGCAGTACGCCTTTATAAATATCGGTCGTTCGCACTCCCGGCGGTGCGACGCCTTTGAGGTAGAACAACGAGAACCCGAACGGTGGCGTAAGGAAGCTCGTTTGCAGGTTCATGGCGATCAGGATGGCGAACCAGAGCATGTTGATGCCCATAGCTTCCGCCACCGGGGCAAGGATCGGCACGATGATGAAAGAGATTTCAACGAAGTCGATGAAGAAACCCAATACCAGAATGACCACCATGGCCAGAATGATGAAGCCCCACTTCTCGCCGGGCAGCTGGAGCAACCATTCTTCCAGCAGATAGTCGCCGCCGGTGTAGCTGAACACCATGGAGAAGGCTGTTGCACCGATCAGGATCGCGAAGACCATGGCGGTCACCTTGACAGTATCCTTGGATGCATCCCATACCATCTTGAAGGAAAACTGGCGGTAGATGATGGCCAGAACCACGGCGCCAACCCCGCCAAGAGCGGATGACTCGGTTGGCGTGGCAATGCCGGTGAAGATCGAGCCCAGAACCACCACAATCAGTGCCAGCGGCGGGATGATCGCCAACAGCGCATTGAAGACTTCCTTTTTACGGGACACGCCTGGCTCATCCGGCATGGCCGGCGCGGTTTCAGGTTTCAGTCTGGTCAGCACCAGGATGTAGATGATGTAAAGCCCCACCAACACAACGCCGGGCCAGACCGCGGCCTTGAACAGATCCCCAACCGGAAGGCCAAGGACATCGCCCAGAATAATAAGGATGATGGATGGCGGCACGATCTGACCGAGGGTGCCGGACGCACAGATGGTACCGGTGGCCAGTCTCTTGTCGTATTTATGCGCCAGCATGACCGGCAGCGAGATCAGACCCATGGCAACCACGCTGGCGCCTACAACACCGGTAGAGGCGGCCAGCAGTGCACCGACCAGAATCGTCGAGATAGCCAGGCCACCGGGCAGGCCACCGAACAGACGGCCCATGGAGGTCAGAAGTTGTTCCGCCAGCCTGGTGCGTTGGAGCACCACGCCCATGAAGATAAACAGCGGTACTGCCATCAGAACGGTGTTCTGCATCACGCTCATGATGCGATAGGGCATGAAGGCAAAGAGATCCATGCCCTCGGCGAAAATTCCGAAAAACAGCGCAACGCCACCGAAGGTGAATGCAACCGGGAAGCCCAGCATCAGCATCAGCAGGGCCACACCGAACATAATCATACCGATCATGCGAGGCCTCCTCCGCTGTGTTCACCTTCATACTCCTTGTCCCCCGCCATCACTCGTACGGCGTAAGTCGCCATATTGAGGCCGGCAATACCGATGAAGACGGCACTGACAGGGATAACGGATTTGATAATCCATCGGTGCGGCAGCCCGCCCGGATCACCGCTACCTTCACCCATGCTGTAAGAGTCGAGGGCGAAATCGTAGCCGTAAATGCCGATCAGATAAGCGAAGGGAATGACGAAAATGAAGGCGCCAACAAGGTTGACCCAGGCCTTGGCCTTGTTGCTCCATTTGGTGTAGAAAACGTCGACCCGAACATGACCATCCGTGCGCAATGCGTAGGGAATACCCAGCAGGAACACCACAGAATAGAGGTGCCACTCCATTTCCTGCATGCCGATTGAAACGTTGTTAAAAGCGTATCGGGCCACTACGTCGTAAAAGACGTTGGCTGCCATCAGTATCATCGCGACACAGGCAACCCAGCCACAGAAGATGGACAGCCGGGCAAGCCCGTCGTCCAGTTTGATAATCCACCGCATTGATGATCCCCCGCCAGACGGACTGGCGCTTTTATCCGTTGCTATAAACGACAAAACCGGGATCACTCAGAGAGCGATCCCGGCTCCGTTAAAGCCTATATCTTACTCGACTTCGGCCATAGTGTTGAGGTAGGCGCGCTCAGAAATGTTGGTGTAAGCGCGGCTCTGCTCAAGATAGTTCTGCTGGGAGTCGATAATCTTGGCAGCCATATCGCTTTCAGCAGCTGCTTCTTTCAGCAGCTTGTTGTTGGCTTCGTACATGGCGTCAAAGATTTCGTCTGGGAAACGCTTGATCTGGACATTCGGGTACTCTTCGCGAATATTAGCCCAAGCTTCTGCGTTGGCGTGCTGGGAGTGAACCAGCATGTCGTAGGACGCAGTGCGCATGGCAACACGCATGATCTCCTGCAGGTCCGCTGGCAGCTTGTCCCAAACCCGCTTGTTCACAAGGAACTGGAGTTCGGTCGCAGGCTCGTGCCAGCCGGTATAGTAGTAGTCGGCGATCTGCTGGAAGCCGAGACGCAAGTCCAGGGCAGGACCTACCCACTCAACAGCATCGATGGTGTTGCGTTCCAGAGCAGTGTAAAGCTCGCCCGGGGCGATGTTGGTCGGGTTAACGCCAACTTCTGCGAACACTTCACCAGCGAAGCCAGGGATGCGCATTTTCAGACCCTGAAGGTCTTCCAGCGAGTTAATTTCCTTGCGAAACCAGCCGCCCATCTGAACGCCGGTGTTACCGCCCGGGAACGACAGCATGTTGTGCGGCTCGTAGACTTCCTGCATCAGCTCCATGCCACCGCCGTGGTAGAACCAGGCGTACTGTTCCATGGCGTTCATGCCAAACGGCATACTGGTGAAGAACAGGGTCTCTGGAACCTTGCCTTTCCAGTAGTAGGATGCGGAATGGCCCATGTCGTACTGACCAGCCTTGACCATATCAAACACGCCCAGCGGGGCTTTGTGCTTGTTGGCGGAATCGATGCGGACTTTCAGGCGTCCGTCAGACATTTTCTCGACGGTTTCGGCAAAACGCTTGGTGGTGTCACCGAAAATCGGGAAGTTTGGCCCCCAGGTTTCTGCAAGGCGGAGTGTGAAGGTATCTTGGGCGAGCGCCTGCGAGGAGGCAAAGGTTGTTGCCACAGCCAGCACAGCCGCGGAAAGAACAGAACGGATCTTCAT